>SAMEA104315421__coassemble_476_pt1 | contig 112296 bp, 100 predicted proteins | sample SAMEA104315421__metabat2_low_PE_050 | metagenome-assembled genome bin SAMEA104315421 (sample SAMEA104315421) | gut metagenome | biome: Monkey gut; feature: monkey-associated habitat; material: faeces | place: China | collected 2013
TCTCGGTTGGTTTTTCTCTTTTTTTATTGGTTCATATCATTTTAGCACATACAAACATGAAATTTTTTTATATTTGTCGATAAAAAAGCCACTTGAAAAATTTAAATTAATGGTATATAATTAATTAGCATGTTACAGGCAAAACTGTTGATTATACGGTATTGCCCTAAAAATATATTTAAGGAGAGAAGAAGATGAATAAAAAGGAAACAGCAGAGATAAAAAAGAATTTTTCAGACAAAAGCGGTTTTTTTATCATGGAAAGAATCCTTACGGGATTTATTGATGCTGAAAAAAACCTTCGTTATCACAATATAACGTCATGTATTACCATGCCCGGAGAGGAACACGCTGTGTATGAGGAAACTCTTAAAAGAGTTTTGAATACAAATGTAGGAAAATCATTTATTGAATATGAATTTCCAAACGAGGCATATGAAGAGGGCAATGGTCAGGATATTCTTTATAAGCTTCTTAAATCCGAGCTTAAAGATGAAGAACCTGTTGAAAACTTCCTGAATATGATAGCGAATAATATAGCATATGAAGGCCCTTTTACGGTTATTACAGCATATTGCAGCTATACCATAAGGTCTAAAAATAAAACTGATGAATACAGTGAGGACGCAGATGAAATATACAGATATCTGCTTACGGCAATCTGCCCTGTGAATACTGGAAATGACGGCTTTGTGTTTGATTCGTTCAATAATGAAATCACAAAAAAGGTAAATACAGAGCTTATTATAAGCAAAGCACCGTCAGATGGCTTCCTTTATCCTGTTTTCAGCAACAGGAGTACAGACGTAAATCATGTAATGTACTATACAAAAAATGCAGGCAAACCTAATATTTCAATTATTGAAAATATACTGGGATGTACATTTGTTATGTCAGCAGAAAATGAAAAGGCAAACTTTCAGTCGATATTAAAAAGCGTTGTCGGAGATGACCTTGACTATACTTTAATAAGAACTGTCAATGAGAAAATCCAGGAGGTTGTCGAAGAAAACAAAAACGAAACAGATGTTACGGTTATTGACGATAAAAAGCTTCATAATATACTGTCAGAGGTAGGTGTTCCAAACGAAAAACTCGTGGCACTTGAAACTGTTTATGAAAGCTCCTGTGGAAAAGCACCTCTTACAGCGTCAAATCTTGTGGAAAGCAAAACCGTTCTTACATCTCCCGGAATTACGGTTAATATAAAACCTTCAGCTGCTGAAAAGGTAAGAACAAGTGTTATTAACGGCAGGCGCTGTTTGCTCATAGACTTAGATGATCCGAATATTGAGATAAACGGCTTGCCTGTAAGTCTTAGTTAATTATGAATGAGTATTTTTTAAAGCTTGATAATCAAATCAGGAAAAATTACATAGAAGTAATAAAAGGCTTTTTCAAATGGATAATTCTTGGATTTCTTATGGGAATTATCCTTGGAGCTGTGGGAACGTCATTTTATTACTGCATAGAGTCAGCAACATTTTTTCGTGAAAATCATTCTTGGATCATATTGTTTTTGCCATTAGCGGGAGCTGCAATAATTTATTTTTACAATGCAATGGGCTATCCGAAAGACAAAGGAACCAATCTTGTTCTTCTTGCGGTAAGGGATAACGAAAAAATGGGACTTAAACATACTGTAAGCATTTACGTTGCATCTGTAATAACGCATTTGTTCGGAGGCTCAAGCGGCAGGGAAGGTGCGGCACTTCAAATCGGCGGCAGTATAGGCTCACAGCTTGGCAGAATACTCAGGCTTGATGAGGACGATAAGCGAATACTTACAATGAGTGGAATGAGTGCAGCTTTTTCGGCACTTTTTGGAACTCCCGTAGCAGCGGCCTTTTTTGCTATGGAGGTAATAAGTATCGGAATATTTCATTATTCTGCCATTGTTGCCTGTGTAGTATCTTCACTTATAGCAAATGAATTTTCAAACAGATTTAATGTTGGAACGCTTAAAATGAGTGTTGTTTTTCCTGAACATACAGCAGGTGTGTACATAAAGATTATAGGATTGGCTGTGCTTTGTGCATTGCTCAGCAATGTTTTCTGTACAGTAATGAAATATACGTCCAAAGCTTATCAGAAAATTAAAAATCAGACTTTAAGAGCTGTCGTTGGCGGTGCAATAGTAGCAAGTCTGACTTTCATAATTGGGACATTTGACTATAATGGCGCAGGCGGCGGAATCATAACAGCATCATTTACTGAACCTGCAAAACCGGAGGCATTTGCATTAAAGCTGCTGTTTACTGCATTAACATTATGTGCAGGATTTAAAGGCGGAGAGATAGTCCCTGTGTTTTTTGTCGGGTCAACATTCGGAAGTGTTATTGCAGACTTATCGGGGCTGAATTGCTCTTTAGGTGCATCAATAGGCATGATTTCCTTGTTTTGCGGAGTAACTAATTGTCCTATTGCTTCTTTGCTGTTAAGTCTGGAGCTTTTCGGAAGTGAGGGGATAGCTTTTTATGCATTATCATGCTCGATAAGCTATATGCTTTCAGGATATCAAGGACTTTACAGCGAGCAAAAAATTCTTTATTCAAAATTGAAAACCAAGTATATAAACAAAACCATAGGGGATAAAAACTAAAGGCAGTTCAAATTGAACTGCCTTTTATTTTTTGTTTAGTTAAACTTAAACCGGAAGACTGTTTATAAGTCTGATAACATATTTCTGAATTGTTACAGCGTCCTGAGCATTCAGTCCGTTATTTCCGTGAACATCAGCATTTGCCTTACCCTGTGCAGAGATAGGATATTTTGTTGAGTCAAGGAGATAACATTTAAGAAGAACTGCATCAGAAACGTCAACTCTGTTATCGCAGTTTACGTCACCTGACAATGTAACACTGATTGAAGGAGTTGTTATAGTTGTAGTAACCTTTGTAGTAGTTGTTCTTGATGTGGTTGTTTTTGTAGTTGTTGCTTTTGTTGTAGTAGTTGTTTTCTTGGTTGTTGTAGCAGAAGAACTGCTGCCGTCTGTGTAAACCTTGATAGAGTCGATTGTAAATGTACCGCAGTCAATCCACCAGATACCAAACTTAAGCTCACCGCCGTAGAGAGTCTGGATTATTTCAGATGTAGCACTGTCAATGTTCCAAGTAATTGCACCTGATTTGCCGTTGATTGTCTGTTCCATTTCGTCACTCTGTGTCCAGTAGTCAGGAGAAACGCTTGTTGAAGAACCGAAAGCACCCTGCCATTTGCCTATTGTTGATGAAGCAGAAATGTTTATTTCAACCTTCTTAACCTTTTCACCGGTTGGAATACCAAATTCAGACCATTCCCAACCGATCATCTTGTCATTTTCAGGAAGCTGGCTGTAAACAATCTTTTCGTTTGGTTCAATGACATAAACACCTGAATCTCCGCTTGAAGGTTTCTGAGTTGTTGTTTTTGTTGTAGTTACTCTTGAAGATGGAGAAGTAGTTTTTGCAGTAGTAACTGTTGAAGTGCCTGAACCTGTGTATGCAGTAATTGAGTCGATTGTGAATGTACCGCAGTCAACCCACCAGATACCGAATTTAAGCTGTCCGCCGTAAAGAGTCTGGATTATTTCAGATGTGGCACTGTCAATGTTCCATGTGATTGTACCTGATGTACCATTGATTTTCTGTTCCATTTCATCACTCTGTGTCCAGTAATCAGGAGAAACACTTGTTGAAGAACCAAATGCACCCTGCCACTTGCCGATTGTTGATGAAGCAGAAACGTTAACTTCTACCTTAGTAACCTTTTCGCCTGCCGGGATATCGAAATCAGCCCAGTCAAAGCCGATCATCTTATCATCTTCCGGAAGCTGACTGTAAACGATTTTCTTGTTGGGAGTAATTGTGTATTTGCCGTCACCTGTTGAAGGATTCTGAGGCTTCTTTGTAGTTGTTACGATTGGCTCTGTAACTCTTGGAGATGTAGTAGTTGTTACGCTTGGCTTTGTAACTACAGAACCTGAACCATTGTTTTTAGCACCTACTATAGTTGAATCAACAGTACCTGTTTTGTAAACTGAGTAAAGACCTGCTGCAGCACCAACAAGACCTGCATTATAGTCAATTGCAACCTCGTTAGCCTGATAGTCAGCTCTCTTATCCTGATATGAGCCGCCTGCATCTGTCGGGCCGCCTACCAAAGCACCTACGAGAGTGTACTTTGATGGTGATTCGTCATTAGCGTCAGATGTTCCTGAACAAGCTCTGTGGTGAGGCTTTTTAGCTGAATTATCAGCAAAGCCGACAACGAAGCATGTATTTGCAGGGTTGCTGCCGAGGAGATAGTTCATCTGTCCCTTAGCCCATGAGCTGTAATCTCCTGCACCATGCTTTGTAGCAACCAATGCAGCAAACTGTGTTGTAGCATTATGACGAGCAGAACCCCAAGCGTCTATAAGAAGATAGTTTGAACCATTGCAGTTTCCGCTGAGGTAGCCATTAGCACCTGACCAGTCGCCTGTGATTTCACCCTTGAGGCAAGCAGCACCGAGAGATACGTTATCCCAGCAGTGTGTGTAGTAAACAGCACCGCTGCCGTTTGTTAAATCGCTTTTGTATGATGCATCATTTGTTGCAAGATAGAGCCAGCCTGCTGCCCATGCAAGATCATCATCAACATTGCCTGACTTATAGAAGCCTGTGCAGTCACCTGTGGAAACTGATGCATTGTTCTTAGCATATTTATAAAGAGCCTTAGCATATTTAAGGTCGTCTGCATTGCCGAAGTTTACATAGTTTACAGCGAGAGCAGCTGCATATTCAGCAGCAATATCACCGCAGCCTGATGATCTCCAGTCACATCCGCCTCTGTCACCCTGAGTTTCCGGAGGTCCCCAGTAAGCGTGGTCTGTATTTCCTATACCTTTCTGAATACAGAATTTTGAAACAGAATCACCTGAAAGAACTGTACAATCTCTGAAGAATTTTGAGAAATAGTCAGCAATTGTTTTGAAATGTGCAGTCTGACCGTTTGAATCAAAGGAGTCCTTGAACTCGTAGTATGCCCAACCGATAGTTGAAGCAGTGTAACCCTGTGGCAAACCAAACATAGCATGGTCACCGGCATCGTGGTATCCGCCGTCAACTTCATCGCTTGTATGACAGTCGCCTCTCCAGGAAAGAAGTGAAGTTTCACTTACCTTAGAGCCGCACATATTAGCGTCATAGAAAAAAAGGGAATACTGAAGGAGTTTTGCATAGTTGTCGCTGGAAGCAGCATTAGTTGTGAGAGGAGCTGTGAAGCTTGTAAATGAGGGAGCTACAGCAGTGATAGCAACCAATCCGCTTAAAACAACAGACTTGATTCTTTTAAGTTTACTCTTAAACATTATTATCAATCTTCCTTTCATGGTTTGACACCTATAATATCTATTTCTATTATACATGATTTACAGAAAAATAAATTACAGAACAATTACCAAATAATTACAATTTTATTACAAATAAGAATAAATTATGAATTTGGGCAAAGTGTCTATAATTACATATAATCTTTTGTTTATAATTTATATATAAAAAATTCAAAAAGCTCTTAATAATGTATTATATATTAATTAGTTGAATAAAAGTTAAGGTAACAACGTGCAAACCCTTTTGACGTGCTTTGTGCGGTGTTGTTTTAAAAACATACTGTAAATAGACAGTAACTATTATCTGTAATGCTCATATAATAAAGTGTACCATGTTATACGTCAGGGGTGATATAATGAAAAACTGCAATGCAGCAATGCCTTCGTACACTTATGCTGTAAAGGCACAAAAGCTTCTGAAAACAAGAGGGTATAACTGCACAATTAAACGTACTGAACCATTATCTGATGAGGGCTGCGGCTATTCACTTGTTATTGAGGGAAACTGCGGCGAAATTCAGTCAATATTGGATAGTTATTCTATTCCGTTCAATAACCTCAGAAATGAGGTGAACTAATAAAATGATTGTTAATTTTGATAATGCAGCAACGACTTATCCAAAGCCAAAGGAAGTAAGAAGGGCAGTTAATGAAGCGGTTGAAAAATACGGAGGAAATGCAGGCAGGGGAGGACATCAGCTTGCAATGAGAACCTCAGAAGCAGTTTTTTCAGCTCGTGAAGCGGCTGCGGAGTTTTTTGGTGCTGAACCTGAAAATATAGTTTTTACGCTGAACTGTACGGCAGCATTGAATATGGCGATTAAAGGAATACTTTATAACGGCGGACATATAATCATAAGTTCAATGGAGCATAATTCAGCAGCAAGACCTGCTGCTGCTTTGGCATTGGATAATAAAGTCAAGCTTTCAATTGCCGATGTTTATTTTAACGACAATAAAACAATAGAAAGTTTTAAAAGGCTGATTCATCCTGATACAAAGGCAATTGTCTGTACTGCCGCAAGTAATGTTACAGGTCAGATTCTTCCAATAAAGGAACTTGCACAGATTTGCAGTGAACATAACATCTGCTTTATTGTTGATGCGGCACAGGCTTGCGGAGTTATGGAGCTGAAGCTTTCTGACGGCATAAACATTATTTGTACTGCCGGTCACAAGGGACTTTATGGAATAACAGGCACGGGACTTCTTATATCAGACGGAAAGTACAAAATCCACCCGATTATAGAGGGCGGTACGGGAAGTGCATCATCAAGTCTGCACCAGCCTGATTTTCTTCCTGATAGTCTTGAAAGCGGAACTTTAAATATTATAGGTGCAATGTCGGTTAAATCAGGAATAGAATTTGTGAAAAAATTAGGTATAGAAAAAATTTATCGGCATGAAACAGCTTTATGTGAGCTTTTTATAAGAGAACTGAAAAAAGAAAAGAATATTATAATCTACAGAAATCCGGAATGTCAGTATGTGCCTATTGTTTCATTCAACATTGTTGGAGTAATGCCTGAGGCAGCCGCACAGAAATTTGCTGAACAGGGATTTTGCCTTAGAGCAGGTTATCATTGTGCAGCACTTGCTCATGCAAGCATCGGAACAGAGAATGGTACAATCAGATTTTCACCGTCTGTATTCAGTACGGAAAAAGACACTTTAAGGCTTATTCAGGTGATAAGAAAAACAAACTTTTAAAAAAGTTTGTGAAAACTATTGAAATTATTTGTATTTGTGGTACAATTATTATATACGCAGTGAGGGTGTATGCCCTCATACATAAAAATATAAAGACACATCATGAATAGGTGTATTGCGTGTAGAACTATTATAAAGAGAGGATGTGCCGTTAAATGTCGTTTCAGGATATTAAGGATTCTTTGTTCAGCGTTGTAAAGACAATGGGCGTTGTTGATTTTATTGATATATTGCTGTTGACCTATATTGTTTACCTTCTGTTGAAGCTCATAAGAGAAACTCGTGCAGGTCAGCTTATGAAGGGTATTGTACTTCTTGTTATAGCATATGTGGTGGCTAAGTATGTCGAGCTTAAATCAATTACTTACATAATAAAGCAGGCTCTTGATGTAGGGCTTATTGCACTTCTGATTTTATTCCAGCCTGAATTAAGGCGAGCCTTGGAAAAGGTTGGAAGAACAAAAATGGGATTGAGCATTCTGGGGTTCGGAGAAACAAAATCAGACCTTGAAACAAAATGGAACAGTGCAATTCAGGCTATATGTGATTCCTGCGTTGAACTGTCTGCCACATGTACGGGAGCTTTAATTGTTGTTGAAAGACAGGTAAGATTAGGCGAACAGATTGAAACAGGAACTATTTTAAATGCAAAACCAAGCAAGGAGATTTTTGGAAACATATTTTATCCGAAAACACCTCTGCATGATGGTGCAGTTATTATGCGTGACGGAATAATTCTTGCAGCAGCCTGCTTTCTTCCAAAGCCTCAGAAGGAGGAGCTTGTCAACAAAAAGCTTGGTTCTCGTCATAGGGCTGCTATCGGAATGAGTGAAAATTCAGATGCAATTGTAATTGTGGTTTCCGAAGAAACAGGTCAGATTTCAATTGCGGTTGACGGCGTTCTTACAAGAGATTATACACATGAAAAGCTGAAAAAGTTTCTTGTTGGCGAACTGATAGAAAAAGCATCTGAGGGTGTTATTTCATCAAAGGATTCTGCTTCTCCAAAGCTGAAAAGGAGGAATAGAAAATGAAACTTATTTCAATTATAAAGCGAAAATTTCTAAGGTCAATAACAAATAATTTATCCATAGCAATATATTCGTTTATCATTGCAATAATTGCTTGGTTTGTAATCTCGATTACCATATATCCGTCCACACCGAAAACCATTAACAATATTAATCTTAGCCTTGATATATCACAAACCTCTGCTGATGAAAACGGACTTGAGGTTATTTCATGTGATGTGGATAAAATCAATGTTCAGATAGAGGGCGACCGTTCGCAGATAGGCAATCTGACTAAAGATGATATTGTTGCTAAGCTTGATGTTGATAATGTTCTTGTTCCGGGAACAAAAAAACTGTCCATAAAAATTGAAAACAAATCAGGAGTGGATTTTAAGGTCAACAAAGTAACTCCCGATTCGGCATCGGTTGTATTTGATAAAATTGAAACACGTGAATTTGAGCTTGTGGCTGAATATCCGAACATTACCTTTGAGGAAGGAAAAACACGAGATGCAGTTTCATGTGAACCAAAAACAATAAAAATCAAAGGCCCTTCCGCACAGCTTGACCAGATTGCAACATGTGCCGCAGTTACAAATAAAACAGATAAGCTTAACAGCAGTTACAGCTTTGCCTGTGATGAAATAAAGCTTTATAACGGTTCAGGTGCAATTATTGATAACAGCTCGCTTGACATTGAAGCAACGAATATAACTATTAATATTCCTGTTCTGACGCAGAAAACTCTTGATTTGTCAGTAGAAATCTCCAAAAAGCCATCTAATTTTGATGATTCTGCAATTAAGCTCAACTGGTCAACAGACAAGATAACTCTTGCTTCACAAACAAGCTCGCTGAGTGAGTTCCCTGATACACTTGAGGTTGGAAAAATACTGCTTTCAGAGCTTGATCTGGATTATACAAAAACGTTCAGAATTGATACTAAGGACTTTATTAATCAGTCAAACCTTGAAACCGTAACAGTAAGTCTTGATTCTTCAAACCTTGACAAAAAGGAACTTATTGCAACTGATTTTTCAATCAGCAACGCTCCTGCAAACTATGATTTTAAGGTAATAACAAGCAGTCTTAATGTAGTTTTGGTAGGCCCTGCTGATGAGATTGCCAAAATCACAACAAAGGACATTGTGGTTGACGTTAATCTGCTTGACTGTAAAAATGTATCACCGTCCTTTACCTATCCTGTAACAGTTACATGTCCGAACTATAATTCAGTCTGGGCAGTAGGTGTTGCAAATGTAACTCTTGCCTGCACAGAAAAAAGCAGCAGTACAACATAATATAACACAAATTCTTTCCTAAAACTGTGTTGTATTTTAAAAAATCCCTGACCAATGATTTTCTCTGATTTGGTTGGGGTTTTTTTGTGTATTAAATTTTTATTTTTTGCTGACAACCATGTAAAAATGTGGTATAATAAAAATTACATATCATATAATCTGGAGTGTTGAAATGAATAAATATAAAAAACTTGCAATGAATACATTTATTTTTGCAGTAGGAAATTTCGGCTCAAAAATTCTTGTATATCTTCTTTCCTATCTCTATTCAAAATATCTAAGTCCTTCGGACAGCAGTACTAAGGAATTGCTAGAAATAACGGCAAATTTTCTGCTGCCGATATTTACTCTTTCTATAACAGAGGCGATTATAAGGTACGGGCTTGACAATAATTATGATAAGCGTGAGGTTTTTACATCTGCAACGTGTCTTTGCGGTCTTGGACTTATCTCGATGCTTGTTTTTTCTCCTCTGTTTCATTTTCTCAGCTTTGTGAACGGATATACTGTTTTGCTCCTTGTTTACGTCTGCACCTCGGCATTCAGGTCACTTTGTTCTCAGTTTGTAAGGGCAAGGGGACTTGTAAAACTGTTTTCGTTTGACGGTATACTTACAACACTTGTATTGTTCCTGTTAAATATTGTTTTTATAGCTCATTTTAAATTAGGCGTCAGCGGATTTATGCTTTCAGTAATTTTATCAGACTTTTTCTCTGCTGTTTTTCTTTTTGTAACAGCAGGATTATGGAAGTATCTTAAAATAAACTATTTTAATAAGGAACTTTCAAGAGTTATGCTGCGGTTTTCGCTTCCGCTTATCCCGACCATATTAATGTGGGTTATAACAGGTTTTTCAGACAGACTTTTTATACGTTATATGCATAGTGATACAGTTCAGCTCGGACAGGCAGCAGCAGGTTTGTATGGATATGCAACTAAGGTTCCTAACCTTATATCAATGGTTTCAACGATATTCTTTCAGGCTTGGAATATGTCGGCAATTACCGAGAACGATTCAAGTGACAGAAATGAATTTTATGAGAGAGTTTATTCAGCATATCAGGCTATTTTATATGTTTCATCAGCATTTGTTATAGCAGCGGTTAAGATTATTACCCCTGTAAATACTTCAAATTACGCTGAATATGGTGAGGTATACATATACACACCACTTCTAGTAGTCGGGGTTATATTAATGTGCCTTAATCAGTTTTTCAGCAGTATTTATACGGCAACACGCCATACTGTAAATTCATTCTGGACAAGTCTTGCAGCAAGCGTTGTAAACATTGTTCTTAATTTTGTTTTAATTGGACGTTATGGAATACAGGGTGCGTCAGTAGCAACACTTCTGAGCTATCTTACATGTTATTTAATAAGAGTTGTAGACGCAAGACGCTATGTACCGTTTAAGATAAATCATGCGTCGTTCATTATAAATATGCTGTCATTATTAGGAATGTCTGTTTTAATTATATACCAGCCGGCATATTATCAGTTTATGCTTTTCTTCGGGTTCCTGTTTGTGCTTGCGATAAATTACGAGTATATTGTGGTTACAGTAAAACGTTTGCTGAAAAGGTAAGGATATAGAAATACCGCACAATTATTGTGCGGTATTTCCTTATTATGCAGCTTTATGATTGTGAAATTTTCTGAATACAGTGACAATTAGAGAAAAGCAGATAATACCGAAAAATCCACCGCAGGTATCAATTATAACATCTTTGAAAGCAGGTGCTCTGCCCGGACTGAATGATTGATGAAATTCGTCGGAGCATGCATAAATAAAGCAGCTTAAAACTGTAATCAGCGTATTCTTTGACTTTAATTTGAATTTTCTGAATGTTCCTGATATACAGAATCCAAGAGCTGCATATATAGAAAAGTGTGCAGCTTTCCTAACGGCCAATTCAATAGTATCAAGTAAGTCTGCTTGTTTGTTTATTGGATATGTATTCATTTTGGGAAAGAATACGTTTACTATAAAATCAACGATGAAGTTGCTTGAGGTTGTGGAATCATCAGCATTTTCAGAAGAAAAGTAAAAAATCAGTATCATAATAAGTATGGATAACAGCATGAAGATTACCTGACGAAATCTGAGGCGTGGTTTAGACATAAAAATTTCCTTTCATAATGTGGTTATGCATTAATTATATAATATTTTTTTAATTGTGTAAAGCACGTCTTAAATGTCGGGAAAAAATTTCAAAAAAAACTTGTAACATTATTATAAAGATGATATAATAAAAGAGATACAGCGTAATATAACTTTAAGGCAATATCGTACAAGTCATGTCCAAAGACCCTGCATGTCATAAACTTGCAATTTTCACGTCATATTGCACATAAATTTCTCGCCATGCAGAGTACATTTGAAAAACGGTCTTGCCTTAAATTAATAATCAGAGCGTCTTGTCTTAATACTTACACATTTATTTTATGTGAATACACTTTGGAATATAATATTCGGAGGATATAATGAAAAAGTTTTTTGCAAACATATGGACAAAAAGAGTTGTTTCACTTTTAAGTGCAGCTTATGCATTTATGGCTTGTTTTTTATGCTATTGTTCACTTTTTTATTCTATTGATGTACATTCAAATGCAGGTGTCTGCCTGATGACAACAGGTATTTCACTTATCGGACTTGTTGCCATGCTTTACTCAAGAAAGCAGATTATAACCAAAATTGCCAGCTTTGTAATACTTCCTGCAATGCTGCCTGTAGTTTTGTTTTATTTCGGAGAGTGGTTTTTGATAATACCTATTGTAATAACAGGTATTTTGATCTTTCTTCTTTCGGGAGCAGGCGAGGGAATAAAAACTGCATTGGGAACTGTATTCCTTCTCCTTTACATTTTCGGTTCACTTGGCTACTTTCTTGCAAACTCACTTTTTGTTACAGCAACTAAAAAGGAACAGATTTATTCGGGAGCTTCACCCTCCGGCAAGTATCGTTGCTATGTTATAAATACTAAGGATAGTTCAAACGGCAGTACAGCCGTATATGTTGAACCTGATGATGCTGATAAATCATTTAAATATGTTGATTTTAATATAAAAAATATGCAGCGTATAGTATATCTTGAACGTCCGCTTATTGACCCTGAAAAAAGTCCGATGGAACTTAAATGGGAAACAAAAACACGTCAGCAGATAACAGAAGAGATTGAAGCAATATCAAGCGAGGTTGTGGTTCATCTTTCACAGGCTCAGCTAAAGAAGCTTGGTTATACATATGAGGATAAGCTGATATTGTGCGGACTTACTGATGAACAGTATCAGGCAATCGGAAAGAGCAAGGGTACTGACATTTATCTTAATGATTTGACTGCTGAGCAGCTTGCGGTGCTTAGTCTTGCAAAAGATGATAAGGGCTACTATGTTCCTGATCCTGCACCTGAAATCTTTGAACAGCTTGATTTGAAAAAAGGACCTGTCTACATAAAGGATATGAATGATGCCTGGAGAGCTGAATACAATGTAGAAAAGGTGGATTCTGTACTGCTTTCAAGTCTTTCCGATAAGGATCTTGCTGATTTTGGAGTTCCTGAAAGCGGAGATGTTCTTTATTTTAACGGCAAACCTTGTTTCAGGTACTATGTAGCTGTTCTGGAAAACTATTTTGATTTAGACCATAAATCATTGTCATTATTCTGATTATATGGATAGTATTTGGAACCCATGGCATGGATGTCATAAAATAAGTTCAGGCTGTATGAACTGCTATGTATACAGGACTGATTCAAAGTACGATAAGGATAGTTCAAAGGTCTGCAAAAATAAAACTTTTGACCTTCCCTTGAAGAAGAAAAGAAATGGTGAGTATGCTTTAATGCCTGACAGCAGCGGGATCATCTATACATGTTTTACGTCTGATTTTTTTCTTGAGGATGCTGATGAATGGCGTGACGAGTGTTGGAAAATGATAAAAATGCGTTCTGATGCAGAATTTCTTATAATCACTAAAAGAATACATCGCTTTTATGATTGCATTCCTGACGATTGGGGCAGCGGATATGATAATGTTCATATCTGCTGCACATGTGAAAATCAGGACAGAGCAGACTTTCGACTTCCGATTTTTCGAGATTTACCTATAAAAAAGAAGTCGGTTATATGTGAACCTTTATTGGAACAAATCGACCTTTCGCCGTATTTATCCAAAGATATAACACAAGTTGTAGCAGGTGGTGAGTCCGGCATCAATGCAAGAATTTGCAGATATGAATGGATTTTGAAGCTTCGGCAGCAATGCCTGGAAAATCATGTGGATTTTTATTTTAAGCAGACAGGAGCAAAATTTGTCAAAGACGGTAAGCTTTATCTGCTTCCAAGAAAACTGCATCATTCTCAGGCGAAAAGAGCTGGAATTAATTTGCATTTCAGCAGTGAACAGTAATCACCAATGTATTTTTCCGAATTGCTATAAAGGCAGCATCACACAATCTTTGTGCGGTGTTGCCTAAAATTTTCAATATATTCATTATTATTTCTAATAGCCATTCTGATTTGGAAAGGCGGTTTTTACTTGACAAAAATGAGGTAAGGTGGTATACTCTTAATGTACAACTGTATTTCATAGGTGGACTGTTTTGTAATGTATACAGGGTGACATAACTTATTTTAGACAGCCGTATTTAAGGTAATAACACACAAAGCTTGTGCGGCAGAAATGCAGATATATTTTTTGACATATTACACATAATTTTTGAAAGCATAATGATGTATGGTGAGAAAATTGTGGTTAGGGGGTACTCTATAATATGACGGAAAATTTGCAGGTTTATGACGTGCTTTGTATGATGTTGCATTTATTTGCGGTACTGCCTAAAGTCTTTATAACGACTTCTGCTTAATTATGTTCTGAATTAAGCTTAGTATTACATATTATATTGCAGGTGTATTTTTATGAAAAATAATCCCCAGCTGATAGTTGTAGACGCAACCGTTTTGCCTGAGGTATTCGGTAAGGTGCTTGAAGTAAAAAAGCTTATGGCACATAAAGAGGAAAAAAGCTGTGCTTCTGCATGTAAAAGAATAGGAATTTCAAGAAGTGCCTATTATAAATATAAGGATAGTGTTTTTCCTTATGAGGAAATGCTTACACAAAGTATTGTTAATCTTTATGTTCTGCTTAAAGATAAGCCCGGAGTTTTGTCAAGCGTCTTGGTTTATCTTCATGAATTGAAAGCAAATATACTTACGGTTAATCAGAGCATTCCTGTTGACGGTGTTGCCGCCGTAAATATATCGCTTAAATTGTCAGGTGAATCAAAAGATAAAATTTACTCCCTTAATTCACTTCAGGAAATTGAGGGCGTTGTGGAAGTTAAGATGCTTTCCGCAGAATGATGTTAAATGGAGGAAATAATTAATGTCAAAATTTGCAGTTTTAGGTCATGGTGTTGTAGGCTCAGGTGTTGTGGAGCTTTTTTATAAGAATAAGCAGAGTATCGAGAAAAAAGCAGGCTGTGAAATGGATGTCAAGTATATACTTGATTTAAGAGATTTTCCTGATTCTCCTTATGCAGATAAATTTACAAAGGATTTTAATGACATTTTAAATGATGATGAGGTTACTGTTGTTGCTGAATGTATGGGCGGCGTTGAACCTGCATTTACTTTTGTAAAGTCATGCCTTGAAAAAGGAAAGAGCGTTGCAACGTCAAACAAGGAGCTTGTTGCAGAAAAAGGAGACATACTTCTTGCAATAGCCAAGGAAAAGAACTGCAATTTCTTCTTTGAGGCAAGTGTAGGCGGAGCTATTCCGATTATCAGACCGCTTCATAAGTGTCTTGCAGGAAATGAAATTACTGCTGTTGCAGGTATCCTTAACGGTACAACAAATTTCATTCTTACAAAAATGTATAAGGAAAAGATGTCATTTGAATCAGCACTGCAACTTGCTCAGGAGCTTGGTTATGCAGAAAAAGACCCTACTGCAGATGTTGAAGGTCATGATGCATGCAGAAAAATCTGCATTATTTCTTCACTTGTTTTCGGAAAGCATGTTTATCCAAAAAGTGTATTTACTAAAGGGATATCAAAGGTTGACCTTAAAGATGTATCAATTGCTGATGATATGAATTACAGTGTAAAGCTTATTGCATCTGTAAAAAAGCAGGATAATGGCAAAATTCTGCCTGCTGTAATGCCTATGCTTGTTCCGTTTGACAATATAATCTCAAATGTAAGTGATGTTTTCAACGCAGTTCTTGTAACAGGTGACGGCTTTGATAAGACAATGTTCTATGGCAGGGGTGCAGGAAAATTCCCTACAGCAAGTGCTGTTCTCGGAGATGTAATTGATTGTGCAAAGCATAAGATTACAGTATTTTCACAGTCATGGGAATCATCGAATGATGACAGCTTTATTGATTCCATTGATAACTTTATGGCTAAGTGGTATTTCAGAGTACCTGTTTCTGCCGAGGTTTCAAATATTGCAGACGGTGAGATAAAGAATGTTGATGATGAAAAAGTATTTATTTCAACTGAAATGAGTTATGCGGAGGCTAAAAAGCTTGAAGCAGAGCTTTCAGCATCTGCTGTTATGCCGGTACTTAACGATTAGTACAATAATTTGAGGTGTTTTAATGGGAATAATACTTGCCTCAGGCTCTCCGAGAAGAAAAGAATTATTAGCTTTGATTACAGATGAATTTCAAATTGTTAAATCTGATGCTGAGGAGAATATCCCTGATAATATTGATGTATTTAAAGCATCTGAATTTCTTGCCGGGTTAAAGGCATCTGATGTTTCGGAAAAGTATCCATGTTCAATAGTAATCGGATGTGATACAACAGTCATTATTGACGGGACTATACTTGGTAAACCTGCTGATAAGGAACAGTGCAAAGAGTATCTAAAAATGCTTTCAAATCGTACACATCAGGTAGTTACAGGCTGCTGTTTGAAGTTCGGAGAGAAAAAAACAATTTTTTCTGAAGTAACAGATGTAACCTTCAGAAAGCTTGATGAAAATGAAATAGATGAATATATTGCAACAGGAGAACCATTTGATAAAGCCGGCGGATATGGTATTCAGGGCAAGGGTTCACTTCTTGTTGAAAAAATAAACGGCGATTATTTTAATGTGGTTGGACTGCCTGTTTCAAGGCTTAATATTGAAATAAAAAAATTTAAGGAGTTATGCAGATGAAACCAGCATTTAGTTCAGCAAATATTTTACTTCCAAAAAACGTTGATATGAATACTTGGTCTGTTGTTGCGTGTGACCAGTATACAAGTGAGCCTGAATATTGGGACGAGGTTTACAAAAAGGTAGGAGATAAGCCGTCTACACTCAATCTTATTCTTCCTGAGCTTTACCTTGAAGAACCTGATGTTGCTGAAAGAATTGAAAAAATTCATGCTGAAATGAATGAGTATATCAACAGTAATATTTTTGAAGAATATAAGAATGCAATGATTTACGTTGAAAGAGTGCAAAGCAACGGAATTGTAAGAGCAGGCATAATCGGAAACATCGACCTTGAGGAATATTGCTTTGAAAAGGGCAGTACATCTCAGGTAAGAGCAACTGAAGCTACTGTAATTGAGCGTATTCCGCCAAGAATTAAGGTAAGAGAAAATGCTCCGCTTGAACTGCCTCATATAATGATTCTTATTGATGATGAGGAAAATACCGTTATAGAGCCATTGTCTGAATATAAGTCTGAAATGAAAAAGCTTTATGATTTTCCGCTTATGCAGGGCGGCGGCAGTATTTCAGGATATCTTATAGATGAAATTGTCCAGAGAAAAATAATTGATTCACTTTCAGCTTTGGGTGATAAGGACAAATTTAATAAGAAATACGGACTTGAAAATATGCCGGTACTTCTTTTTGCAATGGGTGACGGCAATCATTCTCTTGCTACTGCAAAAACATTTTATGAGAATTTGAAAAAAGCAAATCCGAATAAAGATTTGTCAAATCATCCTGCAAGATATGCACTTGCTGAAATTGTAAATCTTCACAGCAAAGCTCTTGAATTTGAAGCAATACATAGAATAGTGCGTAATGTTGATAATGAAAAGCTGATTGACGCTATGAATAATGTACTTGAAATAACTAATGAACCGCAGGAGCAGTCATTTATATATTATTGCGGCGGAACTGAGAAAAAGGTTTATATCAAGAATACATCATCAAATCTTACGGTAGGTTCACTCCAAATGTTCCTTGATTCATATTTAAAGGAAAATTGCGGAGAAATTGACTATATTCATGGTACAGATGCAGTTAAAAAGCTTGCTGATAAATATAACGGCATTGGATTTATTCTTCCTGACATGAATAAAAATCAGCTTTTCCCTACAGTTATCAAGGATGGTGCATTGCCAAGAAAGACCTTTTCTATGGGACATGCAGCAGATAAACGTTTTTATATAGAATGCAGAAGAATAAGTGAATAAATTATAACACCGTACAATTTTTGTGCGGTGTTGCTTAAAAATAAGGGAACACTCTTTAAATCGAGCGTTCCCTTGTTTTTTTATTGAGCAGTTGTTGTCTGAACTGTTGTGGTTGTTTCAGCAGTGGAGACATCTGTACCTGATACAGCAGCAGTTCCTGTTACAACAGGATCTTTATCTGCTGTTGGAGCTACACCATTTAATCCATAATATTTTTGATATGCAAGAATAAGATCTCTTATCATGTATTTTGAATAGTCACCGCCCTCGATAACGCCTGCAAAAGCAATTTCAGGGTCATTAACAGGTGCATATCCGATAAAGAATGAGTCTTGTATTCTGCCTCCGCCTGTTTCAGGAGTACCTGTTTTGATTGCTACGTCAAATCCGAGATTTGAAAGTGAATAAGCTACAGGAACATTATGAGAAGCGTCAATCATACCTTCTTCAATGTAGTCATACACATAATCATAATTCAATGGGATTTGTTCTGCAATTATTTTTTCGGTTTTTTCAAGGCAGTTATCTGTGCCATATTCATAAATTCCGTCAATAAGGAAAGGCTTATACCTTACACCTTTATTGGCGAGAGTATTTGCAACACACGCCATTTGCAGAGGTGTTACGCCTGATTCAGCATTACCTATACCCGCCTGCAAAACATAACCTACATACCACTCCATTCCAAGACGTTCATGTTCTTCCGGAGTAGCAAGGTATCCTGCCGCATCGCCTGTTTCAATTCCTGTATTTTGTCCAAGACCATAGAGTGTTGCATATTTTGATATACCGTCAATAGTAAGACGCTGTGCAAGTTCATAGAAGTAAATATTACATGAAACTTCAATTGCTCTTGCGACTGAAATGTTGCCATGATATCCTGTACAATGAACTACAGTATCAATATATTTATAATCTTGTCCGCAGAAAAAACTTGTCTGACCGTTAACAAGACCTTCATTAAGTCCGGCAGTTGCAGTAATCGTCTTAAATGTTGAACCCGGACGGTAAAGACCATAAGTAGCTCTGTTTAAAAGCGGTGAATTTTCAGAATTAAGGATTTTCTCATAGTCTTTTTTATAGTCATTAAGATTGTAGGTTGGTGCAGTTGCCATTCCTCTTACCGCACCTGTTTTAGCGTCAAGAACAACAAGAGAACCGCATTTAATATTTTTCAGCTTTGGATTTTGATTAATGGACTGAAAGTTATTTATAAAATTAACAAGAATGTTTTGCAGTTCCTTTTGATACCCACTGTTGATTGTTATTTTTACTGTTTTGCCTTCAACTGTATCAACAGTAGTTTTTTCGTCAACTACCGCACCGTTCAGAATTGATATTTCCTCTTGACCGTTGCTGCCGCGGAGAGTTTCTTCCATAACTTTTTCAATTCCGCTTTTTCCGACTACATCGTTAAGTGCATATCCCTTTTGTTTAAGTTCATCATATTCATCTGCATATATAGGGCCGACTGTTCCGATTTCATGAGGAATAATATCGCCCTGTGTGATTTCCCTTACAGCAGCTTCTACTACATTTACACCTCTTAAAACTGTACTTTTTTCTTTAATTTCTATAAGAGTTTCAATGTCTATATTTTCTGCAAAAATAAAATCATTGGAATAGGCAAAGTCCTTTAAAATCAGCTCATATCTAAGCCCTGCAATAATTCTTTTTTCATCATCTGAATACTCGTCTGAGATGTCATAATCGTCAATGATTTTGTCAATACAGTTTTCTGCGGTTGCATAAACATTCAGATTAATTGAAGATTTAAGTTCAGCCGCGTCATCATCTGAATCGGGGAGAAAAACATAAGGAAAAGTTTTGCTTATCGGAATACTGTCCTTAAATTCATACCCATGATTAAGAAGAATTTGATAGGTTTCAAGTAAAATTCGATTGCCTGTTTTATTATCTTCAGGGAAAAGAGCCTTCTCGATAACCACATTATATGCCGTTGAATTACAGATAATAGGATTTCCGCTATAATCAACGATTTCTCCTCGTGTTGACTTGATATTTTTTGTATAAACAAATGCCCCTGAGTTGCTTTGTGGATTTTTGATTATTTCATCATCGCCTACAATCTGGATTTTCATTAACCTGACTGCACTTAATATTCCAAGCAAAAGTACAAAAGCAACTGTAAGGGCTAATTTTATATGTTCAGCAAATCCTTTCAAAAAGCTCACTCCTCAAAGTTTTTAATTGCTTCTTCAATACTAAGGTGTGGTTTTGGCATAAGAAGTTTATTGATAAGTGTGATGATGCCGTATATTACCACGGAAGATATAATGGTCATAATCCAGACAGGAACAGTGTAATTTCTGAAAATAAGACCGGAATCCTCATAACCCCATATATCATAGTAAAAATTAAAATCGAGAAGTCCATGTATAAATGAAACAACAGATGTTACAACAAATGAATTAATAAACTTGTTTCTCAGCAGATTTGAATACAAAAGTGATACTGCAACGCAAAATATACAAAGCAAAACAGCATTATATCCGAAAAGCTTATTGCAGCTTATATCAATTAGAAATCCGCATAAAATTCCAACAGCAGCTGATTGCAGTTCACCTGTATTGGCTGATATGCATATGGCAGCCGGTATAAGTAAAATTGGTTTAAGGTGCGTGCCTGAACACATAATAAGGAAGCATATGAATATTAAAACCAAATATAAAAACCAGCGTAAAGCAGTTTTAATAATGAATATTCTTTTTTCTTTTGTTGTTTTAATCTTCATAGTAAGAAGCGTCCTTTCCGTCAAAGTCAGTAATAACGATGACCGAAGTCAGACGGTCAATGCGGACTGACGGTTCAATTACCGCATAGTAGGAAAGCCCTGTTGAATCAAGACCAAATTCTTTTACAGTTCCTATGGAATAGCCATGAGGGAAAAGTCCGCTTGTACCTGTGGTGGTCATAAGCTCACCCTCTTTAAGATTATTTTCCTTTGGAACAAGAGTAAGCTCTGTTTTATTTTCCAGTGCGAGAGCAATCGAACCTTCGATAATACCTGCATCATCTGAAGCTGAAGATACAGCAGCAACAGAAAGATCAGGTGAGAGAATAGTTCTTACTACTGATGATTCGGAAGACACCTCAATAGTTATACCGATAAGACCTTCACCTGTAACAACAGGGCAATACGGCTTAATTCCGTCATTTGAACCCTTATCAATGGTAAATGATTTAAAAGGGTCATTAGCTGTATATGAAATTACCTTGCATGGTTCAGACAATATAAGGTCTTCCTGTTTTTCCTTGATTCCGACAAATTTACGAAGCTCCTCAAGTTCAGCCTTTGTGGATTCATAGTCTGAAAGCTTTTCACTGAGTTCACCGATCTGATCTCTTAATCGCTGATTTTCATTGTAATATTCCGTTGCATTTGAAAGCTTGTCAAGATTTGTTTCAATTTTAACAGCAACAGCATTTGAAAAGCTTTTAAAAGGTTTTGTAATAGTATTTATAATAGAAACACCTGAAAGTGAGTATCCGCCTTTTGTTACAGCAAATATCATAATGCCTATTAAAAACGCAAGCATTGTAAGTATCACTTTAAATTTAAAGCTTTTGAAGAAATCGTGCATTAACCGATTCCCCCTTAATAATATTTGACGTTTTCAGTCAAAGCGTCCTGATACTGTTCAATGTTTTCAAGAATTTTTCCTGTACCCTCCGCAACACAGTCAAGAGGATATTCGGCAATATAAACAGGCATACCTGTTTCACGGTTTATTAGCTTGTCCAGACCTCTCAATAAAGCACCGCCGCCTGCAAGAGTGATACCCTGGTCAATAATGTCAGCCGAAAGCTCAGGCGGAGTTGATTCGAGAGTGACTTTTATAGCGTCAATTACCTTTGCAAGAGGTTCTACCAATGCATCTCTTATTTCAGCAGATGAAATGGTAATATTTTCAGGCAGACCGTTTAAGAGGTTACGCCCCTTTATTTCCATAGTTTCTTCATTTTCACTTGGAAAAGCCGAACCGATTTCTATTTTAATATTTTCAGCAGTACGTTCACCTATAAGAAGATTATACTTCTTTTTTATAAAGTTAATTATTGAAGCGTCAAATGCGTCACCTGCACATCTTATTGAACGTGACGCAACAATTCCGCCTAGAGAAACTACTGCAACTTCACTTGTACCGCCGCCGATATCAACTATCATACAACCGGTAGGTGATGTAGTAGGAAGTCCAGCACCAATTGCGGCAGCCATAGGTTCTTCTACGATCAAAACATTTTGTGCTCCTGCTTTTTTGCATGATTCCCGTACAGCACGTCTTTCAACAGCAGTAACACCTGAAGGGATACATATTATAACATTAGCTTTAGTTAGAATAGTACCCTTCATAGCTTTTTTGATAAATTCCTGAAGCATGGTTGTAGCAATATCAAAATCGGCAATAACGCCGTCTTTAAGTGGACGTACAGCAACAATTGAACCAGGGGTTCTGCCGATAACGTCCTTAGCCTCCTTGCCGACATAGCGGCATTTATCAGTTCTGGTATTTACAGCAACAACAGATGGTTCTCTGATTATAATACCTTTATTACGCATATATACAAGGGTATTAGCTGTACCTAAATCTATACCAATATCTTTTGTAAACATTCTTTTGAAGCTCCTTATCTATATGACTGTTCATTATATTATAACACGATTTTGCAGTATAGACAATAATTTAATGTGAGAATTTTTACCATATAATTTTTTCAGTTAATTTCCAACAGTAAATCATGCTGAAAGTACGAAAAATTGTAGAAAAGATAAATGAACATCAAGTTTTTGCATATGGCAACACCGTACAAAGCCCGCCTGACGGCTTTGTACAACATTTGTTGTACAATCTTTGTGCGGTGTTGCCATAGAATTATTGTCTTATTTTTATGCTGATAAAACACCGTACAAGTTTTTTTGATGCAGTTTATACGGTGCTTTCATGACAAATTTTTACAGACCCAGTGCTTTTGTAGCTTTAGGATAAACAGCAAGACCTGTGATAATAAATAAAATCTGAGCAACATTTACTCTGATTGAACATCCGAAGTTAATGTTAATAACAGAAAAGTCAAGATTAAGAGAATCAAGCTTAAAGCCCTTAGAATAAGAAAGCCAGTCAAGAAATTCCACGCCGTTTGCAGTGCTGCCCACAAGTGAACCCAGGATAATCGCAGCCATAATAATTACAACTAAAACAAAATTTTTCTTCATTTTTTACATCTCCTGTTTATTTTAAATCCAAAAATCAGGTATTTATTCCTGTTGAACCGAATCCGCCTGAACCTCTTGAGGTTTCGGAAAGAGCATCAGTTTCCTCAATATCAGGCAAAAATATGGGTGTTACAACAAGCTGAGCAATTCTCATACCGGATTGAACCGTAAAATCTTTATTCCCAAGGTTTATTAAAGGTACAGCAATTTCTCCTCTGTAATCACTGTCAACAACACCAACACAATTGGCAAGTGTTATGCCGCTTTTGGAAGCAAGTCCTGAACGGGGATAAATCATCAGGGCGGCCTCATTTGTATCAATTTCAGCTGAAATTCCTGTTGGTATTTTTACAATTTCATTTTTGTGGACTGTTATGTCACTTTCAATGCATGCACAAAGGTCATAGCCTGCACTTCCATTTGTAGCACGAGTCGGCAAAACAGCGTTTTCCTTTATTTTCTTTACTTTTAGTTTCATTGAATACCTCTGTAATATAAACCTCTTGTTATTTTTGGGGGATGATTAATTTTTTGTGAAGTCCATTTTGAAACAATTTTCTCAGCGTCCAGAGGACTTTCATTGTCAAGCATAATAACTCCGAAGTCAAGACATTTCAGGTCTGAAGCCTTGTCAGCCATAAACAGCAGTTCGGAATTTAAAATCTCCACATAGTCTTTATCATGACATTTTACGGTGAAGCTTCTGCCTGTTCTGTCGGAAATTGTTTTTTTGCATCTTTGACAGCCAATTTCATTTCTTATTGGACAATTTTTAGTAAGCATAAGCGGAAGATATCCGTAAACAACAGCTCCGATTGGTATATTTGAATTTAATTTTTCTATCTGAATCAGTTTAAGCTCAAATGAAACAACAGCATCAGAGAGTCCGAGAGCATCAAGAGAGTTAAGACTGTATGAATTGCATATATTAAGTCCGAAGCCGCCATGAAGTGTAAATCCTATTTCATTTCCGATTTTTATGTATGCAGGATTTACGCAGAGAAGGTGACAAAATCCATTGGAGTATAGCTCATTAAGCTGACTTATCAGCTTTTTTTCATCTGAAATAAAGCGTGGAGGATTGATAATAAGCTTTGAAATATATTTCCTTTTATCACTGATAACAGAAAGACAATTTTTAAGCGGCAAAGCAAGCATATCAGCAGATTTGAAAACTGCATCAGCTTGATTGATATTGCTGCAGTAAACATGAAGCTTAAAACTGTCTGATTTTCTCGGTTTGGATTTTACATTTGGAGTAAAATCAGTTATATCATAATTCGGCGTATTGTTTTCTATAATCAGCTTATAAAGCTTTTCCACAGATTTTCGCCTTAATTCATTAAGCTGTGAGGCGGGAACCATGAGTTCTGCGTCAATATCGGCAGTCGTGTTATCATATTCAAAAACAGTATCCCCAAGTTTTGAAAGCTGTTTTTCAATATAATGCTTGTCGATTGGCTTATTTATGGCTGTTTGAGGAATTTCACCCGTAACTGTAACTGAAAGATTATTGCATAAAGCAGTAAGTTTTATCGGTAAATCAGCCTTTATGGCAATGTCAAAGCTGATTTTATAAACCTTACGTTCCTTGGCATAAGATTGACGTATTTCAGGCAAGATGTCTTTAGCGGCAATAACGTCACTTTTTTGACGAGTGCCGAACATATTTGAAAGATTGCCTGTAAAATATCCGTCAGTAAAGCCGTCACGGGAAAAAACACTCCTAAGCATTTCGGTATCAGGTGTTAAGCCGTCACAAGCCTGTTTTAAGGCTGATACGGCGGACGCTGTATATTCCGGACGTTTCATGCGTCCCTCGATTTTAAGGGAGCATACTCCGATTGATTTCAATTCATCAATCTTACTGATTAATGAAAGGTCTTTAAGAGAGAGTCCGCAGAAGTTTTTATTTCCGCACGCTGAAAACGGCAGACGGCAAGCCTGCGCACAGCCGCCTCTGTTAGCAGAACGTGAACCAATAACTGCTGACATATAGCATTGTCCTGAAACAGACATGCATAATGCACCATGAATAAAGACTTCAACTTCAATGCCTGTTTTTGATATTTCAGCAATCTGCTCTTTATTTAATTCTCTTGCAGAAACAACTCTTGAAAATCCCATTTCCCTGAGCAGTTCAGCTCCCTTTGCAGTATGGACAGTCATTTGAGTTGAACCATGCAGAACGGCATTAGGAACGCATTTTTTAATAAGCTCAGCACAGCCTAAGTCCTGAACAATATATGCATCAATTCCGCATAGGGCAGTCTTTTTTATAAAGTCACAGAAGTCCGGTGTTTCAGAGTCGGTAATTACGGTATTAACGGCAAGATAAAGCTTTGCACTGTACAAGTGGCATAATTCAGCGGCTTTATGAATTTCATTTATATCAAAATTAGAAGCATTGCTTCGTGCAGAAAAATTTTTCCCACCTATGTATACAGCATCAGCTCCGCATCGTAAAGCGGCAATAAGCGACTCCATACTTCCCGCAGGAGCAAGTATTTCAGGAAATATACTCATTTTATACTGTCTTTAAGCTGTTTAAGCTTCATCAAATTTTCAAGTTGGTCGATTTTTGATTTAAGAACTTCAATTTCCTTTAAAGCGGCATCACGTTCTATTCTTGATTTTCCAGCTTCATCAACGTATTCCTTTGACTGGTCACGAATATTATCAAGACGCTTATTAGCCTTGTTCAGGTCGTCAAAAGCTCCGAGAGCCACCATAATAGCCGCAGTATATGGAGAAGCACCTGTGCCTGATTCCATTATTTCATTTATTTTTGCTTCAAGGTTTCTTGCAAGTGCAAAAACATAATTCGGAGATTCAGCGGTTTTAAGTTTATATTCCTTTCCGCATATAATAACTTTTACATCGTTAAGCATTTTTATATCCTTCCTTTATACACATTAATCAATTATAATTATACTACATTTTTCTTCAGGATAAAAGAGTTTTTTACAAAATATTGAAACAGCATTAATAATATCTTTTTAATCCGACAACACGGCCGAGAATTTCAACCTCATCAAGAATAATCGGTTCCATTGAATCATTTTCAGGCTGAAGGCGGAAATGTCCGTTTTCCTTAAAAAAGCGTTTAACAGTAGCTTCTTCATGTTCTACGAGTGCAACAACAATATCATTGTTTTCAGCATACGGAGTTTGCTCCACAATTACAATATCACCGTCAAGAATACCTGCATTAATCATACTTTCTCCTCTGACCTTCAAAGCAAAAAGCGTATTGCTGTAATGTCTGTCTGCTTCAAAGCTGATATAGCCTGTAATATCTTCTATGGCAGTTATTGGAATGCCTGCCGTAACAGTCCCGATAACCGGAATGGAGATACTTTTTGAATTTGGAAGTCGGAGGGAACGGTTAAGGTTATCCATTTTCTCAATGCGGCCGGACTCTATAAGAGATTCAATATATCTGTGTGCTGTAGATGTTGACTTAAATCCCATTGCAAGCTGAACCTCTCTTACAGATGGAGAAATGCCTTCATCCAAGCGGCTTTTTATATATTCAAATACTTCAAGCTCTTTAATTTCTCTTTTTTTCACAATGTTCACCCTTCTCTGCTTTGCAGCTTTTTAAGAATCATTTTAGCAACCTTATATACGTCACCGCACCCGAGAGTTATAACCAAATCACCGTCAGAAGCATTTTCACAAACATAGTCGCAAACCTGTTCAAAATTCTGATATTTGCGTTCGTCTGTGTATTCAGCAGTTTCGTCCTGAGGAAAATAAATGCTGCCCTTTGTTTTTTCGGCGAGATGTCTTGTGAAAATTCCGAAAGTATTTTTTTCTCTTGAACCCATTATATCTGTCAGTACAGCTTTGTCAGGGATTGATAATGCTTTTGCAAAATCATCCAGAAGAATTTTGGTTCTTGAAAATGTAAAAGGCTGAAAAACTGCCCAGACATTTTTATATTCCATATCCATAGCGGCTTTCAGTGTAACTTCAAGCTCCTTTGGATGATGTGCATAATCGTCAACGATTGTAATGCCATGTTCTTTTCCTATAAGTTCAAAACGTCTGCCTGCACCTCTGAAATCACTTAATCCCTGCTGTATTTTTTCAAATGGTACTTTAACATAGTCAGAGGCGGCAACAGCGGCAAGGGCATTCAGTACATTATGCATACCGGCAACATGAAGTCTGATTTTTCCGAGCTTATCGCTTCTGCGGAACACGGTAAATTCTGTTTCCATGCCTGAAATACGCTGTATATCGCAAGCATAGTAGTCGTTTTTGCTGTTTAAACCAAATGAAATGATGTCTTTGCCGCTGATACCGTCAACAGCCTTGAGTGTGTTTTCATCATCACCGTTGATTATAAGAGCTTTTGTTGCCATTTCACTGAATTTTCTGAATGATTTGATAATGTTTTCAAGAGTTTTGAAATAATCAAGGTGGTCAGCGTCAATATTAAGAATAACAGCAATATCAGGATAAAGTTTAAGGAATGTATCAACAAACTCACATGATTCACATACCATAATATCGCTTTTTCCTGCAAGACCGCTTCCACCGATACATGGCAGTTTTCCGCCTATGAAAGCAGACAGGTCTATGCCTGCTGTATATAAAATCTGTGTTATCATTGATGTTGTGGTTGTTTTTCCATGAGTTCCGGAGACACAGACAGCATTATCATACCAGCTTGTAACTATTCCAAGCAGTTCACTTCTTTCAAGAACAGGAACTCCGCTTGCCTTTGCTGCGATAAGTTCAGGATTATCTGCCATAATAGCCGCAGTATGAACTATCAGGTCAGCTCCCTCAATATTTTCTGCACGCTGTCCGAGAAAAACAGGAATACCCATTTTTCTTACAGCTTCAAGGGTTTCTGTTTCATTGTTGTCGGAGCCTGTAAGGTAATAACCCTGACTGTGAAGAATCTGAGCCAGCGGATACATTCCCGAACCGCCTATGCCGATGAAGTGAATATGCTTGCGTCCATTTAAAACATTAACTTTATTTTCTTTCAAAATAATCACCTTTTCCTTAAATTTGTTTTATTTTTGATAAAAAATTTCAGAATTTTCAGTATAGTAACATTTATTTTCCTGAATTTATTGCTTTATGTATAATTTTATTGCTATTTTTGCAAATGTGAGTTATACTAATAAAGGAGAGTTTATCCATTATGAATATTTTACTCATTTTATGGTAAATATATCCATAGCAGCATCAAACTGTGAGTCATTAAACAAGGAGGTCATATTATGGAGATCACAGATGTAAAAATCAGAAAAATTATGTCAGAGGGCAGGCTTAGAGCTGTTGTATCAGTAACACTGAGCGATATGATAGCAGTGCATGACATAAAGGTTGTTCAGGGTGATGAAAGACTGTTTGTGGCAATGCCAAGCAGAAAAGACGAAAACGGAGTTTTTCGTGATATAGTACACCCAATTTCACCTGCGGCAAGAAAGATGCTGGAGGAAAGTATTCTTGAAGCTTATGAAAGACAGCTTGCTATGCTTGAAGCGGAAGAAGCTGATAATGCGGAAGAATAAGTTTCGCTTTTGACCTGCATTTTATAATGTAGGTCTTTTTTTATCTTGCTGCAATACTGCACAAGCTTTATACGGTTCTGCCTTAAATTCTTAAAATTCTTGCAGCCATGAGAATTGCAATCTTGGACTTTGCATCTTTTATCTCATTATTCATAACCATTTCAGCCGCTTTTGAAAGCGGTATTTTTATTACATCCAAAAATTCACCCTCATCGAGATTTTGTTTTTGATGTTCAAGCCCTCTTGCCATATAAATATGAATTATTTCTGTATCATAAGCAGGTACAGGGTAAATTTCACCAAGATATGTGTACTCGGAGCAGGTACAGCCTGTTTCTTCAAGCAGCTCACGCTTTCCGCATTCACTGTGGCTCTCTCCATAATCGAGTTTTCCTGCCGGAATTTCTGTTGTTATTTCAGAAAACGGATAGCGGAACTGTTTTACAAGCAGAACTTCATTTTCGTCTGTAACAGGTATAACACCTACTCCTCCTGGGTGGTGAAGCACATCACGTCTTGCAGTGGTTCCGTCCTCCAATTCTGCTATATCTTTTGTTATTGTAAATATACAGCCGTCATAAGCAGGCTGACTTGACAAGGTTTTTTCATTCAGGTGCATAATCAATCGTTCTCCGTATCAATAATCTTATTTTTCAGCATATCTGCATAATTGCTTGCTGCTGAAATTTTTTCTGTCGAATTATAGTCGTAGAAATGCTTGTGATTTACTGTTGTATTTTTGACTTTTTTTGTAATAAGAACAAGTATCAGCAGTCCTGCGGCACCAACAATGCTTATAATGAAGCCGGTAAAAAATCCCGGAGTTTTGTATTTAAAGGTTATTACGTTATCTCCTGCATCAGCCTTGACAGCCATAAATCCGTATGATACCTTTTCTACATCAACAGGCTTTCCGTTTACTTCTGCACTCCAGCCGCTGTTATATGGTACGCTGAAGAATACAAGACTCGGCTTTTCAAGTGAGATCTCTGATTTAAAGCTGTAGGAGTCATATTCAAATGAACTTGAAGCCACTGACTGCTTTTCAATACAGTCGGATTCATAAGTGTTTTTGTTGAGTCCTATGAAAAGATTTTCGTCTGTTTGCGTAAGAATGTCACTGTACTTTTCGACCTGCTCATCAGATAAAATAAGCGATTTAATCATAATGCGTTCACGCATGGATTCACTCAGCTTTTCCGCTCTGTCCTCAGTTATATAGGTATTATAAGCAAATCCCATAGGAATATAATGTTTATTTTCATAGATATCAAAATAGTCATTGCTCTTAATGCATTTAAAGCCCGGAAGTTCTTTTTCTATTTCTGTTTCATTTTCATCGTTTGAATTATCTGTATTGCTGTCATAATAATACTTTACTGAGAAAAGCCCGCGCAAAGTATAGTGGCTTGTATCAGCTCTTGAAGCAACGTCACGCTGTACGCCTATTTTATCATAAAATTCCATTATTGACGCTGAAACAACGCTCTGAAAAGCTCTCATTGACGGCAGTCCCCATGACATAGGGTAATTATCGTAATTTTCTGACATATCAACACGGAAAAAGTTATCTTCGCTTACTTGTTCTGCAACTGAAGACTTACCTTTAATTGCACCGTTTATGAAGTTCTGTGCATCTGACGGAGCGTTGGCACCATAAATAAGTGTTGAAAGCAGACAAGCAATTGATGCAGTTATAGTCATGATAATTGTAAATTCTATAAAAGGTTTGCCGTTTTTCTTTTTATGCTGAATGAAAATTAAGGCTGCAATACCTGCTGCGGCTATGAAAAGAGTGAGCAGGAAGTATCCGAAATCGTTTGCAAATTCAAAAAATTTGATTTTATCGTCTTTATCCTTAATCGGAAGAAGAGATATAATTCCGAATGCAGCAAGAAATCCTATGCATGTTTTGATTCCGAAAGTGAAGTCAATGTCCTCATTATCGAGAATTTGTGCAGTCATCATTGCCATAATCAGTATCGGCATATAGTACCATCTTGCGTAATATGAACTGTTGAACATATAAAAACTGCAGTTCAGAATAGGAATAAATGCACACAAAATGCATACTAAAGTGAGCTTTGATGCCCAGTGCTTTCTTTTTGCGTGAATAAATGATATTACGCCTGCCATTGAGAACAGCGGCAGATATCCTCCGATAGATGACCATTTGCCGTATTTTGAGTCAAACAGATTAGGTCTTGCGGGAACATCAGGAGGCATGAAGAATGATTGAATGATTCTTGGGATACGTGTTTTATCACCATAAATAACCATATCCTGACCGTAAAGACGTTCATTTACTCTGTAGTTTTCAAGGATTGCCAAAGCAGAAGGAAGAAGCATAAATGCGGCAATCATAGTACCTAAAACTGCTTCTGCTGCAAGACCCCAAAACTTTTTCCATGTAATATGAAAATCAGGGCAGCGCAGACGAATGAGAAAATAAATAATAAGGAAAATCGCCTGACCTGTAAAGAAAAAGTAGTTAATAATTGCCATTAAAGCAACAGAAAGTGCAAAAACACCCTTTCTGTTATTATTTATGCGTTCTTCCATAGCAATAAGCATAAGAGGAAAGAAGGCTGTAACGTCCTGAAAATGATTGAAAAAGATATTATAAATCTGAAAACCTGAAAAAGAGTATAGCAGGCATCCGACCAATGCTGCATTTTTGCTTCTGACAAATCTGCGGATAAAGCCATAGGATGTGAGTGCGGCAAATCCATGCTTCATTGCAAGCAGAAACGGCATTGAATAGGTGATAATTGCTTTCGGAAGGAGTGCTGATAACCAGAAAAACGGACTTCCTGCAAGATAAAATGAATAAGAACCAATAAAATCAGAGCCTAAATCGGTAAACCAGTTCCAACCCAGACTGCCGCTTCTTACTGCGTTATTTGCAAGTGTATAGAAGTGGATTTGCTGTGAATTATAGTCACCGTAGTAAATGAAATATCCGCTGTCAGCAATCATAATTGGCAGAACTGAAAGAAGAAGTATTCCGAAACCAAGCAAAAAAGCCGCAAGGTATTTTTCTTTTTCATTTCTTTCATATGTTAAAACAGTTCTTTTTGTCATAAATTGAAACTCCATTATATAAAAATTACTAACCTATATTATAACATATATAAAAAGGAAATCAAAGTCTTTTTTTAAAAAATGGGCATATAATTATTTTTTTCTGAAAATTTGAGGAAATTTGATTATAAACTATAGAAATTATATTTAAAATGTGATATAATAACTAAAGGCAACACCGCAAAAAAGTCTTTTGACGTGATTTATGCGGTGTTGCCTTAACGATGTGTTTTCGCAAATGAAAGGAAAGCTTTAATTTTATGACTATATATCTTGATAATGCAGCCACAACCAAACCCTGTGAAGAAGCAGTGCAAAGCATAAATACTGCACTTACCGGGCTTTACGGCAATCCGTCCTCACTTCACTCAATTGGACTTGCTGCACAGCTTGCTGTAGATGAAGCAAGGAAAAATATTGCTTTAGCATTGGGCTGTCAGCAGGACTGCCTTTATTTTACATCAGGTGCAACTGAAAGCAATAATATTGCGGTAAGAGGTACGGCAGCTGCATATGGAAAGAGAAAACCTAAAATAGTTACAATGGCAGTTGAGCATGCGTCAATAAGAGAAACAGTATCGGATATGGAAAGCAAAGGCTTTGAGGTTGTGAGAATTGCTCCCGATTCAAACGGAGAGATAAATCCATCAGATGTTTTAAATGCAGTTGACGAGAATACCTGTCTGCTTTCAATGATGCTTGTTAATAATGAAAACGGATATATACTGCCTGTTGAAAAAACATTTAAAGCAGTAAAAAGACGATACCCCGATATTGTAACGCACTGTGACTGTGTACAGGGTTTCATGAAACTGCCTGTTAAATGCAGTGAGCTTAATGCAGACCTTATTTCTTTGAGTGCACATAAAATACATGGAGCAAAAGGTGTCGGAGCATTATACATAAAAAAAGGCATAAGAGTTATTCCGATAATTACAGGAGGAAAGCAGGAAAAAGGAATACGTTCGGGAACTGAACCTGTACCTTTGATTTTAGGATTTGGTGCGGCAGTTAAAAAATATGCTGACTCAATTTCCGAAAGGTATGAAAGAGCATCGGAGCTTAAAAAATATCTTCTTGATACAATTATTAATATTGATGGAATAACCGTTAATTCCGGGGAGAATTGTTCTCCGTATATAATCAATTTATCGGTTGAGGGAATACGTTCGGAAATAATGCTGCATTTTCTGGAAGAAAAGGGTATTTATATTTCAAGTGGTTCAGCATGTTCAAAGGGTGCAAAAAGCGGAGTACTGGAGCTTTTTGGAGTCAAGTCCAAAGCGGCGGACAGTGCGGTAAGAGTCAGTATAAGTAGTGAAACCACAAAAGAGGAGCTTGAAACTTTTGTTGAAGCCATAAAAGAAGCACAGCTTAAAATTATGAAAACAAAATAACACGATAAGTGCGAAAGGATATAAAATGAAAGAAATCATACTTGTAAAATACGGCGAAATAGCCTTAAAGGGACTTAATAAAAACACTTTTGAGGATATAATGGTAAAAAATATTAAAAGACGTTTAAAAAAGCTTGGAAAATTTAATTATTCCAGAGCACAGTCAACACTTTACATAGAACCTGCTGATGAATCAGCAGATATTAACGGTGCGGTTGAAAGAATAAAAAAGGTTTTTGGTGTGGCGGCACTTTGCAGAGCTTGTACCTCTGAAAAGAATTTTGACGATATATGTGAGAAAAGTGTAAGCTATCTTGAAGATATTCTTCCTTATGCAAAAACATTTAAGGTAACAGCAAAACGTGCTGACAAGGCTTTTCCTATGAAGTCGCCTGAAATCTGCATGGAGCTTGGGGGCTTTTTGCTTGAAAAGTATCCTAATCTCAAAGTAGACGTTAAAAATCCTGAGGTTACGGTAACAGTTGAAATCAGAGATACAAATGCATATATTCATGCAGAGAATATAAAAGGTGCAGGCGGACTTCCTGTCGGAAGCAGCGGAAAAGCGATGCTCCTTTTATCAGGAGGAATAGACAGTCCTGTGGCAGGATATATGATGGCAAAAAGGGGTATTCATATTTCTGCGATTCATTATGTAAGTCCTCCGTATACTTCTGAGCGTGCAAGATTGAAGGTAGAGACACTTTGCCAGAAGCTTACGGATTACTGCGGCAGCATAGCATTTTTCTGTGTTCCGTTTACGGAGCTTCAGGAAGAAATTAAGCGTAACTGTCCTGAAGAATTTTTTACAATTATAATGAGAAGGCTTATGATGGAAATAGCACAGCGTATTGCAGCTAAAGATGACTGCCTTGCACTTATTACGGGTGAGAGCGTAGGACAGGTTGCAAGTCAGACAATGTCGGCAATAGGCTGTACGGACGCAGTTTGTAAAATTCCTGTTTTCAGACCTCTTATCGGCATGGATAAAACGGAAATTGTTGAAATTTCACGAAAAATTGATACATTTGAAACTTCCACACTTCCATATGAGGACTGCTGTACTGTATTTACACCTCGTCATCCAAAGGTAAGACCATTGTTGGAAGATGTCGAAAAAGCTCAGAACAGCTTTGATTTCGAGCCTTTGATCCAAAAGGCAGTTGAGGGTACGGAATTGAAGATCTTTCATTTGGATGAATAAAAAATAATTAATTATTTGACAAATAGAATGCTGCAAGGCAATATCTTTGTATAAGTTGAATGAAAGTTAATGCGGAGGATATATGGTTAATCGTTTAATATCTGAATGTACATCTGAAAAACTTGACAAACTGGCTGAAAATGTTGTACAATTATTAAAGCTAGGGAAGTATACGCTGTCAACAGCAGAAAGTTGTACAGGCGGACTCCTTTCTGAGCTTATTACATCTGTTCCGGGTGCGTCTGCTGTTTTTGAAACAGGCGTATGCACATATTCCAACAGAATGAAAGAGAAAATTTTAAATGTTCCGCATTCTGTGCTTGAACAGTACGGTGCGGTCAGCAGTCAGACAGCTCTTGCTATGGTTAAAGGACTCAGAGAGCTTTCAGGTGCGGATATCTGTATCTCTGTAACCGGAATTGCAGGGCCTGACGGCGGAACAGCCGAAAAGCCCGTGGGTACTGTCTGGATTGGATTTTCAGCTTTCGGCAGGGAGTTTGCACGACTTCCGAAATTGTGGGAATTGCAGAATAAAAGCAGAAGTAATATACGAATGGCTTCGGCAGCCTATGCTTTTGGAGTTATTGAGGAGATGCTTTCGGAGGAAGTTCAATGAATGAAAACGAACTGAAAAACGGCAGTGTTAAAAATAATTCTTATCAGAGATCTTCAAAAGCTGAAAAAATTCTGGCTATAAAGCGTGCCCTGCAAACTGGGAATATGAACGCAGAGGAAAGACTTTCAGACATTATTTCTGATACTGCTCCGAATGACAGTGATGATTGTATTGGTGACGAGCAGACCTTTGAAAATGAATGGGAAAGAGAAATAGCTGAAAGAATTGCACGAAGGTCTAATCAGAATAAGGACAGTAAAATTCTGCTGAATGATATTTTGTCAGAAAATCTGCCTGTTGACAATAAGAAAATCAAGCCGATCAGCCATGAAAACTTTGAAACCGCAAAAGAAAATCCATTTGATTTTCAAAAAAACATGCAGGAATCAGGCAAGACTGTTTATGATAATATAGCAGCTGCTGAACTGCCGAATACCGCTGAGTCGGAAAAGCAGGAAGAAATACCCGTAAAAAAGAAGAAGGGCATTAAAAGGTTTTTTATTGACCTTTTGCCGCATAAAAAAGATACGCTGAAAGAACGGATAAGAAAAATTGTTTTTCTTGGTGCAGTCGCTGCATTCTTTATCTGCGGTTATATTGTTCTGGATTATTACATTGATAATGCACATACAAAGCATGTTTATGAGGACCTCATGGAGAGTTACTCTGGAATATCAGAATATAAGCCACAGACAGAGCCTGATGCTGATGAAGAATATTGGCCTCTTTTAGAGGGGGCTGAGGCATTGCTGAAAGTAAATTCTGATGTTGTGGGAGTAATAAATATTCCTGATACCGATATTTTCTACCCTGTACTTCAGGCGGATAATAACGATAAGTATCTTGACCGTAATATTGCAGGAGAAGAGGCAAAAGCCGGTGCAATATTTATGGATTACCGAAATTATTTTGATCGTGTAGTTGACGGGCATCTAGAAAATGATAATTCACAGAACCTTATAATATATGGTCATAATATGGCAAACGGAATGATGTTCGGCAATCTGAAAAATTATAAAAATTATTACTATTTTTACGGCGAGCATCCTATTATTGAGCTTAATTCAAATTATAAGCGATATAAATACAAAATATTTTCATTTTTTATTGCTGATGCTGATGATAAAACGGATACTCGGTATGAGTATTGGAATAAACTTGACTTCGATGATGCGGAAGATTTTTATTCTTTTGTGAACGAAGCAAAACGCAGAACGATACGTCTTAATGATGTTGATGTTAAATATGGGGATCAGCTTCTGACTCTCTCTACATGTGACAGTATTTTCGGACAGGCTGAGGGCGGAAGATTTGTAGTAATGGCAAGAATGGTCAGAGATGGTGAGGATTTGTACGAAGGAACTCAGGAAAGCAAAGAAAATCCTAACATAAAATGGCCAAGTCTGTACTATAAATATAATGGAAACGCTAAATATGATCCGGATGCAGAATTTGTTCCTTATGGTTGATTCAAGAGGTAAGCAATGAATAAAAAATACAAGATTATTACAGCATCAGTTTCTATAGCTTTAGCTGTAGGCGGCGGTGCTTTAGCAATCTCACTTAATAGGGACACCGAAAAGGTTCCTTCTGTCAACTTTGAAAGCAAAGCAGAACTTGAAGCTGATGAACCTTTTGGCGAACTCCCTGAAAATTGGTGGGAATCATATAATTACGTCAGTTCTTCTCAAGGGAAAAGCGGACGTGCAGAAAAAATGTTACAGCAAAATCAGGATATAATCGGTTGGATTAAAATTAATAATACTCCGATTGACTATCCGGTGGTTCTTGATCCGTATCCGATCGGAACTCCCGAAAACAGTGAAGTTGAACCTAATGATTACTATTTATACCGTGATATTGACGGCAGTGAGAGCAGGGCAGGTTCATTGTTTATGGATTATCGTGATGTTTTTGGTTTCAGTGAAACCCAACAATCAGATAATCTGGTTATTTATGGTCATAATATGGCTAATAATACTGCTTTTGGTTCATTAGTGAAATACTGGCAGAATTACAGCTTTTATGATGAGAGTCCCATAATTGAGCTAAGCTCAAATTATAAGGATTATCAATATATTATCTTCGGGTATATCATTACAAGCGGAAGCTATGATGATACTGATTTCCACTATTGGAATATGGAAGATTTTAAATCCGAAGAAGATTTCAACTTTTTTGTTGATAGAATTCAAAGCAAATCCATGGTCGATACAGGCGTTGATGTCAAATACGGCGATAAGCTGCTCACACTGTCTACCTGCTATCAAAGCGAGGCAGATCTGAGATTCATCGTTGTTGCAAGACGTCTTAGAGAGCATGAAACAGCTATGGATAAAATTGACAGAACGGAGGCTTATCTAGATAAAAAAAGACAGGAAGAAGCGTCTTTGGCAGCGGCTGAAGCAGAGGCCGCAAGCAAAGCTGCGCAATAACCTAAAGTCTTCGAAGACCAATTAGAGTCTTCAGACAAAAAATTCAGACTCTGTGGTCTTTAATATCAGAACAACAGGGAACAACAGGACGTCTCTCTTTTGGAAATTCCAAAAGAAATAAAACCGATCAAAATCGGCGAGATGGAGTAATTTATGAATATGCGAATACCACTGAAGGGTGTTTCGGTAATATTGTCGGCTGTGCTGACTTATTCCGGTTTCAACGGTATATCTACTGCTGAAACAACACTCGAAAATGCTGATCTCAGTACAGCCGGTGTCAGTACAGCAAATGTATCTGATGAGGAGTGTGCGGTCACCGATTGGTGGAAGGCTGAAATCACAGATTATGATTCAAGTTTATCATTGATCAGTTATGAAATGACCCCTGAAGCAACTCAGACTGAAAATGAAGAAACACAGGCGCAGGATAATGCGTTGTTAAACGGTGAAAACAACACTTTAAATGGAAACAGCAAAAATGTTTCTCCAACCTTTGTTGCATCACCTGATACAGTAGCAACATCACCTGTGGAGGCTCCGCCTGCACAGGAAAGAAACCCCATAAATGCTGAATCCGGAGAGTTTGTATTTACAACTTACGGATGGGGACACGGTGTCGGTCTTAGCCAGAACGGTGCTAATTTCTATGCTATGTACAGTGGCTGGTCTTACTTGGATATTCTTTTCCACTATTATCCGGGAACTTACCTTATGAATACAGGAACAGCTGATTCAGAACAGGTTACGGTTAACGGTGTAAGCGGAGATGTATTGTCCTCAGTAGCCGGAATTGTATATAGAGAAGTTGGCGGCTCTATGGATGTTGAAGCTATAAAAGCTCAGGCAGTTGCCGTGTATACTTATATGAAATATTATGGAAATGACAGCCATGATTTAAGAGCAAAAGAAAATCCGCCTCAGAATGTAATTGATGCTTGTGCGTCAGTTCTTGGCGAGGCTCTCTATTTTGACGGAGACTTTGCACTTACTATGTTCGGAGCGTCCAGCGGCGGTGCAACCGCAAATTGCTGTGACGTGTTCTCATCTGACATTCCTTATCTGAGAAGTGTATCAAGTGATTATGATGCTGCATACGATCCACACTACGGTACAGTGAAGAACATTTCATCAACCGAAGTTAAAAGATTGATTGAAGCTCGTTATGGAATTACACTTTCAGATGACCCATTAAATTGGTTTCAGGTAATGGCCGGTGATGGTGGATATATCCACAGTGTGCTTCTCGATGGACAGATTACTGTAAGAGGTAATGACCTTACAATTTGTCTTGGATTGAAGTCGCCTAAATTCGACATAGCTTATGTGCAATAATAAATATTAAGGAAAACTCATAGATGTAAACAGAACCCCACTTAATCTGTTATATATCTGTGAGTTTTTCTTTTTAAGGCTGATTTCTCCGATTTTATTACCACACAGCACCACCAAATCTGAAAAAATAACGCAGAATTGCCATTTTTATTTGAAATATGTTTTTATATTGTACTAAATAGAAACAAATGTTCAGAAAATCAAATTAACTTATGGTTGAAAGTCAACAAAAATATGATGTGTTATTTTGTTTGGTTTGTGACAAATTGACTATTGAAATAAAAGACTGCATGGGGTATAATTATTGTAGGTGGAAAATGGTGAAGTAAGGTGAAAAAAACCATGAATTTGTAATACGATCGGGAAGTAGGCGAGGAAGATGAAATCTGTTGCATTATGTGGCACATACTATCATAGTATTGACGCTAAGGGCAGAATGAGCTTTCCTACTAAGCTTCGTGAGATAATCGGTGCAGAATTTTACCTCTGCATAGGTCATGACGATCATTACATTGCTGTTTACTCACCTGAGGAATTTGATGTTTATCAAAGCAAGCTTAATACTATTCCGGGTAAAGCAGGAAGTGATTTGAGAAGAAAGCTTCTTTCCTGTGCAGACAGACAGATGCCTGATAAGCAGGGTAGAATTTTAATTTCACCTCAATTGAGAGAACATGCTTGTCTTGAAAAAGACGTTGTTGTTATCGGTTCATCAAATCGTGCTGAAATCTGGGATAAGAAATTATGGGATGAGTTTAATTCCAAGCTCACTATTGATGATATTAATGCAGCTCTTTCAGGAATTGCACTATAAGGAGTTATTATGGAATTTTCACATGTTTCTGTTATGCTTGAAGAAAGTATCAATGGTCTGAATATTAAGCCTGATGGTATCTATGTTGACGGTACAGCGGGCGGTGCAGGTCATTCTTGCGAAATTGCTAAGCACTTGAATGAAAACGGTTTGCTGATTGCTCTCGACCGTGACCCAGATGCTGTTATTGCAGCTTCTGAACGTTTATCGGTCTATAAAAATGCAAAAGTCATACGCAGCAATTATTCTCAGCTTAGAGAAGTCCTTGACAGCCTTGGAATTGACAAGGTTGACGGTGTCCTTATGGATTTGGGTGTTTCATCACATCAGCTGGATACCGGAAGCAGAGGTTTTTCTTATCATGTTGATGCCCCTCTGGATATGAGAATGAGTCAGGACGGCATGAGTGCGGCTGATATTGTAAACAGTTATTCCGAAAAAGAATTGGCAAAAATAATTTTTGAATTTGGCGAAGAAAAATTTTCACGTCAGATTGCTGCAAATATTGTTAAAGCAAGAGAGCTTTCTCCTGTTAAAACAACCTTGGAGCTTGCGGAAATTATTAAAAACAGCGTTCCTCAAAAGGTAAGGCGTGATAAAAATCCATGTAAAAAAACCTTTCAGGCGATAAGAATTGCCGTAAACGGTGAACTTGAGCATCTTTCAAAAGGTATTGATGATGCTTTTTACAGCTTGAAATCAGGCGGACGTCTTGCGGTTATTACTTTTCACTCTTTGGAGGACAGGCTTGTTAAACAGCGTTTTGCAGGCTGGTGCAGAGGATGTACTTGTCCGCCGGATTTTCCCCAGTGTATTTGCGGTAACAAGCCGCAGGGAAAGCTTGTTAACAGAAAGCCTATCGAGGCTGAGAAAGAAGAATTGAAAAAAAACAACAGAAGCAGGAGTGCAAAACTGAGAATAATAGAAAGGAGTTAGAGATGTTATGGCTAACAAGGGTTCGGCAGCGTTTTCAGAAAGAAAAAACTTTGCAAAAGCCGAATCAGTCCGCAGGTCAGATAATGGTTTGGCAGGCAGACAGCTTAAAGTCAATGACAGATCTAATATTGCTATGAATGAATCAGAACGCAGAGCAGGCTCCGCAATTTCTATTTTTCTGACAGCAGTTTTATCATTTGCTATGCTGGGTTCAGTTATTTACTCATTGGATAAAAGAAATAATTTGTATAGTGAAATAGCTGAAAAAACAACAGAACTTACAGCACTTGAAGCCGAAAACGTAAGACTCCAGTCTGAGCGTGACAGCAATATGACATTGAAAAATGTTGAGGAATATGCTGAAACAGTGCTTGGTATGCAGAAGCTGGATAGATCACAGATTGAATATATTCAGATTCAGACTGAGGACGAGGTTAATATTCCGCCGTCAGATGAAAATATCTGGGTTAAAATTAAAAAAATATTTGATGAATGTGTGGAATATTTAAGAGGATAGGTTGTATATATATATAATGTATACTATCCATATTATTTAAAAGCTAACGGCATAAGAAAAAAATATACGCCGTAGTAATAAGTAGAACACAGGAGATACAGCGAGTGTGAGTTATAAAAGGAATCCATAAACCCGCTTTAATGAGAAGCGGAAATATCATTAAAGCGGCGATTCCTTACTGTGTGTACGGAGAGCATACAGTAATCCCTTGTCGTATCGGAAAAAGAGCATCGAAAAATAAATATACGATGTTCAAAGGCGGGGTATCGAAAGTTCCCTGCCTTATTCTATTATACGGAAAAATAAGGAGTATGTTAATGGATACACCATCTAATTCAATGAAATTTCGAGCAAAAATAACAATGGTGGGAGTTTTTGCAATACTCTTTTCATTTGTTATATATAAGTTCTTTGAAATATCGGTTCTTGAAAATGATAAATATCAGGAAATGGCTAATGACTATCATTTCGGAACTATAACAATATCAGCAAACAGAGGCTCTATATATGATTCCAAGGGGACTCCGCTTGCAAGAAGTGCATCTGTATATAAAATATTTCTTGATCCTACGGCTTACCGCAGAGATCTTGAAAATCTTCAGGATAAAATAAATAAAGCGGCTGAGGAAAAACAGGCAGGTACATATCAGCAAAAAGAAGGAGAACCTGATTTACCTGTAACAGCCGAATCCTACAGACTGGAAACAGTTTCATTCCTTTCTGATAAACTCGGAATAAAAATAGAAGAAGTTGAAAACGCAATGAGTGCTGATAATCAGTACAGCATTCTTCAGACTCAGGTTGAAAAGCCTGTTGCAGATGAAGTTTTAAAATATTTTTCTGTTTATGATTTTTCTTCCATTCATGTTGAAGAGGATACAAAACGCTATTATCCGCAGAATGAAATAGCTGCGTCAGTTATTGGCTTTACTTCTGCTGACGGAAATGGTGCTTACGGTATTGAGGCTTATTATGATGAATACCTTTCAGGTATAGACGGAAAAACTATTTCTGCCAAAGACTCAAACGGAAATGAGATGCCTTACCGATATGCAAAAACATATGCACCAAAGGACGGAAATGATTTGTATCTTACAATAGATACAACGCTTCAATATTATCTTGAAAAGCACCTTAATGAGATGATTACAAAATTTGAGGTGCAGAATCGTGCCTGTGCAATATTGATGAATGTAAAGACAGGAGCAGTTTACGGAATGGCGTCCTGTCCGAGCTTTGACCTTAACAATCCGTATGAAATTGCAGATGAAAAGGTTGCGGCATCAATTGCAAGACTTACAGGTGAAGAAAGTAAAAAGGCAAAGTCTGATGCAAGAGAAGCACAGTGGAAAAATAAAGCAATTTCAGAAATATATGAGCCGGGTTCAGTTTTCAAGGTAATTACAAGTGCGTCTGCAATTGAAGAAAACCTTATAAATCTGAATGGTGACAGCTTTACATGTACAGGTTACATGGATATTCCGGGTGCACTGCATCCGATTGGCTGTCATAATACAAACGGACACGGTACGCAGGACTTTTATCAGGCAATTGCCAATTCGTGCAACCCTGCATTTATGCAGATAGGTGCAAGACTTGGAATAGATAAATTCTGCTACTACTTTGACGCTTTCGGTCTTACGGAGAAAACAGGAGTAGACCTGCCGGGTGAAGGAACAAGCGTGTATATTGAACATGAAAAAATGACGGAGGTTGACCTTGCTTCAAGTTCATTCGGTCAGGCAAATGCAATCACACCAATGGAAATGATTACATCATATGCTGCGGTTATAAACGGCGGTTATCTTCTTCAGCCGTATGTCGTTGATAAGGTAGTTGATGATGAGGGAAATGTTATTATTAATAATGAACGTACAGTAAAACGTCAGGTTGTATCTGAGGATACTTCTTCTGTTATGCGTTATGCACTTGAAAATGTTGTCAATACAAAACCTGAGGGAAACGCTTACATAAAGGGATATAAAATAGGCGGTAAATCAGGTACATCTCAAAAGCTTGGTATGACAGGTGAGGATGAGGACGCTCAGGAGTATGTAGCATCTTATGTATGCTTTGCACCTGCTGATGACCCTGAAATAATTTTACTTGTTATGGCTGATATGCCTAACAAAAAAATTGCTTATTACGGAAGTCAGGTTGCTGTTCCTACTGCAAAGGCAATTCTTGAGGACGTTTTAACTTATATGGGTTATTATCCTGAATATGCAGAGGGTGATAAAGTTGATGTAAAAATACCTCTTTTACAGAATAAGGACGTTTCAGATGCCAAGGCGACTGTTGAAGGACTTGGTCTTACAGCTGAAATTGTCGGAGAGGGTACAACTGTTGTGGCTCAGTCGCCTATAACAGGTTCATCTGTAGCTCAGGGAGGCTGTGTATATCTTTATACAGAAGAAAATTATAATGCGGAATATGTTGAAGTTCCTGATTTGACAGGAGTAACAGCTGATGACGCTAATGAGGCTCTTGCATTAAAGGGTTTGAATCTCATGTCGAGTGCATTGCCGACAGACGGTACATCTGCTTTGGTAAAGAGCCAGTCCGTTAAGGCAGGAGCAAAGGTACCTAAGGGAACAGTAATCAAACTTGAATTCCAGTACAGCGAATTTGCTGACTAACATACAACAGGCGGCATTGTATAAATGCTGCTCTGCCAATAAAATTTAGAGGGTGGATGCCATGAAATTGCACGAATTATTGGAAAACAATGCTCATACAGAGCTTGATAATATTGAAATTACGTCAATAACCGATGATACACGAAAGATTAAAGACGGAAGCTTGTTTGTCTGTGTAAAGGGCGGCAGCTTTGACGGTCACAGTGCTGCTGCACAAATGCTGGAAAAGGGAGCAGCAGCCATAATAGCGGAGCATGATTTGGGGCTTGGCAGCAGACAGATTATTGTTGATGATTCAAGAGAATTTTACGGAAAGCTTTGTGCAAAATGGTTTGACCACCCTGAAAAAAAACTTAAACTTATCGGAATTACAGGAACAAACGGCAAAACTACAATAACAAGTGTAATAAAGCATATATTAACGAAAAACGGACATAAATGCGGGTTAATAGGTACAATTCAGAATGAGATAGGTGATGAGATTATCCATACGGACAACACAACTCCTATGGCTTATGACCTTATGATGCTTTTTGACAAAATGGTAAAGGCGGGCTGTGAATATGTTGTAATGGAGGTTTCTTCATTCGGACTTGTTCAGAAAAGAATAGGCTGCTGTCATTTTGATATCGCATTGTTTACTAATCTTACTCAGGACCACCTTGACTATCATAAGGATATGGAAGATTACTATCAGGCTAAAAAGCTGCTTTTTGACAAATGCAATCTTGCAATATGCAACATAAATGACGATTACGGAAAGCGTCTTTACAGTGAGATAAACTGTGAAAAGAAAACCTATGGAATTTGCGGTACAGCAGATTATTATGCAGACGGAGTAAAGATTAGAGCAAGTGGTTCAAGCTTCTGGTTCTGTCATGAAGAAAAATCATATTTGGTGGAGTCAAGAATGCCGGGAGCTTTCAATGTATCAAATCTTACTGCGGCAATAGCTGTATGTCTTAATTCAGGCATTGAAATAGACAGCATTATATCCTCAATAAAGGACTATGCCGGAGTTAAGGGAAGATGTGAGGTTATCCCTACAGGCCGTGATTTTACGGTTATATGTGATTATGCACACACTCCTGATGCTTTAGAAAATATTTTGAAGAGTGTAAAGGAATATACAGAGGGCAGACTTATTTGTCTTTTTGGATGCGGAGGAAACAGAGATGCAGCAAAGCGTCCGAAAATGGCAAAGGCAGCAGCGGAATATGCCGATATGCTGATTATTACATCTGATAATCCGAGAAATGAAAATCCTGATGAGATAATAAAGGAGATTGTTTCAGGACTTGAAGGATATACTATCCCTTATGATGTAGTAACAGACAGACGTCAGGCTATTTATCATGCATTGGAGATTGCAAAATCAGGTGATGTTATAGTTTTGGCAGGAAAAGGCCACGAAGATTATCAGATTCTTGCAGATAATGTTCACATTCATTTTGATGAGCGTGAAATTGTTGCAGAGGGATTAAAATTATTAGGGAGATAAAATGGAAAAATTGTTACTATCTGAAATAGCGTCAGCAATAAATGCTGAAACCTCGCATGAAGCAGAGATTACCGAAATATGCACTGATACACGTCAGCTTTCAAAGGGCTGTCTGTTCGTTGCACTGAAGGGCGAGAATTTTGATGCACATGATTTTGTTCCAAAAGCCTTTGAGCTTGGAGCTGCTGCTTGCATTACCGAAAGAAAAATTGACGGCTGTGACTGTATCATTGTTGATGACTGCCGTAAAGCATTGAGGGATATTGCACATTTTTACCGCAATAAATTTAACCTTTTCCTTGTCGGAGTTACAGGAAGCGTGGGAAAAACGACTACAAAGGAAATGATTGCTCTCGCACTTTCTTCAAAACTGAATACTCTTAAAACTCAGGGTAATCTGAATAATGAAATCGGACTGCCGAAAACATTGTTTAATCTTACTTCGGAACATCAGGCAGCAGTAATTGAAATGGGAATGTCACATTTCGGAGAAATAAGCCGCCTTACAAGGACAGCGTCACCGTTATCTGCCGGAGTTATAACGAATATCGGATTTTCACATATTGAAAATCTTAAGTCACAGGAGGGCATACTGAAAGCGAAGCTTGAAATTACGGAGGGTATGCCGGAAAATTCACCGCTTGTTCTGAATGGTGATGATAAGCACCTTTGGGAAGTTAAGGATAAGCTTAACCGAAAGGTTTATACATATTCGATAGACAACAGCGATGCTGATTTCAGGGCAGAAAACATAAATGAGCATGACGGCATTACAGAGTTTACTGCTGTTTATGAGGGAAAAAGAAAAGATGTAATTTTGTCGGCGGTCGGCAGACATAACGTTATGAATGTGCTTGCGGCAATATGCATAGGAAGAATAGCAGGCATTGATGATGATTTGATTATCAATTCATTTGCAAAGTATCAGCCTGACGCATTAAGACAGAATATTTCAGTAAAAAAGGGACAGACAGTAATAACAGATTGTTATAATGCAAGTCCTGATTCAATGAGAGCCTCTTTGAGCGTACTTGACGGAATGAAGTGCAGCGGACGTAAAATAGCAGTTCTCGGAGATATGCTTGAAATGGGTGAAATGTCTGAAAAGCTGCACAGAATGGTTGGAGAAATGGCAGTAAAAATTAAGCCTGATATGATTTTTTGCTACGGAAATGACGCACAATATATATATGATACCGTAAAAAAATCAGGTATAGATGCATTTTATTCTCCTGATAAAAAAGAAATTGCAGATGCAGTTTCAAAATATGCAAAAGAGGACGATGTTGTTCTGTTTAAAGCAAGCAGGGGTATGCGTCTTGAAGAAATAATCAGTGAAGTTTATGACAAGGAGCAGTAATTATGCCGTTTTGGATTAATTTATCAGTATCAATTCTTTCTATGGTTATAGCCGCAGTTTCAGGTCTGGGACTTGTTCCGTATCTCCATAAGCTGAAATTCGGTCAGCCGATAAAAACAGTGGACGGACCTAAATGGCATGCAAAAAAACAAGGCACACCCACAATGGGCGGTATCATGTTTATATTGTCAACGGTTGCCGCAACAATTATCGGGTACTGTATTTTCAGGTGGAAATGCGGTATTGACATAACCGACAAGGTTAACAGCAATGCTGCATTGACAGTTTTAAGCTGTCTGATATTTTCACTTTTGTTTGCTCTTATAGGATTTATTGATGATTTTATAAAGGTGGCAAAAAAGCATAATGAGGGACTTACACCTATGCAGAAAATAGTATTGCAGCTTTTGTTTGCAGGAGCTTTTCTTGGAGCTTTATATCTGTTTGCTGATAAGTCAACAGAAATAGATTTGGCATTTATTACTTTTGATGTTGGTATCTTTTACTATCCGTTGATGATTGCCGTTATAATATATCTTACAAACGCTGTAAACCTTACTGACGGTGTAGATGGACTTTGCGGTTCGGTTACATTTGTTGCAATGCTGATATTTACGGTAGGCTGTTCAATATTGAAGTTTACAGAGCTTTCAATATTTACAATGGCTGTTGCGGGTGGTTGTTTAGGATTTCTTCTCTGGAATTTAAATCCTGCAAAATGCTTTATGGGAGATACAGGCTCTATGTTTCTTGGTGCGGCTGTAACTGCTGTCGGACTGGTGCTTCACAAGCATTTATTTATATTCCTCACCGCACTTGTTTATATATGTGAGGCACTTTCAGTTGTAATTCAGGTAACATATTTCAAGTATACAGCAAAAAAGCATTTCAAAGCGACAGGTGTTAAGGGACAGGGAAAAAGAATTTTCAAAATGACTCCGATTCATCATCATTTTGAAATGAGTAATTTCAGTGAATATAAAATTGTTGTTACATTTTCAATGTTCGGATTGATTTCAGGAGTATTGGGGATAATTACTCTGCTTAGGTGACGATAAAAAATTACGTCTGAGGAGGATTAGATGGCTCAGCAAAAACGCAAAAAAAAGAAGCTAGGTATTGTAAAAACTATAGGCAGAGCCTTTCTTGGTGATGTCCGATACGGAGATATAAGTCTGCCCTTTTTCAGTTATGTAATGATATTAATTGTAGTCGGACTTGTTATGATGTCCTCTGCAAGCTATGTGTGGGCAAATGAAAAAGAAGGAGACGGGCTGTTCTACGCTAAAAAGCAGATGTTTGCAGCACTGCTCGGCTTTGTGGTTATGATTTTTCTTGCCGGAATGGATTATCATAATTTCAAAAAGATTAAAATTCCCGGATTGAAAAAACTTAATATAGCAGGACTTCTGTATATTTTCGGATTGCTGCTGCTGATACTCGTATTTATTATGGGTACTGATGAAGGCGGTTCAATGGAGGCTAAAAGATGGCTTGTTATCGGACCTGTCAACTTCCAGCCTTCTGAGGTTACGAAATTTACTCTGGTAATTTATTTTGCATATCGTATGGAAAGAAAATCTGATGAAATGAAAACATTTTCCGGAGGAATTTTAACATACGGCATACTTCTTGCACCTTATGCTGTCTGTATTTTGCTTCAGCCGCACATTTCAGGCTTTGTACTTATCTGTGTAATTGCCGCATCATTGATTATATGTGGCGGAGCAAACAAATGGTGGCTTATTTCCATAGCAGCTGTCGGAATTGTCGGAATAGCATGGTTTATTAACTGGCAGGGCGGCATTGAAGGAAGCTATGTTGCAACACGTCTTAAATCATGGCATGACCCTTTTGCCGATGTTCTCAACGATACATGGCAGACAGCACATTCACTTATTGCAATAGGTTCGGGAGGTCTTTTCGGACTTGGTTTCGGAAATTCAAGACAAAAGTATCTTTATCTTCCTGAAGCACAAAATGACTTTATTTTCCCTATTGTTTGCGAGGAACTTGGCTTTATCGGTGCATTGGCAATAATTCTTGTATTTTTCCTGCTTATTGTTGAGGGATATTCTATTGCTGCAAGATGTCAGGATAAATTCGGTATGCTGATTGCAGTGGGATTTACAACTCATATCGGTATTCAGACGATATTCAATCTGGCTGTTGTAAGCAATGCAATACCAAATACAGGTATAAGCCTGCCATTTTTCAGCTATGGAGGTACTGCACTTATAATGCAGATGGCTGAAATGGGAATTATAATGAATATTTCAAGAAAGAGATACTATCCTGAGAAAAATGATGATGAAACTTCAGATGAAGCATACGAAGAAGCTCATCAGGAGGAACTTCCGAAGAATGCTTGATAATTTTTCATCAGATACATGCGGATATATTTCATTAATCTGAAAAGGAGAGCAGCAATGCTGCGGTTGAATTTATGAGAGTATTATTAGCCGGCGGCGGTACAGGTGGACATATTAATCCTGCACTTGCCATTGCAGACATTATTAAAACAAAATATCCTGATTCGGAGTTCCTATTTGCAGGGACTCCAAATGGTATGGAGGCAAAGCTTGTTCCACAGGCAGGATATAAGCTTGAAACAATAAAAATTGCAGGATTTCAGCGAAAAATATCTTTGGAGAATATAAAAAGAAATGCTAAAGCTGCTGCATATCTTGTAACGTCCGGTAAAAGAGCATCGGAAATAGTAAAAGGCTTTAAGCCTGATATTGCAATAGGTACGGGAGGCTATGTTGCCGGGCCGATTATACGAAAGGCTGCAAGACTTGGTATTCCGTCTGCAATTCATGAGCAGAATGCATTTCCGGGAGTGACAAATAAGCTGCTTTCAAAAGAAGTTGACCATGTAATGCTTACAGTTATTGAAGCTCTTGATTATATGGATAAGGACAAATTTGAATACACTGTTACAGGTCTTCCTGTAAGAAGTGATATATTAAACATAACCAAATCAGAAGCAAGAAAAAAACTTGGATTTGATGATTCAATGTGTATTCTTTCATTCGGCGGAAGCCTTGGTGCAGGCTGTATAAATGAAACAATGGCAGAGACAGTCAAATGGCATACAAAAGAGGGACTGAAAATCAATCATATTCACGGATACGGCGGAATGGGAAAGGACAGCTTCCCTAAAGCAATGTCTGATGCAGGAATACCATTAAAAAGCAATCGTTTGAGAATAACCGAATACATAAACGATATGGACGTTTGTCTTGCAGCAGCAGATTTGGTTATATGCCGAGCAGGAGCTTCAACTCTTGCAGAGCTTGAAGCCGCAGGCAAAGCGTCAATATTGATACCGTCACCAATTGTTGCAGGAAATCATCAGTTCCATAATGCAAATGTACTTGGAAAAGCAGGTGCAGCGGTTGTTATAGAGCAAAAGGACGTTACTTCCGACAAGATAATCAATCATATCAAAGAGCTTTATAAAAATCCTGATAAGCTTTCTGTTATGTCGCAGAACGCTGCAAGGCTTGCAGTAAGAGATACACCTGAGCGTATACTCGGAGTTGTTGATAAGCTGTATAAGAAGTCACAGGAGATGAAAAAAGGTTCAAAGTAACATAAAAGTCACCAATGACATAGTATATTAAAAAATGCTATGAGGTGATATTATGCAGAAATTAATTGTGCAGGGGGGAGCAAAGCTTAGGGGCGAGCTTGATCTGCAAGGCTCAAAAAACAGTGCTTTGCCTATAATGGCTGCTGCTTATCTTTGCAGAGGAGAGTGCATACTGCACAACTGTCCCAAACTTACGGATATATATGCGGCGTCAAGAATATTGAATTACATAGGATGTAAATGCTCCTTTGCAGATAATACTGCTGTTATTACTTCTGCTCAGTCAGGTCATACGGCAATTCCCGAGGAGCTTATGCAGGAAATGCGTTCTTCGATTATTTTTCTCGGAGCATTGCTGGGAAAAAACAAAACAGGTACAGTAAGCTACCCAGGTGGCTGTGAACTTGGTTCACGTCCTATTGACATGCATTTGTCTTCATTCAGAAAAATGGGTGTTGATATTAAGGAAAAGTTCGGACGTATAACGTGCAGTGTCAGGAAAAATATTCATGGAGCAAAGATTTCACTGCCTTTTCCGTCTGTCGGAGCAACAGAGAACATAATGCTCTGTGCAGTTCTTGCCGATGGAGAAACCGTCATTAATAATGCGGCAAGAGAGCCTGAAATAAAGGACTTGGCGGACTTTTTACGCTGCTGCGGAGCTAAAATAAAAGGCGACGGAGAAAGCAGTATAGTTATTGAGGGAGTAAAGGAGCTCCATGGCTGTGAATACACTGTTATGTCTGACAGAATAGCAGGAGCAACATATCTTGCTGCCGCTGCTGCTGCGGGAGGTGAAATAATAATTCACAAAGCCTGCGTTGGCTGTATGGAGCCGTTTATTTCTCTGCTTGACCAAACAGGATGCAGCATTTACACAATTGATGACGGGATTTATCTTAGAAGCGGACTGCGTCTTAAAGCAGTCAGGGATTGCATAAGAACAATGCCGCATCCGGGATTTCCTACTGATGCACAGGCAATTTTAATGGCGGCATTGATAAAAGCGGACGGCACAAGTGTATTTGAGGAGAATATTTTTGATTGCCGATACAGACATACTGATGCACTTGTAAAAATGGGTGCAGATATAACTGTCCTTGGTAAAACGGCAGTTGTCAAAGGTGTTGACAGATTATATGGTGCAAGAGTTGAGGCTACCGATTTAAGAGGCGGAGCAGCAATGGTAATAGCGGCACTTATTGCCGAAGGAAAATCAGAAATAACAAGTATAAGTCATATAGACAGAGGATATGAAGAAATAGAGCTGTGTTTACAGCGGCTCGGTGCAGATATAAAAAGGGAATAGAAATTGCAGCAGTTCAAATAAATTCGAAGTGTTGTATAAAAAACAGGAGTTTTTAAAATTTTATGAAAGATGTAGAAAAAACCAATGTTGAAAGAGAAAACAGCAGTAAGCGTATAAGACGCAGACGGCGGAATATGAATCTTTATGGATTTATAGTTCTTATTCTGGTAATTTGTATCGGTGTAACAATAAGCTATACGTTTCTGTTTAATATAAATGAAATCAAGGTTTCGGGTGAAGCAAGCGAGTATACTGTTGAAGAAATAGTTGAAGCTTCAGGCATTGCAATGGGTGATAATCTGCTTAGAATTGATACAGAGGACGCAGAGAAAAAAATTCTGGACAGTCTGCTGTATATCGAAACTGTTGATGTTAAGAGGAAGTTTCCGTTTTCGCTTGAAATCAACGTTACGAGGTGTATTCCTGCTTTTAATATTTCCTATGAAATGGGAACGCTTGTAGTGAGCAGACAGGGAAAAATTCTCGAAAACAACGGATATGTTACTGAGGGACTTCCAGTTTTCTATGGGTATGAACCGTCAGAAACAACTGCAAGCAAAAAACTTGTATCAAAGGACGATCAGAAACAGAAAATATATAATGAACTGACAGCGGCAATGCTTAAAGACAATGAAAATAAAATTGTAAGTGTGGATATGACTGATAAGCATGAAACTGTTATTACCTATTCAAACGATATTGTTTTCAAAATGGGCAATTGGAATGATATTCCTTATAAGCTTTCTCTTGCGGAACGTGTTATGCAGGAGGTTGGCAATGAAAAGGGGTATATATCTATGATTGGAACCAATCAATGTTCTTTCCGTAAAACAGACGGAAACGGCTTTGAAAGTATAGTAGGTCCGGCTGTAACCGGGACAGAAACGTCAGTAAGCGGTGATGTTCCTTCCGATATGAATGAAACTGCTACAACAACAGCGTCCGATGATGATTATAACAATAATTGGACTCCTGAAGGTGAAACAGAACCTCCTACAGCATCAGATGGTTCTTATATTGATGATGAAGAGGCAATGTTCAGAGAGCATGATGACATGGTTTATGGTACAACAGCTGCGAATGAAAGCAATGAAGGCGGTGAGTGGTAACGATTTTTATAACATTTGCACAACTTTGTTAAAAAAAATAGGTTGAATAAATGAAATCTTGTGAAAACAAGAAAAATTTAAAAAAAATGTTTTTGACACTTGAAAAATAATTATTTGTATGTTAAAATAAATAGTGTATTTTAAGATGTTATTACTTTAATGTGAAAAACAAAGAAAGATTCAATATAGGAGGAATAATAATGGCTGATTTTATCTTAGAGGAAACTCTTGAGCCAGACGTAAATATAAAAGTAATCGGTGTCGGCGGCGGCGGCGGTAATGCTCTTAACTGTATGGTTGATTCAGGCGTGAGTGACATTGAATATATTGCTGTAAATACTGATGCAAAAGCACTTAATAAATCTAAGGCTACAACAAGAATCCCGATCGGTGCAAAGCTCACTAAGGGCAGAGGTGCAGGAAATAAGCCTGAAGTTGGTCAGCGTTCCGCTGAAGAAAACAGAGATGAGATTGAAACACATCTTAAGGGTGCAGATATGGTATTCATTACAGCAGGCATGGGTGGCGGAACAGGTACAGGTGCTGCTCCTGTTGTAGCTAAAATTGCTCAGGAAATGGGCATACTTACAGTTGCCGTTGTAACAAAGCCGTTTCTTTTTGAGAGAGAACAGAAAATGATTCAGGCTGAAAAAGGCATTGCAGAGCTGAAAAAATATGTTGATTCACTTATCGTTATACCTAATGAAAAGCTTTTGGTTGGTCAGGATAAGCCTCTTACAATGATACAGTCATTTGCTTTGTCTGATGATATTCTCAAGACAGGTGTAAAGAGCATTTCAGACCTTATTGTTGAAGAAGGATATATTAACCTTGACTTTGCTGACGTTTCAACTATAATGAAGGGTGCAGGATATGCACACATGGCTATCGGTCATGGTTCAGGCAAGGATAAGGCACAGCAGGCTGCTGAAGCTGTTATTAAGAGTCCGCTTCTTGAAACATCAATTGCAGGAGCAAAAAGACTTCTCATCAATATTGCTATGTCAGAGGATATTCTTTCATCAGATGTTGATACAGCTACAAAGATGATCACAGATCAGGCTGCTGACGGTGTTGAATTTATTTTCGGTACTGCATTTAAGGAAGATATGCAGGACGAAATGGTTATTACTGTTATTGCTGCAGGCTTTGATGATCCGTCAGAACCGGCACTTGACGAATTGACTGCTTCCGGCGAGGATGATGTAATCAAGATTGATAATCCTCTTATAGATAATCTCGGACTTGGTGAAAAGACATCATCATCTTCACAGGACGATGATTTAGAGGCAATATTTAAAATGCTTGGTAATTAATTACATAATTATGCTTTTGATGACCGCAGTACATCTGCGGTCATTTTTGATAGGCAAAATACTGCGAAAGTCTTTTGCATGAAAACAATCTATAAATTTTACATGGGAATTTTGTTAATATGCACTAAAAGAAACTGCAAAATTCTACAATATGCTAGTTGAAATTTTATTTAAAAAATGATATAATTAATAAAAGGGCGAAAATTTCCTTTGGAAAACTATGTTCTGCGGAATTGTGCCGCAGGGAATGGAGCGTATCATGGATGAACCGGTTGTATTAAGAACTGCCAAAGTGGGCGGTTTTGTTAAAGAAGATGTATTACAGTACGTTGATGAATTAAATTCAAAGAATTTTGCTTTGGAAGAACAGCTGAAAACCCTACAGGAGGGTAATGTGGCTGATCCTCAGGAAGTTTCAAGACTTAGAAAACAGGTAGATAATCTCCAGGAAAAGCTTAATGCATCAAACAATGCATTAAGAGCTGCCAAAGCAGAGGCAGAAGCTGCAAAAAAACAGCATGATGCTGATACAACAACTATAAATCAGCTTAGAAACCAGCTTGCTCAATGCGGCGGTGCTAATGCTGCAAATGCTGATCAGACGGCAGAACTTAATAATGCAAAGAGTGCTTTGGTAAAGGCAAAAGCTGAAATTGACAAGCTTAAAGCTAATCTTACTGCTGCTGAACAGCAGGCTGCCGCAACAGCAAAATCCTCTGCTGAACCTGCTGATACCGCTGCTAAGGACGCTGAAATTGCGAAGATTAAAAACGAACTTTCAAGCAAGGAATCAGCTATTGTAACAAAGAATAATGAACTTGCTGAAAAGAACAAACAGCTTAACGAGAAAGACCAGCTCATTGCAGCTAAGGATAAGGAAATTGCAGGCAAAAACGAAGAAATCACTAAGCTTAATAATGAGATCAGTGAGCTTAAATCAAACGCAGAAAATACTGCTATTCCTTCAGGTCTGGACATGGGAGCTTTGTTTGCGGAAGCTCAGCGTACAGCTATGAAAATTACTGTTGAGGCAAAAAATGCTGCTGAAAAAACAACATCAGAAGCTCAGACGCAAGCTAAGAAAATTGTTGATGACGCCAATGCTGAGGCAGAAAAGAAAATCAGTGAGGCAAATTCAACTGCTGAAAATTGCGTGAAGGAAGCAAATGAACAGGCTAAGCTGACGGTGTTCTCTGCAAATGACCGTGCAGAAAAAATCAATGCAATGTCTGAAAAGGTAAGAAATCTTCTTCTTAATGAGATTGAAAGTGTTAATAATAAGTTTAATGATGTTTCAGGACTTCTTCAGAAGCTTACAGAACAGGCAACAGTCAAAGTTAATGATGCCAAGAGAGTTATTACAGATGCTAAAAATTCTGTAGAGGAAATATCTGAATCAACTACCATAAAAAAAGCTGAGGTTCCGGATAATAAGAACTTTGATAAGCCGATTCAGAACAATAAGCCGATGAATAAGACTGAAGAAAGACCTGTACATAAGCCGAATCCTGCTTTTAATCAGCCTCAGAACCAGAATCAACATCAGCAACATCAGGCACATCAGGACAGACAGGCCAAAAAGGCTGCTGACTTTAACTTTGATATGTCTGAAATTTTAAAGGCTGCTGAGGAAGAAGCTGCAAAGGAAGAACAGCAGGGGAATTAATTTTTAACATATATCCATTCATATAAGGTGACAACACACAGAGATCGTGTGGCATAAAAGAAAAATATGTGTAACATGACGTGAAATTTGCAGCCTTATTGAACGGTTTTGCATAATCCCGCCTATGCGGGATTAATGCGTGTTTTGAGGTGATTTTTTGTCTATAAGAAAACTAAAAGTTGAAGAACTCAGAGCTGTTGCTCCAAGTTTGAAAATAGGAGATAAAATTCTTTTAAGCGGATATGTTTATACATCAAGAGATGCTGCTCATAAGAGGATAAAAGCGTTAATGGACAGCGGAGAAAAACTCCCTTATGATTTGCAGGACAGTGTGATTTATTATGCAGGACCTACACCTGCACCTGAAGGTAAGCCGATTGGTTCATGCGGTCCGACAACATCAAGCAGAATGGACGTTTTTGCTCCGGAATTTTTGGATAACGGGCTTGTCGCAATGATTGGAAAAGGTGAGAGAAATCAGGCGGTAAGAGATGCAATTGTGCGAAATAAAGCAGTTTATTTTTGTTTTGTCGGTGGTGCGGGTGCATTGGCGGCAAGATGCATAAAAAGCTGTGAGGTTATAGCTTTTGAGGACTTGGGCTGTGAATCAGTCAAAAGGCTTTATATTGAGGAACTTCCTCTTATTGTTGCGAATGACTGCAGCGGCGGAGATATTTTTTCTCAGGGCAGAAAAGAATTTGCATCAATTGGTTAATTTGTCTAAAAAGTTAAATTATATTTATAAAAAATGATGTTTTTTATCTGTTAGTTTAATTTTTATTCATTTTTTATTGACAAAATGAATAAAAAAGTATATAATATATAATATAGTGTTGACATTCAGAGTGATTGGGTGAAAAACTTGCTTGAATTGGATTTTGATGAGAATGTTCTTGGCGAATTGACTGATGAGGAGCTTGTAAAAGCTGCTCAATCAAATAAACGTGCAGAGGCACTTATTATTTCACGTTATTTGCGGGTTATTTTGGTAAAATCTGAAATGTACGCAAATTCAGTTACCGACAGTGAAGATTTGGCTCAGGAAGGACTTTTGGGACTGATGAGTGCAATTTCTGCTTTTGATCCTGAAAAGAATATTAAGTTCTCTACATTTGCTAATGTTTGCATTACAAACCGTATGAAAACCTTGATTTCTAAAGGGAAAAAGGCCGATTCTCCTGTTGACAATATAGAAGAGCTTACTGATCAGCAAGATTCCTTGCTTTCGGAAACACCTGAAAGTATATACCTTTTTAAAGAATATTATTCGGATTTATTTGAAAAAATTGATTCAGTGCTTACAGAAATGGAAAGCAAAATTTTTAAAATGTATATTCATGATGTGCCGTATAAGGATATCGCATTGAAGCTGGGAATATCTGAAAAATCTGTTGATAATGCTATACAAAGAGCCAGACGCAAAATAAAAAATCTATTGAAGTCGACTGATAATTTATGACCGGGTAGCTTAAGTCAAGAGCGTTGTTAATCAAAGGTATTGGTGCAAATCCAATCAAGGTCCAAATATTTTAAGCGAGGTATTTTAAAATGTACGAAGACAAGACATTAGTCTGCAAGGAATGTGGAAGTGAATTTATATTCAGTGCCGGCGAACAGGAGTTTTATGCAGAAAAAGGCTTTGTAAATGAGCCTCAGAGATGTAAGGCTTGTCGTGACGCAAGAAAGAATGCAGGAAAGGCTGACAGAGTTATGTATACAGCTACTTGTGCATCATGCGGCGGAGAAGCTAAGGTTCCTTTTGAACCAAAGGAAGGCAGAGCTGTTTACTGCAGTGATTGCTTTGCAAAGATGAACGAAGCATAATTAATCCTGATTTCAAGGCACAGCAAGGCTGTGCTTTGACTTTTTATTCGGACTTTTGTATAAAGTTTCGTTTCATTCATATAATATAAATATTTCAGAAAGGATTGTTTATTTATGATTATTACTAAGGATACAATTATTGGTGATATTCTTGATGCTGATTTTGATGCAGCTCCTTATTTCCTTGAAATCGGAATGCATTGCTTAGGCTGTCCAGCTTCAAGAAGCGAGTCGATTGCAGAGGCTTGTTCAGTTCATGGCACTGATGCGGACGAGCTTGTTGCAAAGCTTAATGCGCATTTTGAAAGCAAGGCAAAGTAAGTTTTCTGCGGTGTTGCCTTAAAAACTTGTTCTTAATTGAAATCATGTTTTTTAGGACAGGCTTTAAAATTTTCAAAAAAGCGTGCTGTTTTATAGCACGCTTTTGTTTTAATGAGGTGTATTAATGCTTGATAACAGATTAAAAATATGCTCTGATTTTGTAAGCAGTAAGGGTGTGGCTTGTGATGTTGGTACAGACCATGCATACCTTGCAGCAGATTTGATTTTAAGCGGAAAATGTAAAAAGGTAATTGCATCAGACATAAATCAAGGACCCTTGGAGGCAGCTGAAAAAACAGTTGAAAAGTATGAAATATCTGATAATGTAGAACTTATTCTTTCAAATGGTCTGGAGAATGTTCCTCCTGATGATGTGACAGATATAATAATTGCAGGCATGGGCGGAGAAACTATTGCTGACATTTTAGAAAAATGTCAATGGGCAAGGTATGGAGTTAATCTGATTTTACAGCCAATGACTAAAATAAGCTTTTTGAGAAAGTGGCTTTATGATAACGGATATGAAATTAAGACTGAAAAGCTTGCTAAGGACGGTGAAAAACTTTATACTGTTATGCAGGCAGCATGGACTGCCTGCTTAAAAAAGCTGTCTGATGCAGATTCTGTAAGAGGCTTTTTTGCTGAAGATGATATGCTAGCAGATTCTTATTTAAATTCCGAGGCAGAAAAACTTGAAAGGGTAAGTGTTTCATTAAAAAATGCAGGCAGGAATTATGAGTCGATGCACAATAATTCATTGAGCAATATTGTGCGTAATGGTGCAAAAACATTTTCTGTAAATGAAATATATGATTATCTTGATTCACTTTATCCTTTTTCAGCTCAGGAGAAATGGGATAATTCAGGCTTGCTTATTGAGAGTACATATATGGAGTGTAAAAAGGTACTTTTAACACTTGATATAGACTATCGCAATTGTTTCAATGCTAAACAATATGGAGCAGAGCTGATAATATCGCATCACCCTGTTATTTTTGAACCATTGAAGAAAATAACTGCAAATTCAGCAGTTCATTACCTTGTGAAAAATGATATATCAGCTATTTGTATGCATACTAATCTTGATATTGCATCAGGAGGTACTAACGGCGTTATTTTAAAAAAACTTGCAGATAAGTATGAGTTTGAAGGTGAAGCTGAACCATTTGAAGATTGCGGAGGAGGAAATACTCTTGGATATATCTGCAATCTGAAAGAAAGTGTTTCAGCTGAAGATTTCGGCAAAACACTAAAGGAAATATTCGGCTGTGAGTATGTCAGAATGAACAGAAATTGCAGAAAGAATGTTAAACGGTTTGCATTTTGTTCAGGCTCAGGCGGTTCAAGTCTTGATATTGCTATTGAGAAAAAATGTGATGCATATATAACAGGTGATGTAAAACATAATTTCTGGATTGACGCAAATAACGATAACTTTATTTTGTATGATTGTGGTCACTTCCATACTGAAAATCTTGTTCTTGAGGAACTCAGATATGTTCTTGAGAAAAAATTTCCACAGCTTGAAGTAATAATATCTGACTGTTCGGTTGACCCTGTAATGTATATAAAGTAGGTGCTTTAATGGATTTTTTTATTTGTCCTGTATGCAAGGAGAAGCTATGCATACAAAATAAAAGTTTGGTATGCAGTAATAATCATACATTTGATATAGCAAAAAGCGGATATGTTAATTTATTGCTTTCAAAGCAGGCAGGGAAGAATGTACATGGCGATAACAAGCTTATGGTTAGAGCAAGACGTGATTTTCTGTCAAAAGGATATTACAGCAGACTTCTTACAGGGCTTTCTGAAACTGTAAAAAGGTACTTTAAAAATAGCTGTACAATTCTTGATGCAGGTTGCGGAGAGGGCTACTATACAAATGGTGTATATGAATTTATTACAGCAGAAAATAGTGACGTTAATATATATGGTGTTGACATATCAAAAACTGCTCTTGAATATGCTGCAAAGAAGTGTAAGGACGTAAAATATGCAGTCGGCAGTATATTTAATATTCCTGCCGCAAATGAAAGCTGTGATATTTTAATGACTCTTTTTGCTCCGTTTTGCAGAGAAGAATTTGAACGTGTATTGAAAAAGGACGGAATACTAATCATGGTAATTCCATCTGAACGTCATTTATGGGGACTTAAACAGGCTGTATATGATACGCCATATTTGAACGATGTCAAGGATTATGATATAAAAGGATTTAAACTGCTTGAAAGGGAAAAGATAACTTATGAAATGATTATTGATAACAATCAGGATATTCAAAATCTTTTTTCCATGACTCCATATTACTATAAGACGGGGAAAAAAGAGCAGGAACGTCTTGCAAATCTGGAAAATCTTAAAACAGAGGCAGAGTTTGAAATATTGACATACAAAATTGAAAGGAATTAATTATGGCATTAGACGGAGCTTTTCTTTATTCAATAAAAAATGAGCTTGAATTTTTAATCGGTGGCAGAGTTGAAAAGGTGCATCAGCCCTCAAAAGAGGAAATAATAATATCAATACGAACAAAAAAGGGCAGTTATAAGCTGATGCTTTCCTCAAATGCAGGGAGTGCAAGAGTTCATATAACAAATATCGCTGTGGACAATCCTAATGTTCCGCCAATGTTTTGTATGCTGCTTCGCAAGCATCTTGGCAGCGGAAAGCTTATTGCTATTCGTCAGGACGGTCTTGAACGTATTTTATTCATTGATTTTGAGTGCGTTAATGAACTTGGGGACGTGGTAACAATAACCCTTGCGTGCGAAATTATGGGACGCTGTTCAAATTTGATTATAATTAATCAGGACGGTATCATAATTGACAGTATAAAGCGTGTAAGTGAGGAAATGTCAAGGGAAAGAATGGTTTTGCCGGGAATGAAGTACACACTTCCTCCGAAAGACGAAAGGCTGAATTTCCTTAACACAGACCAAGCTTCTGTAAGACAAGCATTGCAGAATGTTAAAGCCGGTGAACTTTCAAAAGCTCTCATAAAGGTATTCGAGGGAATTTCACCTATCCTTGCAAGAGAATGGACCTTTTTTGCAGGCAAAGGAGAATATATATCCGCAGATTCTATAACAGATGAGCAGTTTGAAAGACTTATTTTTGCTATAAATCAGTCTAAATCAGCATTGCTTGAAAATAAGTGTACCTTTACGGCTGTTATGGATAAGGAAGATACTCTGAAAGACTTTTCATTCATTCGACTGCAGCAGTTTGGAAATCTTATGATTACAAAAGAATTACCGTCAGCCTGTGAACTGCTGGATTACTTTTATGCAGAGCGTGACAGAACTGCACGAGTAAAACAGCGTGCAAATGACCTTTTTAAGCTGTTGATGAACCTGACTGAAAGAACGTCAAAAAGGATAGCAGTCCAGCGTGAAGAACTTGCGTCCTGTGAAAATAAGGACAAATTAAAATTGTTCGGAGATTTAATATCGGCAAATATGTATCGTATTCAAAAAGGTGATACAGTTTTAAAAGCTGAAAATTTTTATGAGGATGATTGTCCGCAGGTGGAAATTAAGCTGGATATAATGAAAACTCCGTCACAAAATGCACAGTATTATTATAATGAGTATAAAAAGTCAATAACTGCGGAACGTAAGCTTGCAGAACAGATTGAACGTGGAGAGGAAGAATTGCAGTATCTTGACAGCGTATTTGATGTTTTGACAAGGGCTTCAACGAATAATGATATTGTTCAGTTAAGACTTGAGCTTGCTGAACAGGGATATATAAAGAAAAATGCACAAAAAGGCAAGCCGCCGAAGGCTTTGCCGCCTGTTGAATATAAGTCGAGTGACGGATATACCATTCTTGTCGGCAGAAATAATAAGCAGAATGACCAACTTACCTTGAAGTTTGCTGAAAAAAGTGATATATGGCTTCATACACAGGGAATAACAGGTTCTCATGTTATTATCTGTACTGACGGTGATACACCGCCTGATAAAACAATCGAGGAGGCAGCTGTAATTGCTGCTGTAAACAGTAAGGGAAAAGGCTCAAATTTAGTACCTGTAGATTATTGCCTTGCACGATATGTAAAAAAGCCGTCAGGTGCAAAACCCGGAAAAGTAATTTTTACAAATTATCATACAGCATTTGTAAAGCCTGATATTGAATTTGCAGAAAAATTAAGGCAAAAGCCTTAAATATGATATATGTAATAATAATTAATAAACACATTGTATAATTTTTAGGGGGGATTTTATGAGTAAAAAACTTGAAAAAGAATTTTATCATCGTGACTGCCTTGAAGTTGCACCTGATTTAGTAGGAAAAATTCTTGTTCATCGTTTGCCTGATGATACTGAACTCAGAGTAAGAATAACTGAAACAGAGGCTTACAGGGGTGAGGAGGACAAAGCCTGCCATGCATCAAAAGGCAGAACTCCAAGAACTGAACTGCTGTATGGCGAGTCGGGAATTATATATGTGTATTTATGCTATGGAATGCATTGGCTTATGAATATAATTACAGGTGAGAAAGAAACTCCTCAGGGCGTTTTGCTGAGAGCAGGAGAGAACCTGTCAGGCCCTGCAAAGCTTACGAAATACCTCAAAATCAATAAGGAACAGAATGGCAGTCCAATATATAATAACGTAAATGTTTGGATAGAGGATGATGGTTTTCAGCCGGAGATTAAAACTGCTCCGAGAGTCGGAATAGATTATGCAGGTGATTATTGGCGTGACATAGAATGGAGATTTATAATTAAATAGCAGATTTTAATTAAACCATATATTGCTTGCTTAATTTTAGGCTGTTTATTACTTTATTAAAATGTGAATATTCTGAAAATATTGGCAGTTTTACTTGAATTATTAATTTAATAATGGTATAATAAAGTTATAAATTTTAGAATTTGTCTTTATAGGCAGAGTATCCTATGAGAACAGATTCATATATTGGGAGGTTCAGACAATGTCTGGAAAAATTTTTGCAAAATTTGGTTCAGCAGTCCTTACAGCTGCAATTGCAGTAAATTCTCTTGCTGTTACAAATGTTTTTTCTAATGCAGCATCAGATGTTTATGAATTCGAGGACGGAACAATAACAGGAACCAGTACAACTGTTATGACAGAAGAAAGCGGATATTCAGGTGACGGGTATGTTTATATGAAAGATGCGGGAGATACTCTTTCAGTTGAGGTTGAAGTTCCGTCAGCCGGCATGTATGATGTTACTATATGCTATAATATCCCAACAGCAAGCGGCTCAAAAAAGCAATTTATGTACATTAACGGAGTAAATCAGGGTGAAATCAGCTTTTCACCAAATGATGCCTTTACTGAAACAAATATAGGTACATTTAAGTTTGCTGCGGGTACTAATGTAATTAAAATTGAAAGCAGCTGGGGCTGGACTATGTTTGACTATATCAAAGTTGCACCTGCAACACTTCCTGAACTCAGCTGTTCAAGTGAGTTATCCGATAAGTCAGCAACAAAAGAAACTAAAAGTCTTATGAATTATCTTGCGTCTGTTTTTGGAAATAACATTATTTCAGGTCAGCAGGAATATTATGGTACTTCAAGAGAAGATGAGTTTGACTATATTTATAATCTCTCTGGTAAGTATCCTGCAATCAAAGGCTTTGACTTTGGAGATACTTGTCCTCTTTATGCATGGGACGATGGTGCAACAAATAGAATTATAAATTGGGTAAATGATAAGGGCGGTATTGCAACTGCAAGCTGGCATGTAAATGTACCTACAAAGATGGACGATTATACATTGGGTTCATCTCTCAGCTGGGATAAAACAACATATACACAGAATACTGATTTTGTTACTGCAAACGTTTTGAAAGAAGGTACTGTTGAGCATGATTATTTTCTTCTTGCTGTAGATAATCTTGCAAAGGAACTTCTTAAATTGCAGGACGCAAATGTTCCTCTTATTTTCAGACCATTCCATGAAGCAGAGGGCAATGGCGGAGAAAATGGTGAAGGAGCTTGGTTCTGGTGGTCAAAGGAGGGTGCAGAAGTATACAAGGATTTATACAAATATCTGTACCAGCTTTTAACAGAGGAATACGGACTTCATAATCTTATCTGGGAATTTAACAGTTATACATACAGTACATCATACGCATGGTATCCGGGTACAGAATATGTTGATATTATAGGATATGATAAGTATAATGCAAAGAACTGGAATACAGGAGCTGTTGCTCCGAATGAGAGTGCTATTTCAGGAATTTTCTACTCATTGTTTAATATGTATGGCAATGACGGAAAAATGATTGCTATGGCTGAAAATGATACAATTCCTAATCTTGACAATCTTATTACAGAAAAAGCAGGCTGGTTGTATTTCTGTCCATGGTACGGCGAACATCTTATGGACACAAATTACAATAATCCTGAAACATTAACGGAAATTTACAAGAGCGATTATGTAATTACTCTTGATGAGCTTCCAAAGGATTTGTATACTAATTCTTCATCACCTGACAAGCCGACCGACCCTACAACAACATCTCAGACTGAACCTTCAACTTCGGAATCTAAGGTTATATATGGTGATGCAAACTGTGATAAGTCAGTTGATATTTCAGATGCCGTGTTAATTAAGTGCTATCTTATAAACAGCAAGAAGTATGCTCTTTCTGAACAAGGACTTAAAAATGCTGATGTACATGCAGCAGGAAACGGTGTAAATGCACAAGATGCAGTTGCAGTTCAGAAGTACGTTATAAAAAGCATAGATACTCTTCCTATAGCATAATACAACTTTTATGTGGTACGATCTATACAAAAGCCGTCAGTTCATTAATTTGAGCTGGCGGCTTTTTATTAGTTTAGTAATTCCTCAACTTTATTAACTATGTCATCAATATCTGCTAAAGCACCCTTTCCTGTATCTCCGCAGGCAAGAAGTGCATTTCTTGGTTCAACAAAATGGTATCCGAGTTTTTTCAGTCTTGCAATGTTTTCCTGAGTTACAGCATTTTCATACATTGCGGTATTCATAGCAGGACAAACTATTACAGGCTTGTCCTTGAAAGCAAGCAAAGAAGAAGTAAGCATATCATCTGCAAGCCCATGAGATGCTTTTGCAATAAAGTTTGCGGTTGCAGGAGCAATTAAAAATAAATCTGCTTTATGAGCAACTGCAATATGATTTACTTCAGACGGGTTATCCTCATCAAATAAGTTGGTGTAGACTTTATTTTTTGTTAATGTTTGAATTGTCAGAGGAGTTATAAATTCAATAGCTGACTTTGTCATAATTGCGGTAACACTATATCCCAGCTTTGTGATTTTATTAGCAATGTCGGCAGCTTTGTAAGCTGCAATACTTCCTGTAATACCAAGAGCAATATTCTTCATATATTATCTATCCTTTCCATAACAGCAGATACAATTCCTTTTGCTATTTCATGCTTTGTTGAAAACTCTGATTTTCTTCCGTCCTTATGCAATAAAAATCCTTTATGAATGTCTGATTTTATATTGACTGCATCATTTGCAAGAACAAAATCGCAGTTATTATTATTCATAAGAGCTTCAGCTACGTTGAATAAAGTGTTTAAGTCTACATTATTAAGAAGTTTAAATCCGACCAATATTGTTTCGGGAGAAAGCTTTTTAAACATTGGCAGAATTTTAGGCGTTTTTTCCAGCAAAATTATAGGTGACTCTATGCTTGATGATATTTTTTTGTTTTGCTTAATAAGATTATTTTCATCAAAAGCTTGTTCAATTGAGAAATCATTTATACAGTCTGCTTTATTAAGTGACCTTGATACGCTTGAAATATCAGCCACTGACTTAACACGATAATCACTTACTGCCATGCTGTGTATTACAGCGTCTATCTTTTCATTTTGAAACAAATTTATAACAGCAGTTTCAAGGTCGGCTACGCTTTCTATGGTTATTATTTTTGTTTTTTTTGCAGCAGGTTTAAATGAATTTTCGGCACAAATATAGTATATATTATTAATCATTGGACTTTTTTCAAATTCATCTGCAATAAGACTTCCAAGCCTGCCTGTTCCTGTATTTGTTATACTGCGTACACCGTCTATAGTTTCAGTTGTTCCTCCGGCTGTAATTAGTATGTTCATTTCAAAGCTCCTTACTATTTGTTTTTGTAAAAGGCAATACCATACAAAAGTTGTGCAGTGTTGTCATAAGTATTATTATAAAGATTTACGGGCGTAATTCAAGTATATTTTGTATTATTAATGGTAAATTTACAATTAAAGCAATACCGCACAAAGTACGTCAAAAGGTTTTGTGCGATATTATTTATTGAAAACTATACAAATTTTTATAAATATGGTATAATTAAGGCAACACCGCACAAAGCACGTCAAAAGACTTTGCACGTCATAAACTTGCAAATTTTCCGTCATATTACACATAATTTTTCACCATACGACAGTATGCTTTCAAAAATTCTATGCAATCTGACGGAAAATATATCTGCGTTTCTGCCACACAAGCTTTGTGCGGTATTGCCTTAAGACAATCTATAAAATGGGAGTATGAACAAAATGAATGACAATAACTGCAAATGGGTAACAGCATGGGGAAATGCAATTTCAATAGCAGAACGCCGTCCTGAAAATTATGCTAAAAATCTCACTTTGCGTTATCCAATTAAGATGATGCTTGATGCTGATGAAATCCGTATAACATTAGATAACTTTTGCGGAACTGAACCTGTAACAATTACTTGCGTTGAAATTGCAAGGTCTGACGGAACAGATAAAATTGATACAGAAACTATTTCTGCTGTTACTTTCAGCGGTAAACAATCTGTAGAAATTCAGGCAGGTGAACGCATAAAGAGCGATTCAATTAAATTCAGCGTGAAAAAGGACGAATTTATTGCCGTAAGCATATATTTTGCTGATTTTACAGAAATGCGTTCAGGTGTAGTGATTACAGGGCCGCTTTCAAAGGGATATTTTGCAGTTGGCAATCAGATGAGCAGTGAAGCTCTTGATATTAATACCTCAAAGAAAACGAACACAATATATTTTTTGAGTGATGTTGAAGTTCTTACATCACAGGAAAATCGTACAGTAATTTGCTTTGGAGATTCAATTACCGCACAGGCATGGCCTGATTATCTTATTCAGCGTACACTTGAAACAGGCAATGGCAGAACCGCAGTAATTCGCAAGGCTGCAAGCGGAACCCGTATTTTAAGACAATATGACAATATTACATATGCTTCATACGGCTTGAAGGGTTCGGTAAGATTTCCCAGAGAAACAGATGTTTCGGGTGCCGATACTGTAATTATCCAGCATGGAATCAACGATATTATACATCCTGTAGGAGTTGAAATAAATAAATTTCGTCCATGGACTGACCTCCCGAGTGCAGAAGAAATGATTGAGGGATTCAGGGAATATATAAAAGTATCTCGTGAAAAAGGACTTAAAGTATATATAGGCACATTGTTGCCAATTGAGGGTTGGCGTACTTATGCGTATTTTCGTGAAATGCTTCGATATGAAGTGAATGAATGGATACGCACAACAGATGAAATTGACGGCTGTATTGACTTTGACCTTGTTGTTTGCGACCCATTGCGTCCGCAGGCATTTGCTAATGGTTATGACAGCGGAGATCATCTGCATCCAAGCTTGTCGGCGTATAAGCGAATGGCAGATGAAGTGCCTAAAAGCATATTGCTGAAATAGTGACATATAAAAAATGGGAACATTGCTGTTCCCATTTTTTGCATTATTTATATTTTTCAATGGACTGCATGATTTTTGCCATTTTTTCTTCTGCTTTTGCAAGCTTAGCTTTTTCAGCTTCAATAAGTTTTTCAGGAGCTTTAGCAATAAATCCCTGATTACTGAGTTTGCCGCTGAGGAAGTCTATATCCTTTTGAACCTTGGCACGTTCCTTGTCAAGACGTGCAAGTTCCTTTTCCTTGTCAACAAGCTCATTCATAGGAATGAAGATTCTTGCAGAATCCGTAACCGCATTAGCTGAATCAGGAATATCAAATTTATCTCCGATTTCAACAGATGAAGCGGAAGCCAGCTTTTCAAAGAAAACAGAGCATGAATTAAATAATTCTGCGTCAGCAGTTTCAATAAACAGCTTAGCCTTAACTGACGGGGGGACATTCATATCTGTTCGTGTATTTCTTACAGCTTTAACAGCAGCAATAATTTTTTCAAAGCTTTTTTCCTCATTTTCAAATGAGAGTGATTCATCAAATACAGGATAATCCTCAAGCATAATCATGCTTGCACCATTTGTAAGAACCTGCCAGATTTCCTCGGTGATGAACGGCATAAACGGATGGAGAAGTTTCAGCATTCCCTGCATTGCCCAGACCAGAACAGCCTGAGCTGTTGCCTTGGTTTCGCCGCCTGCCTGAATTCTCGGTTTTGTAAGCTCAATGTACCAGTCACAGTAAATATCCCAGATAAAGTCGTATATTTTGGTGGAAGCTATACCAAGCTCAAAGCCGGAGAGATTGTCATTTACTTCTTTAGCCAGCTTATTGAACTTGTTTATAAGCCACTTGTCCTCAAGATTAAGGTTTTCAGGAAGTCCCTTAAACTCAAAATCATCAGGGAGATTCATCATGATGAAACGTGATGCATTCCAAAGCTTGTTTGCAAAGTTTCTTGCCGCCTTAACCTTATCATCCATATAACGCATATCATTTCCGGGAGAATTACCTGTTGCAAGCATAAATCTCAATGCGTCAGCACCATATTCGTCAATAACTTCAAGAGGGTCAATACCGTTTCCGAGAGATTTGGACATTTTGCGTCCCTGAGAATCACGGACAAGACCATGTATGAGAACTGTATCGAAAGGAACATCACCCATATTTTCAAGTCCGCTGAACATCATCCTTACAACCCAGAAGAAAATGATGTCATAGCCTGTAACGAGTGTATTAGTAGGGTAGAAATATTTTAAATCATCAGTTTGGTCAGGCCAGCCGAGTGTTGAAAACGGCCATAATGCAGAGCTGAACCATGTATCCAAGGTATCAGGGTCCTGTCTCATTTCCTTTCCGCATTTAGGACACTTTGCACTGTTTTCCTTTGTAACAGCCATTTCACCGCATTCATCACAATAAAATGCAGGAATGCGGTGTCCCCACCAAAGCTGACGGGAAATACACCAGTCTTTGATATTTTCAAGCCAATGGAAATAAATCTTGTCGAAACGCTCAGGAACAAACTTTGTTTTCCTGTTCTTAACAGCTTCAATGGCAGGCTGTGCAAGCGGAGCCATTTTTACAAACCACTGCTTTGAAACTCTTGGTTCAACAGTAGTTCCGCAGCGATAGCAGGTTCCTACATTATGGCTGTAATCTTCGATTTTAACCAATGCTCCTTCAGCTTCAAGATCATCAACGATAGCCTTTCGTGCTTCATATCTGTCCATTCCGGCATATTTAGGATAATCGTCTGTGATTTTAGCGTCATCAGTCATGACATTGATAACTTCAAGGTTATGACGAAGTCCTACTTCAAAGTCGTTAGGGTCATGGGCAGGAGTAATCTTTACAACGCCTGTACCAAAGTCCATTTCAACATAATCATCTGCAACAATAGGTATTTCTCTGTGAATGATAGGAAGAATAACTGTTTTGCCGACCAAATCCTTGTAGCGTTCATCATTCGGATTTACTGCAACAGCGGTATCGCCAAGCAGTGTTTCAGGACGTGTTGTTGCAAGTTCAAGATATTGGTCTGTATCCTTGATTTTGTAGCGAAGGTGCCAGAAGTGACCTGCCTGGTCTTCATATTCAACCTCGGCGTCTGAAATTGAAGTAAGGCAGTGAGGACACCAGTTAATAATTCTTTCGCCTCTGTAAATAAGACCTTTTTCGTAATACTTGACAAATACTTCCTTTACGGCTTTATTGCAGCCTTCGTCCATTGTAAAGCGTTCTCTGGACCAGTCGCATGAAGAGCCGAGCTTTTTAAGCTGTTCAACGATACGTCCGCCGTACTGCTTTTTCCAAGCCCATGCACGTTCCATAAAGCCTTCACGTCCGATATCGTCTTTTGTAACGCCGTCTTTTTTCATGGCTTCAACAATTTTAGCCTCAGTTGCAATTGATGCATGGTCAGTACCCGGAAGCCAGAGAGCTGAATATCCTGACATTCTCTTCCAGCGGATAAGAATATCCTGCAATGTTTCATCAAGAGCATGTCCCATATGGAGCTGACCTGTTATGTTCGGAGGCGGAATTACAATAGTATACGGTTTTTTCTTTGAATCAACTTCGGCATGAAAACAGCCGTTGTCATTCCAAGCCTTGTAAATTCTGTCTTCAAAATCTTTTGGACTGTAAGACTTTGCAAGTTCTTTTGCCATTAGAATCTCTCCTTAAAAATATTTATGATTTGGTTCAGAAGCAATAAAAACGCCCTGAACCCGTTAATAAGGTTCAGGGCGGACAAAAGTCCGTGTTACCACCTGAATTCAGAGCATCGCTCTGCACTCTGTGCGGTCTGAAAAAACCGCTTCCCATGTAACGTTGGGATTACGTTGAGGATTACTTTAAACAGACAAAAGATCTGATGATTGTTCACCCTCAAAGCTCAGAGGCTACCTTCCGCAGAATTTCAGCAATGACTTTCACCGACCGTCATCTCTCTGGAAACAGCATTGTAACGTTTGCAATTTACAAAATACCGCATTAAGCTGAAAAGAGTCTGCATACTCCTCCTCGTCACAGCTTTTATGATATGCAGTTATTTTACACTATTACTCATAAAAAGTCAATGCTATGCATAAAAGTATATCATAAATTGGGGGTTGAAATTATAAAAAAAGTGTGATATACTAAAAAACGACAAAAAATTACCTGTTCAGGAAATTCAGGCAGTGCCGCTAAAAAAATTGCAGTTCAGTCAGAGTGACGCAGTCCTGATAATTATTAAAGGTGTGCAGATTTTATTATGAATTACGAAGAAGCACAAAATTTTATCAATTCATTTTCAAGGCTGGGAAAAAAGGTTAACGACTTATCAAGAATAAAAAAACTTCTTGATAAACTGGATAATCCTCAGAATAAGCTGAAATTTGTTCATATAGCAGGAACGAACGGAAAAGGCTCAACCCTGGAATATATAGCAAATGCACTTCAGAATGCAGGGTATACAGCAGGAAAATTCACATCTCCGTATGTTACGCATTATGCCGACAGAATAAGGGTAAATTCATCTGAAATTGATGAAAAGTCTATTGCGGAAATTTGCGGATTTGTGGCTGAAAGAGTGGAAAGCAGAGAATTTTCACAGTTTGAAATAACCATGTCAATTGCATTTATATATTTTCTGAGGCAAAAATGCGATGTTGTTGTTTTGGAAACAGGAATAGGCGGTTTGGTTGATTCAACAAATATAATTGCTCCGCCGCTGCTGTCAGTCATTACGTCTGTATCTTATGACCATACGGCAATTCTTGGTGAAACTCTGGAAGAAATTGCGGAACAGAAAGCAGGAATTATCAAATCAAAAAGCAATGCTGTTATTTCTGTCGATAATGAAGAAGTTTGCAAAGACGTTTTAAGAAAAAAAGCAGACGAGATGAATGCTGTTCTGACAGAAATAAATATAAATGATATCAGGATTATAAAAAGTGATGTTTTGGGCAATGAGTTTTTCTATAAAAATTCAGGCTATACTACCTTTATGGGCGGAATACATCAGATTTATAATGCAGTAACTGCAATAGAAGCATGCGGAATTTTGAAATCAAAGGGATTTAATATTTCCCATGAGAATATTTCTGATGCTTTAAAATATACGGGAATTCAGGGGAGAATACAGTATTTCAGCGGAAATCCTCCTGTTATTCTTGACGGCGGGCACAATGTTTCGGGAGCAGAGGCTTTAGCCTGTGTTCTGAGAAAAATAGAGAAAAATAAAATATATACTGCTCTGGGAATGGTAGACGGCAAGGACTATGTTCATTCTGCCGGAAAAATTGCTGAGGTTTCAGGGTATGTATGCTGTGTAGACGGATTTTCAAAAACAAGTATTAAAGCAGAGTTATTACAGAATGCTGTGAAGGGATATATCAAGTCGGATATTTCTGATTATAAAAAAGGAATTGAAATGGTTAAACAGCTTGCAAAAGAAAATAATGGAGTTGCAGTTGTTTGCGGTTCGTTATATCTTGTAAGTGCATATCTTAATCTGTAAACCTGCAATAAAATGATAAAATAAGAAGGGTAAATCTATGATAAACAGAATTGGTTGTGCTGTTCTTGCAGCTTTAATGCTGACAAGTGCAGTTTCATGCAACAAAAAAAACAAAACGAAAGAAGTAAGCAAAGCTGTTCCGAATTCGGAAATAGTTGAAGAAACGACTGAAACAGCCACTGAACAGCCCAAGGTAGAAGAAACAGGAGTCAATCCGCTTACAGGTGAAAGCGGATATAATCTTTCTGCAAATGGAAAAAGACCTGTTGCTGTAATGGTCAACAATATTAAGGCTGCACTTCCTCAGTATGGCATAAGTGAAGCGGATATAATTTATGAAGTTCCTGTTGAGGGCGGAATTACACGTCTAATGGCTGTATATGCTGATTACACAAATGTTCCGAACGTTTGCTCTGTAAGAAGCTGCAGATATTATTATCCTCAGATTGCTTTGGGACTGGATGCAATTTACTGTCACTGGGGCAGTGACCAGACAATAGCACTTGAAACATTAAATCGTACAGGCATAGACCATTTGGACGGCAGCTCTGAATCAGGACTTTTTTATCGTGATGAAAGCAGAGTTGGTTCATATGCATCTGAACATACAGGTTATCTGTGCGGTGCGGAGCTTCCTGAGCATATAGCGTCACACGGCTTCCGAACAGATGTAAACAGTGAGTATATAGGCGGCGGACTGGACTTTGCAGGAAATGGCGAAGAAGCTGTAATTAACGGTCTGGACTGCAGTACGCTTACATTGAATTTTTCGGATCAATATTTCAGCACATTTGATTATAACGCAGAAAGCGGTTCATATTTTAAACAGCATTCAGGAAGTCCTCATATGGACGGTGTAACAGGGGAACAGCTTAATTTTGATAATGTTTTTGCACTTCAGACTTCTGTTTATACAGGTGCGGACGGCTACCTTATGAATGTAGAACTTATAGGTGAGGGCGTTGGATACTATGCATCAAAAGGAAAAATTGAACAGATAAAGTGGAAAAAGGAGTCCGAATATGCTCCGATAAACCTGTATGATGAAAATGGTGCGGAATTGAAGCTTAATATTGGTGAAAGCTATTTCGGAATAATCGGAACAAACAGAAACATCAGCTTTAATTAATTCCTGTTCTAAGGCAACACCGCACAAAGCACGTCAAAAGACTTTATACGTCATAAACTAGCAAATTTTCCGTCATATTACACATAATTTTCTCACCATACGACAGTATGCTTTCAAAAATTCTATGCAATCTGACGAAAAATATATTTGCGTTTCTGCCGCACAAGCTTTATGCGGTATTGCCCTAATTTTCTGAATTGAATGTGATTAAGTTTTTTATTTCTGTCAAAGATATTGATGTGACAATCAGCTTATGTATTATTGATTGAAGCATTATTATTTATTGAGGTGACAGAAATGAAATTAACTTGGGCAGTTTGTTCTTTGGGCATGATTTTAACAATTTTTTTATCTAATTTATGTTATACAGGATGCAGGCTTGATGAATTGCGTGAAAGTGTTTTAAGGATTCACATTCTTGCAAATTCAGACAGTTATGAAGATCAGAAGTTAAAGCTGCATGTAAGAGATGTTCTGCTGGAAAATTCAGAGGAACTTTTCGGTTGTTCTGATTCTTTAAATGCCGCCGTGGAAAGTGCTGAAAACGGACTTCCTGAAGCTCGGAAGCTTGCACAAAAAACGGTATATGAGTCAGGCTTTGACTATGAAGTAAAAGCTGAATTCACCGATATGTATTTTACGGAGCGTGTATATGGTGACATAACAATGCCCGCAGGAGTTTATAAGGCTTTGAGAATAACTATAGGCGAGGCGGAGGGACATAATTGGTGGTGTGTAATGTATCCGCCGCTTTGTATTCCTGCTGCTGAGGCTGTTGAAGATGATGAAGAAAAGGAAAAAGAGTGCTTTACGGAATGTCAGCAGGATATAATGGAAAACCCTAAGAAATATAAGATTCGTTTTATGATTTGGGATAAGGTTAAGGGAATGTTTGAGTAAAAATATTAAAAATATTTTTCAGCTCTTGACAAGTACATCAAAATGTTGTATAATTTTTTAGTAAACAAAGCAGAACACTCCTGTTCTCACCGTTTAGCTTGCTGTTGAAACGGTCAATATTTCATAAGATTATTATGACTTTATTGTGTGAGTGTGGGATTTGCGTTCTGCACTCACATTTGTTTTATTTCATATTGGAGGTGCTGACTATTAGCAAACAGGAACTGCAGATCAACGAAGAGATAAGAGATAAGGAGATTCTCGTAATCGACGCTGATGGAACAAAGCTTGGCGTTATTTCAGCCAAGGAGGCTCAGAAAATTGCATTCGATAAGGATCTTGATTTGGTTAAAATCGCTCCTCAGGCAACTCCGCCTGTATGTCGAATTATGGATTATGGAAAGTACTGCTTTGAGCAGGCAAAACGTGAAAAGGAAGCAAGGAAAAATCAAAAGGTTGTGTCAATAAAGGAAATCAGAATGTTTTCAACGATTGATACCCACGATTTTGAAACTAAAGTCAATCAGGCAGTGAAATTCTTACAGTCAGGTGACAAGCTGAAGGTTTCCGTTAGATTCCGTAAACGTGCTATTGCTCACCCTCAGCTGGGTGAGGAACTGCTTGAGCGTTTCAAAGAGGCGGTTTCATCTGTTGGCTCTGTAGAAAAGCCCGCTAAGATGGAGGGACGCAGCATAGTTATGTTCGTTTCTCCAAAGGTTTCTAAGTAAGAACTAACCTGTTCAAATAAGGAGGAATAATACAATGGCAAAGGTTAAGGTTAAAACTCATTCAGGTGCTAAGAAGCGCTTTAAGGTTACAGGAAGCGGTAAGGTAAAGTATCAGCATACTAACAAAAGACACAGACTTACTCAGAAGGATACAAAGCGTAAGAGAATTGCTCGTAACGCAGGCGTTTGTGATGTTACAAATGCACCAACTATCAAGAAGCTCGTTCCTTACATGTAATTTTGGCTTTCCCGTAATTTTATTTTTGGAGGTATAAGACTATGGCACGTATTAAAGGTGCAATGATGACTCGTAAGAGAAGAAATAAAACACTTAAGCTTGCGAAGGGTTACTTCGGTTCTAAGAGCAAGCACTTTAAAATGGCTAAACAGGCTGTTATGAAGTCAGGCAATTATGCTTACATCGGAAGAAAGCAGAAGAAGAGAAATTTCAGACAGCTTTGGATAACAAGAATTTCTGCTGCTGCTAAGATGAACGGCATGAACTATTCAACATTTATGAATGGCTGCAAAAAGGCAGGAATCACTCTTAACAGAAAGATGCTTTCAGAAATTGCTATCAATGATGCTGCTGGTTTTACAGCTATCGTTGAAAAGGCAAAAGCAGCTCTTTAATCAATTAAAAAAACACGCTCCTTATCAAAAGAGCGTGTTTTGTTGTAGATACTGCATATTTATTTAGGGCAACACCGTACAAAGTGTGTCAAAAGACTTTGTGCAGTATTGCCTTAGAAGTTATTTTCATATAATGGAGGAATTCGGTTTGTACTGGGATAATGTAATAAAATCCAAGGATAATCCTGTAGTAAAGTTATATCAGAAGCTTGCTTCAATGAAAAAGGAAAGGATTTTGTACGGACTTTTTGTGTTGGAGGGACTTCGTATTGTTCAGGATGCTTTAAAGGAAGAAAGCCATATACGGCATATTCTCGTTACAGTTCAGGCAATGTCTAAATTCAGTGATGATTTATCACAGGTTGATTTGAAGGATGCAAAATTAATTGTTATTTCAAATGAGCTTGGGAATAAAATTGCTCAAACCGAAAAAACTCAGGGTATATTCGCTATTTGTGAAATACCTCATCAGAAAGAAATTGTACTGAACGAAAACGGAAAATATATTGTTCTGAATGAATTACAGGATCCCGGAAATGCAGGAATGATAATAAGAACTGCTGACGCTTTGGGGATAGACGGTATTATTATGTGCGGCTGCTGTGACCTTTACAGCCCGAAAGTAATACGTTCAACAATGGGTTCTGTTTTCAGAATGAAAATTTGGGTTGAAAATGACAAGGAAAAACTTTTTAATATTTTAGATAAATATAATATATTATCATATGCTTCCGTTATAGATAAAGATGCTGAAAAGATAAATAATTGTGATTTTTCAAAAGGAAGCGCCGTTTTTATAGGCAATGAAGGAAACGGACTTCCTGAAGAAGTATCAACTCGCTGCAATTACAGAATAACTATTCCAATGAACGGTAATATAAATTCTCTTAATGCAGCAATGGCGGCAGGAATAATAATGTGGGAATTAAAAAAATAGCATTTTAAGGCAGACAGGAGAATTTTAAGATGTCCAGAGAAAAATACTGGCTGTGGCTCACAATGATATTTGGAATCGGGAATGAACGCATATGGGAAGTAATGAGGTTTTATGATGACCCTGCACAAGCTTACATTGAGCTTGTTTCAGAAACAAACAGATTTCATTTATCCGATAAAGAAACCGCAAATATCAAAAATGTAAATCTTGAACGCTGTGAAGAACTGATAAATTGGTGCAAAGAAAATAAATACGGTGTCATAAGCTATTCAAGCTTGCAGTATCCGCCTCTTTTAAGGCATATATATAATCCTCCTGCCATACTTTATTATGACGGTGATTCAAGTGTTTTTGAGCATGGACGTATATTAAGTGTAGTAGGAGCAAGAAGTGCATCTGAAAAAAGCATTATTACGGCTGAAAGACTTTGTCATGATTTGGCTGTTTCAGGAAATACTATTGCAAGCGGATTTGCAGTTGGAATTGATATAACGGCACACAATGCAGCAATAAAAGCAGGACGTCCTACTGTTGCTGTACTTGGCTGTGGAATAGATGTAAACTATCCTAAGGACAATTTTTCATATAGAGAGCGTTTGAGGAAATCAGGCGTGTTTATTACTGAGTATCCTCCCGGAACATCTCCTTATCCGCAGAACTTTCCGAAAAGAAACAGAATACTTGCAGGAATTGCGTCAGGAGTTGTGGTGATTGAAGCCAGTGAAAAAAGCGGTTCGCTCATTACTGCTGAGCTTGCGCTCCAGAATGGACGAGAAGTTTTCTGCCTGCCGCCTAATGATATATATGACAGCAGATTTGCAGGGAATATAAAATTTCTTCGTGACGGTGCATCAGCAGTTTACGGATATGAGGATATTCGTGCTTATTATCGGCAGTTTGATATAAGCAGACTGGATTTATCTGAGCATACTGAAGATTATGCGATAAATGGTGAAGAACCGTCCGAACTGCCGGCATTATCCGCAAGGGAAAATCCGTTTGTAGCAAAGACACTGAATAATTCCGAAGGGAACTCTTTAAACGTTATATCTGAAGAGGATATGAAATCACTTTCTGATGAATGCAGAGAAATTGTAATTCTGCTTAAAGACGGAGAGCTTCATGCAGACATAATTGCTGATAAGCTTAATATGGACGCAGGCGAGCTTATGATGAATTTGACCGAACTTGAGATTGACGGTTTTATTGAAGCCAAAGCGGGCAATATATATAAAATTAAGTAAAGGCACAGTATTTGTGCGGCATTGTCTGAAATTTCATTACGCCGCAATGAAATTTTTGAGATTTTGAAATAGAGAAATAAAAAATAAAGTTGTGCGAGGCACATGCGGCAGATTGGAGATACAGATGTCTGATTTAGTTATAGTAGAGTCACCGGCAAAGGCAAAAACAATACAGAAATATCTTGGCAGCGGCTATGAAGTAATTGCTTCAATGGGACATGTCAGGGATTTGCCGAAATCAAAGCTTGGTGTTGATACAGAAAATAATTTTGAACCTCAATACATGGACATGAAAGGTAAAGAGGATGTTATCAAGGATTTAAAAAAGCATGCAAAAAAGTGCGATAAAGTATATCTCGCAACCGACCCCGACCGTGAGGGAGAAGCTATATCATGGCACATTGCACAAATGCTGAATCTTGACTTAAATGACAATAATCGTGTTGCATTTAATGAAATTACGAAAAGCGGCGTTAAATCAGGAATGAGCAATCCGCATAAAATTGATATAGACTTGGTTAATGCACAGCAGGCAAGACGTATTCTCGACAGACTTGTCGGCTATAAGCTCAGTCCGTTCCTCTGGAAAAAGGTAAAAAGAGGACTTTCCGCCGGCAGAGTTCAGTCTGTAGCGGTAAGTCTTGTTGTGGACAGGGAAAATGAGATAAGAAAATTTGTGCCAAAGGAATATTGGTCAATAGACGCAAAATTTACCGCACCGTCATCAAGGAAAGTATTTAATGCGTCACTTGTTTCAGTTGACGGAAAGAAAATTGAAATTGCAGATGAGGTTCAGGCAAACGGACTTCTTGACCGTCTTAAAGGTGCTGAATATACAGTCAAATCAGTAAAAAAACGTGTGACAAAGAAACAGCCGTCACCTCCCTTTATAACCTCAACAATGCAGCAGGAAGCGTCACGCCGAATGGGATTTTCAGCAAAACGCACCATGAAAGCTGCACAGGAGCTTTATGAGGGTGTAGATATTGAAGGAATGGGAGCAGTCGGTCTGATTACTTATATGAGAACCGACAGCCTGAGAATATCGGATGAAGCAAGAAATGCGGCTGCACAGTACATTGAAATGGTTTACGGAAAAGACTATCTTCCGCCTGAACCACGTTATTTTAAATCAAAGAAAAATGCTCAGGACGCCCATGAAGCAATCAGACCTTCAATGCCTGATATGACACCTGAGAGAGTAAAGTCAAGTTTGTCAAATGACCAGTATAAGCTCTATAAGCTGATATGGGAACGCTTTATTGCAAGCCAGATGGCAAATGCACTTCTTGATACTGTTTCGGTTGATATTGACGCTGATAACTGCATTTTCAGAGCTTCAGGATATTCAGTTAAATTTGATGGCTTTACTGTGCTTTACGTTGAATCAACAGATTCAGAGGAAGAAAATAAAAAGGTACTGCCGCCGCTTAATGCTGAGGATAAGGTTAAGCTTAAAAGTATTGACGGCAATCAGCACTTTACCCAGCCACCTGCACGTTATACGGAAGCATCACTTATCAAGGCACTCGAAGAAAATGGAATAGGCAGACCAAGTACTTATGCTCCGACCATTACTACAATTATTTCCAGACTTTATGTTGAACATGAGGGAAAACAGCTTAAACCGACAAGCCTTGGTGAGGTTACAACAGAGCTTATGAGGGAACATTTCAAGAAAATTGTTGATGCTAAATTTACAGCACAAATGGAAAGTGACCTTGATGAAGTTGAACAGGGTCACAAGGACTGGGTAGCCGCACTCCATGATTTCTATGAGGATTTTTCTGCAACATTAAGTAAAGCAGAAGAAGCAATGGAGGGAAAAAGAGTTAAAGTTCCTGATGAAGAAACAGATGTTATCTGTGAAAACTGCGGCAGACATATGGTAATTAAGTTCAGCAGATATGGTAAATTTCTTGCGTGTCCGGGATTTCCCGAATGTAAAAATACGAAGAAAATTGTACAGGAAACAAAAGGAAACTGCCCTGTATGCGGAAAAAAAGTTATACAGAAAAAGTCAAAGAAGGGCAGGAGCTTTTATGGCTGTGAGGGGTATCCTGACTGCAACTTTATGACATGGAATCTGCCTGTAGAGGAGAAATGTCCTGTATGCGGAAACACACTCTTTCAAAAGGGCGGCAAATCAGGAAAACTTATATGTGAAAAGCCGGGCTGCGGATTTGAAAAGGAGCTTAAATAATGACAAAGAAAGCAAAGGTAATCGGAGCGGGTCTTGCAGGATGTGAAGCAGCATGGCAGCTTGCAAATGCAGGGATTGAGGTTGAGCTTTACGAGATGAAGCCTGAAAAATATACTCCTGCTCATCATTACAGCGGCTTTGCAGAGCTTGTATGCTCCAATTCTCTTAAAGCGGCAAGAATTGAGTCTGCTGCAGGACTGCTTAAAGCAGAAATGGAATTGCTTGGTTCGCTGACTGTTCCATGTGCAAAAGCAAATTCGGTTGAAGCAGGAGGAGCATTGGCTGTTGACCGTAAAGCGTTTTCTGATGCTGTAACTGAAAAAATCAGGTCACATTCATTGATTAAGGTTATAGAAAAGGAGCTTACAGAAATTCCTGACGGCAATGTAATAATTGCAACAGGGCCTCTTACGTCTGACGGACTTGCAGAAAGCATAAAAAAAATCTGCGGAAACAGTCTTAGCTTTTTTGACGCTGCTGCTCCGATAGTAACGAGTGAAAGTCTTGACAGAAACCTTGTGTTTTTTGCATCAAGGTATGACAGGGGAGATGCAGATTATATAAACTGTCCAATGAATAAAGAGGAGTATACGGAATTTTACAATGCTTTGATTACAGCTGAAAGTGCTGAGCTAAAAGATGTTGATAAAGAATATTTCAGAGTTTATGAGGGCTGTATGCCTATAGAAGTGCTGGCAAAGCGTGGAGAGGATACAATGAGATTTGGTCCATTAAAGCCTGTTGGTCTTACTGATCCGAGAACAGGAAAACGTCCGTATGCAGTTGTTCAGCTAAGAAAAGAAAATAAAGACGGTACGCTTTATAATCTTGTCGGATTTCAGACAAATTTGAAATTTTCAGAGCAAAAAAGAGTATTTTCTAAAATAACAGGACTTCAAGATGCAGAATTTGTCAGATACGGCGTGATGCACCGAAATACTTTTATTAACAGTCCGAGATTGTTAAACAGTCATTTTGAAATGAGAGAACGTGAAAATACTTATTTTGCAGGACAAATGACGGGCGTTGAGGGCTATATGGAGTCAGCAGCAAGCGGAATTATTGCAGGATTGAGCCTTGCAAGAAAACTTAACGGACAGGAACAGATAATTCTGCCTGTCAACACTATGACAGGAGCTTTGTCTGCATATATAAGCGATTCCTATAATGAAAGCAATTTTCAGCCTATGGGAGCAAATATGGGAATACTGCCTGATTTGGACGTTCGCATAAAGGATAAAAAAGAAAAATATAAAGCATATGCAGACAGAGCAATAAATGCATTAAAGGACGAATTAGCGAGGGTTGGATATGAAAATAATTGTTGATGCATTTGGCGGAGATAATGCTCCTCATGAGGTAATAAAAGGCTGTGCAAGAGCTGTAAAGGAGCTTGGAGTTGAAATTGTCCTTACAGGCAGCAGAGAAAAAATAGAGTCCTGTGCAAAAGAGCTTGATGTCAGTCTTGACGGTATTTCAATTATCCATACCGACGAGGTTTTTGATATACATGAAGAACCTGTGCAAATAATAAAGTCAGGGAAAAACACTTCAATGGGAGTCGGTCTGAAACTTCTGCATGACGGCGGCGGTGATGCATTTGTTTCGGCAGGAAGTACAGGAGCTTTGGTTGTCGGAGCAACAATGACAGTAAAGAGAATAAAAGGAATAAAGAGAGTTGCATTAGCACCGATAATACCTGCAGATAAGGGCAGCTTTATACTTATGGATGCAGGTGCAAACACTGACTGCCGACCTGAAATGCTGCTGCAGTTTGCGATAATGGGAAGTGCATATATGGAAAAGGTAATGGGAATAAAGAATCCAAGGGTTGCACTTGTCAATATTGGAGCAGAAGAAACAAAAGGACGGGATTTAGAGATAGAAACATATAAGCTTTTAAAGGAGTCAAGCCTGAATTTCTGCGGCAACGTAGAGGCAAGGGATATACCGAACGGTGATTATCAGGTTGTTGTTACTGACGGGTATACGGGAAATGTACTTCTCAAGCTGTATGAGGGAATGGGGAAATTTTTTTCAAGAAAGCTTAAAGGAATTTTATCGGGGATTAACGGAAAAATTTCAGCACTTCTTGTACTTGGAAAAATCAAGGCTTTTAAAAAGCAGATGGATTACAGTGAAGTTGGCGGAAGTTTGATGATGGGTTCATGCAAGCCTGTTATAAAGGCACACGGAAGTTCAAATGCAAATGCATTTTATAATGCAATACGTCAGGCTAAAAAGTGCATAGATGAAAAGGTAATTGATGAAATATCATTATCAATCAGCGAAAATTCAGGAAAGGAAAAAGCTTAATTGTTATGAAAGAACTTGAAAAATTTCAGGAGATAATAGGATATAAATTTAAAGACGAAAAACTGCTTTATCAGGCATTGTCACATTCTTCTTATGCAAACGAGAAGAAAAGGACAAGAGTGAGCAATGAAAGACTGGAATTTTTGGGTGACAGTGTATTATCAATTGTAGTATCAAAATATCTTTTTGAGCATTTTACTCATATAGCAGAGGGTGAGCTTACAAAGCTGAGAGCTTCTTTGGTTTGTGAAAAATCACTTCATATTTTTGCACAGAAAATTCACCTTGGTGATTATATAATGCTTGGAAAAGGTGAGGAAATTACAGGCGGCAGAGAAAGGCCTTCAATTCTTGCAGATGCATTTGAAGCTGTTATTGCTGCAATTTTTCTTGACGGCGGTTTTGAACCTGTAACGAAATATATTCTTGGATTTATGCCCGAGGACGTTCAGCACCAGAAAGAAGCCGCATTCAGTGATTTTAAAACAATTTTACAGGAGATTGTGCAGAAAAATCCTGAAGAAAAGGTTGAATATGTTCTTGCAGGAGAAGAAGGACCTGACCATAATAAGAGCTTCGTTGTAGAGGTTTTCCTTAATTCAAATGTAATAGGCAAGGGTAAGGGAAGAAGTAAAAAGGAAGCGGAACAAATGGCAGCAAAAGAAGCTCTGGAGCTTATGGGATATGAAGCACAGTAACATTTCTGTTTTTATACCGCATATAGGCTGTCCGAATATGTGCAGCTTTTGTAATCAGAGGACAATAAGCGGAACACAGAAAGCACCGTCAGCATTTGAGGTCAGGGAAATATGCCGAAAGGCATTTTCAGAAGTCAGCAGCCGCAGTGAAACTGAAATTGCTTTTTTCGGAGGCAGCTTTACCGCTATAGACCGCAGTTATATGCTTGAATTGCTTCAAGCTGTTCAGGAGTTTATCGGAGATGACGGGTTTAAGGGGATAAGAATTTCAACACGTCCCGACTGTATAAACAGTGAAATACTGGATTTGCTGAAAAAATATAAAGTTACATCAATAGAGCTTGGTGCACAGAGTATGTGTAATCATGTTTTGTTGGCAAATGACAGAGGTCATACTGCGGAAGATGTTGAAAATGCAGGCAGACTGATAAGAGCTTTCGGGTTTGAGCTTGGCTTGCAGATGATGATAGGCTTATATAAAAGCACACCTGATGATGAACTCAGAACCTTTGATAAGATTATGTCAATAAAGCCTGATACACTGAGAATATATCCTGTGGTCATATTAAAAGGAACTCGTTTGGGCGAGCTTTATGAAAGCGGAGAATATGAGCCTTTTGATTTCCGGAAAGCAGTTGAATTATGCTCGCTTTTTATGGAAAAATCAGAGGAAAACGGTGTAAGGGTAATAAAAGCAGGACTTCATGCGTCTGAATTTGTGGAAAAAGACCTGCTTGGAGGATTTTATCATCCTGCATTTCGGGAACTTTGTGAAAGTGAGATTTACAAAAAGAAAATCAAATCGTTAATAGGAGAAAATTGCAGTTATGCCTTAATTTCAGTTCCAAACAGAAATTTAAGCATGGCAATAGGTCAAAAAAGAAGCAATATAGAATTTTTCAGCTCAATCGGTACACAGTTGAGGATAATATCCGATAAATTACAGACGGAAAGTCTTAAATTAATAGAACGGCGGTGAATGAATGTACTTAAAGTCATTGGAGATTCAAGGCTTTAAATCGTTTCCTGATAAAATAAGTCTTACCTTTGATAAAGGACTTACTGCGGTTGTAGGACCAAACGGCAGCGGAAAAAGTAATATCGGTGACTCTGTAAGGTGGGTTCTTGGAGAGCAGTCAACCAAAACTCTCCGAGGAAATAAAATGGAGGACGTTATTTTTTCCGGTACTGTTGCAAGAAAGCCAATGGGGTTTGCGGCCGTAACGCTGAATATTGATAATACAGATAAAACTCTTCCCGATTACGGCGAAGAAGTAGGAGTTACAAGAAAGTTATACAGAAGCGGCGAAAGTGAATATCTTATTAACGGAAAGCAGGTAAGGCTTAAAGATATAAATGAGCTTTTTATGGATACAGGTCTTGGACGTGACGGATATTCTATTATCGGACAGGGAAGAATTGCTGAAATTGTCGGTGCAAAGAGCAATGAACGACGTGATATTTTTGAGGAAGCCGCAGGAATTTCCAAAATCAGATATAAAAAGCATGAGGCTGAAAAGAAGCTTTCTGCCGCACAGGAAAATATATTGCGTTTAAGTGATATAATATCGGAGCTTGAAAGCAGAGTTGAACCGCTGAGAATACAGTCGCAGAAGGCAGAAAAATTTGTAAAGCTTGCTGAGGAACGTAAAAGACTTGAAATTTCTGTATGGGTAAATCGGCTTGATGAAATAAAAATCAGACTTGATGAGTTTGAAGAGAAAATTCTTGTGAATAAAACCGAATATGAAAATATAGAAAACGATATTGCTCATGAAGAAGAAAAAATTCAGCTTGGTTATCGGAAAATGCAGGAAAGTACAATTGAAGCCGACCGTTATCAACAGAAAATACTTGAGGAAGAACAGTCCGCATCAAATGTAAAATCAGATATAGCTGTTTATGAAAATGATATCAAGCACAGCAATGATACAATTGCGTCCATAAAAGAAAGAAAAAATAATGAAGCTGAAACAAAAAAGAAAATAGCAAAGGACATTAAAGCAGCAGAAGAAAAACTATATCAGCTTGAATTGAAAAAGAAGTCTGTTGCAGATGAAATTCTTATTGTAACGGCAGAGTTTCAAAAGCTTGAAGCGGAGGCTGCGGAGTTAGGAAAAAGCTTTGATAAAGCAGGAAATGAGATAAATGCACTTTACATTAAGGAAAGTGAGTGCAGGTTTACACTTGAATCTGCACAGCAGTCAATTGAAGATGCAAACCAAAACTTAAAAATGCTTGAAATGCGTAAAAATGAACTTGACAGCGGTTTTGCAGATTACGAAAAGAATTTATCAGAGCTTGAAGAACGCTTGAATAAGTCAAAAGGACTTTCAGACGAACTGAAAAATAAGCTGAACGGATACGGCAGACTTTATAAAACAAGGCAGGAAGGCTTTGAAAATGCAAAGGTAGAGTTTGAAAAGGTATTGTTTGAGCTGAAGGAAAAACAGCAGAAGAAAAAGCTTTTAAGTGATCTTGAAAACAACATGGAAGGCTTTGCAGGAAGTGTAAAGAATGTTCTGAAAGCGTCAAAGCAGGGAAGATTAAGCGGAGTTTACGGAACAGTTGCACAGAATATAAGCGTTGAATCCGAGTATGCCGCAGCAATTGAGGCAGCATTGGGCGGTGCAATGCAGAACATAATAGTTGAAAATGATGATATAGCAAAACGTTGTATCAGATATTTAAAAGAACAGCGTGGCGGACGTGCAACATTTCTGCCGCTGACATCGGTAAAAGGCTATGAACTGAAAGAAAACGGGCTTGAAAATCAGGAGGGATTTATCAATCTTGCAAGTCGGCTCATAAATGCTGACAGCAAATTCAGCGGAATTATTTTCTCACTTCTCGGAAGAATAGCTGTAGCTGAGGATATTGACGCAGCTGCAATTATAGCAAAAAAATACGGTTATAAGTTCAGGATAGTAACTCTTGACGGACAGATAATAAATGCAGGAGGTTCATTTACAGGCGGTTCAATGCAGAAGTCGGCAGGAGTTATCACAAGGAAAAATGAGATAGAAAAGCTGGATGCTGCTGTTGAGGAGCTTTCTGTTCAGCGTGATAAACTGAGAGCAGATGCAGAAAAGCTGAGAAGTGAAGCAGAAAAGCTTCGTCTTGATGCTGAGGGTGCAAAGGAAAAGCTGAATGAAAATGAACGGGAGATAGTTCGTATACAGTCTGAGCTTTCAAGTGTAAAAGCATTGAGCAGTCAGAGTGAAAATCAGCTTGCAGAAATTGAACGGCAGATTAACGAAAATAATGAAAAAGCTGAAAAAGCCGGAAGAATAATAAAAGAAACAAATGACCTGCTGACCGAATATGCTGTCAAGATTAAACTTGCAGAGGAAAAAGCCGCTGAGAGTGAGGAGATAAAAAACAGGCTTCGTCAGCAGCGAGAGGACTTTTCAAGCAGTATTTCAAGACTCAAAATAAGTGAAGCAGAGGTATCAAAGGACTGTGAGGCACAGCTTAAAGAAATTGATAATTTAAAGCAAAGTGAAGCAGAGCTTGGCAGTAACTCAGATAAGCTTGATGAGGAGATTGAAATTCAGAAAAAACTTATTGAGGAAAAAAACAGACAGATTTCCGAAAGAAGAGAACAGCTTGAGAGTTTTAAGGAAAATACATCGGAATATCGTGAACAGATAAAAAGGTGGCAGAATATCCATACCGAACAAAGCAGAATGGTAAAGGATATTCAGCAGGGACTTAAATCAATAAATGATGCAAAAGAAAAGCTTTCAGGCGAAATAATGAGAATTGAAGAACGCAGAAATACAAGTCAGCGGGATTATGACTCGATTATAAAACAGCTTTTTGAAGCGTATGAGCTTACACGCTCGGAGGCTGTAAGGATCGCTGAAAAACTTGATGATGCTGTTAAGGCTCAGCGTGAACTTGCTGATATAAAAAATAAAATTCGTGCATTAGGCAATGTTAACGTTGAGGCAATAGAGGAATATAAGGAAGTATCAGAGAGATACAGATTTATGTCAGAACAGCTTGCAGATGTTCAGTCATCAAAAAAAGAGCTGGAAAAGATTATTTCTGAATTGACAGAGGATATGTGCCGAATTTTCTCTGAAAGCTTTAAAATAATAAATTCAAATTTCAAGGCAATTTTCGTCGAGCTTTTTGGCGGAGGTCATGCCGAACTAATACTTACAGAACCTGATAATGTGCTTGAATCAGGGATAGAAATAAGTGTTGCACCGCCCGGAAAGGTAATAAAAAATCTTATTTCTCTTTCAGGCGGAGAGCAGTCTTTTATTGCAATTGCAATATATTTTGCAATTTTAAAGCTGAGACCTGCACCTTTTTGTATTCTTGATGAAATTGATGCAGCTCTTGACGAAGTTAATGTCAGAAAATATGCACAGTATCTTAAAAAGTTTACGGATACCACTCAATTCGTGCTTGTAACTCACCGCAGAAGTGCAATGGAGGAAGCAAATGTTCTTTACGGTGTTACCATGCAGGAGGACGGTATTTCTAAGCTGCTGAAAATGGAACAGGTAGATTTTCAGGAGGAACAGTAAAAATGTCCGTATGCGAGTATGTATGAAAACTTGCAGGATTGCGGCGTGCAGGGTTATTATATAGCTGTAATGTGCTTTGTACGGTGTTGCCATAAAATGAGCAAATGCAGAATGGAGATTTAATATGGGACTTTTTTCAAAAATTAAAGAGGGACTTAAAAAAACAAAAGACTCTATGATAAACAAAATGCAGAGGGTCGTAAATTCATTTACCAAGATTGATGAGGAACTTTTTGAACAGCTTGAAGAAACTATGATTATGAGTGATATAGGAGTAGAAACCTCTGTTGAAATATGTAGCCGACTCCGTAAGAAGATAAAGGAACAGGGTGTAACTGACCCTGCACTTATCATGGATTTGATTCAGGAAATAGTAGCAGAAATGATGGGAAATGATACAAGTCTGGATATGTCAACCACACCGTCAATAATAATGGTAATAGGAGTGAATGGTGCAGGCAAAACAACGACCATAGGTAAGCTTTGTCATCAGCTGAAATCCGAGGGTAAAAAGGTAATTGTTGCAGCAGCTGATACATTCAGAGCAGCAGCAATAGATCAGCTTCAGGTGTGGACAGAACGTGCAGGCGTTGACATAGTAAAGCACGCAGAAGGTTCAGATCCCGGTGCAGTTGTTTATGACGCTATTTCAGCGGCTAAGGCAAGAAACTGTGACGTGCTTGTAATTGATACGGCAGGCAGACTTCACAATAAGAAAAATCTTATGGATGAACTTGCTAAAATTAACAGAATTATGTCAACTCAGGCGGAGGGCTGTTCAAAGGAAGTTTTGCTCGTGCTTGATGCAACAACGGGACAAAACGCTGTAAATCAGGCAAGATTATTCAGTGAAACAGCAGAAATTACAGGAATTGTGCTTACAAAGCTTGACGGTACAGCAAAGGGCGGAATTGTAATTTCAATAATGAATGAACTTAATATTCCTGTTAAGCTTATCGGAGTTGGCGAAAAAATTGACGATTTACAGCCGTTTGACAGCAAAAGCTTTGTAACAGCACTGTTTGAGCGTACTGATTCAGAAAATGAAAAAGCTGAAAATGAAGAATCTGAATTTTCTGGTGAGGAGGAAGAGGATGCTGAATAAACTTGTAATGGCTACAAATAACGCAAATAAGCTGAAAGAAGTAAAAGAAATACTTTCTCCAATGGGAATAGAGGTCTTATCTCAGAATGAAGTGGGAGTAAACGTAAATCCTGAAGAAAACGGGGAAACCTTTGAACAAAATTCAGAAATCAAGGCAAGAGCAGTATATAATGAGGTGCATATGCCTGTTATTGCCGATGACAGCGGTATTTGTGTTGATTACCTTGACGGAAAGCCGGGAGTTTATTCTGCAAGATATGCATCAAGTGGTCAGGAGTGTGAAAAGCTGCTTTCAGAATTAAACGGAGTTCCCGATGAAAAAAGAACAGCACGTTTTGTCTGCGTAATAACCATGATTGACGAAAAAGGTGAGGCTGTTTCGGTAAGAGGCGAATGTGAGGGTAAAATCGGATATGAAAAGCTTGGAGCAAACGGATTTGGATATGACCCGATTTTTATGTATGGGGATAAATCATTTGCAGAAATAGAAGCGACTGAAAAAAACAAGGTAAGCCACAGAGCAAATGCACTTAAATTATTCAGCAAGATGATAAAAGAAAGGTATTGTGATTAATATATGTTAAAAAGTAAACAAAGAGCTTTTTTAAGAGGAATTGCAAGCAGTTATGAAACAATTTTTCAGGTTGGAAAAGGCGGTATTAATGAAAATTTCATTAATCAGGTTACAGATGCACTTAGAAAAAGGGAGCTTATCAAGCTGAGAGTTCTTGAAAATTCAGGTTATACAGCAAGAGAAGCAGCAGAAGAAATTGCATCAAAAACCGAGTCAGTCGTTGTACAGGTGATAGGCAGCCGTTTTGTTTTGTTTAAAAGAAATCCGAAAGAACCTGTTATAGACATAAAGCTATAATGAAAATAGGTATTTTCGGAGGCAGTTTTAATCCGATACATAAAGGTCATATGCATCTTGCAGAATCGGTTATGGAGGATATAAAGCTGGATAAAATAATATTTGTTCCCTCAAAAATTTCGCCCCATAAATCAAGTGATGAATATATTTCAGAAAATGACAGACTTGAAATGGTAAGACTTTCGATAATGAACAACAGGAATTTTGAGGTGAGTGACTATGAACTTACACAGGAGAGAGTAAGCTATTCAGTTTATACCGTAAGGCACTTTAAGGAAAAATATCCTGATGATGAGCTTTATCTTCTTGTTGGAACAGATATGCTTTTATGCTTTGAAAAGTGGTATAAATTTGAGGAGATAATGAAGCTAGCTGCTATAGTTGCAGTTGCAAGAGAAAATGGAGAAATTGATGCTTTAAATAAAAAATCAAAGGAGCTTTCCAGATATGGCAAAGTGATTATATGTAAGGCTGAACCATTTTCGGTATCCTCTACAGAAATAAGAAAAAAAATTGTTAATAATGAGAATTGGTATTGCTATTTAGAGAAAAATGTAGTACAATATATAAGATTAGGAGGATTTTATACTATCGCTCCCAAAACTAACTCTTGAATTTTTCTGATTGTCCTGACAGCGAAATACTGCGTCAGAAACCCTTGCTATATGCCGGTATGCCTGTGGTTTTCTTTCTTGTCTTTTTCACTGTCAGTTCTTCGCATAAATTCTTCAGGATTTAATTGGTGAAGCAATGAGAATAGGTGCTAAGACATACTGACTTTGATTGACTGATGTATACAAGTCAAAATGAAATACAGGTATGTTGTGTAAAATCCTTAAAATGAATACCAGCGGAATAAGTAACTTTGTATTATACAAAGCTGATAGGCATTGCTTTGTTATAATACTGCTTTAAGGTAACACTGCACAAAGAACATCAAAAGACTTTGTACGGTGTTGCCTTGAATAATCAGAGGTGTGATTTTGTGTATAACATTAGTGAGAAAAAGGCGTTTTTAAAAGAAAGACTTTCAAAAAAAAGGTTTAATCACAGCGTTAATGTTGCTGAGGAGAGTAGGATTTTAGCTGAGTTGTATGGTGAAGATCCTGAAAAGGCTTTTTTTGCAGGACTTCTTCATGACATCTGTAAAGAGGAGGATGCTGAAGTTCAAAGGCAAATGGCTAAAAAAAGCGGACTTTCTGTTTTGCGTGAGGAGCTTGAATCACGTCCTTTGCTGCATGGAATTGCGGGGGCTTATTTTGTTAAAACAGAATTTGGCATAAAAGATATTGACATTATAAATGCAATACGCTTTCATACGGTTGGAAGAGCAGGAATGTCCAAGCTTGAGGAAATTGTATATCTTGCTGACCTTGTATCAGCAGACAGGGATTATAAAGATGTAGACAAAATGCGTAAAATTGTGCATACCGATCTGGATTCTGCAATGCTTGAGGGGTTGAAGTTTTCATTGGAATCCGTTTTGAAAAAGGGCGGATACATTCCGATGTATACATTGGAAGGGTATAACTTTTATACTCGTCTGAAGAAAAATAAAAACATATAGAAAAAGTATACCATTGCTATGAAAGGTAAGGTTTAGCTATGAGTCGTAACGGAAGAAAAGATAACAAAAAGACAAACAGGCATGCATTTGAAAATACTGAAAAAATAAGACAGCAAAAAGAAAATCATTCAGAGGATTATCAAAACAGCAATCATCAAAGCGTTGGACAGCACGAGGCTCTGCCAAAGCTCAGGAGAGTCGGTACACATGAAGAACAGCCGATTAATGATTCAATTTATGAAGATGACCTGGAGGTAAGCGGCAGACTTATCAGACAATCTGTTGTAAAGGTAAAGAAAAAACATTCCTTAAAGGATATACTTATAAAAATAAGCTCTATAGCGGTAAGCTTTGTTATTATAGTTCTGCTTATTTTTAATATGCCAATAATTGCTTACACAACAGAAGTGAACGGTGAGAAGGTCATAGAAAATGTTTCTATAATCACGTTCATCAAAAGATGGCAGCCGCTTGTAGAAGTTGAAGGCAAGCTTTCGTCAGTTGTTGTTTCGGATATAGATTCTGATGTTGCACATGATGATGACGGACTTGATCTTCCTCAGATTATTGAGGGACAGTATACAGTTCTGTTTTTAGGATTTGATGAAAGCAGTCAGATCAATGACGTAAATTGGCTTTTCCAATTTGACATCGGCAAGGGTACTATGAATGTTTTGCAAATTCCGAGAGATACATTTATGCCAAGCTATACATCAAGCTCCACAGCAAAATTCAATAGTATTTATGCATGCGGTGATTCTTCTGTAAGTCCTATTCAGAGAGTGGTCAATGCAGTTCAGGAGAATTTTGGCATACCTGTTGATTCATATGTTACTACAAATTGTTATGATATTGTAAGCATAGTTGACCTTATCGGCGGTATTCCGATTACACTTGATGAACAAATGATGTATGAGGGAGATAAGATAATTCCGGCTGGTGATAATGTACTTACAGGTGAACAGGCAGAATGGTTCGTAAGATACAGACGTACATTCAAGGGTGAAGGTGATATTTCAAGAATGAAGCATCAGCGTAAATTCCTTGCAGCTGCTATGACTAAAATGCTTAATATAGTTGAAGATGAGGGACAAGCTAAGTTTTACAGCTACCTAAAAAAGATATACGAAAATCAGTATGTACTTACAGATATGAGTCTTGAGGAAATAAGCATGCTTGCAGACTTTGGTTCAAATCTGGATCTTGAAAATGTTCAGGTTCATTTACTTCCGGGTGAAGGTGCATGGTACTATCCGTCAAGCAATGATCGTCAGTCAGTATGGTCAATTCATAAGCAGGCGGCTCTTGATATAATAAATGAAAACTTCAGACCATATCAGCTGCCTCTTACAAATGAATCAAGTTCAATGTATGAGCTTGTAACTGATTATCTGAATACTTCAAATGACAGTTCTTCAGATAATCTTGAAGATGTAAAGAGCGGCGATACCAAAACTCCTATGATAGATAGTTATAAGGAATGGGAATATTAAGAACAAGTTCTAATTAGAAAGGAAATAATATATGCTTCAAAATGAAATGATAGAGAAAATTGTAAGAACGCTCGACAGTAAAAGAGCAGAGGATATTCAGGCAATTGAGATAAAAGACCTTACAATACTTGCAGATTATTTTATTATTGCAAACGGAAACAGCAATACTCATACAAAAACACTTGCAGAAGAAGTTGAGTTTCAGCTTTCTCAGCTCGGAATTGAACCTGTAAGGAGAGAGGCTGACAGCGGAAACACTTGGATAATACTTGATTATTCAGATATTATTGTACATGTATTTTACAAAGAAACAAGAAACTTTTATCAGTTGGAAAGACTTTGGGCAGATGGTAAGCCGCTTGATATAAGCAGTTATCTTACTAAGGAAAATTAATGCACAGGTATCATAGGCAGAAAGTGTGCATTGCTGTTTCAGAGATTTTTATATGAAAGGGATGCAGAAATGGCAAAGAAAAATAATAAAAAAGAAAATGTGTCAAAAAAAGCTGATGCAATAAATGAACAGACGGTTCAGAAAGAAGAAATAATAGCTGAAGAAACAGAAAACTTAAACGAAGAAATTCAGGCGGAAGAAAGTGAAAATGCTCAGGCAGAGCCGAAAATGAGCTTTAAAGAGGTTTTGGAAAGCATTAAGAAGTATATTTGTGGGATTGAAGTACCCGGATGCATAATGCGTTTTCTTGGCTGTTATTTTATTGTAATGGCTTACTTTATCTATAAAAATATTGATAAGATTAATCCGATCAGTCAGTGGCAGGAGTTTGTTAAGAACATTCCGATTTTGCCTTCTGTACTGATTATTGCAGCAGGATTTATATTCTTTACAAGTATAAAGCGTTTATTGAAAGGCAAAGTAAATACAGATTCACTTCTGCTTTCAGGAGGCGTAATATGTTTTTCTCTTTCATATTTGTGGAAGTGCAATAATTTTTATTATTGTGTAGGGTTTATTGCTGTTTCTGCGATTGTAATATGGTTCTGTTATAATTACGGAGGGTGTAAGCTTCTTTCAAGGCTGCCGAAGTGGTCAATATATACATTGGTAGGATTATTGGCAATTGCATCAGGTCTGTTTATCGGAGTTTACACTGTATACAAGCATTACGTTTACTGGACTGCAACATTTGATTTCGGAATATTCCTGCAAATGTATCATTATATGGCTGAAACACTTGAGCCGCTTACAACATGTGAGCGTAATGAGCTTCTTTCACACTTTGCAGTGCATTTTTCACCTGTTTACTATTTATTGCTGCCGTTTTATTATTTCTTTCCTTCGGCAAATACACTCCTCATTGCACAGGCTGTCCTTGCAGTGATCGGTGTCATACCGTTAATGCTTATATGCAGAAACAGAAAGTTTTCAAATGCAGAAACATTGTGCTTTGGAATAATTTTTTTATTCTGCTGCGGAATTGTCGGTCCATGTTTTTATGATTTCCATGAAAATGCATTTCTGCCTGCAATACTTTTGTGGTTCTTCTATGCAATAGAGAAAAGAAAATATGTATTTATGTACATTATGCTGCTTCTTCTTCTTTCAGTTAAGGAGGACGTAGCTTTATATGCAATGCTCATATCACTTTATTGTGCATTTAATCTTGAAAAACGCTATCATGGCGTAATAATGTTTTCAATTTCAGGAATTTACTTTGCTATCGTAACATCACTTATGAACCAATACGGCGAGGGCGTAATGACATCAAGAACATATGGAAACCTTATGACTGAATATGATGCAGGCTTGGGAAATGTTGTAAAGACAGTAATTACAAATCCGGCTTACTTTATTACGCAGTGTCTTAATGAAGATGACTTTAAGTTCTTCCTTATTATGCTTATACCTCTTGCATTCATGCCGTTTGTATCAAAGAAATTTACAAACTATTTTCTTATTGCACCATTCCTGCTGACCAATCTTGCGACAGGCTATGGATATGCAAAGGATATCGGATATCAGTATGTTTTTGGCACATCAACCTGCTTGATTTACTGTGCGTTGATAAACTATACAGACATCAAAAGCAAGAAAAAGCAATTCATCCCGATGTTTATGGCACTTGCAACAGTATATTCATTTGCCGCATTAATGGGTGATAAATCAAATGTGTATGATGCATATAAAAACAACAAAAATACTTTGGAAATTCAGGATAGAATACTTGCTTCAATACCTGATGATGCGTCTGTCGGCGTAGCAAATGCATTTTTGCAGCCTCATTTGGCACAGAGAGAAGAGTCATATCTGATTGATGAGCATTGTCTGGAAAAGCCTGAAACCAATGATTTTATAGTTGTAAGAACACATTCTACTGATGAATGGATCATTCAGATGATTCAAAAAATTCAGAATGAGGGATATACAGAGTATGCAAGCAATCAGGATACAGTAACAATTTATGTCAGTCCTGATTATAAGGAGGGTTAATTATGAGTAAAGATAAAATTACGATTATAGTTCCGTGCCATAACGAACAAGAAGTTTTGCCGTTCTTTTTGGAGGCGGTTGAAAAGGTTTATGCAAAAATGAACAGTGAGTATGGCGTAGAATTTGAATATATGTTTGTTGATGACGGCTCTAAGGATAAAACATTAAGTATTTTAAAGGATTTCGCAAAGACAAATCCGAGAGTCAATTACCTTTCATTTTCTCGTAACTTCGGCAAAGAGGCAGGAATGTATGCAGGATTACAGCACGCAACAGGCAATTATGTTGTTATCATTGACGCTGACCTTCAGGACCCTCCGGAGCTTATGGAAGAAATGTATAAAACTCTTACAGCACCTGATTCTGACTATGACTGTGTTGCTTCATGCCGTGTGGACAGAAAGGGCGAATCAAAAATACGTTCAGCATTTGCACATTCATTTTATAAAATTATCCGTAAAATCTCTAAGGTGAATATAGTGGACGGTGCAAGAGATTTCAGAATGATGACAAGGCAAATGGTTGATTCCATTATATCCCTTGAGGAATATAACAGATTTTCAAAAGGCATATTTGCATGGGTGGGATTTAACACTAAATGGATTCCGTTTGAGAACATAAATCGTAAGGCAGGAACAACAAAATGGTCGTTCTGGGGACTTGTTGTTTATGCTATTGACGGCATTTTAGCGTTTTCAACAGCACCCCTTGCATTATCTGCAATAGCAGGTATAGTTTTATGCATTATTGCATTAATAATGATTTTGGTAATCATAGGCAAAACCTTGATATTTGGCGACAAGGTTCAAGGCTGGCCGTCACTTGCATGTATAATGTGCTTTACATCAGGCATAACTATGTTTTGCAATGGTATAATCGGGCTTTATGTTTCCAAAACCTATTCGGAAGTAAAAAAACGTCCGCATTATATAGTAAAGAGCAAGCATATACAATAAGAACACATTGCTCATATAGGAGTGGTATGGTTGAATACAAACAATCAGAGGGGAAGAGCCATTGCATTAACAATAGGTATATATTTGATTGCAAAATCTATACTTAATAAGATGCTCGGCGGAGATTCGGGTGACATTATGTATGCGACAGTTGAAACGATTTTCCTTTTCACAGGTCTGCAATATGTAAATTACGTTATTGCGGCTATAACAGGATTTGTTTTTCTTTATTACCTTAAAGGAAACCTTGCTGATATTTCATCAAACTGGATATATCTTGCAGAAGGAATCATTGACGTAATTTGTGCTGTACTTCTTATTATCCATAAAGATGTGAAAGAGCATTTTACAAATAAATGGATAAAGAAATGAAAATATTTTTAAAAGGAATGATATAAATGAGCAAATATGATTATGCTGCCATAGAAAAAAAGTGGCAGAAATACTGGGACGATAATCATACATTTGAGGCAGAAACAGATTTTTCAAAGCCGAAATTTTATGCACTTGTGGAGTTCCCATATCCTTCGGGACATGGTATGCATGTTGGACATATCAAGGCTTATTCAGGACTTGAGGTTGTAAGCAGAAAAAGAAGAATGCAGGGATATAATGTCCTTTTTCCTATCGGTTTTGACGCTTACGGACTTCCGACAGAAAATACTGCAATTAAAACAGGTGTACACCCAAGAAAAGTTACAGACGATAATATCAAGAAATTTACAAGTCAGCTTAAAAAGGTAGGATTTTCTTTTGACTGGTCAAGAGTAATAGATACTACAGAGGAAAGCTATTATAAGTGGACACAGTGGATTTTCCTTAAAATGTTTGAAAAAGGACTTGTTTTTAGGGACAAAACCTCTGTAAATTACTGTCCGAGCTGTAAGGTTGTACTTTCAAATGAGGATTCACAGGGCGGTAAATGTGACGTTTGCCATAGCGATATTGTACAGAAAACAAAGGAAGTATGGTATCTCAGAATAACCGAGTATGCAGATAAGCTCCTTCAGGGCCTTGAGGAGGTTGATTATCTTCCGAATGTAAAGCTCCAGCAGCAGAATTGGATAGGTAAATCAACAGGTGCGTTTGTTGAGTTTAAAATTAAGGAGAATGACGAAAAGCTTAAAATTTATACAACACGTCCCGATACACTTTATGGTGTAACATTCATGGTTATGGCTCCTGAACACCCTATGATTCAGAAGTACAGAGAAAGCATTTCAAATATAGATGCACTTGACGCATATAAGAATGAATGTGCGAAGAAGAGCGAATTTGAGAGAACTCAGCTTGTTAAGGACAAAACAGGTGTTAAAATTGAGGGATTGACAGCAATAAATCCAATTACAAATAAGGAAATACCGATTTACATATCCGACTATGTAATGATGGGTTACGGAACAGGTGCTATTATGGCTGTTCCTGCACACGATTCAAGAGATTACGATTTTGCAAAGAAATTCGGTATTGACATCATTGAGGTTATCAAGGGCGGAGATATTTCAAAGGAAGCCTATACGGGTGACGGAGAAATGGTGAATTCAGGTGAACTCAACGGCATTTCAAATAAGAAAGAAGCTATCGAGAAGATGCTTGAGGTTCTTGAAAAGCTTGGCTGCGGTGAAAAGGGCGTACAGTATAAGATGAAGGACTGGGCATTTAACCGCCAGAGATACTGGGGTGAGCCGATTCCGATTGTACATTGTCCGAAATGCGGAATGGTAGCAGTTCCATATGAAGAATTGCCGCTTAAGCTTCCAAAGGTTGACAATTATGAACCGGGTACAGACGGCGAAAGTCCGCTTGCTAAGATTGAAAGCTATGTAAACTGCAAATGCCCTAAGTGCGGCGGTGATGCAAAGCGTGAAACTGATACAATGCCTCAGTGGGCAGGTTCATCATGGTACTTCCTCCGCTACTGCGATCCGCATAACGATAAAGAATTTGCTTCACAGGAGGCTCTTAAATACTGGATGCCTGTAGACTGGTATAACGGCGGTATGGAGCATGTAACAAGACATATGATTTACTCTCGTTTCTGGCATAAGTTCCTTTATGATATGGGACTTGTACCGACTTCTGAGCCTTATGCAAAGAGAACCGCACAGGGACTTATTCTCGGGCCTGACGGTGAGAAAATGAGTAAATCAAGAGGAAATGTAATCGATCCTAATGATGTAGTTGAAGAATACGGTGCAGATGTACTCAGACTTTATGTTCTCTTTATGGGAGATTATGAAAAGGCAGCACCATGGAGTCAGTCAAGTATTAAGGGCTGTAAGAGATTTGCAGACAGAGTGTGGGCATTGCAGGATATGCTTATTGACGGTGAAACATATCGTGACGAGCTGAAATCAAAGCTCCATAAGACTATTAAAAAGGTTTCAGAAGATATAGAGGGCATGAAGTTCAATACAGCTATTGCAGCAATGATGACGCTTATCAATGACATTTATGCCGTAGGAACAATCAATAAGGCAGAGCTTAAGTCGCTTTGCATTATGCTTAATCCTTTTGCACCTCACATTACCGAAGAAATTTATCAGAATTGCTTTGGTGAAATACTCAGCAATCAGAAGTGGGTATCATATGACGAGGCATTCTGTAAGGACGATATGATTGAAATTGTTGTACAGATTAACGGAAAGCTCAAAACAAAGCTTATGGTTTCAGCTGACGCTGATAAGGATACTGTTCTTGCATCTGCTATGCAGGAGGAGAAAGTTAAAGAGGCTTTGGACGGTAAGAATGTTCTAAAACAGATATATGTACCAAATAAGCTTGTTAATTTTGTAGCAAAATAACAAATTTATAATTTATTACAAATTAGACTTGACATTAACATTTCATTGTGATAAAATTAATTTATGATTTAATCCATGTATGTTTTTGCGTCTGTGGTTAGAGGTATGAGATAACTAAAGTCCATAGGACTTTTAGTATAGATACCGCAGTTATTATGCGGATAACCTCTAGGTAAAGGGAGGGAATGACAAGTGGCAGAAGTTCGTGTTGGTAAAAACGAATCTTTAGATACAGCTCTTAAGAGATTTAAGAGATCATGTGCAAAGGACGGCGTTATCGCTGAGGTTCGTAAGAGAGAACACTACGAAAAGCCTTCAGTAAAGCGTAAGAAGAAGTCTGAGGCAGCTCGTAAGCGTAAGTATTAATTTTTACGCTGATAACACTTAATTAGTGGTATTTATTTACAAAATTAGTAAAAAGCGAGCATTTTGCTCGCTTTTTCGTTTAAAACAGTATTAATAATGTTACATGATTTTTTCGACAAAAATTGCGTTGTTTTTGTATTATAATATATTGGAGGAACTTATGCTGTTCAGGGCAACTGCTGCATTTAAAAGGGTTACGGATATTACTCCGGAGATATTGAAAAAACTAAGTATTAAAGGACTTATTCTTGATTTGGATAATACGCTTACAACTCATGATAATCCTGTTCCGGCTAATGGAGTTATGGAATGGCTTGATAAAATGAAAAAAAACGGCATAAAGCTCATGATAGTTTCAAATAATCATCCGCCGAGGGTAAAGCCTTTTGCGGATATGCTCGGACTTGATTTTGTAAGTGAGGGACGCAAGCCTCTTTCAAAAGGCTTTAATGAAGCAGCTGAAAGATTAAAACTTCCTAAAACAACTTTGGCAGCAGTCGGCGATCAGATTTATACAGATATACTGGGAGCTAATCTTGCCGGTCTGAAAAGCCTTTATGTTGTTCCTATTGAACACGAAAAAACAATCTTTTTTAAATTTAAACGTAAAATGGAAATTCCTTTTTTACCGAAAAAATATGGTAAGGAGAGTATAGATGATTAAAAAAATTCTTGTTATACATGGACCAAACCTTAATCTTTTAGGTGAACGTGAACCGGGAATTTATGGTTCAACAGGTATAGATGAACTGAATAAAAATATTATTGCAAGAGCTAAGGAGCAAGGTCTTGAATGTGAGATATTTCAATCAAACCATGAAGGTGCGATAATAGATAAGCTTCATGCGGCACGTTTGAAATTTGACGGCGTAATCATAAATGCAGGAGCATATACTCATTACAGCTATGCTATTCGTGATGCTATTGCTGCAATAAAAATTCCATGTATTGAAGTGCATATAAGCAATGTTTTTTCAAGAGATGAATTTCGTTCAAAATCTGTGATTGCACCTGTCTGCAAGGGTTCAATATGCGGATTTGGATTTGGAAGCTATTATCTTGCAGTAATTGCAATGTCGGAGATGTAGACGCTTATGAACAGATTTGCCAAGCTTTTTGAATTGTTGTCAGATGATATTGATTGTGCTTTAATTACATCTGATATAAACCGCCGTTATTTTACTGGAATGAAGTCTTCAGCAGGAATTATTGCCGCATTCAGAGAAAAATCATATCTTATTATAGATTTCCGTTATATTGAAAAAGCGAGAAAAACAGTTACATCAGCTGAAGTTATTGAACAGAAAGACCTGATATCTCAGCTCAAAAGTCTGCTTACAAAGCATCATGCAAAGAATATTGTTATTGAATCTGAAAATATGACAGTAAAGGAACTTTCCATATACAGAACGAAATTAAATGAATTTAATATTTGTGATGACAACAGATTGAGCAGTGCTGTAAATTCACTCAGAGCCGTAAAGGATGCTGATGAAATTGAATGTATAAAAAAAGCACAGCGTATTGCTGAAAGTGCTTTTGACGAGCTGCTTGATTTTATCAAGGTCGGTGTAACTGAACGTGAAATTGCCTTAAAACTTGATTTTCTTATGCTGAGTAAGGGTGCGGAAGCACTTTCTTTTGATACGATTGCATTGGCCGGAAAAAACACTTCTATGCCTCATGGTGTGCCGTCTGATAAAAAGGTGGAGGACGGAGAGTTTGTTCTTCTTGATTTTGGTGCTGTATATAATGGATATCATAGTGATATGACGAGAACAATATGTGTGGGTAGACCAAGTGAAGAAATGACAAAGATTTATAATATTGTTCTTGAGGCACAGCAGGCAGCATTAGACGCTGCAAAGGCAGGAATAACAGGAAGTCAGCTTGATTTTGCTGCAAGAAATATAATTGAAGATTATGGTTACGGTGACTGCTTCGGACATTCACTGGGACATGGTGTTGGCATGGGAATTCATGAATTTCCAAACGCATCTCCTAAGAGCACAGCAGTTTTAAAGCCAAACGAAATTATTACAATTGAGCCGGGAATATATATCCCTGAAAAGTTTGGAGTAAGAATTGAAGATTTTGTCATTTTAACTGAAAATTCCTGTGAAAATATGACTAAATGTGCAAAAAATATAATATCTTTATAATATTTTTCACTAAGGGTATTGCAAAATCTGTGAAAATGTAGTAAAATAAATGTATGTACTATTAATGTAGAATTTACGGAGGTAATTATATGATTTCAGCAGGAGATTTCAGAAACGGCGTCACATTTGAAATGGATGGAAACGTTGTTCAGATAATCGAATTTCAGCACGTAAAACCAGGTAAGGGTGCTGCTTTTGTTAGAACTAAGTTTAAAAATGTTATTACAGGTGCTGTTGTTGAGCGTTCCTTCAACCCAACTGAAAAGTTCCCGACAGCTTTTGTTGAAAGAAAGGACATGCAGTACAGCTACAATGACGGCGATCTTTACTACTTTATGGATATGGAAACTTATGAGCAGATTCCGATTAATGCTTCAGTTCTTGGCGATAACTTTAAGTTCGTTAAGGAAGAAATGGAATGTAAGGTTCTTTCATACAAGGGCAATGTGTTCGGTGTTGAACCTCCTTTCTTTGTTGAACTTGAAGTAACTGAAACAGATCCCGGCTTCAAGGGTGATACAGCTACTAATGCTACAAAGCCTGCTATTGTTGAAACAGGTGCAGAGGTTAAGGTTCCGCTCTTTATCGAACAGGGTGATAAGATTAAGATTGACACAAGAACAGGCGAATATATGGAAAGAGCATAAGCTTTTCATATAAATTTATTTGATTTGAAAGGGGGAGCTGTTTATGAAGCTTACCGAAAAAATGTCATATTTGCAAGGACTCATCGACGGCCTTGATGTTGACAATTCCACTAAGGAGGGCAAAGCACTTCTTCAGATGGCTGATGTTATGAACGAAATGGTTATGTATGTTGAGGACCTTCAGTCACAGGTTGATGAGCTTACAGAACTTTGCGACATTCTTGATGAGGATCTTGGTTCAGTAGAAGAAGACTTTTATGATTATGACGACTGCGATTGCGATGATGATTGTGATTGCTGCTGCGAAGATGATGACGAAGATGATTATGAGTTTGACGAGGATGAGGAGCTTTATGAAGTGACTTGCCCTACTTGCGGTGATACAATTCTTCTTGATGAGAGCATTATTGAAGAGGGTTCGATGAATTGTCCTAACTGCAATGAACTTCTTGAGTTTGACGATGAAAGTCTTACAATTGAAGACTTTGAAGATATGACAAATGAGGACTAATTTTGAATTATTTATCAGGGTGCTTTCAAGTACCCTGATTTTCTTTAAAAAGGTAGGTTAATAAATGGATATTAATAAGACACTTGCACAGGAATTTGGTCTAAGACAGGAACAGGTTGATAATACAGTCGCACTTATTGATGATGATAAAACAATTCCTTTTATTGCTCGATACAGAAAGGAACTTACTGGTTCTCTCGATGATCAGATTCTTCGTGAACTTTATGACAGACTAACATATTTAAGAAATCTTGAAAAACGCAAGGATGAGGTTCGCAGCTCTATAACTGAACAGGAGAAAATGACGCCTGAAATCGAAGCAGCTATTGATAATGCGAAAACTCTTGTTGAAGTCGAGGATATTTATCGTCCATTCAAACCGAAAAGACGTACAAGAGCAAGTATTGCAAGGGAAAATGGTCTTGAACCATTGGCAGAATATATTATGCAGCAGGATAAATCTTCTGCACCCGAATCTGAAAGTGAAAAATATATAAATCCTGAAAAGAATGTTCCTGATTCTCAGACAGCCTTGCAAGGTGCAATGGATATTATCGCAGAGGATATTTCAGATGATGCTGACATAAGAAAAAAGCTGCGTGAAGCTGTATTCAGAAGCGGTACTATTGATTCAAAGGCGGCAGATGAGGAAGCTGAAAGCGTTTATACAAATTATTATGATTATTCCGAGGCAGTAAATAAAATTGTTCATCACAGAATACTTGCACTTGACAGAGGAGAAAAGGAAGGTTTCCTTAAAGTAAGTGTTAATCTTGACGAAACAAGCGGCACAGGATTTATTATACACAAATATATAACCTGCGACAGTCCTTGTGCAGAATATATAAGAGAAGCGGCTGTTGATAGCTATAAGCGTCTTATTTTTCCGTCAATAGAGCGTGAAATCCGTTCCGAACTGACTGCAAACGCTGCTGAACAGGCAATAAAGGTATTTGCACAAAACCTTAGACAGCTTTTGCTCCAGCCGCCGCTGAAAAACAGTGTTATTCTCGGACTTGACCCTGCATACAGAACAGGCTGTAAAATTGCTGTTGTTGACTCTACAGGAAAGGTGCTTGATACAACTGTTATCTATCCTACACCGCCTCAGAATAAGATTGAGGAAGCTAAAAAAATAATCCATGCACTTATAAAAAAGCATGGAGTTACAACCATTTCAATCGGCAATGGTACTGCATCACGAGAGAGTGAGGCATTTGTTGCGGAGCTTTTAAAGGAAATTCCTGAAAAGGTGAGTTACATTGTGGTAAGTGAGGCAGGAGCGTCTGTTTATTCCGCATCAAAGCTGGCGGCAGAGGAATTTCCTGAATATGATGTTTCATTAAGAAGTGCAGTTTCAATTGCAAGACGTTTGCAGGACCCGCTTGCTGAACTTGTAAAGATTGACCCAAAGGCTATCGGTGTGGGGCAGTATCAGCATGATATGCCGCCTGCAAGAATGAATGAAGCACTTTCAGGTGTAGTAGAGGACTGTGTTAACTCTGTTGGCGTAGATCTTAATACAGCGTCACATTCACTCCTTTCTTATGTTTCGGGAATTAATAATACCGTTGCAAAAAATATTGTAACATACAGAGAGGAAAACGGCAGATTTACTGACAGAAAGCAGCTTTTAAAGGTTTCAAAGCTTGGTAAAAAAGCATTTGAACAGTGCGCAGGATTTTTGAGAGTTCGTGACGGTGCCAATCCTCTTGATAATACAGCAGTTCACCCTGAAAGCTATGCGGCGGCAGCAGGTTTGCTGAAGGAATGCGGTTTTACAATTGCCGATGTATCAAGCGGAGGTGCAAATGGAATTCTGTCAAAGGCTGATGAAATAGGATTTGAAAAAATCAGTCATACTCTTGACATAGGTATACCTACACTTGAGGATATTGCAGGGGAGCTTCAAAAGCCAGGTCGTGACCTTCGTGACGAACTCCCTCCTCCAATTTTAAGAAGCGGTGACATAATGGAAATCAAGGACTTAAAGCCAGGTATGGAATTTATGGGTACTGTAAGAAATGTTATAGACTTTGGAGCTTTTGTTGATATTGGAGTTCATGAAGATGGTCTTGTTCATATTTCTCAGATAACAAATAAATTTATAAAGCATCCTCTTGATGCAATTAAGGTCGGTGAAATTGTAAAAGTAAGAGTGCTTGATGTTGACGTTAAGCGTAAGAGAATATCACTTACAATGCGTCTTGACGAAGAAAATCCTACGGAAAAACCGATAAAACCTGTTCACAGAAATAAGCCTAAGCAGGAGAAAAAGGATATCATGACTAATTTCAGAAATTCAAGTTTCAGAATTAAAGGTAAATAAAAAAATGTCAGGGCGGTTTATAACCGCCCTGATTTATTATGCATTATTTTTTTTAGCTTCAATGTCAGCAAGAGCATCTTTTCTTGAAAGATTAATTCTGCCCTGTTTGTCTATTTCAACAACCTTGACAACTATTTCATCGCCAATTGAAACAACGTCCTCGACATTTTCAACTCTGTTTTTATCAAGCTTTGAAATATGAACAAGACCGTCCTTGCCGGGAGCAATTTCAACGAAAGCACCAAAGCTCATTATTCTTACAACCTTGCCCTTGTATATAGCACCAACCTCAGGGTCATTGGCTATAGTTTCAACAATCTGGAGAGCCTTTTTGGCTTTTTCGCCGTCAATACCGCTGATAAATACATTTCCGTCATCGCTTATATCAATTTTAACTTCACAGTCAGCAGAAATTTTCTGAATAACCTTTCCGCCCTGTCCGATTACTTCTCTGATTTTATCAACAGGAATTTTTGTCTGGAGCATTTTCGGAGCATACTGATTTACAGTTTCTCTTGATTCAGGGATTGCTTTAAGCATAACCTCATCAAGAATATAATTTCTTGCCTTGTGAGTCTTTTCAAAAGCCTCTTTAATTATATCCATTGTAAGACCGTCAACTTTAATGTCAACCTGAATAGCAGTGATACCTTTCTTTGTACCGCCAACCTTGAAGTCCATATCGCCGTAGAAATCCTCAAGACCCTGAATGTCAACCATAGTCATCCAGCTGCCGTCCTCTTTTGTAATAAGACCGCATGAAATACCTGCAACAGGAGCTTTGATAGGTACACCTGCGTCCATAAGTGCAAGAGTAGAACCGCAGATAGAACCCTGTGATGTTGAACCGTTTGATGAAAGAACCTCAGAAACAAGTCTGATAGCATAAGGAAATTCTTCAACAGGTGGAATAACAGGCTCTAAAGCTCTTTCTGCCAAAGCACCATGACCTATTTCACGACGTCCCGGTCCCCTGCTTGGCTTTGTTTCACCAACTGAATATGACGGGAAATTGTAATGATGCATATATCTCTTTGAGTCTTCTTCATCAAGACCGTCAATTCTCTGAGCTTCACTTACAGGACCGAGAGTAGCAACAGTAAGAACCTGTGTCTGACCTCTTGTGAAAAGGCCTGAACCGTGAACTCGTGGAAGAAGACCTACTTCAGCAGCAAGAGGACGTATTTCATCAATACCTCTGCCGTCAACACGCTTGCCCTCGTAGAGCCAGTTTCTTACAATTTTTTTCTGAAGCTTGTACATTACTTCACCAATAATGTCTGCAAGCTCAGGATATTTTTCTGAAAGTGTTTCAAGAACCTCATCAGTAATTGGCTGCATTCTTGCATCACGAACGTTTTTATCGTCTGTATCGAGAGCAACCTTAACCTTTTCACCAACAAGGGCTTCAACATCATCCATGATTTCATGGCTGATTTCCATTGACTGAAATTCAAATTTAGGTTTGCCGATTTCAGCTTTGATATCATTAATAAATGAAACCATTTTCTTGATTTCCTCATGTCCCTTTGCAATAGCTTCAAGCATAAGTTCATCAGAAATTTCGTCAGCACCTGCTTCAATCATAACGATTTTTTCAGCAGAACCGGCAACAGTAAGGTTAAGTTTGTTCTTTGCTCTTTGTTCAAGCGTAGGATTGAGAACAAGCTCACCGTCAACATAACCTACATTAATTGATGCAACAGGGCCATTCCAAGGAATATCTGAAATAGAAAGAGCGACAGATGTAGCAATCATGCCTGCAATTTCAGGTGAATTATCAGGGTCAACGGCGAGAACAGTCATAACAACTGAAACGTCATTTCTCATATCCTTTGGAAAGAGAGGACGAATAGGTCTGTCAACACAGCGTGATGTAAGGATAGCCTTTTCTGATGCCTTACCTTCTCTTTTAAGGAATGAACCCGGAATTTTGCCGACAGCATAAAGCTTTTCCTCAAAATCAACGGAAAGAGGGAAGAAGTCAACACCCTCTCTTGGCTTGGCACTTGCAGTTACGTTGCCCATAACAACAGTATCGCCATAACGTACCCAGCATGAGCCGTTAGCTAAACCGCAGGTCTTACCTGTTTCAACAACAAGCTCTCTGCCTGCATAAGTAGTTTTAAATGTTCTGTAATTTTCAAACATAATAATCTCCAATACTGCAAAAATGCAGCTGTCATTTTTCAGGCAATGACACACCGAATTAAGCAGCGGCCTTAGCAATAAACTCTGACTCATAAAAAATGAACCACAGTTTAATGCTAAAAGCTCCGACTGCTTTTGATTTTTAAACACTTAAAGGCAGCAGGTATTTTTCACCGACTGCCTTTAAAAGATTGATCTTACTTACGGATTCCGAGCTTTTCGATTACAGCACGGTATCTGTTAACGTCCTTCTTCTTAAGGTAGTTAAGAAGGTTACGTCTGTGACCTACCATTTTGAGAAGACCACGTCTTGAGTGATGATCCTTCTTGTGAACCTTTAAATGTTCAGTAAGGTCATTAATTCTCTTTGTGAGAATAGCAATCTGAACTTCAGGAGAACCTGTATCAGTTTCATGAGTTCTGTTAGCTTCGATAACAGCAGTTTTTTCTTCTTTCAATAACATTGAAAACACCTCTTAAAATAATTCCGTAAACGTAGAAAGGGGTGATTAATCGGTACAAGCCCCAGTCCAAGTACACGGTGATAATATTATATCATATTTAAACGCATTTGTAAATAGTAAAATCGGATTTTTTGCAATTTTTCGTAAACTTTTTAGCAGCAGCAGAAGCACCGCACAAATATTGTGCAATGCTGATAAATTTATAATTTATGAGAACAGGCTCTTAATCAGCCATAAATACAGAAAAAGCTTTATATGCCATATAAACGTCAATTTTAGATACGATTTCATATGGAGCATGCATAGATAAAACAGGAACTCCTACGTCAATTGTATCAACATTGAGATTTGCGATATATGCAGCAACAGTTCCGCCGCCGCCCATGTCAACCTTTCCGAGTTCACCTGTCTGCCAGATTACGTTTTTGCTGTCAAGGAGATTTCTTACTCTGCCTACAAATTCAGCAGAAGCATCAGATGTTCCGGATTTTCCTCTTGAACCTGTAAATTTAGTAACACAAACGCCCTTATTTATATATGCACAGTTGTTTCTTTCAAGTACATCAGGGAATGTTGGGTCAAATGCTGAATTTACGTCTGCAGAAAGGCATTCTGAAGCAGAAAGAACAGTACGTCCCTCTGTACCAAACTCAGCAGCAAGGTCTGCAATGAAGTATTTCAGATATGCAGAACAAAGTCCTGTATTGCCGTCGCTGCCTGTTTCTTCCTTATCTGTAAGTATTGTAACTACAGTGTGCTTTGGATTTTCGCAGTCAAGGGTTGCCGAAAGAGCTGTATAAGCACAAACCCTGTCATCATGACCGTAAGAGCCTATCATACTTCTGTCAAAACCAATGTCCTTTGCCTTGAAAGCAGGAACAGCTTCAAGCTCAGCAGAAATAAAGTCATCTTCAATAATTCCGTATTTTTCATTAAGAATATTTAAGATGTTAAGCTTTACAGCTTCACTTGCTTCGTCATCTTTGAATGGTCTTGAGCCTACAACGATATTAAGCTCCTCGCCCTTAATGCCCTGAGCAAGATTTCTTTTCATTTGTTCTGTTGCAAGGTGTGGAAGTAAATCTGTAACGCAGAAAACAGGGTCGTTTTCATCTTCACCGATATTAACCTTAACTGATGAATTATCAGACTTAATAATAACTCCATGCAGAGAAAGCGGAATGGCAGTCCACTGATATTTCTTTATACCGCCATAGTAATGTGTTTTAAAGAGAGCCATTTCACTGTCCTCATACAGAGGAAACTGCTTTAAATCAAGGCGAGGGGAGTCGATATGTGCAGCACAAAGCCTTACACCGCTTTCAATTGGTTCAGAACCGATAATTGCAGCAATAACAGCCTTGCCCCTGTTGATTCTGTATATTTTATCTCCTGCGGAAAGCTTCATGCCGATTGTATATTCCTTAAAGCCCTTTTGCTTCAGAAGTTCTACTGATTGTTCAACAGCTTCACGTTCAGTTTTAGCAGCGTTAAGGAATGACTTATAGCTTTCTGAAAACTCGTCACAGCTTTTAAGTTCTGCGTCATTCATGCGGAAAATGCCGTTCTTTTTTTTGGAAAAAAGCTTTTCTTTAAGCTCTTTTGATACACTATTCTTTTCTGACATAATACAATACTCCAATCTGCTGTAAAAACAGCGTTAATTTATGGCAACACTGCAAAAAATTATGCTGTGCTGCCTTATTCAAACAAAGCTCCTATTCCGAACAGGATTGTAAAAAATCGAGAGAAATCTGGTCTTTATTTTTATTATAGTAATAATCCTTTATTTTATCCGAAACTTCTTTAGAAACGGCATAAACATTTTGAAGGTTTTTGTTGTTTTTAATGATAAAATCTGAATTTTCAATAAAGAACTGTTCGCTAAGCTGTGCGTTCATACGTTTTAAAGCCTGTTCTGCACTTAAACCGTCACGCTTCATTATACGCTCCTGACGTATATCATTATGAGCAATAACGGAAATAATCAGCTCACAAAAATCATCAGCACGACTTTCAAAAAGCGTTGGGGCATCTAAAAGAATGAGAAGTTCACCTTTTTCATAATGTCTGTCAATCTGTTTAAGAATTTCAGCAGTGATATACGGATATGTAACAGTATTCAGCATTTCAAGTTTTTGCTTATCGGAAAAAACGATTGCGGCAAGAGCCTTGCGGTCAAGCTCGCCTTGTTCGGTTATGATGTTATTTCCGAAAACATCTGCGATTTCAGAAAGGCATTTACTGCCTTTTTCAACAACAAGTCTTGCTATTTTGTCAGCATCAATAACAGCAAAGCCGTTTTCGGCAAATGTTTTTGAAACAGTGCTTTTTCCTGCACCCGTCTGACCTGTCAAACCAACAACCATAACGCCGTCTAAACTATTCATACTTTTATCACCTCAAATCCTGCCGCCCTTATAAGACGGTTATATACGGCAAGACCTATGCCGTTTTTGTCCGGAACACGCACGTAGACGTTTTTTGCACCAAGCGAATCAAGCTCACGAAGTTTTGAAAAAATATTATGAGCCTGCTGTGCACTGTCCGAACCGTAGGTTAGAAAATTACAGTCAGAATTTAATTTATCATTATCAAATATTAAAAAATATGTATCTTTGCTTTTTTTTGTTTCTGCAAAGCATGAAAATGAGTCAGATGTTCCTTCAACAAGAGTTACCTTTGCAGAAGGAGAGTAATGCTTGTACTTCATTCCGGGTGAAGAAACCCTTTCTCCCTCAGCAACCTCGTGCAGTATAGCATTGTCAACTATCACATTGCAGCCTAATGAATTAAGGTTTTCCTTTGTTATAAATCCGGGACGAAGTATTCTTACTGTATTTTCATCATCAAATGAAATAACAGTTGATTCAACACCGCATTTACAATCTCCGCCGTCAACAATGGCAGGAATTTTTCCGTTCATGTCATACATTACATGTTTTGCAGAAGTAGGACTGGGGTAACCCGATGTATTTGCTGAAGGTGCAGCAATGGGACATCCTGAAAGCTCAATAATTTTTCTTGCAGTTTTATGTGCAGGTATTCTTATTCCTACAGTGTTAAGTCCACCTGATGTTATATATGGTATTTTGTCATTTTTCGGCAGTATCATGGTGATAGGGCCGGGACAAAAGTTTTCAGCAATTTTATATGCAAGTGCAGGAATATTTCCCGTATATTTTTCAGCGTCGGAAAATCGGCTCAAATGAACTATCAAAGGGTTGTCCGACGGTCTGCCTTTTGCTTTGAAAATTTTTGCAACGGCAGTTTCATTGCAGGCATCAGCGGCAAGTCCGTAAACAGTTTCAGTAGGCATACCGACTATTTCGCCGTTTTTTATAAGTTCAGCAGCTTTTAAGAGCTGTTCTTCATCATTTTCGTTTATTAAAACTGTATCCATTTTTATTGTTCCTGATTAGCAAGTTTTGCTGCCTGATCGGCAGTAGCGAGAGCGTCAAATACTTCATCAAGATTACCGTTCAGCATATCCTCAAGACGATAAATTGTAAGACCTATTCTATGGTCTGTAAGACGTCCCTGTGGATAGTTGTATGTTCTTATACGTTCGGAACGGTCACCTGTGCCGACCTGCATTTTACGTTCTGATGCAATTTTATCGTTTTGTTCCTGCTGCAAAGCCTCATAAAGACGTGAACGAAGAACCTTCATGGCTTTTTCCTTGTTCTTGTGCTGACTTCTTTCGTCCTGACATTCAACAACAACGCCTGTAGGAATGTGTGTTATTCTTACAGCGGATTCAGTTTTGTTGATGTGCTGACCGCCTGCACCGCTTGCACGGAAATAGTCTATTTTGAGGTCTGTAGGGTTGATTTCAAGTTCAACCTCATCTGCTTCCACGAGGACTGCAACAGTAACTGTCGAAGTATGGATACGTCCTTGAGATTCAGTTTCCGGAACTCTTTGAACTCTGTGAACACCGCTTTCGTATTTAAGACGTGAGTATGCACCATCACCCTCAATAGAGAAGCTGATTTCCTTAAATCCGCCAAGCTCGGTTGGATTTGCATTTAAAATCTCCTGCTTCCAGCCTTTAGCTTCTGCATACATGGTATACATTCTGTAAAGGGAATTAACGAATAATGAGGCTTCTTCACCGCCTGCACCGCCTCTGATTTCAATAATTACATTTTTATCATCATTAGGGTCTTTAGGCAGAAGAAGAATTTTTAATTCTTCAGTTATTTTTTCTGTTTCTTCCTTTGATTCTTCAAGTTCAGCCTGAGCCATTTCCTTGAAGTCTTTATCGAGTCCGCCGCCGTCAAGAAGTTCTTTAGCTTCATCGTGACGTTTTTTTGCACTGACATATTCACGGTACTTTTCTATAATTGGAGTAAGATTTTTAAACTCCTTCATAAGCTGAGTATACAGCTTATTATCACTTACAACTTCAGGGTCGGAAAGCTTTTCACTTATTTCCTCATATCTCTGTTCCATGAGCATTAATTTTTCAAACATAATATTTCTCCAATCTAAAAGGTCATAAACATAAAACAAATTTCTAAAAGTGAAACAGAGCCGCTAGCCTTCAGCTTCCCGAAAAACCTTTTTAATATTTTTCTCTATTTTATTTCGGGGAATCATAAATTCTCTGGAGCAGCCGACGCATCTGAGTTTAAAGTCCATACCTGCTCTGATGACATACATCTGATTTGAACCGCATGGATGTTTTTTTTTCATGGTGAGTACATCACCCGGTCTGATGTCCAAAGAAATTCCTCCTAACTATAAAAAGCGTGTACACTACATTATACCCTAAAAATTAAATCAAATCAATATTTTCATGTATATTTTTTGATATTTGTGTAAAAATAATAAAAATGATAGGTGAATAATATTAAACTCGCCTAATTTTAATATAGACAATACAGTATAATAATATATCGGGTAGTCTATGGATTGGAGTTTTAAAATGCTTACAAGGATTTCTGCTGAATTTGAAAATATAGATATGGCTGAAATAGCGTCAAAGCGTATTAAAGATACAATAAGCGGAGTACGGAGAACCGGTGTTATACACAATAAAACTGCGGAACGTGCAAAGAGGCTTGAGCGTGGACGCCACTATACTATTTTACCTTTGGCTGCTACAACATACAATTATTTTACGGCTACAATGGAATATGAAACAACAGATGATATAATTGATGAACCATACCGCAACAGAAAAACAATTTTATATATTATATGTGAAGAAGATGCGGTTAATAACATAAAATCGGTATTAAATGCAATGGGCGGACTTAATATAAGTGCTTAGGGCAATATGACATTATGCTTTCAAAAATTCTATGCAATCTGACGAAAAATATATCTG
>SAMEA104315421__coassemble_495_pt1 | contig 86699 bp, 72 predicted proteins | sample SAMEA104315421__metabat2_low_PE_050 | metagenome-assembled genome bin SAMEA104315421 (sample SAMEA104315421) | gut metagenome | biome: Monkey gut; feature: monkey-associated habitat; material: faeces | place: China | collected 2013
CTCTATAAAGTTCTGATAATCTTTCTTTTCTACAAAAATATCAATATCGTTATGGACTCTTGACGGATATCCAAGCAACGCATCTACACCCCATCCACCATCAAGAAAGACTTTAATCTCCGCATCTATCGAGAGTTGAAGAATCTGCTTTACATCTGTTATATTAACCATCTTATCATCTCCGCAAATTCCGATTTGTAGAGCAACTGCCCCACATTTAGTTTAACATTATTATACCACACCCATATACACAAAGTCAAGAAAGACCAGCTATAAAAAGTCAATACCCCAAATGAAAAAAATCAAGAAAAATTTTGAGGATTTTTAGGAGGGGTAGGCTGATAAGGTCTGTTCTCTTTGAGGATGACAAAAATAATATTACAAAGCTTACGTGCTACACCGCCGACAGCAGTTAAGTGGTGTTTTCCTCTGGCTCTGAGAGATTGATAATACTCCGATAAAATGGGATCACAGAACGCAGCACGCTGAGCGGCAAGCCATATAGCTCTTCGGAGATAAGGCGAGCCACGCTTAGAAATTCTGTTTTTAGAACCTGAAAATTCACCCGACTGTTTGACGGTAACATCAAGACCGGCAAATGCAACAAGCTGATTAGGACGTTCAAAACGGGTAATGTCACCAATTTCACTGACAATGATCGCACCAAGAACATCGCCGATACCTGTGATAGTAGTTATGTACTGATTGGTTTGGTGAAGCAGATCAGCAATCTGTTCTTCAAGCTCGGAAAGCTGCTTTTCGAGAAATACGACCTGCTGCATAAGCTGCTTGATCTGAAAAGCAAAAGCATCTTTTGCAAAAGTAACGCCGAAAGTATCTTTGGCAGCAGCTTTAAGCTCTTCGGCTTTTTCCTTGCCAAATCTTCCATGACTTGCTTTGTTCAGAATGTTGGTAAGCTTGCGTGTGGATATGGCAAGCATATCCTCGGGAGTAGGACAGTTTAAGAGCAGTTCTGTTGATGAGCTTCCGAATGTATCAGAAAACAGCTTATCATATTCGGGAAACACCTGGTCAAGCAAAGCGATGACCCGTCTTTTGCAGTCACCGCAAGCATCAACAAGAGCAAGTCGGTAACGTGAAAGTTGCCTTAAAGCAATGATATTTTCATCAGAAAGTGAGGTTGCGGAGTATTCTCCAAAACGCATTATCTGAGCGATGATATATGAATCCTTGGAGTCATTCTTTGTCTGACGGATATACATTTTTCTGAAAGCTTCGGATTGAATAGGGTTGATAACCTTGACGGTATAGCCAAGTTCAAGGAAAAATGTGTACACGGACAGCCAGTAATGACCGGTAGCTTCCATTCCGATGACAACATCATCGGTGGATACTTCGAACTTTTCAAATACGGCAAGCACTTTTTCACAGCCTTGTTTGTCGTTTGAAAATGAAATGCTGTCAATCAGAGCTTTGCCGTTCATGTCGATGACGGAAGCCTCGTGCTTGTATTTTGCGATGTCGATTCCGCAATAAAACATTGTGATACACCTCGTTAATTTTTGTTACAGCAAAGGTTATCCTCTGTATTTTACGGAAACACAACCTCGTTAGATATTCAGCGCAAAACGCTATCCAGCTCATTCGCATCTGTCCGTAAAGCAGAGGCGCTACTCTTTCTTTGGAAGCCGGGCTTCAAGGAGTTGAACAGCGCCCTCTGACTGTACAGATTTATTATCTCACATTTCTGTGTGATAAACAAGAGGTTTCATGTGGGTTCTCTTTAAATTACCCATAAATATATTATACGAGGAGTTGATTTTCATGGGTATTTTCACAGGACTTTTCAAGTCCAGAGATAAGCCGAAAAACATTTATTATTTATAATTGATAACATTGTGCATTTACAGCCTCACAGAAGGCCTTATCATGTTCCACAATCAGCATTGTAGACTTAGAACCGATAATCAGTTCTTCAAGCTGTCTGCGTGAATAGACATCTAGGTAATTTAGCGGTTCATCCCATATATAAATATGTGCAGGTGTACAAAGACTTGTAGCAATCATAACTTTCTTTTTCTGACCATCGCTGAACTCTGAAATATCTTTTTCAAACTGTTCTCTTGAAAAATCAAGTTTTCGGAGAATGGCCTTGAAAAGACTTTCATCAAATCCACTATGAATTGCATAATCTGAAAGATTTCCTGAAAGTTCTGAAAAATCTTGAGTTATATGCGATATTTTCAGCTGTCGATTCATAATAATTTCTCCAGAGTGCGGAATATCTTCACCACATATCAGCTTTATAATACTTGTTTTTCCACATCCGTTTCTGCCGGAAAGTGCAATAATATCACCTTCATTTATGTCAAAAGAAACATTACTGCATATCGTTCTTTCGTCATAGCAGACTGACAGATTCCGCACACTTAAAAGTTTTGTACTATGAAATTTCAGAACAGGAAGTTTAAGCGGCGCTGTGCTTTCAATATTTTTCAGAAGTCCGGATTTTTTCTCAATATCCGATGCTATTCTGTTTTCGATTGCCTTTGAACGATTCATCAGTTTTTTTGATTTTCTTGCAACAGAACTTCGTCTTGATATGGATTTTTCTGTTTTAGTTGGGTCAAATCCTATCTTGGTACGCTCAATTCTGTCAGAATGCTCTGCGACACGCCTTGCTGCGGTTTCAAGATTTTTGATTTCTTTTTTCAGTTTCTCATTCTGCACAGCTTCAAAATTATCCCTTGCCGCCTTGTTTCTTTCCCATGAAGAGTAATTTCCCTGTTCGATTTCTATATTCATTCTATTGATTGAAAGAACGTGATCAATACACTCGTCAAGCACAGCTCTGTCATGGGAAATAAGAATAAATCCTTTTTTACGTTTCAGATAACTGCTGACAATTTCACGCCCGTTTATATCAAGATGATTTGTCGGCTCATCAATCAGCAGGAAACAGTTTTCACGTAGAAAAAGCATTGCAAGCATAACTTTAGTTTTCTCACCACCGGAAAGCGTCGCATACGAACGATACAGCACATCATCACTGACCTGAAGAAGTGAAAGTTCTTTTACAAGCTCCCAGTTTTCAGCATTCGGACAGACTTCCTCCGCAAGAAACATTACGAGCATATTCTCATCAGAAACGTCAAACGGAAAATATTCAAACTCCACACTTGATGTGATTTTGCCGCTGTACTCATATTTTCCCATAAGAAGATTCATAAAAGTAGTTTTGCCGCGTCCGTTTCTTCCAGTAAATCCAAGTTTCCAGTCGGTATCAATACGGAAACTTACATTTTCAAAAATATTATCTGCACTTCCGTCGTAAGCAAAAGTAAGATTTTCAACATTTATTACAGACATAATAACCCTCCCAAAAATAAAAATTGCCGCAGGAAATACTGCGGCTCACACTCAGGAGACTCCCAAAGGCCAGGCAAACACACCAATCCTCTGGGGCTGAATATATAATGTGAAAAGACCGTAATATTTCCTGCAGGGTACACAAAAACAGACGGTACAACCGCCGTTGTTTCATATACCCGATCATAATTTAGCAGGAAACTATACGCATCTTTCCACCTCAGTTCTTATAATATGAATCCATAATATCATAAATCAGGGAATTTGTCAAGAATAATATTCGATATTCAGATACTTTATATATAGAAAAATCACAACGAAAGGAGTTGATTCTCATGGGTATTTTCACAGGAATGTTCAAGTCCAGAGATAAGCCACAAAACAGCTATGACAGCCCGTCCTACACATATTTCTTCGGACGAGCGAACAGCGGTAAACGTGTAACCGACAGAACAGCCTTGCAGCATATTGCGGTTTATGCCTGCGTAAGAGTACTGTCGGAGGCTATTGCACAGTTACCATTACATCTGTACAAATACAACGATAAAGGAAAAGAGCGAGTGCCGCAGCACCCGCTTTACTTTTTGCTCCACGACCAGCCTAATCCGGAAATGACATCATTTGTTTTCAGAGAAACCTTAATGTCACATCTGCTGATTTACGGCAATGCCTATGCTCAGATTATCAGAAACGGCAGAGGTGATGTCATTGGTCTGTATCCGCTGATGCCTGATAAAATGAAAGTAGACCGTGATGATAAAAACCACTTGATATATATTTACAGCCGTTACGATGAAGCCAATCCGAATATGAAAGAACAGGGTGACATCATTCTTTATGCCGATGAAGTACTGCATATCCCAGGACTTGGATTTGACGGACTGGTAGGCTATTCGCCGATTGCACTTGCTAAAAATGCAATCGGTATTTCTATTGCCTGCGAGGAATATGGTGCGTCATTTTTCGGAAACGGAGCATCTCCAAGCGGTGTACTTGAACACCCCGGAGTTATCAAAAATCCCGAACGTGTGCGTGATGCATGGCAAAGAGCCTATGGTGGAAAGAACGCTCATAAAGTTGCAGTTTTAGAGGAGGGCATGAAATTTACTCCCATTGCAATTCCTAATAATGAGGCTCAGTTCTTAGAAACAAGAAAGTTTCAGATTGAGGAAATCGCAAGGCTGTATCGTGTACCACTGCACATGATTGGTGACCTTGACCATGCCACATTTTCCAATGTAGAGCATCTGTCACTTGATTTCGTGAAATACAGCCTTGACCCCTGGATTGTACGTTGGGAACAGTCACTGCAAAAGGCTTTGTTTTCCGATTCAGAGAAAGGAAAGTATTTTATCAAATTCAACGTTGATGGACTTCTGCGTGGAGATTATGCAAGCCGTATGCAGGGCTATGCCACTGCAAGACAAAACGGCTGGATGTCAGCTAACGATATTCGTGAAATGGAAGATATGAATATGATTTCTGCTGAAGAAGGCGGAAATCTCTATCTTGTAAATGGTTCATTTACAAAACTCGCAGATGCAGGTGCATTTGCAAATCAAAATTCAGTAAAGGAGGAAGAAACCGAATGAAGAAATTCTGGAACTTCGTAAAAAATGAAGATACATCGGAAACGGAGCTTCTGTTTAACGGACCTATATCGGAAGATACCTGGTGGGGCGATGAGGTCACACCTGCCCTGTTTCGTGATGAACTTTCAAAAGTAAGCGGAAATCTGACAGTCTGGCTGAACTCACCAGGCGGCGATGTGTTTGCCGCAAGTCAGATTTATTCTATGCTGAAAAATCATAAAGGCAAAGTGACTGTTAAGATTGACGGAATTGCCGCTTCTGCTGCATCTGTTGTAGCAATGGCAGGAGATGAAACTCTTATCGCACCGACGGCTATGATGATGATACACGACCCCTCAACAGTAGCTACAGGCAATAAGGCAGATATGGAAAAGGCTATCACACTTTTGGAGGAAGTCAAGGAATCAATCATCAATGCTTATGAAACAAAATCACATCTCAGCCGAAACAAGATAGCAAAGATGATGTCAGATGAAACCTGGCTCAATGCTAAAAAGGCTCATGAAATGGGATTTGTGGACGGTATTCTCTTTGCAGATAAAAAGAATCCTTTTCCAACAGAAGAGGAAGAACCCGATGAAGATGAGGAAAAAGAAGAAGATTCCCTTACTGCAATGACATATTCAAAATCAAAGAATATGACCGCATTTTTATCCAAAGTATCTGCAACAGCAGACCCTGTTAAGGGTACACCGATTGACCAGCTTGATAAAAGACTGGCACTTCTTAAATATTGATTGGAGGTATTTTTTATGACTATTAAAGAACTCAGAGAAAAAAGAGCAAAGGCATGGGATACAGCCCGTGATTTCCTCGACAGCAAGAGAAATGCAAACGGCGTTCTCAGTGAAGAAGATTCAAAAACATACGATGCAATGGAAAAGACCATTGTTGACCTTGGCAAAGAGATTCAGCGTCTTGAAAGACAGGATGAAATCGAGGCTGAAATGAACAAGGCTACTTCAACACCTGTTCTCGGCAAGCCTGCAACACCAACTTTAACCGAAAAGACAGGCACAGCAAGTGACAGCTACAAGAATGCTTTCTGGAACAGTATCAGAAACCGCAACTGGATTGATGTCAATAATGACCTGCATATCGGAACCGATGCAGAGGGCGGTTATCTTGTTCCTGATGAGTTTGAAAGAAAACTTATTGAGGCTCTTGAAGAAGAGAGTATTTTCCGTCAGATGGCAACTGTTATTAAAACTTCCAACGGTGACCGCAAGATTCCTATTGTTACATCAAAGGGTGAAGCCGTATGGATGGACGAGGAACAGCAGTATACTCTCTCCGATGATACATTCGGTCAGGCATCTCTTTCTGCATTCAAACTTGGTACTGCAATCAAGATTTCAGAAGAGTTACTGAATGATTCTGTATTTGACCTGCCGTCATATATTGCCCGTGAATTTGCAAGAAGAATCGGTGCAAAGGAAGAAGAGGCATTCTTTGTTGGTGACGGCAAGGGCAAACCGACTGGTATATTCAATGCCACAGGCGGTGCAGAGGACGGAGTAACAGCTGCGTCTGTTTCAATTACGTTTGATGATGTAATGGAACTTTTTTATTCTCTCAGAAGTCCGTATCGCAAAAAGGCTGTGTGGGTTCTCAATGACTCAACTGTCAAGGCTCTCCGCAAACTTAAGGATAATACAGGCAATTACATCTGGAATCCGTCTGTTCAGGCAGGTGTTCCCGATACAATCCTTAACCGTCCTTACAAGACTTCAAGCTATGTGCCTGAACTCAAGGCAGGCAATAAGTGTATGGCTTTTGGTGATTTCAAATATTACTGGATTGCTGACAGACAGGGACGCTCTTTCAAAAGGCTCAATGAACTCTTTGCAATGACCGGACAGGTAGGATTCCTTGCAAGTCAGCGTCTTGACGGCAAACTCATTCTCCCGGAAGCTGTAAAGACACTCTCAATCAAGAAAGCGTGATGTAAATGATAACGCTGAAAGAAGCGAAAAATTATCTGAGGGTGGATTATGATGAGGACGACAAACTTATTCAGAATCTGCTTTCCACATCAAAACAGCTTGTTATGGACGTTGGCAGAATGAGTGAAGAGGACTTTTCTGTAAATGAAGATACGGTGCGGACGGCAATGCTGTTCGCACTGGGGTATCTTTATGAAAATCGAAGTAATCCCGATTATCATAAGCTGACACTTAACCTACGTTCTATTCTTTTTGCTCAGAGAGAGGGTGTTATCTGATGGAAATCGGAAAACTGAATCAACGAATCACTGTTCTTGAACACAGAACAGTGATTGATGAAATTGGCAATCACATTACAAAATGGGAAGAAACCTTTTCACTCTGGGCAAGTGTTACTACGAAATCAGTGACAGAAACCACCGATGCAGGAGTTACAAAAGAAGTACAGAAACTTGAATTTCTAATAAGGCAAAGTCCTGCATCACTTAACTTGGGCAGTACAGCTTTCCGCATTCAGTTCAGAAATAATATCTATGACATCACAGGAATTACACCTTTTTACGACCACAGCAGCTATATGAAAATCGAGGGTGAAACGAGAAAGGCGGGTAATTTCGATGACGTCAATTGATAACCTTGCTGATGAAATCATGAAAGGTCTTACTGAATACGCTGACCTTACAGATGAAAGCATGAAGAAAGCAGTCCGAAAGACTGCAACGTCTGTAAAGAAGGAAATATCTGCAAATGCTCCTAAAAAAACAGGAACATATGCAAAAAGCTGGACAGCAAAAAAGACAAAAGAAAACAGCCATTCACTTGAAATGACTGTACATTCAAAGAACAGATATCAGCTTGCTCATTTACTCGAAAAAGGACACGCCAAGCGTGGCGGTGGCAGAGTTTCTGGTAAACCACATATTGCTACTGCAGAGGAAAACGGAGTACAGATGCTTGAAAAAATGATTCAGGAGGCGTTATCATGACTTATGAACAGATTAACGGAATGATGGAGGAAATGGGACTTCCTTTCGCCTATCATCATTTTGCAGAGGGTGAAAGTCCGAATCCTCCATTTCTGATATTCCTTTCTCTCGGTGAGAATACATTTTCAGCTGACAATTATATGTATTTCAGCTTTAAAAAGCTGGATATTGAACTTTATACAGACATTAAGAATCCTGAACTTGAATCACAGATAGAACAGGTTCTTAAACGTCATAAAATCTACTATACAAAATCAGAAGTATGGATAGAGTCGGAAAAACTCTATGAGGTATTATACGAAACGGAGGTTTAATCTATGGCAAACAAGAAGAATAAAGTAAAATTCGGTTTGCAGAGTGTATATTGGGCAAAGATTACCGAATGGGGCGAAGACCCAGACGGCAACAAGATAGTACCTGCATACGGACCGTCAAAGCATCTCCCCGGTGCTGTAAGCCTTTCAATTGATGCAAACGGCGAGGCAGAAAATTTCTACGCCGATAACGGTGTATATTACGTTATCAACAACAATGCAGGATATACCGGTGACCTTGAAATTGCCCTTATCACCACAGAATTTGCAACAGAAATTCTGGGCGAAATACTTGATAACAATGGGGTTCTGGTTGAAAAGAATGACGGTGAACTTTCGCAGTTTGCTCTTATGTTTGAGTTCCTTGGTGACAAGCACCACATCAGACACGTTATGTACTGCTGCTCTGCTTCACGTCCTGCCACAGAATCTTCAACCACAGAGGAAAGCACGGAGGTTAAGACTGAAAAGCTGACCTTGAAGGCTACTCCTTTGCCGACAGGTCTTGTAAAGTCAAAAACAACCGAAAGTACATCTGATACAGTTTACAATAACTGGTTCAAAATGCCGTACAATCCAAGCACAGAACCAAAAACAACCACTACAACTAAGACTTCATAAGGAGGTACAGCTATGGCTATCAAGAAAAATATTACAATTGACGGTATAGAAGTACCTTTCAAGGCGAGTGCAGCTGTACCTCGTCTGTATCGTCTGAAATTTCACAGGGATATTTACAAGGACTTTGCATCACTGAAAACCGATGTTGCAGAGGGTGATGAAAACAAAAGCGAACTTGATATTGAGAGCCTTGAGGTTTTCGAGAACATCGCATACATCATGGCAAAACACGCTGACCCTGAAAATGTTCCCGACAGCCCAGATGATTTCCTTGAAAGGTTCAACACATTCAGTATTTATGAGATTCTTCCACAGCTTATTGAACTGTGGGGTCTCAATACTGCTACGCAGGTGGAATCTAAAAAAAACATCGCTCGACTGACAGACCGATGACAACTCCTCTATTTCTTCTAAGATGCAAACAGCTCGGTCTTTCTATGACCGAGCTGGATTTGCTGACTATTGGACTTATAAATGATATGTTTTCTGAACGTGAGAATGACGATTACTCAGGTTGGCATGAACTTGCTTCGCAAAGTGATTTTGATGCGTTCTGATATTTATTCAGAAATAACAGCATCGTCTGCTGTGTAACCTTCAAGAGAATTCTCTTTAACCTGAATGCATACAAAGCTGATTGAAGAATTTTCTCCTGCAAAAAACTGTCTTTTAGCAGCCGGAGCAATTTTGATAAAATCTCCTGCGTTTAATTCAACAGTTTCTCCATCGATTACAGCCTTTCCGTTACCTGAAAGAACAATATAAACTTCTTCATTCTGTTTGTGAGAGTGAACAAAAGGAACACCTGCACCTGCCGGAAGATTGTTGACGCTTATTTCAGCACCTGTAAGTGCAAGTTTGTCATGAAGTTCTGTTCTTGCATCCTTTGCAACACTTACCTTTGTAAAATTACTCATTATAATTACCTCCAAAAAATATTGTTGTAACCTTTATGATTACAACAATATAATATCACACACTTGTTGTAATGTCAAGTATTACAACTAAGTTTTGTATATCTGCACAATTTTTTATTTGTTTAATTGTAACTATTGACATTACAACTAAAACATGATACAATATGAATAACAATTAAGAGGGAGATATTTATATGCAGTTTTCATCCAGATTAACTATTGCAACGCATATTTTGTTATGTATAGAGGTTTTTAAAGATGATTATAAGGTTACATCAAATTTTCTTGCAGGAAGTATTAATGTGAATCCTGTAATTGTCAGAAATGTATTAGGATTATTATCATCTGCTGGAATTGTTGAAATAAAAGCAGGAATAGGCGGAGCTTCTTTGGCAAAATCTCCTGATGAAATAACCTTGCTGGATATTTTTAAAGCAGTTGAAAAAGAAGAATCTCTTTTTCACTTTCATGAAAATCCTAATCCACAGTGTCCGGTAGGAAGGAATGTTCATAATGTAATGGACAGCAAACTCGATAATATACAGTATGCAATGGAAAATGAATTGTCAAAAATCACTTTAAGTCAGCTGATAAATGAAACAAAAGAAAAAATATAATCTAAATCATATAAAATAAGAAAAGTACTTGCTTCGGCAGGTGCTTTTTTATATCCTGACAAGGAGGTGAATACACATGGCAAACAGAATCAAAGGCATAACCGTTGAAATTGGCGGTGATACAACTAAACTTTCAAAAGCTCTTGAAGGTGTCAACAAAACCATAAAGAACACGCAGACACAGCTGAAAGACGTGGAGAAACTCCTGAAACTTGACCCCAAAAACACAGAACTCCTTTCACAGAAACAGAAACTTTTAGCTGACAGCATTTCTGCCACAAAAGATAAACTTGCAACGCTGAAAACTGCCGCTGAACAGGCAAACGCTGCACTTGCCAAAGGTGATATCCCCCAGGAACAGTATGATGCACTTCAGCGTGAGATTATCGAAACAGAACAGGAACTTCGCAATCTTGAAAGTGAAGCCAATAAAGCTTCTGATTCTCTAAGTAAAATTGGTGCGGCAGGAGAAGTTTTACAGAATGTGGGGGATAAGATTTCTGATGTAGGCAGTAAACTTACCACCCATGTTACTGTTCCGATTATGGCGGCAGGAACAGCGGCCGTAAAGACAGCATCCGATTTTGATTCTGCTATGTCAAAGGTTGCGGCTGTATCCGGTGCTACTGGTGATGACCTCGACAAACTTCGTGACAAGGCTCGTGAAATGGGCAGTAAGACAAAGTTTTCAGCATCAGAAGCCGCCGAAGCTATGAACTATATGGCTATGGCAGGCTGGAAAACAAATGATATGCTGTCGGGTATTGACGGCATCATGAACCTTGCCGCCGCATCCGGTGAAGACCTTGCAACAACCTCCGATATTGTTACAGATGCACTCACAGCTTTCGGCTTATCAGCTTCTGACAGTGGTCATTTTGCTGATGTCTTAGCGGCGGCATCAAGTAACGCAAATACAAATGTATCAATGCTTGGAGAATCATTCAAGTATTGTGCTCCTATAGCCGGCGCTCTGGGATTCTCCTGTGAAGATACAGCTGAGGCTCTTGGTCTTATGGCTAATGCCGGTATTAAATCAACGCAGTCCGGTACATCAATGCGTTCTATCATGACAGCACTTTCCGGTGATGTGAAATTCTGCTCTGAAACTTTCGGAGAAATGGAGATTGCAACCACTAATCAGGACGGTTCAATGCGTGAACTTTCCGATATTCTCGCTGACTGCCGTGTTGCTTTTAATCAGATGACAGAATCCGAAAAAGCAAGTGCGGCACAGGCTCTTGTTGGTAAGAATGCTATGTCTGGTTTTCTTGCACTTATGAATGCAGCACCGCAGGATATTGATAAGCTGTCCGGTGCAATAGCTGATTGTGATGGAACATCTCTTGCAATGGCTGAAACTATGCAGGATAATCTCGGCGGTCAGCTGACTATTTTAAAATCACAGCTTGAAGAACTTGCTATTTCTTTCGGTGAAATTCTGATGCCTGTAATCCGTGATATTGTCACGAAGATTCAGGAATTTATTGATAAACTCAATGCAATGGACCCTGCCACGAAACAGACGATTGTAAAAATCGCTCTTGTTGCTGCGGCAATGGGTCCTTTATTGGTGGTTATCGGCAAAGTCATATCCTCGGTGGGAAGTCTTATGGCTTTTGTAGGCAATGTTCCCACAATGATTGCAGGTGCTAAGACCGCCTTTTCTACTCTTGGAGCTGCAATTGGTGGAATTTCTGCTCCTGTTGTGGCAGTTGTTGCTGTAATAGCAGTGCTTATTGCCGCATTTGTACATCTGTGGAATACTAATGAGGAATTTAAGAACAGCATACTTTCCATATGGGAACAGATAAAAGCTACATTTGAAAGATTGACCTCCGGTATTGTCGACCGAATCAACGCTCTCGGCTTTGATTTTGAGAACTTCGGCGAACTGGTAAAAGCTATATGGAATGGACTTTGTGAAATTCTCGCACCGATGTTTGAGGGCGTATTTCAGAATATCTCAAATATCTTTACTCTTGTTACGGATACTATTTTAAGCCTTCTTGATGTGTTTATTGGTCTGTTTACCGGCAACTGGGAGCAGTGCTGGAACGGTATAAAGGGTATATTCACAGGTATATGGGATTTTGTTGTAAACACATTCAGCAATATTCTGAATACGCTTAAAGGCGTAGCAGATGTATTCCTTGGCTGGTTCGGTACTTCATGGGATGAAGTGTGGACGGCAATCAAGGATTTCTTTGTTGGAATATGGGACAGCATTTGTTCTTTCTTCCAGTCAATTGCTAACTTCTTCGTTAACACATGGAATGCAATTTCATCATTCTTTACAGGCATCGTAACTGCTATTCACGATACAGCAGTTTCCATTTTTACTGCTGTTTATGACTTCTTTGCAGGAATCCTTACAAGCATACACGATTTCTTCTCTAACATTTTCAACGCAATATGGACAGCAGTTTCAAACGTATTTACCAGTATTTATGATACGATTACAAGCATCTGGAATGCAATCTACGAATTCATTTCTCCTCTGCTTGATGCCTTAAAGTACCTATTTGAAACCATTTTTGAGGCTATCCATATTATCATCAGCAATGTCATGGACTGGATTTCTGAAAAGATACAGGCTATATGGAATGGTATTGTTGAGTTCATAACTCCACTACTTGAGGGAATCAAGAACTTTTTCCAGACAATATGGAATGCAATTTCTACTGCAATTTCCACTGCTCTGAGTGCGATATCAAATACCATATCAAGTGTATGGAATGCAATTTCAGGCTTTATTTCAGGCGTGATGAACACAATCAAGTCTGTATTCTCATCAATCTGGAATGCCATCAGCGGTGCGATTTCAAGTGTTGTTAATGGAATCAAAAACACCATTTCTTCTGTCTGGAACAGCATTTCCTCTACGATTTCATCTGTGATGAATACCATTAAATCGACCGTGACAAGTATATGGGATAATGTGAAGTCTGCCATTTCAAATACAATCGGTGGAATTTACGATACAATAAAGGGCGGATTTGATAAGGCTGTAAACTTTGTAAAGGGGCTTGCGAGTGATGCATTCAATTGGGGCAAGGATATTATCAGCGGTATTGTTGACGGTATCAAAAGCTGTATCAACTGGATTTCCGATGCCTGTACCGATGTTGCCGATACAATCAGAAGTTATCTGCACTTCTCCGTACCGGATGTAGGACCTCTTACTGAATACGAGAGCTGGATGCCTGACTTTATGCAGGGACTTGCTGATGGTATCATAAAAAGTAAAAAGATTGTTGCAAAAGCTGTATCCGGTGTTGCTGATACAATGAAACTTTCGCTCAGTTCTGAGCTAAACTACAAAATGGACGGCATGACAGGTGCTATTATGAATGATTCTGCTGAAAGTTCTGTTGTGAATAACTACTACAATAATGACAACAGCCGTACAGTGAATCAGACAAACAATAGTCCGAAGTCACTGTCACGGCTGGAGATTTACAGGCAGACGAAGAATGCGGTGAAGATGTAAAAAGGAGTGATTTTTGGTCGCTCCTTTATCTTTGCAAACTGGAATTTGGAACGTGCTTTATAAATTTTTTCCGATCCCCTCAAGTTCGTTCATGGAATCCTTGTTTTTTTCAAGTTCATCTCTGGCTGTTGCGTAATATGATTTTTTGAAAAGCATATCCCATGAAAGATATTTTGCCATACAGTCAAACTGCTTATCAATCAGCTCATACTGGATACTGTCTACGGGAGAACCGCCTACAACAATCGTGCCAACTTTTTTATTTTTTAACTGCAATCCACGGCAGTAGCACTTATCAATGATAAGTTTCAATTGTGCTGACATTCCCCACCAATAAACTGGTGTAGCAAAAAGAATCATATCTGCGGCAGCAATTTTATCAATTGTAGGATTTGTATCATCCTTATCGACGCATCCCTTAGAGCATTGACAGACACCACATCCCTTGCATGGTGCAATGTTGAGTTTGTCAGGTTCAATGATTTCAATTTCATTCTTTTCTGATGCTCCTTTTATAAATGCATTGATTGCTGTCAGCGTGTTTCCTTTTCTGGCACTTCCATTAATGATTACAATTTTCATGCGTGTATCCTCCAACTTCAAATTTTCCAGCTCGACAAGCTGGTATTTCTGCTTTTACTCTTCCTTTTGAAAAATCAAAGACATCGTTTCAATATCACCAGTTGCTCTAGTTTCGATAGGAACAAAACCACAATAATCCCATCCATCTTCAATCCATTTTTTTATGATTTCTTCCACTTCGCTGAAACTATATTTTCCACCTTTCATTAAGCCTGCACCGCATAATGAAGATTTTATTCTTACAAATTCTACTCTTTTCATTTCATAAACCTCACTACAAATTCCGATTTGTAAGGCTGTTACCTTACGTTTTATTATACATATTATACCACACAGCAACTGTAAAAGTCAACCAAGAAAGGAGTGATTTCCGTTGTTCTACACTCTAACCCTCGAAAACGAAACCGGTCAGCAAATCGACCTGTCCAGAACAGCAAACAGGTTCATGTTCTCAAAGATTGAAGGGCTGAATCCGCCTGCCGGAACAGTCAGCACATCAAGCTATGCCGGAATGGACGGTTCCTATCTGAACAATGCCTTCATCGAAAAGCGAAACGTGGTCATTCCTTTTGAAATGCGTGGCTTTGATGTGGAGAAACGCAGGCATGAGCTGTACCAAGTGGTCAAGCCGTCACGATACATCAAAATATACTACTCCACAAAAAACATCTCTGTGTATGCCGAGGGTATTGTGGAAACCTGTGAAATGGAGAACTTTGAAATGCTGACCAAAGGGCAGATATCTATTCTCTGTCCCGATATTTACTGGTATTCCACAGAAACCCAGATTGCGGAATATTCCAAAATCCGTGGTGCTTTTCATTTCATCTTCCCTGATAACGATGAGCCGTTTCCCATTGGTCAATACAGCACACAAAACATCATGACCATTGTCAATGATGGTGATGAGGTGGGGTTTACCCTTGAAATCAGCGGAGGACCCGCAAAGAATCCGACCATTTACAATGCTTTGACGGACGAATATATGCAGATATTCGGCGATATCAAAGATGGCGATATCATCACCATAACCACAAAAACAGGCAATAAAACTGTTACGCTGGAACGTGAGGGCGTTGCCACAAACATCATCAATCGGCTTGTTTCGGGTTCCACTTGGCTGACATTAAAGCAGGGAGAGAACCAATTCTATGTCCGTGCGTCTGAGGGACTGTCAAGCCTGAAAGTCCGTCTGATACACCGCAATGCGTATTTAGGAGTGTGATTTATGCAGATTGAAATATACAACATGATTCCGGCTGATGACAAACTCTCCATAACACTGGAGGCTGTGTGTGACAGCTTTTCCTCGCTGCTCTGGGATATTGAATACTATGCCTGTGGTGTGTTTGAAGTGTACATTGCGGCATCTCCGAAAAATATTGAAATCTTCCGGACAGGCAGAATTGTGGGTCGTGATGATGATAAGGAGCATTACGGTCTGATTGAATCGGTACAGCTGGAAACAGACGCAGAGGACGGCGACTATCTCATTGTGAGTGGTCGCTTTTTAATGTGCCTTCTGGAGAGAAGAATCATTTATCCTACATTCAACTTTACAAAGAAAGTTTCATACGCACAGATCGTGAATAATGTGGTGCAGTATAACGCCTGCAGAACAGGTGCGAGAAAGATTCCGGGGCTTTCGATTGGTGATTCGTCCGGTTCTTGCTGGAATCAGAACACCAAACTGCAAATCAGCTACGATAACCTTATGAAATGGGTGTACACCATCTGCGAGAAGATTGGTGGTACTGCAAATGTACGACTTTCCAAGACGACCGATGAACAGTATGAAATGCTGCTGGAATTGTCAGAGGGTATTGATAGAAGTATTCTTCAGTCTGAAAATCCCCATATTGTATTCTCAGACGGATACAACAATCTGCTTTCTTTTTCCTATTCCACAGATATTTCCGTGCAAAGGAACTACGCCTACATATTGGGAAAAGGCGAAGGAGAAGAGAGAAAACGTACCACATATTTTGACGGTGATGAGCCGGAACATCTTGACCGCTATGAGGTGTACGTGGACGCAAAGGATATGGCGGACGAAGAACAGGAAGACGGCACAGCCAAACCAATCCCAGATGCAGAATACATCAACCTTTTACAGGAAAAAGGCAAGGAGAGCATGGTGCAGCCACTTGTGGTTTCTGAATCGCAGATTGCGGTACAGTCTACGCAGTATCAGTATAACAAGGACTATTTTGTCGGGGATTATGTGACAGTGGAACACCGAAGATTTGGTCTGCGGCAGAATAAAATACAGCTGATCGGTATGATTGAGAGTTTCGACCAGAACGGCAGAAATCTCACACCCACATTCAAGGAGGTATGACTATGGCATTTTCATATGGATTTTTCAACGCAAAGAATCTCGACAGAACGTATACTGCCGAAAATTTCTGTGATTATCTTGGCAGTATCATCTGCAACGGCATTCAAGACAATTACGGTCAGTGTTTCAAGCTGACGGCAAACAAGCTAAAGCTGACCATTGGCAGCGGTAAGGCTTGGATAAACGGACATTACTTTCTTTCCGATACGCCGTATACTTACGACCTTTCAGGCTATGTGAATGAATCTCTGGGCAGATATTTGTCCGTGGGTATCTGCTGTAATACCGGTGAAAATTATCGTAAGATAGAGTTTGAAATCCTATCCGGTACGCCTGCCACATCACCGTCAATTCCGAGATTTAAAGATACAGAAACCAAAACATATCTCACCCTTTGTGCCGTCAGGATTGATGCAGGTGCGACAGAAATCAAGGTGACCGATTATCGGGAAAATACAACCTACTGCGGATATGTCCGCTGTATTCTTGGAAAATGCAAGGTCACGGATATGATGTCGCAGCTTTCGGAGATTACGTCACAGATAAAGGATTACAATTCAACCATTATTCAACTGACCAATCAGGTGGCAGAACTGACAACAAAAGTAGACGAAACGACCGGAGATGTGGTTTCAGTGGGCAAATGCGGCGCTGATATCAACTACGTTCTCTATTCTGACGGCAGGCTGATTCTCAAAGGCACAGGGGCAATGTATGATTATGTGGGTGCATATGAAACAAGCGGAAGCAAATCTCCGTTCTGCGAAAATGATAACATCACCTCTGTTGTCATCTCAGAGGGCATCACAACGATTGGAGAATATGCTTTCCAATACTGCAACAATCTGAAAACAGCCACTCTTCCGACAACGCTCAAAACCATCAAGCGAAATAGTTTTATACCGCACATTGATGAATATCTGGTGCATCAGAATCTTTATGGACTGACTGAGATCATAATTCCGTCTAAGGTGACCGAGATTGCAAAGTTTGCTTTTTCTGGTACAGCCATCAAATCCCTTACCATTCCTGCATCTGTTACAACTGTTGGTGAACAGGCATTTGGAGAATGTCAGAAGCTTGAAACTGTTCGCTATAGTGGCAAAGTCATCGGTGACAGAATGTTTGTGCGCTGTATCAAGCTGAAGAATTTCACAATCACCAAAAGCACAACAGAACTTATCGGCGGCTGTTTCAACTACTGTGAAAGCCTCACGCAAATTACCTATGAGGGCAGTCTTGCTGAATGGGACGCTGTGAAAAAGAACACCAACTGGGACGGCCATTCAAGCAGTACAGTAGATAGTCCGCTTGTCAGGATTCAGTGCCTGGACGGATATATGGAATATGATGCAGATGCGAAAACGTGGAAGGAAGTGAAGGCATGATAAAATTTCTTGTAAAGGGACAGAATATCGAAACACTGGAGCATGAGATGATTGCAGCCGATCAGATTGCTTTTGTAAAGATACACTTTGTATTTGATAACAGCTGGAAACCGCTGCATAAGGTGGTACAGTTTACTCAGGACGAGTTCACCTACAACAGAGTTCTTGGCTTTGATGAGACAAGCTGTCTGCTGCCGGCAGAACTCGCTGCTGGTGCTGTGAAAATGTCTCTTTTCGGTTATGATGCAGAATCATCGGAAACTGTCAGGGCAACAACGGTTGTGAAAACGCTGCATATCAGACCGTCTGGTTTTGACGGTGAGAGCAGCAATGTACCGCCAACGCCTGACCTTTATCAGCAGTTGCTTCAAAAGATAAGTGAAAAGGGAGCTGACGGCAAGTCGGCATTTGAAATTGCTGTAGAGAATGGCTTTGTTGGTACAGAAGCTGAATGGCTTGAGAGCTTAAAAGGTAAAGACGGTACCGACGGACAGCCCGGCAAAAATGGAGCTGATGGAACAAATGGACAGGACGGTAAAGATGGCATTGATGGAAAATCCGCATATGAAATAGCCATTGCAAATGGCTTTTTTGGAACAGAATCTGAATGGCTTGAGAGCCTGAAAGGTTCTGACGGAAAAGACGGTACTGACGGACAGCCCGGAAAAGATGGAGTTGACGGAAAAGACGGCGTCACGCCTGATATGTCGGATTATCCGAATAAAGCAGATTTTGAGGAACTGCAGCAGAAAATACAGTCTCTGCAGGATAGCACTATGGACTACATCATGGGACTTACAAGCAGATGTGATTCGTTTGATGCCGACACTCAGCAACTGAGAGATTCCGTGCAGTTTGATTTTCAGACAAAGGAAGAAGAAATCCTTGCTCTTGAAACCAGAATTATCGCTCTTGAAAGCCGCTCCGGTATCGAATACATCACAGTCTTTTCTTCCGGCAGTGATGCTTTGCAGATATATGGTGAGAGCGTCTACACCTATTACAACGATGGTTACCGCTCACTTGCGGGATTTGCAGAAAGCTATCCCCATTTCTGCTGTGCAGAGAATGACTATGCTTTGTACTTCAATCAGTCGGATTTCAGCTGGGCAGGAACTGTATTTGTGCTTTGCCTGACGCCTGTTGCTCTCACTTCTTCCATGAATCTGATTCTCAGCTATACAGTCGGTGCATCACAGGACGCTGAATTTTATCTGGTGAAGAAAACCGACAAAACAGGGGCTGAACTTGCTCAGTATATTTATGAGGAAATACAGGCAGGAAATGCAGAAACTTTACAATTCAAATGGCTTTATTCCGATACATATATTTCCGTAATGCAGTCATTGGAAAATGTACCGGATGGAGAATATTATCTTGCCTTCAAAGGCACATCGGACAATTCACATCCGATGGTAAAATCAATCAAATTTTTGAAAGGATGATGTTTTATGAAGGAATGGCTTTGTACAATTGCAGGCATTGTGGGCGGATTTATTGCCACGCTGTTTGGCGGATGGGATTCTGCACTTGCAACACTTGTAGTGTTCATGGGTATCGATTTTGCAACGGGTCTCGTCACTGCTGCTATGGGAAAATCCAAACACAGCAAAAGCGGAGCACTCAACAGTAAAGCAGGCTGGATTGGTCTTGCGAAAAAGTTCTGTATTCTGCTGATGGTTGTGGTTGGCGTTAGAATTGATATTCTCATCGGCACGAACTACATACGTGACGCAGTCTGCATCAGCTTTTGTCTGAATGAGCTGCTGTCTATTGTAGAAAATACCACACTAATGGGCGTACCCTATCCACCGGTATTCAAAAAAGCAATTGATGTTCTGCAAACCAAGGTTGGCAGAATGGAAGAAACAACTGACAAGGAGGATTTTGATCATGGCAATTCTGAAACCTGATAACACAACAACTCTTTGCGGTGTAACTGTCAATGAGTATTTACTTACCAAGCACAATCCAAACCACATCGATATGCCCTCCGTTTCTATGGAGGGCAAAGTTATCGGCGTGACTGTTCACAACACAGAATGGATTTCGGTGGCAAGTGGGACAACCCCTGCGGAACAGTACACCAGAGCAACTTACAATGGCAATATGAAAGATGTCCGTGTTCACTATTACGTGGACAACACCTGTGCGTGGCAGAATCTGCCTCTCAACTTAAGTGGCTGGCACGCCGCTGACGGCAGCGGAAACGGCAACCGCAGAACCATCGCCATTGAGTGTATTATGTCTTCTGCATACAACGATAAGGACAAGAAGTCGGAGGATAATTGTGCCAGGCTTGCGGCAGCACTTTTGAAAAAGTACAACCTGGACATCAATCACCTCTACACCCATACCCACTGGCTGAATGTCCGTGACGGAAAGTCAGGAAGTGTGGACTATCTCAATACGGCGAAGAATTCTTACAAAAACTGTCCTGCCTACATTCTGCCTCATTGGGCGGAATTTAAGAAGAAAGTTGAATCTTATCTGAACGCTGGTTCTACGTCTTCACCGTCAACAGAAAAGCAACTTTACAGAGTAAGAAAGACATGGGCTGACGCTAAGAGCCAGATTGGAGCATATTCTTCTCTGGAGAATGCAAAGAAAGCCTGCAAGGCGGGTTACAGCGTTTTTGATAATTCAGGAAACGTGGTATACACCGCCGCCGAAAAGACATATGCAAAAGGTACGAAAATCACGCTGAACAATGTCACTTTGTATTCGTCAAGTACAGCCAAGACCGGGACAAAGAAATCCGGTACATACTATCTCTATGATGGACAAGTGGTAAATAGCAGAATGCGTATTACAAATTCTGCTTCAAACTGCGGAAAAACGCCTGCCGGTTCCTATGTCACCGGTTGGGTGAACAAGGCTGACATTTGATAACGATCCCCACGAGATATGATTTTTTCATATTTCGTGGGGATTTTTTGTTTAGGGGTTAATTTTCAGCTGTTTTTTCTTCTATTAGTATAAGAAGTAATTTTGCAGGAGGACTACATATGGAACAGCAAAAAGTGATAGATGAAATACAGTATTATCAGGCAAAAGCAATGACGGACTTGCTTTATGCAAATGGTCTGATTTCTTTTGTCGAGTATGACAAATTAACGGAACTTAACCGCCGAACATTCTCTCCTTTATACGCTGACTTATTACCTAAAGTGCTTGATAAATCGAGGAAAAAGAGCTAATATGTCATACTGAAATGAGGTGATAAACATGAAGGTCTCAAAAATTGAAGCGAAATCCTTTGAAAGGAAAAAACTGCGTGTTGCGGCATATTGCAGAGTATCAACTGAGAGTGATGAACAGCAAAACAGCTTTGAAGCACAGAAATCACATTATGAGGCTTGGATAAAACTTCATGACAATTGGGAATTTGCTGGTTTGTTTTATGATTTAGGAATAACAGGCACTAAGGCTGAATGCCGTGACGGATTGCAGAACCTGCTGCTTGAATGCAAGGCAGGGAGAATCGACTATATTCTTACAAAATCTGTCAGCCGTTTTTCCAGGAACACAACGGACTGTATTTCACTTGTCCGTGAACTGCTTGATATGAATATTCCTATCTACTTTGAAAAGGAAAACATCGATACCGGTTCTATGGAAAGTGAACTTGTGCTTTCTATCCTGAGCAGTATGGCACAGGATGAATCCAGATCCATTTCAGAAAACAACAAATGGGCTATTAAGAAAAAGTTTGAAAAAGGCAGTTACAAATTCAGTTATGTGCCGTATGGCTATATGCGTGATGATGACGGCAACATGATAATAAATCCCAAGGAAGCAGATACGATACGCTATATATTTCAATCTGTACTGAATGGGTTTGGAACAGATAAAATTGCAAAGATGCTTGATGCAAGAAAAATCCCAACACGCAAAGGCGGTAAATGGTCTGGAGCAACTGTACGGGATATTCTTTGCAATGAGAAATACTATGGTGCAGCTGCATTTCAGAAAACTTATACGGATGAAAATTTTCACCGTAAAAGGAATTATGGAGAAGTTGACAGTTTCTTTGACCCGGAACATCATGAGCCGATCATAAGCAAGGATGTTTTTGACAGAGTCAGAGAAATCATAGACCGCAGAGCTACTGAAAAGAATGTCGTTTCAGGCGATGATAAATATCAGCATCGATACGTTTTTTCAGGGAAAATCATCTGCGGAGAATGCGGTGATAAATTCAGACGCAAAATTCACGATTCGGGAAAGGAAATCGCATGGTCATGCCGTACTCATATTCAGAATATAGAAAAATGCTCTATGAAATATGTGCGTGATGATATGCTGAAAGCTGCATTTGTAAACATGATGAATAAGCTGATATATGCAAGAAAACGGCTTCTCATACCTTTGTATGAAAATCTGAGCATACAGGAATGCGATGAAAACATCAATCGAATCCACGCATTACAAGCTGAATTGCAGAAAATGTCCGATAAAAAAGAAACCCTTAGAAAGCTAAGGGCACAGGATATTATTGATAGCATTGTTTTCAATCAGGAAATGAACGGACTGGAAAGCACATCTGAAGAGTACAGAAATGAAATCAGAAATCTTTGTTCAGAGACCAACGATTACACAGAACTGAAAAAACTGATACAGTTCACAAATCGGGAAATGCTGACAGAGTTTACTGATGAAATCTTTGAAAAGTATGTCAGTAACATTGTCATCGTCAATCGTAATACAGCTGAGTTCCATTTGAAATGCGGACTGAAAATCAAGGAGGCTTTATGACATACGGATATGAAATGATAAACGGCAATGTGGTCATAAATCAGCGTGAGGCAGGTATTGTAAGACAAATTTTCAGGAATTATATATCCGGCATGAGTTTTACGATGTCAGCCAGGAAAGCAGGCATAACCCTTTCTCACAGCTCTGTCAAAAGGATTCTGCTAAAAAAGTGCTATGTCGGTGATGACTTTTATCCTGCAATTATAGACAGAGAAACTTTCCTTACAGCCTATGACCGCATTAAGGCAAATACCTGTTCACGAAGTGCAAGACGAAAAGAGCCTGTGATTTATACGGAATTTGAAATGGATGAACCGACAAAATCCTTTGATGATCCATTTGAACAGGCAGAATACATATATAGTTTGATAGGAGTAAAGTAATGGGAAATGTTATGAAAATACCTGCCAGACCGCAGGTTGGCAATCGTGCAGCGAAAAAGGAGATTAAAAGGCTGAGAGTGGCAGCTTACTGCCGTGTTTCAACGGATAACGAGGAACAGGCGACAAGTTATGACACACAGATTCAGCATTATCGTGAATATATCATAAGCAAACCGGAATGGGAACTGGTTGACATCTATGCTGACGAAGGCATTAGTGCTACCAATACCAAAAAGCGTGATGATTTCAACAGAATGATTGATGACTGCAAGCTGGGACTGATTGACCTTGTTATTACGAAATCCATCAGCCGATTTGCAAGAAACACCGTTGACTGCCTGAATTACATTCGTGAACTGAAAGAAATGAATATCCCCGTATTCTTTGAGAAGGAAAACATCAATACAATGGACGCTAAGGGAGAAGTTCTCATTACCATTATGGCTTCATTGGCACAGCAAGAGTCAGAGTCCTTATCCCAAAATGTAAAACTGGGTATGCAGTATCGTTTTCAGCAAGGCAAAATTATGGTCAATACTACTTGTTTTCTTGGGTATGATAAAGACGATAAAGGCAACCTTGTCATCAACCAAAAACAGGCGGAGGTAGTCAAGCGTATTTTCAGAGAGTACCTGGAAGGAAAGAGCATTCTGGCTATCTGCAGAGGGTTGGAACGTGACAAAATAAAAACGTCTCGGGGAAATGCAAGATGGCATGACAGCAGCGTCCGCAAAATCCTTGAAAATGAAAAGTATATGGGTGATGCACTTTTGCAGAAAACCTATACCGTAGATTTTCTTAACAAGAAACGTGTAAAGAATAACGGTATTATGCCGCAGTATTACGTAGAGGACAGCCACCCCGCCATTATAAGCAAAGAGATTTTCATGCAGGTGCAGGAAGAAATCGCAAGGCGCGGAATGCTGAAAGATGTTCATGGACGCAGAAAGTGCTTCAGTGCGGCTCATGCATTTTCGCAGATAACCTTTTGTGCAGACTGCGGTGCTGAATTCAGCCGTCTGCATTGGAACAATCATGGAAAGAAATCAATTGTCTGGAGATGCAGTAAAAGAGTGGAAGACTATACAAAATGCAGTGCCAGAACAATAAAAGAAGACGATCTGCAGCAAGCTTTTGTGGAGGCTTTGCAGATAATGATTGGTGACAGCAGCAACTACCTCAAAAGGTTGCAATCGAATCTCAATCAGATAATCGTTGACCCATGTGCGTTACAAAACATAGATGACCAGCTGAACAAACTGCAGCATGAACTGATTGAACGTACCGAAAACCATGAGGACTACACGGATATTGCCGACGAGATTTTCCGTCTCCGGGAACAGCGTGAAAAAGTTCAGGTATCAAAAAGTTCGCAGGCTGAGTACAAGAAGCGCATTAAGGAATTACAGTTCTTCATTAAATCCCAGCCAAAGCAAATGGAATTTGATGAAACTCTCGCAAGACACCTGCTTTCCAAAATCACCATTTTCGATGAGTGCATTGTATTTGAGTTCAAATCAGGCGTGACGGTGAGTGTGGAGAAGTAAAGATAGATATGAAATAAGCCTCTGTTGGAGTAAATCCAACAGAGGCTTTTTGGTTTTCTTCATTTTTCTGACTTTATATGTTTAAACAGCAAGATGCCCTTTACAACAAACAGGAAAAATGCAATGGTTACGGCGTAAGCTTCTCTTGTCATTGCCAGGAACAATACCGCCAGAATGCTAAGTACAATTGAAAAAGCTGTAACAATTTTCTGCCCTTTATTTAACTCGAATTGTGTTATAATAATTTTTACAGCACCAACAAGCACAAGAGCGAGAAACATAATCCAATATAGCATACGGTTAAATGATGTTGTTCCTGTATAAGCAAACAGATTTACTGAATATATGTATCCGTTAATCGGATTTGGATAAAGCGGAAGAACAATGAGTATAAATGAAAACAAATCGACTATACCTGTCAGCAAATCACATAATTTTTGAATATTTGATTTGTTTTCCTTTTCTGCAATAGAAATCAGTTTTTCTCCAGTCAGTAATTCGTCGATTGTTACTGAAAAATATTTTGATATCTCCTTCAGTGAATCAATGCTGGGATATCCTCTGCCCGATTCCCATTTAGAAATGGCAGTTCTGGATACAAATAATGCCTCTGCTAATTCTTCCTGAGTTAAACCTCTGCTTTTTCTTAATGCCTGTAATTTTTCATTGAATTCCAAATCATAACCTCCAAATCAGCTCTTTTTCTTTTCACATAGTAAAACAAATGCTTTATACATACAAAATAAACCGACACTTAAAAGCACACCACCGATTATATCAGTAAACCAATGAACACCGGAAATCAGTCTGCCAATTACCATAAAAGCCGAAAATGCGACAGTCAGAACACATATAATTCTTTTGGCAGAAGTGTTTTTCAGTCTTCGGTTCATCTGTTCAGCAAGTGTCGGCATAACACTTAAAACAAGAAGTGTTGTTGATGAAGGATATGATGCCTCCATAATCCCATTTATAAGAATAGGTCTGTAATTGATAGGAATTATTTCAAAAACAGCATAACCGATTATTACTAAAATATAATAAATACCCAAAACGATAATGTCACAGTCAACTTTCAAAAGACCTCTTCTCTTAATCAGCTGATATAATCCAAGCACACCGAATCCTATGCAGACGAAAAGCGGTACAAGTCCAAGCCAGTCCGTGATAGTGTATATTGTCATGTGAACACCTGTAAGCTTATGAAACCAACTATTAAATGCCGCAAAGCCAATATCAGTTCCGTTTTGTCCGATTGATTGAACATCCACAATCTGAATCAAAAATGTCCATAATACAAATGCTCCAAGGAACACTGCTCCCGATAATAAAAATCTTTTTCCGTTCTTTTTCATTTTTTCTATGTCCTTTCAATTTGAATTTTACCTTTCGGCTGATTCAAAGTATATCATCGGGCATAGAAAATAACAAGAATCCCTCTGTCACATCACTGATACGATTCGTAACATTCCCGAAATTACGTTGTTTTTTCTCTGATACGTTCCGTATCATTCGCATAAATACGAGATTTTACCATGAATAAAGCAGTTTAGACCTATAACGGCCATATTTTTACTATATATATGACGATAAAATTTTTGCCCTTTACAATATCTCGTACTTCCATCTTTTCAAACCCTGCTTTTCATTTGTGTACAAAACATTATAAAATGATTTTCCGTGTTTCAGTACTTGTCTTATTTCAGACAAACCCTTAACAGCGTCATTCCAGAAATATATTGTATTTATTGACAAAACTCTTGAAAACATATTATCTTCATATGGAAGATTACAGCAATCTCCGATTTCAAGAAAAAGGTGATTGTATTCAAGTGCCTTTCTGTTTTGCTTTGAAGCGTTTTTTTTCATATCTTCTGAAATGTCAATGCCGTACATAGCCACTTGGCATAAAACTATATAAATTCATAATCTTATCCCCTGTTAAAATTACTATTCTGATTTACATTAATCCTATTTTAAACTGTATTGCCAACAAATCTCCCCACTCAGCCACACAGCCTCAAAGCAACGTAAAATAGGCGTTTCAAGGCTGTTTGACAGTGAATCTGCCGTTTTAATCAAGTCTGCACACAAATTTTGCCTTTCAAGTCGGGTGTGTACATCTGATGACAGTTTTCAACCTGTTTCGTTATGTTTCCACAGACTGATTTTATGGTGATAGATGGGTGTGTAGAAATGCCATATGCCAACAAACCTCGCAGAATAGGGATTTTTAGCCTTCATTTCTTGACAGCAGAACCACGCACTCAACGTGTCCGGTTCTCGGAAACAAGTCAACACCACAAACTTTAACTGCACTATAACCAAGACCATCAAATAATTTGCAATCTCTTGCAGCAGTAGCAGGATTACATGAAATCATAACAATACGTTCCGGAGCAGCTTTAACAGTAGCAGATATTGTATTAATATCACAGCCTTTTCTTGGAGGATCAAGAATAATGACATCAGGACTATCATTTTTCTTATTAAGTATATCGGAAATAATTTCAGCACCACCGCAAAAAAAGTCTGCATTATTAATATTATTTTGCAGAGCATTTTTCTTAGCATTCTCAATAGCCTGAGGCACTATTTCAATACCTGTCAGCTTTCTGACCTTATTTGCCATAGAAAGACCTATTGTACCTGCACCGCAATAAAGGTCACAGATATACATATTCTCGTTCAGTTGAGCGTATTTTTCAGCAACAGAGTACAGTAATTCAGCTTGTTCTGTATTTACCTGATAAAATGAAAGCGGAGATATTTCAATTTTATTTCCGCACATAACATCATAAATGAAATCATTGCCCCAAAGTGTTATGCACTTTGTACCAAGAATTACATTTGTTTTAGCGGAATTTACATTCATAACAATACTTTTAATATCATTATACTTGTTAATAAGTATCTTTATAAGAGCCTTTAATTCTCTGGAAATATCCTTTCGCACAACGATACATACCATAATTTCTTTTGAATGAAATCCTTGCCTTATATAAATATGCCGCATAATTCCTGTATGACTTTGCTCATTATAAATTGAAATCTTCTTCTGGTTTATGTAATCAAGAATATCATTGCTGATTTCTGCAAAAATCTCCGGCTGAAGCCTGCAGTCACTTATCGGAATTACTCTGTGACTTCTTGGAGCATAAAATCCATACACTGCTCTCCCATTAACTTCTGCAAGCGGATACTGTGCCTTATTTCTATATCTTGAAATATTGACGCTGCCTCTGAATTCATCAAATTCAGGAGTTAATCCACCAATTCTTTCAAAAGCATTTTTAACAATATCAGACTTTATTTTACATTCTGATTCATAATTAATATGACGAAAAATGCATCCGCCGCATTTTGAAAAGCATTCACAGTCAGGTGATATTCTATCCTTTGAAACAGAAACAATTTCTTCAGCAATACCAAAAGCATAACTTTTCATTACCTTTACAATTTTCAGATTTACTTCATCACCAACAGCTGTATTCGGAACAAAAACAGTCATACCATCAATTTTACATACACCATTTCCCTCAAATGTTAGATCAGTTATAACTGCGGTATATCTTTGATTTTTTTCAAGCATTCTGTAATCTCCTTTTTCTTTTCCATAAGCTGTTCAAACCGATTTATATATTCATAAGGAAACTTATAATTATGAATACGAACTATTTTGCCATTCGGATATACAAGCTTTGTAGATGCCGCACAGCCTGCACCAAGAATCGTCTGTGTTTCGTCCATAATATAAATATTATAGTAACTTTCCCTGCCATTTTTTGCGTAACCGACATTTTCAAGATTTTCAACTGTATTTTTTTGACGGTAAAGATAATACGGATTATACCCATGCTTTAAAAGCTGATTTACACTGTAATCAACCATTTCTGCAGCAGGATTTTCTATATATCTTTCGCCATCACTGTATAAACTTGCAGAACGTTTTATAGTAAGAGTATGTACGGTTATGCTTTCAGGGTCAAGACTGATTATACGGTCAAGAGTATTTTTGAAACTTTCAGCAGATTCAGTCGGAAGTCCTGCAATCAAGTCCATGTTAATGTTATCAAATCCAACTTCACGTGCAGTTTTATATGCATTAACAGTATCTTCCCCTGTATGATTTCTGCCGATTGCTTTAAGCACATCATTGTTTAAGGTTTGCGGATTGACAGAAATTCTTGTTGCTCCATATTTTTTAATAATTTCAAGTTTTTCACGGGTTATTGTATCAGCTCGCCCGGCCTCAAAATTATATTCACGCACATCATCAAGATTAAAGCACATCTGAACCTTTTTCATCAGGGTTTCAATATGCTCAGCAGAAATTGAAGTTGGAGTTCCTCCTCCAAAGTAAATTGTATCAATTCTGGTATTTATATCCTTTACAATTCTGCCGATAATTTCAAGCTCCCTGCAAAGCATTTTTATATAATCAGGAATAAGTTTAATTGCCGAGTCCATAGAATGTGAAACAAATGAACAATAGCTGCACCTTGTCGGACAAAACGGAATTGAAATGTAAAGACTTACTGCACTTCTATCAATTTTGTTTAAAATAGGCAGCTGATTATATGCAGTTTGAAATGCAAGTTCCAGCTTCAATGGAGAAATCTCATATTTTTTTGTAAGAATGTCAGTTATTTGCGGCTTGCTCATTCCCTGCTGAATTAAAGCAGTAACCTTTTTTACAGGCCGTATTCCCGTAAGAAGTCCCCATGACGGACTAATTCCCGTAAGCTGTTTCAAGCCGTTAAATATAAGTCTGCAAAGTTCATGTTCCTGAACTTCAGCTTGATTTGATATGCCTAAATCTTTTTCAAGACAAATCTTATCTTTATTTTTTAGCTTAATTTCTGCTTTAATCTCATTGCCTGCCGTTTCAGCAATAATATATTCATCATAATCTGAAACATCAGTTATTTCGTAGAAAAAATTGAAGCGTGAAGCATGAATAAACAGCTTTACCGTTGCCTCAACCTCATATTTAAAAGAGTTGCCGATTAAAATAATCGGCATTTTCAAATCATTATTATTCATTTTATCTCCTAAACAGGGTATGTTTTTTGTATTTTTATACGGTCATACTCTAAGCCATATAAGGATTATTTCTTTTTTCAAAATCCAGTTCAGTTTCAGGTCCATGTCCCGGGTAAACCATATAATTTTTCTCCAGCCTTGAAAGCTTGGCAAGTGAAATTTTCATAGCACCCATACTTCCATTTGGAAAATCTGTTCGTCCGATTGAAAGTCTGAAAAGAGTATCACCGGAAAAAACAGCGTCATTGCAAATGTAGCATACACTTCCCAAGGTATGTCCCGGAGTATGCATAACCTTAAACTGAACTTCACCGTCATTAATAAAGCAATCGTCAAATACGGAAATATAATTTGAAACCTTTTTAAATGGTTCTCTTGCAATCTGCACTGCAAGCGATGCTGTTTCACTTTCCAGCATATTAGCGTCATCTGCATGAATATAAACCTCTGCTCCTGTAGCCTGCTGAACATCTGCAACTCCGCCTATATGGTCATAGTGACCATGAGTCAGCAATATTTTTGAAAGCTTGAGCTTTTTTTCATTCAGAAAGCTGAGCAGCCTTTGACTGTCACCACCTATATCAATTGCAATGCATTGAGTTGGTGCAGTTTCAACAACATAACAATTTGCTCCGAAAACTCCAAGCTGCAATGTATATATTCTCATAAATTATCTCCTTATATTTTTGCTCTTTCAACAGAAATAACGTCTTTGATTCTTCTTATTTTATCAAATAAATTTTTAAGCTGTTCTGTACTTGCAATAGTAATGGTAGCCTCAAAAAGAGCATTTCCGTTTTTAAGGTTTCTTGATGATGAATGAATAATAGGAATTCTTGACTCCATAAGAACTGAGCTTATGTCATAAACAAGTCCTACACGGTCAGTAGCAATAACTTCAATGCTTGTCTGCAATGCCCCATTGCTTTCCTCAGACCACTGAATATCACACCAGCGTTCAAGTTCTTCGGGATTATTTCTTCCAAGAACTGCTTTATAATTTGTACAGCTTGTTGTATGCACCGAAATGCCATGACCTCTTGTGATAAATCCGACAATTTCATCTCCTGGAAGAGGATTGCAGCATTGAGCAAACTTTACAACACAATCATCAATTTTATCAAGAATAATTGTATTCTTAGATGATGTAGGCTTTATAAGTGAAACAGGCTTTTCATTTTCATCAGCAGCCGATGATGCATAAAGTTTCTGATACTTATCCTTTAGATGTGATATTATCTTTGAAAGCAAAATACCACCGTAACCAATTGAAGCATAGAAATCCTCAACACTGCTGCAATTGTGACGCTTAAGGTCATCAGCAAGAAATTCCTCCATTTTTTCTTCCGGAACTTTCATTTTATGACGCTTAAATTCACGTTCAAGCTCTGCCTTTCCCTGAACAATGTTTTCTTCTCGGCATTCCTTCTTAAACCATGAACGTATTTTTGCTTTTGCTTCGTTTGTTTTTACAATGTCAAGCCATGCTCGGTTAGGACCTTTTTCAGGGTCTTTGCTTGTAATTATTTCACATATTTCACCGGTCTGCAGCTTATAATCAAGCGGAACGATTTTACCGTCAACTTTGGCTCCGACTGTTTTATGACCTATTTCCGTATGGATTCGATAAGCATAGTCAATGACAGTTGAATTAATGGGGAGTGAAATTGAGTCGCCTTTCGGAGTCATAACAACTATGTCCTCAGGAGCAAGGTCAGTTTTTATAATGCGGACGATTTCTTCGACATCATCAGATGTCTGCTGAGCTTCAATTACCTGACGTACCCAAGCAAGACGCTGTTCCATTTTGTCCTTGCCCTGTATCCCCTCTTTGTATTTCCAGTGTGCAGCAATACCATATTCTGCTGTTTCATGCATATCCCACGTTCTTATCTGAACCTCAAACGGAATACCCTCCCTGCCAAGAACCGTTGTATGAAGCGACTGATACATATTAGCCTTTGGAGTTGAAATATAGTCCTTGAACCTGTTTGGGAGCGGACGGAACATATCATGAATAAGTCCGAGTACATTGTAACATTCTGCAACAGTAGTCACAATAATTCTTACAGCATATTTATCATATATCTCGTCAATGCTTTTATGATTAACAAAGACCTTTTTATATATTCCGTAAATACTCTTGACACGTCCCTCAATCTGAGGAGGTTCAATAAACTCTTCTGACTTGAAACGCTGAGCAATTCTTGACTTTATTGTTTCAATAAATGCTTCACGTTCCTCCTTGTTTATTTCAAGTATATGTTCAATTTCGGAATAAGCATATGGGTCTAAGTAATGAAACGCCAGATCCTCAAGCTCGTCCTTTACGGCACTTATACCAAGTCTGTGTGCAATCGGAGCATAAATGTTCATGGTTTCCAACGCAGTACGTCTTTGCTTATGCAAAGGACGATATTTCAATGTACGCATATTATGCAGTCTGTCACATAATTTTATAATCATAACACGAATATCCTGCGACATTGCAAGCAGAATTTTTCTTACATTTTCAGCCTGCTGTTCCTCACGGTTAAAAGCAGGAATTTTATTCAGTTTTGTTACCCCGTCAACAAGCATTGCAACGTCCTGTCCAAAACGCTTTTTCAAGTCGTCAAGAGTGCATGGAGTATCCTCAACAACATCATGCAGAATAGCTGCACAAATCGTATCTGTATCCATACCCAGATCAAGAAGAATAAAAGCAACTGCTAATGGATGAATAATATATGGCTGTCCGGACGAACGTGTCTGCCCCTCATGAGCCTTTGCTGCAAATTCATATGCAGTAATTATTTTACTTAGGTCATATTGCTTATCTGTAGTAAGAATTTTTTGAATAAGCATATCAATGGTAAAATTATCATCAGGCATAAATAAAATCTCCAATCCGCTGCTAAAAAGCAGGCTTTTTCAGTGTATATCCACCGCTTTAACGGTAAGAAAATCCAAACGTTTCCCTATAAGGCAGGCTTTAAAGCCTTGCTGCATTTATCTTTCAAAGCAATTAATATCGGTGCTTTATCAAGACTTGTTTTATGAGTTACTTTAAGCCTTACGGCTTTTCCGCATGAATAATCTACTGAAATAAGCTTCAGCTGAGCCAAAGCTTCAATTGCAGACAATAATCTGCAATAATTCAATCCTTTTGGTTTCATAGAAAAGTAAATCGAATCAACAGACGTTCCGCATTCTTTAATTCTTAAATATATCTCCTTAATCTCATCATACTTCGGCATCATTCGCACATAGTAATTCGGAGGAAGTTCTTCATTCCTGCAAAAGCTTTCAAAAGCATTAAAAGCTGCTATAGCTTTGCTTTGTTCAATATTGCTGGGTCTGTAATCTCTAACAATTATACTTGCACTTTCACGTCCGTTAAAGACATTAATATCAAGTGAAACTATAAAATCACAAATGTCATTTATATTTGCTTTCAACTCCTGAGGTGAAGTACGAAAAATAAGCACATCAATATTATTGCCCTTAAAATCAAGATTAAGCTTTGTATGAACACCTTTGGAAAGCGGAACAATTTTTTTTATAACTGCTTCATGTATGTAAAAAAGAGGAGCTTCATTGCCTGCACCAAATGGTTCAAGCAGCTTTAGTCCTTTTATATTTTCAATCGTAATATCTCTTGGTGTAAGTGAATAATCAGCATTATACTCCGCCGTAGGCATGACAAAATGATTTTCCAAGGCATATTCCAAGAGCTTGTGTTTAAATTCATCAGTCATATTTTCTTTTACGGTAAATCCGCCTGCACCTTTATGACCTCCGAATTTTACAAGGCATTCAGACGAATACTGCAATGCTTTAAAAATTGAAAATTCATCAAATGAACGTGCCGAGCCTCTTACTTCTCCATTAGAATCAGACATAATAAAGCATGGTTTTCCGAATGTTTCCATAAGACGGGAGGCAACAATTCCTATAACTCCATGATGCCAGTTTTTGCCGCAGAAAAACAAAACTCTTTCCCTTATAATCATCGGATTTTCATTTATCCTGCTGTATATTTCCGAAAGTATTTCGCTTTCAGCGTCCTTACGCTGTTTGTTAAGTGTATCTAATTCATGAGCAAGCTGTTTTGCTCTTTCCATATCCTCACACAAAAGAAGTTCAACTGCTGTTTTTGGTGAACCGAAACGTCCTGCTGAATTTATTCTAGGAGCAAGCATAAATCCTACTGTTGAAGACGTAACAGGTTTTCCCGATATACCGCTTACTTCATTCAATGCCATAAGACCAATGCGGTCTGTATTTTCAATAAGCTTCATTCCATAACTTGCAATAAAACGATTTTCTCCGATAAGCTCAACTATATCAGCAATAGTCGCAATAGCTGCCAAATCTCCGAATTGTTCAAGAGCCATGGTAAAATCTCCACCGTCAAGTGCTGCAGCAAGTTTAAGTGCAATACCTGCACCACAGAGTTTTTTAAAAGGTGAAAAGCAGTCTGTCTGATGTGTATCAACAACTGCTTCAGCTTTTGGAATCACATCTCCCGGTTGATGATGGTCAGTAACAACCAGTTTCATATTCAGGTCATATATTAATTTTGCTTCTTCAATAGCTGAAATTCCGTTATCAACTGTTACTATAAGTTCTGCTCCGCTTTCTGCAATCTGTCTTACAGCATTTTCATTAAGTCCATAGCCCTCACTGCGTTCAGGAATATAGTAGAAAACATCTGCTCCTGCTTCTGATAAAAATGTATAAAGAATAACGGTTGCCATAATTCCATCGCAGTCATAGTCACCATAAATGCAGATCTTACTGCCATTATCAATAGCTTCATTTATGACCTCAGCAGCTTTTCCCATATCCTTTATCAAAAAAGGGTCAGAAAGTTCATTTGTACCAAGCTGTTTAATGACCTGTTCTGCTGATGTAAAGCCTTTTGATGCAAGTACAGATGCCGCAAGAACAGATAAATCACTGTTTTTTATCAGCTCATTAATAATTTCAGAGTCAGGATTTTTTACTGACCATTTTTTCATAAAAAATCTCCGTTCTTTTCAGAAAATATCTTTTATTAAGGCAGCACCGTACAAAGTTTTTTGACGTTCTTTTTTTACGTTCTTAGTACAGTGTTTCCTTAATTATATCATTTTTTCTTACATTTTTCAATAGAAAAACAGTATTTGACATAAAAAACATCATCTCTCTATTAAAATCACAGCACGATCAAGCTTTCGTCCAAAGCCTTTGCCGATAATAAGCAGAAAAATTATGTTTGAAACTGAATATATCAATGTATACGGAACTGCTGAAATTACGGCTGCTTTATACATTGAAATGTTAAATGAACTGTCATACCACAAAACAGTCCAAACGTCCATAATAAGAGAATAAAAAGCCCCTGAAAGTCCGCCGTAAATTAAAATTAAAACAGGATATTTACGCATTTGCTTTGAAAAAAGTCCTGCAAATAAACCAATTGACCCCCACGCAAGCATTTGAAACGGCGTCCATGCACCATGTCCGAAATACATATTTGAAATTAAGGCTGTCAATGCTCCTGTAAGAAATCCGCCCTCTGCCGAAAGATAAATTCCTGTTAATATTACAATTGCAGTTACAGGTTTAAATGCAGGAATGGGTGCAAAAATAAAACGTCCCACAACAGAAAGTGCAGTCATTACAGCAAGTACCGCTGTGTAGCGTGTATTCAGGTCTTTACGTTCAAACGAGTGAAAAAAGAACACAAATGACGCAGCTGCAAAAACAACAGAAATAAGTGTATAGTAATGCCCTTTAAGCAAAACAGCACTGAACAATGTCAAAATTATCAAAAACAAAAGTATTGTAGAATATGAAATTATCTTTTTCATTTTTCACCTTCCATGCATAATCCGTTCAGTCTGCATATTTCAATAAGCTGTTTGGTTGTGCAGATTTTATCAAAAAATCCGTCAGATACCTTTGCAGCAGATGTAGTATAATAAAGGCCTCCGCAGAAAAAATCGCTGGGTGACTGTGGCTCTAGTGTTCTGCCATTAAATAAAAGCACACATCTGTCACTGCAAACAGCAGCTAATTCTGTATCGTGAGTTACCATTAAAATGGTTATTCCGCTTTCTTTAAGCTTTAATAATGTTTCGGAAATAATCATTTTCCAATGTCCGTCAAGTCCTTTTGTCGGTTCATCAAGCAAAAGAATTTCAGGATTTTTTTTCAACAGTTTAGCAAGTCCCAAAAGCTGCTGCTGACCTCCGCTGAGGTCATAAGGATGCATATTTTTAAATGGTGTAAAATCATATACAGGAGTAAGTAATTCTCCGTCAAGCTCCTCACATACAACATCAGTCAAAAAAGACGTTTGAATATCCTGTGTCAACATGGCTGTTTTCTTATATAGCCTCTTATTTCTTAATAGTTTCTTTATATTCTGACCATCTATTTCAATTTTACCTGAGTACGCTTTATTAAGACCTGCGGCAATTGAAAGAAGTGTACTTTTTCCGCTGCCGTTGCTTCCCAAAACAGATAAAATCTCTCCCCTTTTCACATTCAAGTCAATACCTTTTAGTATATCAGATTTCAAGCTTTCATAAGTGAAAAAAACGTCTTTAAATTCAACAGCATAATCTGATGATACAGACTGCTTTGCTTTTTTAAGGCATTTTATGTCCTTATTTATATTTTTTTCAATAAGATTTCTGCCGTCACTAAGACTTACAGGAGCTGAAATGTCTGTATCCTTCATAAGTGAATTGTATAATGTAACGTATGACGGCATTGAACTGCAAAGTGACTTGGAATTTGAAATATATTCAATTGAATTTTGCGGAGTATCAAATGATATTTGTCTGCCGTTTTCAATAAAAAGAATTTTATCTGTCAATGGGAACAGCTGCTCAAATCTATGTTCAGACACAATAACCGTTATTGAAAGTTCTCTTGTTATTCTGTGCAGAGTACGAATGAAATCATTTGCTGTTACAGGGTCAAGTTGAGATGTGGGTTCATCAAGTAAAAGCAGTTTCGGCTTTACTGCCATTACAGCCGCAAGGTTTACTATTTGCTTTTGTCCTCCTGAAAGCGTCGAACATTCACAGTCAAGCAATGAATCAAGTCCGAAGAAACCTGATATTTCTGCAATATTACGCAGTATTTGTTCTTTCTTCATACCAAGGTTTTCACAGCTGAATGAAAGTTCATGCCATACATTATGAGCAACAAGCTGATTTTCAGGACGCTGCATAACGTATCCTATTTCTGATGCGGAACGTTCAGCGGATATATTGCACAAATCTTCTCCCATAAACAAAATGTTCCCGTTCTTTTTACCATAAGGTGAAAGCTCAGGCTTTAAGCTGCGGAGCAAGGTTGTCTTTCCGCTTGCTGTACCTCCGCAAAGCAGAATAAGCTCACCCTCATTAACGGAAAAATTTATATCTTCAACAGCATTTTTTTCTGAACCTTTATATGCAAAGGAGTAATTTTTAACGCTTAATATATTCATTGAAAGCTCCTTTTCCTGCTGTTTGAAAGTTTAACAGAAATCAGTATCAGCATAAGAAATAAACCTGTATTTACTATAATTGAAAGCAGTAGTTTTAAATTCATTGACGGCAATATAAACTCAGGATAAAATTCGGGGTTAACATCTGAACCGGCTAAACAGATTATATCTGAACCGATTGAAACAATTGAAATAAAAGTAATTAGAATATCTGTTAATCTGAATTTGTATATTGAAAGAGTGGTTTTATTTTTCAGTTCAAATCCTCTTGCCTTCATTGAGTTCGCAGTCTGAACGGCGTTTTCAAGTGAATTTGTTATAAGTGCAGAAAAAACAGTAAGGTAGGATTTTATCTTCAAAATAAATGATTCACAGTTAAAATTTCCTGAAACAACAGCACTGTTTTTTATTTTTTTCCATTGAAGCTTTAAATCAGGTATAAATCTAAGAGCAAGAGAAATCAAAACGGCTATATTAGGAGATACCTTACTTATGAGAAACAGAAGCATGTCTGTAGTTAAAGCAATTGTAAATATTCTGCACCATATAATAACCGATATAATTGAAATTGATGAAATAACACCATAAATTATTGCTTCAAAAGTTATTGGCAGATTATTTATAAAAACAATCGGAGTATTTCCCCTATGATTGAAAATTGGATTAATTACTGTCATGGCAAGCATTAATATGCCAAAGAAAAGCAGCTCCTTTAAAGCTGCTTTTAGCGGAGATATTTGAATAAATATTATACATGCAAAGAATATGGATATCAACAGAAATATCGGATTTTTTATTGTTAATGCTCCTGTAACAGCTGCCGCAGTATAAATTAAAATGCTGAAAGGATGCAGTCTTGTTATTGCATTCATAATTCAATTCTCCTCATCAGTAATATCATGACCTATATCTCTGGAATAAACCCATTCAACGAAATCACCGTCATTGAGTTCATATTCTCCGCAGCTGCAATCGGGAAATTCACCGTTTACCATGTACATCCACCCCGAAAGGTCACCATATTCCATTTCGTAGACATTATTTATCCCCTTTATATAAACTGTTGATAAAACAGAGTTGTGACTGCCTGAATAATCAACAGGTATGCCATTTGAAGCAGTTACACGCATAAGCAAGTCAAAGACTGTGTCATTTTCTTCTATTGCATATTCTGTTTCAGGAATAAGCATATAATTATAATTAATTTCGTCTTTTATTGTTTCAAGACTAACAGACATGGTAACACTGCTACCATTAACATCAGATAAACCGTTTCCATAATACTCATCAGGAGTTTTTATAGTAATCTTTGAAACAGCAAAACAACCAGCTGCAGTAACAATTACAGAGATTATACAATTTTTAGGTTTCCACTGTTTTCTGCAAATCAAAAAAATATTATAAAATAAGCACAACGCCGAAATAGTAACATATAAAATAATTTTTATATTATTACCTGTATTTTCTTCAGAATAAGCAGTTGAACCCCCTGTAACTGCTGTTGTTTGAGATATTTTCACCGTAGTTGTCTTGAAAATAGTACCTGTTGACGTTGTTTTATTTGAAAAGGTTGTATTCACATTTGAATTTGACGATTGAATTGCTGTTGTTCCTGTCTGAATTACAGTAGATGTACTTGATATTTCAGGAGCAACATCACTTGTATTTTCGCTGTTCTGCAAATATGAGTTATTATCTTCGTTCTGTTTTGAATTGCTGTCTAATTGCTCATTATTGTGCTGACCTGTATTTTCTGTTTTTTCAGGAATTTCAGGAGTTGGAATATAAATATCATAAAATGAATAAAATCCGCCTCCGCTATATTGATAATTATTAAGAGCAGTTAATGCCATTAGTGCCTGTACTGTTGACTTATCATTTTCACTTGCTCCGATTGTATGGGAAAATCCGCCGCTTTCAAGCTGATAGTGCAATAATGCGTCAATTACAGTTGAATTGTTCTTTATAAATCTCTCATCAAACTGTGGATCAATTCCAAGCTGGGTCAATGCTAAAATAACCTGAGAGCAGCTTTCCGATGACGCTGTACCATAGCTTTTATACCCTCCGTCAGACTGCTGCAATGCTGAAAGGCGTTCTATTCCCTTTTCTACTGAGCTTTTTGCAAACAAGCTTGACTGAAATGGTGAAAGTGCCTGCAAAGCCATTGCAGTTACATCAGCATCAGCATATTTCCCTGTAAGACACCATCCTCCGTCTGAAAGCTGTAGAGCAATCAGCTTTTCAGCGGCAGATTGACGTTCATTATCCGAAAAATCAGCCGTATTCATTAAGATAATACCATAAATTATATTCATAATATTATTCTGTTCAAAAGCCTCTGATATTACTGCATTTACATCAAAGTCACTGTCATCAGCTGACTGACATGCCAATGAAATTCTAAGCTTATCCGTTGATTTAGAGATATTCGGCAATACTTTTTTGGCAGCAGATGTATAGCTGCTCAAATCATACCCTGCCTCTGCAAAACACGCAGCATACCAATCTGCATCACCGTTTCCCGCATTTTCAGCAAGCCATGTATCCGCAAAATTCTGTACATCTGTATAACCGCATACATTTACTTTATAATTTACAATATCATTTATTTTGGTGAAGGAGTCAACACTCTCCCCATATACACTAACGGCAATCTCCAAAAAGAAGCAGATTGCCGTTATTATAACCAAAATATTTATTCTATATTTATGTTTAGTCATTCTTTTTTCTTGCCATTAAAGCTGTAAGAGCCGCAGTTAATCCAAAAAGTCCAACAACCGGCATTGTATCGGATGTTTTAGGACTTGAATTTTTAGCTGATGCAGCTTTAGTTGTACTTTTAGCAGTTGAAGAAACGTTTTTAGTTTCTGTTAAAGCAGCAGTTGTTGCGGCTGTTGTCGTTTCAGTTGATGTTGTTGTTGAAACTGCTGTAGTTTCAGCTGCAATAATTTCATCAACCTGCACTTCAAAATCAGGAGCTAACCTTAAAACAAGCGGTATGCCGCTTTCGCTTACTTTTGAAACAGATAATTTATGACTTCCCTTTGTTAAAAAGTCAGAAGGAACAGTTATCTGACCATTTTCATCAGTGACAATTTCAGTTGTTTTACCGTCTGATTCCCATGTTACAGTCATATCTGCAACAGGATTTACATTATATGTTACATTGTAATCAGCATCATATTCAGCATCCTTGCTTGTAAACTTGATTATGCCTTTTGAAATCTCAGAGGTATCAGCAACAGGACGCTGCATACCTACACCATATGGATCACCATAATAAAGAACGATTGAATCTCCGCCTTTAACTGTATACTCAGAAACTGAAACAGTCGGTTCAACATCATTTACAAGGTAAAGCCAGCCGTCCCAACCTCCGAAATGTGCAGCCTTATCATCATTAACAGCCGTAATATACCCATCTGAAATTCCTGTAATGGATATTGAATCATCAGCTTCGTCAATTGATGAAAGAACATCAGCAACAGTCTTGCTCTCTGAAAGTTCATATGTTCCGTAGTAAAGACACTCATTTATGCCCTCAATTCTAACGGTAACATCACTGTTTTCATCTGCTGACGCTGTAATTGGCATTGACATTGCAAGTAAAGACGCTCCAATTGCTGAAATAATAATTGTTTTTTTCATACTTTTTAGCTTAAATCATCTTTTGTTTAAATAAACAAAAGGTTTTAAGCAACTCCTTTCAAATTATTTCAGAAGTTATTATAGTGAAACTTTCAAACAACTTCTCAATGCAATACCGTATTTAATGCAACACCGCACAAAGCACGTCATAAACTTGCAAATTCTCCGTCATATTACACATAATTTTCTCATCATACGACAGTATGCTTTCAAAAATTCTATGCAATCTGACGAAAAATATATCTGCGTTCCTGCCGCACAAGCTTTGTGCAGTGTTACCTTAAGATACGGCAAATCGAAGCTATAACTCTGAAATAATGCATAAGGAGTAAAAGGCAGCAAAGCACACCAAAAGACATTGGACAACACAGCACAAGGCACGTCAAAGAACTTTATTCGTTGTACAATGTTTCTGTTTTTTAGAATTTGTTCTCATTTTGCGGTTCACTCTTCATACACCCAAAAGTGTTATAGCTGTTGGCTAAATAACCGAACAATTATACAAGGCGACCCGACTTTAACGGTAATGGCTGTTGCGACGGATTTTCACCGCACTTCTCCCAATATAATTGTTTAAAAACATAAAATATGTTCTTAAAGCAACACTTTACAAAGTTACCTGACATACTCGGTGAAGTGTTGCCTTAATCATTATACAACCTTTTTAATTCAATTTCAATAGATAAGCTAAAAAAATTCAATTATCAATATCGTCTGACTGTTCAATACCGCAAAATTTACAAATTATCTATTGACTTTTTATTTCATAAATATATAATAATTATATCTTTGCAAACAGCATATAATATAAAATATTTAAAGCAGCCGCCGTACAAATTCTTTTGAAATACTTTAAGCGGCGTTGTCTTAATAAACGGAGGTATGATATGCCACATTCATCAGGCGGAGGCTCACATAGAAGCGGTTCTCATCGCAGTCATTCATCACATTCTTCTCATAGAGGCGGTTCAAGCACGCCATCAAGAAGAGTAAGACGAAATAATTTTGCAGGTTCAACAAGATACGTTTACTACGAAAAAAATAAACCTGTTTTTGTATATGCTAATTACGATATTACTCAAAAAAGAAGTTCTTTCCGTTACCTTATATTACTTTTTTACATACCATTTATTCTAGCACTAATTCCTATGTTTAAAAGTGCTGTTCATCATCCTGTAAAACTAAAGCCCGATTATGACACTGAAATTATAATAGATGATAAAATAGGTGCGATAGATAACATAAGCAGTCTGGAAAAATCATTAAATGATTTTTATGATGAAACAGGTATCACTCCTGCTGTCATGACCGTATACAATGAGGAATGGCAAAATAACTATGACAATCTGGAAAACTATGCTTACGACTTATATGTAAATGCATTTTCAGATGAAAAGCACTGGCTTATTGTATATTCGGAATCGTATCAGTCCAGCGATTCATTTGTTGACTGGTACTTTGAGGGAATGCAGGGCGATGATACAGATAATATAATAACAGAAAATGTTGCAGAACGTTTTACAGACAATTTAAACAAGTCATTAACAGCAAAATCACGCTATACTGTAAGTGAGGCTATTGGAAACACCTTTGAAAATATTATTCCTTATGCTATGTCTACTACTATAAACGGCGGAGTAATTATTACATCAATTGTTCTTCTTTTGTTTATTTTTCTGCATGCGTTTTTAATGGTTGGGTTTAATTTTAAAGAAAAGAAATACTCAACCGCAAAGAAATGTCCTAATGACTTACAAGAAGAAATTTGTGAATACTGCAACGGAGTTTACGTTGTAGGTACTTGTACTTCCTGTCCTCATTGCGGTGCTCCTGTTAAAATTCATGATTACAGCACAGAAAGCAACACCATTTAATGCAATTAAGGCAATACTCAATAAAATCCCCCTGCTGATTAAACAGCAAGGGGATTTTTACAATCTGTACATTATAAATCTTCCAAAGACAGCGTTGCAGCAGCGTTCAAACTGCTGTCAGCAGTTATTCCGTTTATGTAATTATAGTATCCCTGACAGGCAATCATTGCACCATTATCACCGCAAAGACTAAGCTCAGGCAAATAAAGCTTCATTCCATTTTCAGCACACGACTTTTCCATAGAGCTTCTTACTCCTGAATTTGCAGAAACACCTCCTGCAACCGCAACAGTTTTATATCCCAGTGACTTTGCAGCATTTATTGTTTTTTCAGTCAGAATTTCTGAAATTGTCTTTTGAACGCTTGCGGCAAGATTATTGAAATTAAGTTCAATTCCCTTTTGTTCAGCATTATGAACAAGATTTATAACATTTGTTTTAAGTCCGGAAAAGCTGAAATCAAACTCATTGCCGGCAACCTTAGGATGAGGCAGTTTGAATTCAGAGGCATCTCCGATTTTTGATGCTTTATCAATGCAAGCACCTCCCGGATACGGAAATCCCATAGCCCTTGCACATTTATCAAAGCACTCTCCTGCCGCATCATCTCTTGTTCTTCCTATTATTCTGAATTTTTTATGTGACAGCACTTCTACAATATGACTGTGCCCGCCGCTGGCTACAAGGCATAAATACGGCGGTTCAAGTTCATGATGTGTAAGATAGTTTGCGGCAATGTGACCTGCAATATGATGTACAGGTACAAGCGGCTTATTTGCAGAAATTGCAAGTCCTTTCGCAAAGCTGACTCCAACAAGCAAAGCACCTATAAGTCCGGGAGCGTATGTTACTGCAACAGCATCTATATCATCGAGAGTTTTTTCAGAATCTGAAAGTGCTTTTTCCACTACTCCCAGTATATTTTCACAATGACGGCGTGATGCAATCTCAGGCACTACACCGCCATATTTTTTATGTTCCTCTATTTGTGTTGAAATTACCGAAGAAAGTATTTCTTTACCGTCCTTGACCACACTTGCGGCAGTTTCATCACAGGAGCTTTCTATCCCCAGTATCAGCATTATATTTCGCTCACTTTCTTTTTCATTATTATTGCGTCCTCAACAGGATTTGAATAAAACCTTTTTCTAACAGCAATTCTTTCATATCCCAATGATGTATAAAGTCCTATTGCCGCAATATTTGACATTCTCACCTCAAGGAATATATCCTTTATTTCATTCGCAGCAATGTTCTCCATTTCATATAAAAGTGCTTTTGCTATTCCTTTTTTTCTTGCGGAGTTTTTAACAGCAACATTTGTTATATCAGCCTCATCTGCGGCAGTATATGCAGTAAGAAGTCCTATAACATTTTCATTTTCGTCAAGAGTATACAATACTATGCCATTTTCCTTTTCAGCCTCAGATCTGAAAGCATTTGCCGACCAGCCATCAGGAATAGTCTGTGCTTCAAGATCAGCAAGACCTGCAAAAATCAAGTCTGATGTATTGCAATCAGCAGAATAAATTTTAACATCAGCCTTTTGCGTCATACCAGCTTGCCCCCTCATTGACATCAACAGATAAAGGAACTCTCATTTTGCATACATTCTGCATTTCTTCCTGTAAAATTCGCTTTGCTTTTTCACAATCCGCATCTGACGATTCAACAATAAGTTCATCATGAACCTGCAAAATCAGATGTGCATCAAGATTTTCCTTTTTTAAACGGTTATAAACATTTATCATGGCTATTTTTATAAGGTCTGCGGCAGTTCCCTGAACAGGAGTATTCATTGCAATTCGTCTGCCTGCCGCCTGAAGCACTTTGTTTGAAGATGATAATTCCGGAATACGTCTTTTCCTTCCGAACATTGTACTTACAAAGCCTGTTTCTTCTGCACTTTTCACTGTATTGTCCATGAATTGCTTAACCTTAGGATATTTGCTAAGGTAATCCTCAATATATTTTTTTGCCTTGTAAACCGATACGTTAATGTCCTTTGAAAGCGAAAAAGCACCTATTCCATAAATAATCCCAAAGTTTACTGCTTTTGCCGCACTTCTCATTTCAGGTGTTACCATTTCTTTCGGCATATCAAACACCTGTGCCGCCGTTGAAGTATGAATATCCTCATTATTTGTAAAAGCAGAAATCATATTTTCATCACCGCACAAATGTGCCATGACTCTAAGCTCAATCTGACTGTAATCCGCATCAAGCAATACCTTGTTATCATCAGCTATAAAGAATTTTCTCATGCGGCTTCCAAGCTCTGTTCTTACAGGAATATTCTGCATATTGGGTTCTGTTGATGAAATCCTGCCAGTTCTTGTTTCTGTTTGTTTAAAGCAGGTATGAATACGCCCGTCAGACGCAATTGTTTTCAAAAGTCCGTCAACATATGTTGAATTAAGCTTTGTATACTGCCTGTATTTCAAAACATTTTCAACAATAGGATGTGCTGTTCTCAATTCTTCAAGAACATCTGCATTTGTTGAGTAGCCGCTTTTTGTTTTCTTTTTTGCAGGCAGTCCAAGCTCCTCAAAAAGTACAACTGCCAGCTGTTTTGGAGATGAAATATTAAAAGTATGACCTGCATCATCATAAATTGCCTGACTTGTTTCTTCTATCATTTCAGAAAGATGAATGCCAAAGTTCTTTACTCCCTGTATATCTGTTTTTACACCATAATGTTCCATAGATGCAAGAACTTCTGTAAGCGGCATTTCAATTTCTTTAAGCAAAGGCATAAGTCCGTCATTTTCTATTGCTTCAAGCAGCTTTGTCATTAATTCCGACAACGATATTAAATCACTGTATTTTTCATTTTCAGTGTAATAATGAACATTATATTCTCCGCAAAGCTTTTCTATAGAATAATCTGTTGAAGAAGAATTAAGCAAATATCCGCAGATTTCAGCATCATATTTAAGATTTTTCAATTCAGAATTATTTTCAAAAGCAAAATGATAATGCTCTTTTGCACCACTTGTTGACTTTTTACACTCAGAAGAAAAGAATTTTAAAATATATTTCTTTTCATTTGTAACGTAAACTTTATTTGCATTAATAATTTGCAATATATTATTGTTAAAAAGGTAACAACAGCTTTTTAGACTGCATACTGTCTCAATATTACTGTCATCAATTGTTATTTCTTCTATATTAAATTCCTTAATTTCCATCTTTTCTGCATCAGTGCTAATTCCATCTGCAACAGATAGTCCAAGCTTGTCCATTATTTTAAACATTTCAAGCTCTGTAAGAAAACGACTTAATTCGTCCTTTTTAATTTCGCCTATTTTATAATCTGAAATTTCAGTATCAATTGGTACTTCACGATTAATAGTTGCAAGCCACTTGCTTTCTTCCGCCGAGTTTTTACCGTTCTCAAGTTTTGTACGAACTCCCTTTGTCAGATCAGCCGTTTCCAGATTTTTATATAAATTTTCAATCGTGCCATAATTAGCCACTAGACTTTTTGCAGTTTTTTCACCAATTCCTGCAACTCCCTTTATATTATCGGAGCTGTCTCCCATAAGTGCTTTCAAATCAATAAGCTTAATTGGTTCAAAGCCGTAATCCTCATAAAATCTTTCAGGAGTATATAAAATTGTTTCCTTAGTTGTTGCCAGTCTGACTGTAACATATTTATCAATCAGCTGAAGACTGTCACGGTCGCCTGTAAGCACACTGCATTCAATTTTATTTTCAGAACAAGCCTTTGAAAGCGTACCTAAAATATCATCTGCTTCAAAGCCTTCCTTTTCAAGTATGGTTATACCCATAAGGGTCAGCAGCTTTTTTATGAGTGGAAGCTGCTGTGCAAGCTCAGGCGGCATTCCTTTTCGATTAGCCTTATATGCCGCAACTGCTTTATGACGAAATGTCGGTGAACGAAGGTCAAACGCAACAGCGGCACAGTCCGGCTTAACCTCGGCAATATTTTTAAAATATATATTCATAAATCCGAAAATGGCATTTGTAAAAACTCCATTTTTATTGGAAAGCAGTTTTATTCCGTAAAATGCACGGTTAAGTATGCTGTTTCCGTCTATAATTAGCATCTTCATAATTGTTGCTCCTAAATTTTTTTGGCAGCACAGTACAAAGCAATTGTATATGATTTGTATTGTGGTGTCTTTTATAACCTGCCCATATAATTTATATTTAAACAAGCAGACTATTAAGGCAAGGATTTTCTGCTCTTAACCTGACATGAAAATCCACTGTTTCTTTTCAAAAACTGACATTACCTGTATTTATAAACGTGTGAATCCTCAAAGCCGTCAAGCAGAGTAGTAACCTTGCCAAACGCTTTACAAGTTCCTTTTGCAACACAGTTTACCGCATCTTTAGCTATATTGCAGTTTATGCTCAATGTTCGCTTAATAAGCTTAGGCAGTCCGCCAAGTAAAGCTCCTCCGCCTGTAAGCAGCAATCCGTTATCATATATATCGCCCACAAGCTCTGGCGGAGTATCCTCCAGAACCTTTCTTACAGCCTCAATAATTGCAAAAGTATCATCTTCTATTGCTTCAAAAAGTTCCGTTTCAGAAAGCATAATCTGTTCAGGCAATCCCCTGAGCAGATTTCTGCCTTTCACAATCATGGTTATTTCGTCACTTGGGTCATATAAGTTTGCTAACTGCATTTTGATATTTTCTGCTGTTCTAGGTCCGATAAGCATTTTATATTTGTTTTGAACATACTTTATTATTGACCTATCTATCTTATTGCCTGCAATTTTTATTGAATGTGAGGTAACCACACCATTCATTGATACAATTGCAATGTCTGTAGTACCTCCTCCAATATCAACCACCATATGACCTCTTGCTTTTGCAATATTAATGCCTGCTCCAATCATAGCTGCAATCGGTGCTTGAATAAGATATACCTGACGTGTTCCGATGCTCCTTGCCGCTTCTACAACAGCACGACTCTCCACGTCTGTTATAAACGACGGTATACATATGATAATACGAGGCTTTATGAGTTGATGTCCCGAAACCTTCATTATAAATTCTCTTATCATACTATGTGCCAGATCATCATCTGAAATCACACCCTCGCTTATAGGATGAACAACTGCTATGTAATCAGGATTTTTGCCTATCATATCATAAGCTTCTGCTCCAACAGCCAGTACTCTTTCAGTTCGTGTATTGTATGCAATAACTGACGGTTCGCTTAAAACAACTCCCTTATCACCCATTGTTATAACAACATTTGATGTTCCAAGATCTATACCAATATTTGAATTTGCCATTTTTTCATCCTCTTTCTCAGCAAATATTTTCTATATCAAACGGATTTTCCTGATTATTTTTTCCATCATCTTTAAGCATGCTTTTCAGACAGGTATACCGCCTTGTACGTCTGTTATTATCAACCATACTGCGAATTTTTTCTTCAGTTCCTATAAGAATCAGCAATTTTTTAGCACGAGTAACTGCCGTATAAAGCAGGTTTCTGTAATAAAGCTTTTCAAATCCTCCAAGTATCGGCATTATTACTGCTTCAAATTCACAGCCCTGACTTTTATGAACTGTGATTGCATAAGCAAGTTCGACTTGTCCCATAAGTTCAAAGGTATATGAAGTAATTCGTCCGTCAAAGTCAATAACAACTTCCATGTTTGACTTATTAATGTTAATTATGCGACCTATATCTCCATTGAATATACCTGTTCCCTGCTCGTCCTCGCCACGTTTCCAGACAATATCATAATTATTTTTTGTCTGCATGACCTTATCGCCCTCACGAAATATATATAACATACTTTTCATTTCAGCTTTTTTTGCTGTAGGCGGATTTATTTCATTTTGCAGAAGCTTATTGAGTTCAATTACACCTAAGCTCCCTTTGCGTGACGGCGTAAGAATTTGTATATCTTCAAATGACGAATAATTATATGCTTTGGGCAGACGTGTTTTTGCTAAGTCAACAATTAGTTTTGCCGCCTCATTAAAATCCTTTCGATTAAAGAAAAAGAAATCATTTCTTTTTTGAGTTAAATCAGGATATTCTCCCATTACTATTTTATGAGCATTTGTTACTATACAGCTTTGCTTTGCCTGACGAAAAATCTCTTTAAGCTCTGTAACGGCAACAACTCCGCTGTCTATTATATCTTTCAGAAGATTTCCTGCTCCAACAGACGGTAACTGGTCACTGTCACCAACCATTATTATTTTACAACCAAGTCTGACCGCTCTAAGCAGACTTTCAAACAGCAAAACATCTACCATAGACATCTCGTCTATAATAATTACATCACAAGTAAGAGGATTATTTTCATTGTGTTTAAATTTCAGCTTGCCGCCAATATCAAATTCGACTTCCAAAAGACGATGAATTGTTTTAGCTTCATAGCCTGTAAGGTCAGAAATACGCTTTGCTGCTCGTCCTGTCGGAGCAGTAAGCAAAACTGTATAACCCTGCTTTTCAAATATAGAAATAATGGCATTAAGAGTCGTTGTTTTTCCTGTTCCGGGACCGCCTGTCATTATCATAAGTCCCTTTGAAATAGCCGATGTAATAGCCTTTCTCTGAAGCTCGGCATATTTAATGCCTTTTTCCTCTTCTTCAATATTTATAAGTGCATCATAATCAAAGTCCTGCGGAGATGTAAAATCACGAAGAATTTTTATACGGTCAGCTATAAACTTTTCTGCATAATAATAATCAGGAAGATAGACATATTCACGGTCATTTTTTACATACTCAAAAAGTTCATTTTCATCAAGTCCCTCATTATAGCAGGAATAAAAATCCCTTTCACTTATTTGAAGTATTGCCTGAGCTTTAGTTGAAAGAGTATCAAGAGGAAGACATGAATGTCCGCCTGTTGCATTGATGCTTAAAAGATACTGTATTCCGGCAATAACTCGTTTCGGAGAATTTTTTTCAATATGTATGTCATCTGCCATTGCGTCCGCTTTTTTAAAATCAAGTTCAATCCCGCTTCCACACAGTATATACGGATTTGACTGAATGACATCAAAAGCTCCGTCACCAAATTTTTGATAAGTTTTCATTGCAAATTGAGATTTTACGCCATACTTTGAAAGGTAAGACATAACACATCTGAGTGAAAAGAGCTTTTTTACCTCTCCTGCAATTTCCTCACACTTTTTTTCTGATATTCCTTTTATCTGGCTAAGCTTAAACGGCTCATTTTCCATAATATCAAGAGTTCTGTCTCCGAATACATCGACTATCCTTTTGGCAAGCGATGGTCCTATACCCTTTATTGCTCCCGATGAAAGATACTTCTGAATGTTTATGACCGTATCAGGAAGCTTTCGTTCACAGTATTCCGCCTTAAATTGAGTACCGAATTTAGGGTGAGTTATATATGAGCCTTCAAGAATTAGTCCTTCACCGTCCTCAATGTCGCCAAGCTCACCAACAACTGTGATAAGCTCACCGCCTGCGTCCAAGTCAAGAACAATATACCCATTATCTTCATTTCTGTACATAACATTTTCAACCGTACCTTCTATATGAAGTATTTGTTGTTCCATTTAAACCTTCCTCACCTTTATGTAATAAACCGATACCCAACCCATTTTACACTTTACTTCTTATTATACTATTTTTTCATATTAATTGCAAATATTTCAGACAAATTTTTTTCAAGTTCATCAGGTGCTATTATTTTTCCCATATTATTTTTAAAGCAGAAAGTCCTTGCGATTTTAAGCTGTTCAGGTGTTCCGCTGTAATTAACTATAATAAAGCTGTCTGAAATATCAGGATTGGAATACTTTAATTTTTCTGAAATTTCATAAAGTCTTTGTTCCAAAATAAAGTCATCGGAAAAAACAGGCAGAATTACTGCAAACGATTTGTTTTTATTTTTGGATTTTACTTCTGAAAAAAGACTGTATCCCTCTATTACCGCAACAAGAATAAGAACAAAAACCGAAATGATAATAATGCTTTCCATGCAATCACCTCTTAAACCATAGCAATCCACTAATTTTTATATTATATGTTTGATATAGAATTATTGTGACTTTATGGAAAGTCAGTAATCATAAATAAAAAACAGCCCGAAGGCTGTTTTTTACACTATTAATTTATATTCAGAATCATTATACCGGAAGCTTTGTTATTGATTTAATAACATATTTCTGGATTGTAACAGCGTCCTGAGCATTTACGCCATTTCCGCTGCCCTGAACATCTGAATTAAGGAGTCCCTGTTTTGAAAGAGTAAACTTTTTATTGTTTATAAGATAACACTTTACCATAACTGCATCTGATATATCCACATTTCCGTCACAGTTAGCATCACCGTAAATTACTTCTTCAGCAGCAGTAGTTGTTGTTGCAGGCTTTGTTGCAGTAGTTGTCGGTGATGTTGTAGTTGGTACAGATGAACTGTTGCCGTCAGCAGTTGTACCGTCCGGCTCTGTACCATAGTAAAGTTCGCCGTTAATATAAACAGGTACATACATTGAAACTATGGAGTCCTCTGAATTAAGAAGTTCCTTATTTGAAGGGTCATTTGATGCATCCCAACCACTTCCGTAATTCGGGAATACAAGAGCAAGGAGTATTTCACACTGCTGCATTCCCTCTGAAATCGGAAGAACTACTCTGCCGTCAGGAAAACTTACTTCAACATAATATATGTTTCCGTCATACTGTGTAACAGGTGATATTTCAGCATTTGAATATCCGCTTGATGCATACATTGCAGACTGATCACGATCACATCTTACAACAAGGTCAGACGGTGAATATCCTGCACTGATAAGCTCTGATAAATCCATATAATATCTGAATGAGAGATTATCCTGAACTCTTGCAGGCCATGCAGAATGGTTTGTCATTTTAAAGCTGATTGTTGCACCGCTGTCGTCCATACCCTTAACCAATGACTCTACATAAAATTCAGGACCATCGTGCTTTTCAGGCTGTGGGAATGATGAATCAGTTGTTCCGCCGTATTTATCAACCATTTTGCAAAGAAGAGCTGTAAAGCCGGCATTATAGTCAGTTGCAACCTCATTGTTAATATAATTCTGACGGTCATCTTCATATGAGCCGTCCTGATTAGGACCTCCTACAAGTGCTCCGTAAAGAATATGTCTGTTTGTATCAGGAATAGCAAGGTCATTTTTCCATGAACCATGAGCTGTTCTGTGATGCGGATTTTTTGGTGATTTTTCTCCGTATCCTACAACAAAGCTCTGACCGTCAGCATTATCTCCAAGAACATAATTCATCTGAGTTTCGTAAAACTTAACATAGTCAGAGTTGTTTTTATCAGCAAGAACTGTATCGCATGCTACAGCTGCAATAAATCCTGCAGTTTCAGCATATCTTGCACAACCCCATGTATCACAGTAGCCTAATGCACCGTCAACCTTTTTTATTGTATTTGTCCAATAATTAACATGCTTTTCAACACGATTAATATAGAAATCATCATTTGTATTTATTGCATAAAGGAGCATACCGCCCTGCATAACATCGTCCCAGCACTGACACCATGTATACTTCAGTTCATCAGAACCAAGCTCCTTATCGAGATTTGGGATATAGCTTTTTGCTTTGTCAAGATATGACTGCTCACCTGTTGCAATATAAAGCCAGTTTGCAGCATAAAAAAGTTCATCATAAAAATGACTTGAACGATAAAATCCTGATGCATTGCTGTCATTATATACATCATTGCTCTTTGATGCATCAGCGAGCTTAAATATATTTTCAGCATGAGCAATATAATCATCAATTTTTGATTGATCTATTCTGTCTTTCAACGCACAAGAGCCTGCTGCCAAAGCTGCAGCCATTTCGCCAAATACGGCTGAACAGCCGTCAGAGCTTACTAAAATTGCTCTTGCACTGTCATAAGATGTTCCGGAGTCCTGCATACCGTACTGAATAAGCTCAACAGGTCCCCACCATGTATGGTCAATTGTTCCGTTGCCGACCTGATAAACGACTTCATCTCCTCTGTCACATTCTGCAAGATAATCAAGTACAAATTCAAGATTATTAACATAATTTGTCATTTCGCCGCACTTTTCAACACCGTCAGGATACTGATAGAGTCCCCATGCGAGCATTGAGGCTGAATAAGCCATAGGAAGATTGAATTTTACATGGTCACCCGCATCATACCAACCTCCAAGCACTTCATCTGTCATTGTAGAATCAGCTTTCCACTCAACACGATTCCATTCAGGAAGCGGACCTGCCTGCTGACACTCATAGAAATAAAGTGACTTTTGCAGTGCTTCTGCATAATTTGCTTCAAAAGCAGCGTCAGTGTTAAGTGTTATACCGCCGCTTACTGCAGTTACCAGCATAGCAGCTGTAATCACTCCGCTTGTAATTTTCTTAAACATAACAAAAACTCCTTTCAATTTTTTGAAACAACACCATATCATTAGTGTTCTTATCTTGAAAATACCGTATTATTTTCCCCTCTTGAATCTTCCAAGAATACACATTTATATATCATAATTATTACATTTTTTTGAAAAAAAGTCAAGTGATTTTAACAACTTCACAATAAATATAATTTTAGGCAACAGCGTACAAAAACATAAAATGCCTTTATACGCTGTTGCCCTTGTAATAATATTACTCGTTTGTATCTGATGCATCTGAATTTTCTTCTGTTGCAGTATCATTCTTTTCAGAATCAGGAGTTATTTTTTCCTGCGGCACAAATTCTGTGTCACTTACATCTGTTTCAAGCTCGCCTTTCATAAGCTTTTCAAAGTCATTTCCGTCAATTTTCTCATATTTAATAAGATAGTTGGCAAGAAGATGAAGCTTATTAAGATTATCCGACAGAATTTCAGTAGCCTGCTTGTAACCATTGTCAATAATTCTCTTGATTTCCTTATCAATTTCAGTAGCAACAGTTTCGCTGTAATTTTTAGTGTGACCGTAATCTTTTCCAAGGAATACTTCGTCATTATCAGAGCCGTATACAACAGGTCCAAGCTTTTCGGAAAAGCCGTACTTTGTGACCATGCTGCGAGCTGCATTTGTAGCTCTTTCCATATCATTTGATGCACCTGTGCAGATATCATCAAGAACGAGTGCTTCAGCTGCACGTCCCCCCAGGCACATTGCAATACTTTCAGTCATCTGACGTTTTGAAACGTGATTATTGTCATTTGCAGGACGTGTAACTGTAAGACCTGCCGCCATGCCACGCTGAATAACTGTAACCTGATGTACCTTATCCTGAGTTTCAAGGTTATATGCTACGATTGCATGACCTGCCTCATGATAAGCAGTAATTTTTTTATCTCTTTCTGTAACAATTCTGGATTTCTTTTCAGGTCCGGCAATTACTTTCATTGTAGCCTCTTCAATATCAGACTCTGTAATTGCCTTTCTGTTTGCTCTTGCAGCAAGAAGTGCAGCTTCATTAAGGAGATTTTCGAGGTCTGCACCTGTAAATCCCTGTGTTGTTTTTGCAATAATGCCAAGGTCTACATCAGGACCGATAGGCTTATTTTTTGAATGTACTTTAAGAATTTCTTCTCTGCCCTTAACGTCAGGATATCCGACAACTATTTGTCTGTCAAAACGTCCCGGACGAAGCAAAGCAGGGTCAAGAATATCACGTCGGTTTGTAGCGGCAATTACAATTACACTTTCATTGCCTGTAAATCCGTCCATTTCAACAAGGAGCTGATTAAGCGTCTGTTCACGTTCATCGTGACCGCCTCCAAGACCTGCACCTCTGTGACGTCCTACAGCATCAATTTCATCAATAAATATAATTGCAGGTGCGTGCTTTTTAGCCTGTTCAAAAAGGTCACGAACTCTTGACGCACCAACACCGACAAACATTTCAACGAAATCAGAACCTGATATAGGGAAAAACGGACACCCTGCCTCACCTGCAACTGCTCTTGCAAGCAATGTTTTACCTGTACCCGGAGGACCTACAAGGAGTACACCCTTTGGAATTTTAGCTCCGATTTCCTTATATTTATTTGAATGTTTAAGAAAATCAACAATTTCTTCAAGCTCCTGTTTTTCTTCATCAGCACCTGCAACGTCATCAAAAGTAGCTTTTCTTGCATTTGCCTGACTTTTCAGATTAGCCTTTCCAAAATTGGTGTATTTTCCGCCGCCGCCTGCCTGACGCATCATAAGATAAATAAATACAATGCCCAGAATCAGCATAAGAGCTGTCGGGATTATGGAAAGAAGCCATGAATTGTCGGTTATTTTGTAGTAATCCTGAGTTAATGGTTCATCAGGATGCATTTCATTATATTCCTGACGATAATTTTCAGTATCACTTAGGAATATGTTTATATTCGGGACTTCATAGGTGAGCTTTTGATCCTCACCTCTTAATTTCAGTTTCAGCTCACCGCTTCCTAAATCAAGCGTATAATAGCTTACTTCATAATTATCAAAATGACTGATAATTTCTGAATATTCTGTTTTTTTGCCGCTGTCACTGATTTTTGACATTACATATGAAACACCCATAACTGCAAGAACAAAAATCAGCAGATAAGCGAAAATGCCTCTGTTTTTTCTTGGTGTCAAAATACCATCTCCTTTTATTAATCGTTATATATACCAATATATTTAAGATTTCTGTATTTTTCGGCATAGTCAAGACCGTATCCGACTATAAACTTATTTTTAATTCTAAAACCAACATAGTCAGCATTAAGTTCTGTCTTTCTTCTTTCAGGCTTATCAAGCAGTGTACATATTTTAATCGACAACGGATTTCTTTTTTTCAGCATTGGAACAAGCTTGGATAATGTCATTCCTGAGTCAATTATATCTTCCACTATAAGAACATCTAATCCTTCAATACTTCTTGAAAGGTCATTAACAATATCAACTTCACCACTTGAAGATGTACTGTTTTTATAGCTTGAAACTGTCATAAAGTCAATAGCAACAGGAATTTTTATTTCACGCATAAGGTCTGACATAAAAATAACAGCACCTTTCAGAATACAAATCATAAGCAGATTTTTATCAGCATAATCCTTAGTAATCTGATTGCCAAGCTCAACAATTCGCTGCTTGATTTTTTCTTCTGAAATATAAATTTCAGATATTTCATTGCAGTAATCAGCCATTTTCATTCTCCACTATAGTTATTCTCAAAATACGGCGAGTTAATTCATCAGGAGCAGCTCTTTGCGAAATTCCGAGCTTTTCTGCGAAAACAGTTCCTTTTTCATCCTCAATAAAATGAAGAAACGGTTTATCCTCGGGAGAGATTTTCTCATTTATCAGTTTTTTAACAGATGATGTAAAATTTCTTCCTGCAAGCTGAATCTTATCACCGTTTTTTCTTTCTCTGATGACAGCACTACCTATTATTTTATCATAATCCAAATAATAATTTGCAAACATATTGTTAATATTTATTATTTTATTATTATCTACTGCATCAATTACTTCCGCAAGCAGAAATTTATGTTCAAAAATCATATTTTTACCAATTTTAAGTGGTATTTCTTTTTTCTTAAAATCGTTTTTTTTGTCAATTTTTATAAGTGAGAGCTTATTTCCCCTGCTTACGATATACAAATCACCTGATATATTTATTTTACCATCTGAAAATAAAAGCTTATCAATCTGCTCAAGCCTTTCATAGCTGTATGAGAAAAAATTATTTGAAAGCAGCTTGGCAATGCATCTGTGACGTACAGCCTTATGATATGCACTAAGACCTGTAAATGAATTATCCTTAAAGCATTGCTTATAAGCCTTTTCAGCTTCACAGTTTATAAAGTCATTTTCAAGTCGGATAGCAGAAATACTGCCAATAGACGTCTTGACAACAGAACTGTTGATTTCTGAAAGCATTGGTATAACATTATGCCTTATTTTATTTCTGGTATAATCATTACTCAGGTTTGTGCTGTCCACAACATAATCAAGCGACCTTTCAGCAAGGAAAGCCTCAATCTCTCTGCGTGTAACAGTCAGCATGGGACGTATAATATTATCCCTTACAGGCGGAATACCGGATAATCCCTTTACAGCAGTCCCTCTTGTAAGATTATGGATAACAGTTTCAAGATTATCGTCAGCATTATGTGCAGTTGCAATTAATTTTCCTTTGGAGATTTCAGAAAAAGCATTATATCTCAATATTCGTGCGGCTTCCTCAGTAGAAAACTTATTTTTCAATGCATATTCATTAACATCACATGATATTACAGTAAGCGGAATACAAAGCATATCACAAAACTTTGTGCAAAAAAGCTGGTCACGCATACTTTCCTCACCACGAAGCTTGTGATTAACATGAACTGCCTCAACAGTAAAGCCAATAGTTTTACTAAGCTCATTAAGAACTGCTGTAAGGCAGACACTGTCTGCTCCTCCTGACAAACCTGCAATAATGGTCATATCAGGCTGAAGCATATCATATTTTTTTGCAAATTCAATTATTTTTTCAATCATATTATGAAGTTTTTAAGAAGGTTCTGTTTCTGTATGGAAGTCAGGATTAGAAAATCTTGTATACTGACCGTCCCATATAAGCTCAACAGTACCGGTTTCACCATGTCTGTTTTTTTCTACACGACATTCAGAAATATTCTGACGTGTACTCTCTTTATTATAATAAGCGTCACGATAAAGAAAAAGAACTATATCAGCGTCCTGCTCAATAGAACCTGATTCTCTCAGGTCGGAAAGCATAGGACGTTTATCTGTTCTGCTTTCAACACTTCGTGAAAGCTGTGAAAGGAGTATGACGGGAACATTAAGCTCCTTTGCCATAACCTTTAACTGTCTTGTTATTTCAGAAATAACAACAACTCTGTTGTCTGATTTTGTAGTGGACTCCATAAGCTGAAGATAATCTATTATTACGAGTCCCAGATTTTTAGTGCGGCGGAGTTTTGCTTTCATTTGCGGTACAGTCATACTTGCTGTATCGTCAATATAAAGAGGCAAACCACTCAGATAACCGGCACTTGTTGCAAGCCTTACCCAGTCATCACCTGAAATACGTCCGTTTCGCAGACAGTTTGAATCTACAAGAGCTTCGGTCGAAAGCAAACGTGTTGCCAGCTGTTCTCTTGACATTTCAAGGTTAAAAACGACAACGTCCTTATCTGAATGTCTTGCAACATTTGTAGCAATATTCATCGCAAATGAAGTTTTGCCCATACCCGGACGAGCCGCAATAATAATCAGGTCTGATTTATTCAATCCTGACGTAATAGCATCAAGATAAGTAAAGCCGGTTCTTGCACCTATATACTTTTCTTTGTCAGGGCCTGCAATTTTGCCCAAGCGGTCATACGCCTCTGAAATAGCGTCACCAATAGGTATAAGCCCCTGAATATTACGCCCTTGTCTTATATCATAAATTTTTTGTTCAGCAGAATCAAGAAGCAGCTGTGCATTATGTTCACCGGATTGAATTTCCTGCAAAATTCCTCTTGCGGCATAGCTGAGACTGCGAATATAATACTTTTCAGCAACAATTCTGCAATAGCTTTCAATATTTGCCGTTGAAGGTAATATGTCAGCAAGGTTTGCAAGATAGCGGCGTCCCTCTGAAGCTGAATCAAAAATATGCAGCTTTTCTGCTTCATTCAGAACAGTTATTATATCGGCAGCCGAACCGCTTGTAAACATTCTCAAAATTATTGAGTACAAGGCTCTGTGCTGTTCACTGTAAAAATATTCAGGCTTGATTTTTTCAACAACTATTGACAGTGTTGAAGGATCAGCAAGAACAGCACCGAGAATTGATTGTTCTGCTTCTATACTGTGCGGCAATTCCCTGTCTGTATTTTGAAAATTACTGTTTTCCATTCAAAGCACCGATAAATCAGCCGTCAATAACTTCAATAGTAATATTAGCCGTAATTCCTGTATAGAGCTTTACAACAGCGTCATATGTACCGAAGTTTTTAATATCATTTTTAAGATTAATTTTCTTTTTATCAACTTTAACTCCGAATTGCTCACTTAGAGCGTCAGAAACATGACCCGATGTTACAGAGCCGAAAAGCTTGCTGTTGCTTCCTGCTTTTGCCTTGATAATGACCTTTTTGTCATTTATTTTTGCGGAAATTTCAGATGCAGCCTGCTTTTCAAGGTCAATTTTGTGCTGTGCAGATGATTTCTGACCTTCAAGCTCACTCAAATTTTTAGCATTGGCTTCAACGGCAAGTTTTTTAGGAAAGAGCATGTTCCTTGCATATCCGTCTGCAACATTTTTAATTTCTCCCTTTTTTCCTGAACCTTTAACATCCTGTAAAAAAATTACCTTCATTTTTATATCACCTTTCTATATTATTGGGTATTTTCATCGATTGCCTTTCGGAGCAGCTTGTCTGCTTCCTGCAATGTAACATTTTCAAGCTGTGCAGCAGCCATAGTCTGATGTCCGCCGCCGCCAAGGCACTCCATAATTACCTGAACATTCATAGCTCCCAGAGAACGTGCTGAAATGTTTATTATATCACCTGTTCTGAAAATAACGAATGAAGCATCAACATTAGTTATACTGAGAAGCTCGTCCGCAGCCTGCGGACAGATAAGTCGTATATCATCACTTTTCATCTCGGTAACTGCAATCGCACAGCGATTATGTATTATAGCAGATGAAACTATTTTGGTTTTTCTTTGATATGTTTCAATTGAACTTGAAAACAGCGACTTTACAACAACGGTATCTGCACCGATTTTTCGCAGGAAAGCAGCAGCTTCAAATGTTCTTACACCTGTTCGCATAACAAAATTTTTAGTATCCAAAGCAATTCCTGCCATTAGAGCTTCTGCATAGCAAGATGCGAGGTTGTCGTCATCAAGCTTAAAGTATTGGATAAGCTCTGTAACCATTTCAGATGCTGACGAAGCATATGGCTCATGATGAAATATAACTGCATTATCAATAAAATTAACTGTTTTCCTGTGGTGGTCAATAACTACAACCTGACGTGCTTCTTTGTAAAGGTCGGCACTTTCAATAAAGTCTTTATTATGAGTATCAACAATAATGAGCAAATCATCCTGCGTAATATAATCAACAGCTTCATTCGGACTGATGAAGATTTTTTCTTCCACATTGGCTTCTATCATTTCAACAAGCTGTAAAGCAAGATTTTTCTTTCTGTCAACAACTACAAATGCTTCTTTATTCATAAGACGTACGGCTCCGACAATACCTGCCGCTGAACCTATTGAATCAAGGTCGCCAAAGCGATGACCCATTACAAAAACTCTGTCCGAATTTAAAATGAGATCCTGCATTGTATTGGCAATAATACGGGTTTTAGCTCTTGATTTCTTCTCGACTCCCTTTGAAACGCCTCCAAAAAATCTGTATCCGTTCTCAGTTTTGAGAACAGCCTGATCGCCGCCTCTGCCCAAAGCCATATCAAGACACTGTTTTGCAAGGGTTTCACTTTCCGCAAGGTTTGAAGCTCCCTGCCCTACTCCTATTGAAAGCGTAAGCGGAGTTTTTCCGTCAACCTTGATATTTCTTGCACCGTCAAGAATTTTAAATTTCTCATCAATAATTTTATTCAGGTGACAGTCCTCAATAATAGCAAGAAAAGTATTGCTTGAAACTTTTTTTACAATACCGTCAGTGCCATTCATAAAGTTTTCGATAAGCTGTTCAGTTTCAACGGAAGTCTTGGCTTTTTCACTTTCCTTAGCATTTTGCATTATATCATCATAGTTGTCTATCATAATAATCAGCATTGATTGACGTGTATCATTATACTTTTTCTGAAGATTGTATAAATCGGTGTCATCATGAAAGTGAAGTGTATAAAGAGTGTTATCCCTGAATTCATTTTTCTTGGCAGTAACCTCATAATAGCTTCCATTTACTATGCATGGACAAGCCTCACCTTTTTTTAAGGTATGAATGTCTATGCTGATGTAATCACGAAGATCAAGACCAAAAGCGTCACGTTCCATAGCAACCTTTTCTTTAAAAAATTCATTATACCAGACTACAATCCCGTCATCATCAATAACAGCGGCAGGAACAGGCAGTGAATTCATATATTCTGCCGCAGTTGTAGTAAGATTTCTGTTCATTTTTGAAATATGTCTGTACAATGACTTTGACATATATATAAGTATGCCTATATAAGCCAAAGTAAATAATACTCCGGGAATTATTACCATAAGGAACTGCTTTTTGCTGTAAATACTCAGCATTGCCGCTGACACAATAACATTTGTCAGCATAAGAATAGAAATAATAATCAATGCCGCAGGCATTTTTTTCTTCACTTTACTATCACCGTCCTTGTAACTGTAGGTAAATAAGACAAGTCAGTCATGAAAAACTAAAACGATATTGCTGACTGCCTTAAACTATGTTTCCATTATGATAGGAAGAATCATAGGACTGCGTTTTGTTTTCTGATAAATATAGTCTGAAAGCGAGTCACGAAGCTTACCTTTAAGAGTATTCCATTCCTTTAATTCATTAACAGAACAATGGAACAGAGTATCATTTAAAATTTGTTTAGCTTCAATTATAAGTTCTTCCGATTCTCTTACATAAACAAATCCTCTTGAAATTATGTCCGGGCCTGCAACAATTGTGTTTGAGGAGCGTTCAATTCCGATTACGATAATTATAAGACCGTCCTGAGCAAGATGCTTTCTGTCACGAAGAACAATTGAACCGACATCTCCAACACCAAGCCCGTCTACAAGCACTCTGCCTGACGGTACCTGAGAAACAATATTCATTTTATTTCCGTCTGTTTCAATAACATTGCCTATTTCCGCTTTTATGACATTTTCTCTTGGAATTCCCATTTCAACGGCAATATCACCATGCTTTTTAAGATGCTTATACTCACCATGAACAGGAATAAAGAATTTCGGCTTAGTAAGAGCAAGCATGAGTTTAAGTTCTTCCTGACAGGCATGACCTGAAACATGGACCTCATACATTGCTTCGTAAACCACTTCAGCTCCAGATTTCATAAGCTCATTGACAACTCTTGTAACATATTTTTCGTTGCCCGGGATAGGTGTAGCTGAAATTATAATGAAATCCATAGGAGTAATGTTTACTTTTTTATGGTCATTCATTGCCATTCTTGTAAGGGCAGACATAGGTTCTCCCTGACTTCCTGTTGTGATAAGAACGATACGTTCATTTTCATAACGGTTCATTGTTTCTATATCAATTATTATTCCCTTAGGAACAGAAAGATAGCCAAGCTCAATGGCAGTTGTAATAACATTGACCATGCTGCGTCCGAAAACAGCAACCTTGCGTCCATGCTTTTCAGCACAATTAATAATCTGCTGAACACGATGAATATTTGAAGAGAATGTAGCAATAATTATACGTTTTCCCTCAGCCTTGTTAAAAAGACTTTCAAATGATTCTCCGACCTTTCTTTCAGTCTGGGTATATCCGGGACGTTCAGCGTTTGTGGAGTCCGCCATAAGAGCAAGAACTCCCCTGCTGCCAAGCTCGCCGAAACGTGCAAGGTCAATAATCCCGCCGTCAATAGGTGAATAGTCCACCTTGAAGTCACCTGTATGAACCACAATACCTGCAGGAGTGTGAATTGCCATACCCACAGCACCCGGAATTGAGTGATTGACCTTGATAAATTCAACAGCCATACAGCCCATTTTAACTGTCTTTTTAGGTTCAATGATATTCAGCTTTACCTTGCCGTCCAGACCGTGTTCCTTTAGTTTTCCCTCCACAAGTCCAAGAGTAAGCTTAGTACCGTAAACAGGTATATTAATTTTTTTAAGAAGGTACGCAAGACCGCCTATATGGTCTTCGTGTCCATGAGTAAGAACGATACCTCTTAGCTTGTCCTGATTTCTTTCAACATAGGTAAAGTCAGGAATAACGATATCAACGCCGGGCATATCAGCGTCAGGGAAAGCAAGACCGCAGTCAAGAATAAACATATCGTTTGAACATTCAAAAACAGTCATGTTCTTTCCGATTTCATTAAGTCCTCCAAGAGGAATTATGCGTATAGGAGTTCTTCTCACTTCTTTAGTTCTTTTTACGGGAGCTTCTGATTTTACAGGCAAAGAAGTAGCTGATTCCGTATTTTTCTTTCTTACATATTTTCTTCTGCTATTAGCTTGTGATGTGTTCTTTCTTTGATTTTCCTTTTCGTTCACTATAGAACCTCTCTTTCATTGATGTAGTGCAATGATAAAATACAATAACAAGGACTGATTGATGAGATTTTGTATATAAGCACTGTTTAAAATGCGTGTGATATAAGTATTTAAGCACAATTTAAGAATCAATTTTAAAACTTATTCTTAGGGCAGCACCGAACATAGTACATCAAAAGACTTTGTGTGGTATTGCCTTATATATACAATAAGACAAATACTTTTTTGCTGATTACTGCATTAATGACTTTTAAAATAAATTTCTTGAAATTTTACAGCTCTTGCTGTAAATTAAGAGAAGTTTTTCCGAGCAATATTTTTGCCATAAATTCAAGAAACAGTTTTAAGGTAATACCGAACAAAGTCTTTTAACATGTTTTGTGCAGTATTGCCTTAAGCAGTACCGTAAAAATAGCTTCTTATAACTTTATACGGTGTTGCTTTATATCCCGGCTTAAATATATTTAAAGGTATTTTGATATACCAATAAAGACTAAAAACGAGCAAAACAGCTGTGTCAGACAGCAGTTCCTGCATATTGTTATTCAATATAATTATACGTCTTAGAAATTTTTATGTCAAGCGGATTTAATATAATTATAAGTAGTTTATAAAAAAAGCATTTATTTTTAAAAAAATTTGTAAAACCGCTTGCCTCAATTGTGACTATGAGAAAAGCTGTTGATTTTATTTTGCCAGAAACAGCATAATTCAGCTGCTGTTTCAGCATTATAAGCTTGTGCAGTCAAAGTAATTCGCTTTTTTCCGCTGTTTGAAATTTTTATTCTGCCATTGTTGTCTATAATTGTTTTTTCTGCAAATAAATCGAAATATTCGGTTGAAAATTCTCTTTTTGCAGTATAAAAGTCAGGAATTTCACTGCACAGCTCATAAAAGCTGTCAATTTTATTTAAAAGCTGTATGCATAAAAAAAGCGGATCAATGGTAAATCGTTGTTTTAAAATTATGCTGTTATAATCCGAGCCGCCTTCCGTAATTTTGCAGTTATGCTTTTCTGCAAGTTCCTGAGCAATAAAATGTATATTTTCAGGCAAAGCGGGATTTTCTTTATTTTTCATAAGGTGCAGAGCATAGGCAAGCATTAATTTTTCATGACTGATAAATCCTGTTTCACTGCTGTATATATTCACCTTTGTGCCGCACTGTGAAATCTGAAGTATAATTTCATCACTGTTATCTGCAAAAAAGTCACTCCACATATTGATAATACTCTTGTTTCCACAGCTTATGCCTGCATTCATCTTAGTTTTGTTTTCAAAGCTGTTGTGAATTTCATTTAAATATAACTCATTTATGTGTAAATATGATGAAATTTTACCGATATTACTGCAATTTTTTTCTTTCTTACTTTTTTCTTTCTTACTATTGTTTAACAAAAATCCAGAAGAACAAGGAACTCCAAAGCCATTATAAATCTGAATAATAAGCGGATTTGCAGAAGAAATATACAGTCCGTATGATACAGAAATTTTGTTTAATCCGCAAATAAATGCAGGCAGAACAGCATTTTCAGTTATTATCACGTTACATCCCTGCTGTGCAATTCCTGATGCAAGGCTATACGCATAGGATTTCAGCATATCTGATTCAAAACCGACTGCAATTATTTTTCCATTAAAATTTACTTTACTGCCAAACTCTGCAAGCTGAGAGACCGTTAACGGTTCTTTTGTTATTTGCTCGCAAATATTATCTCTGAAACTGAATAAATTGTTTTCACCGTAAAAGCTCATTTTATTAACTCCTAAAATTATTTAGACAATACAATTCTTTTAATGATAATATTGACGGTTTCAGAAATGTTTATGCTTTTTAACAAAGTTTGATAGCAGAAGAAGTGCAAGAAGATTTGGGAAAGCCATAAGACCATTGAAAATGTCCGAAACAGTCCATACTGCTTCAAGTGCAAGAACAGCACCAATTGCAGTTAATGCAGAATACATAAATGTGTAGAGCCTTACATACCTGTTTTTGCTTACATATCGGTAAGCTGTTTCTCCGCAGTAATACCAGCCGATTATAGTGCAGAAAGCAAAAAGCGAAATACAAACCAGTATAAATACATTTGAATAACTGCCGAAAATATGCTCAAATGCTTTGTTTACACTGTAATTTTCAGCTTTTGATGTTAAAATCACCAGAGCTGTAAGCGTACAGCATACAACAGTATCAAGAAAAACCTCAAAAACGCTCCACATCCCCTGCTGATGAGGTTCACAGCATGCTGAAGCACCATGCATAATAGGAGAACTGCCGAGTCCTGCTTCATTTGAAAAGATTCCTCTGCGTATGCCTATGGAAAACGCCTGAGAAAGTGCAAATCCGCCTGTACCTCCTGCGGCTGATTTAAAATTAAAAGCGTCTGAAAAAATATCTGTTATGGCGTCCGACAGATTCTCTCTGAACATAATTATTACAATTATTGAAGCAAGCATATAAACAGCTGTAACAACTGGGATTATTAATTGTGCCGCTGTACCTATTCTTTTTATTCCTCCTGAAACTATGCAGTATACCGATATAAAAATCACAACCGAAATTATTACAGGATTTATGTATATGCATTTTTCAAGTGATGTGCTAATAGAATTGGACTGTACCATTCCACCCATTCCAAATGAGGCAAGAATACAAAAAACTGAAAATATAACTGCAATAATACGTGAACCTAAACCTTTTTCAATATATATCATTGGACCGCTGAAAGAACTGTCTGTATTTCTGTTCCTGAAAAAAATGCTGAGATAATTTTCACTGTAAACAAGTGCCATACCCAGAAATGCCGATATAATCATCCAGAAAACAGCTCCCGGTCCTCCGACTGAAAGTGCCGCAGAAACCCCTATTATGTTCCCCGTACCCATTGCAGTACCAAGCGAAGCACATACCGATTTAAACTGTGATATACCATTCAAAGAATTCCCTTTGTTTTTTTCAGTTTTAAGTGCATTTATCATAAACGGAAGCAGCTTGAATTGTATTCCTTTAAGCTTTACAGTATAAAACAATCCTGTAAAAAGCAGAAGTGAAAGAAGTCCCCAGCCCCATATAAATGAGCTGATATTGTCCAAAATATGATTAAAATACATTTTTATGGCATCTCCTTGAAAAACAGATTGTAAATATGGTATAATATATTAATTGAGGTGATACAATGAAAATATTTTTTGCTGATAAAACATTTCTCTCTTTTTTGCAGTCAATTATTCTTATTGTTTCAGCGTTAATCGTAATTCTTGCATTTAATCTTATACCTATATACATGCTTATGTTAATAGTTTGCATACTATTCTCAGCGGCAGGTATATTTACGGTTTTTATATATCTGCCTTTATGGTTTTCACATTTGCGTTATTACGTTGGTGAGAAAAGTATAACCAAACGCAGTGGTGCATTTTTTACAAATGAACAGACCATAAAATATTCTTCTATACAATATTCAAGTATAATTACAGGTCCATTTTCAAAAATAACAGGACTTAATTTCATTATAATCTATGTTTACGGCGGAAAAATGCTGCTGTTTTTTTTAAAGTCCAAAGACGTTAAGGAAATATTAAGAAGCATGGGAAGTGACTACTGTTAAGGCAGCAGAGGGAGGTTATCAATGTACAGAGAACATCCGCTTAAAATACTAAAATACTCAATTAAAAATATATGGCTTTTGATTTTTCCTCTTTTACGAGGAATATGGGCAATGAAACTTGATGTCGATAAGCTTTATACCTGGCTGAAGGGTGCATGGTTTGACATACTTTTTATACTGCTTATTATTTTATTTGGCTGTGTTAAATGGCTTTTCTCTAAAATTGATGTTACTGAAAGTGCAATTATTCATACAAACGGTATTATTATTAAAACAAAAACGGTAATACCATACGAAAACATCTCATCCATTACAAGAGAACATTCCTTTTATCTAAGATGCTTTAAGGCAGTAAGATTTTATGCTGATACCTGTGCAGGAATATTGAAAACTCCGGATATGGTTTTGCTTTTGAACAACAAAGTCTGCGAGAAAATAATCGGAACAGTGCCTCAGGCTGAATCTGAAAGCTCTGTTGTATACAGGCATAAACCGAAGTCTATTATAATCATATTTTTCTCCGTTTTATTTTCAAGCAGCTTTTCAGGAGTAATTTATATATCAGCTTTTTTCTTTCAGGGAGGACAGATTGCCAAGGATTTAATTTCCGAATCTGTTGACCAGCTTACAGCAGAGGCATCAAAATTTCTCATTATAAATATTCCGTATGCTGTACTTACCATTGTTATAGTAATTATGGGAGCATGGGTTATTTCGTTTATTATTAATATGGTGCGATATTCAGGTTTTTTTATCAGACGCTATGAACATATTATTGAAATAGAAAGCGGCAATATCACTCCACGAAGATTTTTACTGTGTCAAAATAAGATAAACTATATATATCTTAAACAAAATCTTCTTATGAAAATATTTAGTGTAATGTCTGTAAATGTAAACTGCTCCGGATATGGAACCAGCAAGAAAAAAAATTTGCCTGTTCTTTTACCTGTTCAGACCAAAGGCAAGTTTAAAGAAAACCTTAAATCAGCAACCGATATAGAATACAAGACAAACAGACAGTATAAGCCTAAAATTACAAGCTTCTGGCAATATATATGGGCATCTGTTATAATTGCAATATGCATTTTTCCTGCGACACGTTTTTTATCATTTCATAATGAACAGCTGCATGATGCAGTTATTTTTATTACTGTAATGGCTGAAATTCCTGCTGTTTGGTATATAATAATAAGATTTGCAGCACTTCTGACAAGCGGAGTCACTATTGACGGAAATTTAATTTACCTCAGATATTCAAGAACATTCAGTTTCTATACTTTAATCGCCGAAAAAGATAAACTCGCCAAAGCAGCAATAACACAATCGCCCTTTCAAAAAATTTTTAAGAAATGTTCAGTTGTTTTTTACTTTAACAGTGAAATTACAGAAGGTCATGTTGTAAAAGCGTTAAAACTAAAAGATGCTCAGAAAATATTACAACTGCTAATGGATTAAGGAAACACCGCATAGTCCTTGTGCGTTTCTGCCTTAAATTGCCTTTATAAAATCCTTGACATTTTCATTATTATAAGTTAAAATAATATTGAGCAGACTATGCGGTAGCGGAAACGCTTTAGTTTACGAGGAAAGTCCGAGCATCACAGAGCAGGATAGCTGCTAACGGCAGCCGAGGGCGACCTTAGGGCTAGTGCAACAGAGATATACTGCCTTGTTTTCAAGGTGATGGTGGAAAGGTAGAGTAAGAGCCTACCAGAGTACAGGAGACTGTGCTGCTATGTAAACCCTATTCGATGCAACGTCTATTGGTGCTTTATATCATAACATCTGCTCGGTGGATATAAAGTAATGACGGCTTGAGCTTATCGGCGACGATAAGCCTAGATAAATTACCGCACACGACAGAACTCGGCTTATCGGTCTGGTTACAAAAAAGAGCTTTTCTTTAATGAAAGGCTCTTTTTGTTATATACAATAAAACTTTAAGGCAAGAAATATTATGATTATAGCAATGCAGCATAAGATGGCAAAAGCAAACCGCATAGTACAAGGCGGACGACAAAAGCATACTGTCGTATGGTGAGGAGGACAACGCGGTAATATGCGGTTTGAATTGTCAGATTAGTTACATTATTTTGCTGTATTGCTATTAATTTACATAAAATACATTGATTTGAGTTTAAATACGTGGTATAATATATATAAATAAATTTAGGGAGGTATTTTATGAAGAATATTGCAAAAAAGATTTTATCTGTATTTCTTTCGGCAAGCACAATCTTTATATCTGTTCCTGCTTTCAGCACAAATGCAGCAATAGAAATGTGGCTTGATGGCGAAGAAGATGGTTTTAAGTATAGGTCACACCTCAATTACGGATATGTCGAGATAACAGGGTGTGATGCAAACAAAACAGGAGTGGCAGAAATACCGTCTGAAATTGCAGGAAAGCCAGTCACAACAATTGGAGTTGGAGCTTTCAGCGGTTGCGGTTATACTGACGAAGAACTTGCTGAAATGGGAGCAACTCATGACGGCAGCGGCTGCGGCATTACAGAAATTATTATACCCGACAGCGTCACTACAATAAAATATGGTGCATTTTCCAACTGTGAAAGCCTGAAAAAAATTCATTTTCCGTCAACTCTGAATAATTTTGATGGTTATACAGAAGATTTATATATAAATGACATTGAATCAGGTCATTTCGGTTATGCATCATGGGTAGAAGGTTGTGATAAACTGGAAGAACTGTCAATCAGCAGTGAAAACCCATATTTCAAATCAGTTAACGGAATACTTTACAGCAAGGACGGTAAAACATTAGGTCCTGTCCCAAAAGCAATTGCTTTCGATTCTGTTGATTTTAACGGTGTAACTGAAATTGGAGATTATGCATTTTGCGATCATCAGGAGATTGTCAATCTTAAAATTCCGTCTAAAATAACATCTATAGGAAATCATGCATTCTGGCGTTGTCAAAGCTTAGAAAATGTTGATATTCATGGAAAAGTCACTTCTATAGGAGACTATACATTTACCAACTGCGGTAAAAATTATAACGATTACACTGAAAATGATTCTATTCAGTTTAACATTCAAAACGGACTGCGCTCTGTTGGGGATTATTCATTTTCCGGCATTTATACACTGAAAGAAATTTCTCTGCCTGATTCTCTTACAACACTTGGAAAGGGTACCTTTGCCATAAATGTACGTCTTAATTCAATAATTATTCCTCCAAAAGTTACTTCTATTCCTGACAGCTTATTTGAAGAGTGTTATAATCTTTCTGATGTTTCTCTGCCGGACAGCATTACGGAAATAGGTTCATATGCATTTTACGGACCTATTAAAATAGAAACAATAAAACTGCCGTCTAATCTTAAAAGAATTGGAGAATCAGCATTTGCCTGCTTCAGAGATATTATTTCACCAAGAGAAGGAGAAGGAGTAGGACTTATTTCCATATCCATTCCTGACTCTGTTGAATACATAGGACCAAGAGCTTTTTATAGAAATCGTTTTCTCACTGATGTAACTCTTCCAAAATCAGATGTGGAAATATGTGAATACGCTTTTGAAAGTTGTGGAATTGAATCAATAACACTGCCTCAAAATATGGAGAAAATTTCTCAATATGCTTTTTGCGGCTGTAATCTTAAAACGCTTATTATACCCGATGGCGTTACTGAAATAGAAGATGCTGCATTTGAAAAAAACACTTGCCTTGAGCGTGTAATACTGCCTGATACACTTAAAAAAATCGGTATATATGCTTTTAATTGTATTGGCGGTACAGATGACTTTAGTGAACATAAATATGGCGGAATTACATCTATTGAAATTCCTGAAGGAGTTACAGAAATCAGCTATGGTGCGTTTTATGGCAGTAATCTTATAGACGTAAGACTGCCAAAGTCTTTAAAAACCATAGGATTTCGTGCATTTGATTATTCTAACCTCTCTGTTTTGGAATATCCCGAAGGAATAACTACCTTAAATGAGTGGTATACAATGAACTGCAAAAATCTTAATGCAATTTATCTGCCGAAAAGTCTGAAAGAAATTAAACCAACAGCTATTGCCAGAAATGCAGGATATCTCGAACTGCTTGTAATTCATGAGGACGGCAGACTGGATACGGATATTGCTGATTATTCAATAGGTGAGCTTGAGTTTGTTCCTGATATTTATTTTGCAGGTACTGAGGCGGAATGGAATAGCCTAATAAAAAATTGGGATTTTTCTGAGTATAAGACTGACCCATCAGTTATGGACAATGTAACTGTTCATTTCAATTCTGTACGGAAAAACAATATAAAAGGCGATTTAAATATTGACGGAAAGCTTAATATTGCTGACATGGTACTTATGCAGAAATGGATACTCGGTAAAGGAACTCTTTACAGTTGGAAAAACGGCGATCTTAATAATGACGGCTGTATTGACAGTTTTGACCTTTCAATAATGCGTTCAGAATTAGTGAAAATTCTGCCTGATACTGTTTTTCGTGCAGATATTTCAAATCTTACATGGAATGAACAAAACAGAACTCTTTCTGCAAATGTCAGCTATAAGAATATGCCTGATAACAGTGATGCATGGATTGGTGTAGTGCCAAGTGATACACCTCATAATGAAAAAGACGCAGATTTTGTCTGCATTGAGTATCAACTTCTTTCCCAGTTTGAAAGTGGAAACTTTGAGGGATTAGAGCTTTCAGACACCAGCTTGAGTGGAAACTATGACTTGCGTGTTTATGAAAATGATGATGGCGGTCGTGAACTTGCTTGTGTGACATTCTTTATTGACGGTCCTAAGGCGGAGATCACAAATGTGCAGTGGAACGAAGATACCCGCTCTGTCACAGCAGATGTTACCTATGCTAATTTTTCTGATGGCAATAATGCTTGGATCGGTGTTGTTCCCAGTGATACACCACATAATGAACGGGAGGCAGATTATGTGGATGTTGCCTACATAGCACTAAACAGTTTTGAAAGCGGTGCATTTAACGGACTGAAGATTCCTGACGGTATCAGCGGAAAGTATGATTTACGTATTTACAGCAGTGACTACGGTGGCAGAGAGCTTGCAAGTGTAACATTTACGATTACATAATACAAAAAAATCAAATAATTGGCTGTGTCATTATTAAGACATAATTAACAGTTCTCCTTTAAATGATTAATATCATTAAGCAAAGTAAAATAGTCGTAAGAATATTCAATGTTCTTACGACTATTTTTTGCTTTTCTTAGCTTAATAGAATCAGTGATATTGCCTCTATAGCAATACAACAAAATGCTATAGAAAAGGAGCAAGAACTGACAATTCTTATTCAAATCTAATTGAATCAACAATCTCCAGCTTTGAAGCACGAAATGCAGGATAAAGACCGAATAATATACCTATGAATATGGCACATAAAACTGCACTGATCAACATTTCCACAGGTAACACTAAGTTAACTGCTATTGGCATATGAAATTCCTCACTAAGATAACTTGATGCTTTGATAGCTACTATCTTTGACATGATCATTCCTAATAAAATACCTAAACCTGTTCCAAGTGATGAAAGAGTTAAAGACTCAAATAAGAACTGAAACATAATAAGCGTATTAGATGCTCCGAGGGCTTTTCTAATACCTATTTCGCTTGTTCGCTCGGTTACTGTGATTATCATGATGCTCATGATGCCTATACTACCTATAAACAGTGATATGCATGCAATTGCAAACACTATATCAAGTATTATTGAAACAAGGTTCCTTGTTGATTCCAGTGATTCGGTGTCAGTAATCGCATTAAGCTGCCACTGACTGTCATTGAGAATGTTGTTAATATCAGTTACTGCCTTTTGCTTGAACAGTTCTTTATTATCAATATCTTCCATTGTTATAGTAAACTCCTGACGCTGCCAGTACTGATTATTCAGGAGATTACTGTATTTCGTTTCAATGTAACTATGATTTAGATACAGAATGCCTGCATTGTAGATTGAGTAACTCAAATCCATATATACACCCACAACTATAGCAGGAATAACTGAATTTTCTACCTGAATGAGAATAGTCTTCCCGATAGAATCTTCTTCATCTCCAAAAAGATTACGCTCAGTAACATCTGAAATTACAACGGTCGCAGCACATTCCTTGTTATCAGAAAGCGATATGTCCCTTCCTTTCAACAAAAAATCGTCGTTGTTTGACAATTCGTTGGCATAAGCTGACCAGATAATTGTATCATCTATTCTGCTATTATACATACCTTTTGAAGTATAATCAATAAAGTTTCCCGTTGAAACATATGCTCCGCTGTACTCTTTGCTTTCAAGCAGTTCATTGATCTTCCTAATATCAAGGTTTACCGTTTCCGGTACAATTACAGTACCATCTTCATAAGTAGCATAAGTCTTGTTTTCATCAGATGGTACTATTGTCATTGTCATTCTATCAGCTTTATACAGACGTTCTGTAACGCTTGCAAATGTATCGTTGAAAGCTCTGCCTATTACTGAGATTATAAGCATTGAAGTTATGCCTACAATAATTCCCAACATAGTCAAGAACGAACGAACTTTATTTGCAAATATTGATTTTACTGAGTATATTAATAAATCCAGCATATAATCTCCTATCAATTCAGCATTGCTGTTGCGACAAGATCATTTTCAGACAGTCCGGAAGCTTCTACTGCCACATAGTAGCTCGTGACAAGCCCCTTTTTTACAGGAATATCCTCAAATTCACCCGATTCATTGTATTTGCGTACATATTCCTGACCGTCAATATCAAATATTGCATCATATGGCACAATAAGAGTATCAGTTTCACTTTCAATGACTATTTTTGCCGAAGCTTCAATTCCCGGATACAGATTATACTCATCTATATCATCGATAGTAAAGTTAATCTCATAACCGTTTTTTTGTGGGTCAAAGCAATCACTTATAAAAAGTATTTCGCCTTCGCTCTCTCCATACTGGTTTGCAGCCATGCTTACAACAATCCGACTGTTCAAAGATATATCAGAGATATCATCAGGCACGAGAACAGCATTAAAATGCACTTTATCAGGATTCTGTATACAACATATCATATTATTGGAAACATAATCATTTGGTGTAACATAAAGATCAGTAATAATACCATCTCTAGTGGCAGTTATAACGTTTTTGTCAATCATATTTTGAAGTTCGGCAAGCTTATCAGTATAAGAATTAATCATCTCTGTAAGATTTTCCGGAGTAAAATACCTTTCTTTAAATGCAGATGAATCGTTATACATAATTGTAAGAGAATCAAGCTCTCTTCGGTAGCTGTTAAGCTCATCATAGATATCTTCAGCATTTTTTTTCATTTCCTGCTGCTTTTCATAGGCATATTCCTTTTTCTGAGCTGCAAGGGAATAAAGTTCATTTATATTGTCATAGCTGCTGTTGACATCTGAATCAGAGGTTTCCATGTTATTTCCCCTGTCGCTCCCACTTTCATTGGAATTTTCCCCAGCTTTGCTACTTTCTAAATCAACATTCTTATTTTCTTCAGTGTTATCGGCAGAAACCTCTCTGCTCTCAATGCTGCTGCGAAGTTCATCTTGTTCGGAAACTGCTTTTTCATACATAATGCGATATTCCGCCTCCATAGCCTGAACCTCATCATACTTTTTCTGGTAATTTTCAATAAGCTTCTTAACTTGTGCTATCTGACTTTCAAGAATATTTCGCTCTATAGCAGAATTCTCATTGAATGTATCAGAGTATATGTTATCAATGTTCTCAAGGTGATCAAGAATAGCCTTGTAATTATCATATTCTGTCTGAAGCTCCGAACAATCAAATATACAGATGACATCACCTTTTTTGACAGTATCACCCTTGTTTACCTTTACATCGGCAACAGGGGCATCAACGTATGAATACACATACTCGCTTTCATCTGATACAACAATAGCGGAAATGTATATACTGTTATCAAGATTCTCTCTTTTTACTTTAAAAAGCTGTATCTCATCATAATTATCATAAACAGGTTGTTTTTTCAGAAAAAACCAGCCGGTCAAGACAACAACTGCTGCCGCAACAGAAATAGAAATTATCTTAAAGATTCTTTTCATCTAAAAACTCCTTGTCATTCATATCTAAGTGCATCTATTACCTGCATTTTCGAAGCCTTTAAAGCAGGATAAATACCGAAAATTAAACCAACACTGATGGAAAATGCTGCTGATACCATTACTGATGTCAGGTTAATACTGATATTTATTCCATTTGCTGCAAGAAACAGTCTTAAAGCCTCATCAGGTATCATTGATATTAGCGAATTTATATTCTGTCTTAAAACTGCTATGAAAACCAGACTTATTATAATACCAATAAGACAAGCTGTAAGGCAGATGATAACCGATTCAAGAAGAAACTGTAAAATAATTCTCCTGTTGCTCGCTCCAAGTGCCTTCTTTATACCGATTTCTCTTGTACGTTCTTTAACAGTAACGAGCAGGGTATTCATCAGATTGATTCCTCCTACAATAAGTGAAAGCGAAGCCGCACAGATAAATACAAGTGTAATTGTTTTGATAATGCTTTTTGTCTCATCAGCAATGGAAAATCCCATGTATGTAGTAACAACGTAATCATCACCTGATCTAAGTCGATTCATCAGCGTGTCAAGTTCATACATTGCCAATTCAGCGTCAGCGTCATTTTCAAGTATAACAGTTACCTTATAATACTTAAGAGAAGAGGTTTCCACCCCGAGGCACTTATTAACGTACTCATATGTACAATAAACATCAGATTTCCATTGTCTTAAATCTTTGGTGTTACCCATCTTACCTGTAGTATCCAGGCATTTGTATACGCCTACAACAGTAGCCTCTACGTTAACTGTTCCGCTGCGCAGCACAAAGGTCTTACCTATAGCATTCTCAACGCTGCCGTAGCAGTTAATAGCTGTTATATCGGATATAACAGCTGCAGAGGAACATTTCTCACAATCATATTCGTTTATGAACCGACCTTTCACCATAAGCACGTTTGTACCCTTAGCATATGCAGGTGTTACACCTCTTACACTGGCAATTGAGTACTTTTCGCTGTTAATGCTGATACGACCGGAAATATTATCAGGAGATTTAACCAACGCTCCGATAGCTCCGTCAATTTTTGAAGCTATATCTTTTAATTCATTGTAAGTGAAACGATAATCCACCTTGGAAGCAATCGGAATCATTGAGGAAATGCTGTTTTTCCCCAGTGTACCTATAAAATAGTTATTTACGGTTGAAGATGCTGCATTTTCAACTGATAGGATCAATGCCACTGATAATACACCAATGATGATTCCAGACATTGTAAGCAATATCCGCAGCTTGTTCTTCAGCATATCAGATATAATTGCTCCGACTTGTTCAAAAAAATATATCATTTTTTCTCCTCATCATTGTTATTTATAATCAGAAGCTGTCTTTATCTCGACACATGCTCCATCCTCAAGGTACTCCATTTCTGAAGTAACCACAATATCACCTTTGCTGATACCCGAACAGATTTCAGCATTTACATCATCCTGAATACCAATAGTAACAGGCTTATACTCGGCAATGTAACTATCGTTAGCCTGAGGAACAGCAACATAAACATAGTAATCGCCATTATCTTCAATAAGAGCATTTTTATTTACAGAAAGAGCCTCTTCTTCAAAGATCCTTATGCTGTTGGTAACAGACATACCGATATTTAATTTATTCGTTTCACTAACGTCAATGTACACATCAAAGCCGTCTTCACCTTTGATACGGTTAATTCTGGTAACCTCACCAATAACGGATTCCTGACCAAAGTTTATCTCAGTTTTCATCCCCTCATCCACTAGTAAAACATCATTATCATTAAGACTTGCGTGGATGATTTTTTTATCCTTCTGGACTATTGTAATGATACTGCTTTCGCTGCTTACCTGACCGCTGGTAACATAAACATCCTTGACAATACCATTACAAGGAGCGTAAACAATACACTCCTCGAGAGACTCTTTAAGCTCACGCAACTGCTCTTTTAGTTCATCGTTAGACTGATATGTGTCAATTTCAAGCTGTGAATCTGCAATCTTCTTTTCAAATTCAAGCTTTGTGATCTCAATCTGATAATTATAGTCATCAAGTTTTGTTTTGATACTAGTCATAACGGAAGAATAGCTTTCCATTTCGTTACGACTTACAGTGATTTTTTGAAGCAAATTTTCACAAAGTTCAGAGTAATAATCCGTTTCGTCACTAACAGCATTTGCAAGATTATTCACAGCATCGCTATACGCTCTTTCAGTACTTTCAAGTTCTGATTTAGTACGATTGAAGTTCTGCTCTGCCTCATTGTACTTCTTCTGATCAGAGCTTATATCCTCTTCAATCTGCTTGATCTTCAGATCGAACATTTTTTTATTTCTACTTATCTCCGCATTCAATTCATTGATATTCTGCTCATCTATACTCTGTGCATTTTTAAGTCTTTCCTCGACAGCCTTTATATCTTTTTCAATTTCATCACTATCAAGTTCACAGATAACATCACCTTCATTAACCTCATCACCGCTACGGACTTTTAAGGATTTGATACGGAAACTCTGAAGTTTTGTTGAAACTGTATAAACCCCCGCATCTTCTGATTCAACCACTCCTGTGATATTAACATTCTTTGTAAGCATATGTTCATCGCATTCATCAGCAGAAACATAAAAAACAAGGTCTTCACTACTTTCTTTACAGCCAACTAGCATAGATGAGACAAAAATCAATGTCAAAATTGAAGATACAAAATGATTGTTCATTTTTTCTCCTTTCAATTATAGTTTGGTTTACACCGCACATGTATAAAAAACGGCGATGTTGCTTTTAATATTATATAAAACTATTATAGCAATACATTGCAAAGTTTTGAAATAACAGCAAACGTAAGAATCATTTCTTATTCTTCCTTTTTTAATTATTTCCTATTTAGCAGGTGCCACAAGCTTTAGCCGGTGGAATACTTCACCTCCAAGTTTTATTAATTCATCCTCAGTAATAATGAAATACTTCCTTTTCTCATAAAACTTTATAAGTTTATACGAAGTTTTTTCCCGTGATTCCATATAGACAGGTTTATTTATGCGAGTATATTTTTCAATCATTTCCTTGAATACACCAAAAACCTTTTTAGGATTATTTGATGAAATTCCAATGTCCCTAATGTAGACGCAATTGTAATGAATTGTAGACAAAAAGAAAAAATTATCATCAATGATATAATCAATCTGTGCTGCATCATAACATCTCAGCCTTTTAACAAATTCTTTTTTGCTTGTTACATTTGTATATCCCCGCAGCTCTTCCGGATAAACTGCATCTTCAAGTTGTTTTACCCTATTGATATCTTTCAAAGAGATATAGCATCCCCACGGTTTTTTAAGACGCAGAAGTTTTGCATAGATATAATCTATAACCAAATTATAATCCGGCCAACTATTGTATACTCCAAAAAACATTATTCCACCTCACCTTACTGCTACATGTGCTAAAAACCGAAACACACCCGTAATCAAGCTGTGAGATGGTTTTTATAGCAATCCATTTAAAATGATTCAATTATTTCCTTATACAGTCTATTTGCTTCGGTAATTTTTTTTTCTTTTCCGCCAACAATTAGTGTGTATCCGTTATCATTAATAACTATGTAAATATCATCACTGTTTTTTTGCTGTTTTATATTGCAAATAATAATCATAATATTACAGCTGTTGTAATAAGCAAATAGTCTGGCAAAGTTCTCCACACATTTATCAGGAGAGTAAACTGCTCCTGACAGAAAATCCTTCATATTTGATGATATCACAGAAGACTTATACTCATTTGTAAGAAATTCTGAATTGAGCAGTTCAGCAATTTCCATAGCCTTTTTATGTCTTTGAATAAAGACATAAGGTATCTCTATATTATCAAAAAATTTTGAACATTCTGTTATAAACTCAATTTGTTCCTCATCATCCCTCAAAACAAGTGATTTAATATTATTCTTTTTGAGAAATTTCTGTTCTGATGCAGACATATTATGAAAATATATGCGACCAACAGCTATTGGAGATTCATCCATATAAAGCTCAAACACATCATTTCTAAGCTGCTTTGAACGGTATGATATTAATGAAGAATTAATAGTATCAGAAACGAAATATTTCTTAAAAACAGCCTTTTTACCTGCTATCTCACAGGCTGAAGCATAAGCACAGGCGTAACTGTTACACAGCATAGACTTTTTTTTCACACCATTTAATACAATAGAATGAACACTCTCTGTATAAATATCCGATCGCCTAAAAAGAGATTGCGTACTCATTCTGCCTTTATCATACTGCTCAACACTTATAACATATGGAAACTGTGCAGGAATTGTCATATTACCAACATTATTCTGTGCAGCAAAAATCTTTACACCCCGATAGTATAACTTCCTGCACACAGCTACCAACCGTGCATATACAGCAGTATTACTGTCATAAAAAGAACAACCGCTGCTAAGATTTATTACGTCTACATTCAATTCGGAACAGTATTCAAGAGCTGTACACATATCAAGAAGATCTGCTGATTCCTCTTTATTTAGAAAAGGAATATCTATTATCTTATCCGGTGAAGAATATTTTTCTATTATTTTGGCACAGATTGTACCGTGTGAGTAATGATCGGTCTGTTCAAAATTCAAATCTTTAAAACATCCGATTAAGTGAACCTCCACAGGAGAGGATATCTCCTCTTTACAAATACCATCATCTATAATTGCAATTATCATATAGTTTACCCATCAAAGATTTATTTTCATTTTGAAGATTTCAGATATTTCCATAGTATGCGTAACACAGATAACAGTGCGGTTCCTAAACTCTGTTTCCAGAAGTTTCTTTATAACGCTTATCGTTTCAAGATCAAGATTAGATGTAGCCTCATCGAGGATGATAACAGGACTGTCATAAATAAGTGCTCTTGCCAAGGCGATCTTCTGCTTCTGACCTCCTGAAAGTTTACTTCCGTTAATGCCCACATTGTAACTGAGACCTCTTTCGTTTACAAGTCCATCCAAATTTACAAGTTTAATTATCTCGTGCAGCCTGTGTTTGTCAAAATCATTATAGAGACAGATGTTGTTCAGTATAGAATCATTAAACAGGAAAACATCCTGATTTACTACTGCAAACATTTTACGGTAGGAGGTTATTTCGTATTCATTGATATTTCGTCCATCCATGAGGATTTGACCGCTCACAGGCGAAAGGAAACGCAAAATAAGATTCAGCGTGGTAGTTTTGCCAACGCCATTATTTCCGATGAGTGCTACCTTTCCTCCTCTTGGAATTGTAAAATTAAGATCGTTGATAAGTTGATTCTCAGAATTATAGAAAAAACATATATTTCTGAACTCAATGTCACCACTATTCTTGATTACAACATTACCGCTGGTTTCATCCTCATACTCCATAAAATCAAAATGTCTTTTAATGAATGGAGTAAGGAGAACTACCTGCATCATCATATGTATACCGTAAATGATCGGGTTGGCTACCATGGCGGAATATGTCTGAAATGCAATTACCTCACCAACAGTAAGATTGTTTTTGAGCATGAAATATCCACCTACAATATACAATCCTATAGAGAAGCCATTGAACAAAACAACTTCTATTTCGTCATTCAACTTACTGATAATATCACGCTTGATATTAAGATTAATAAGCTCTTTCTGTTTTTTGCGAATTTCAGAACATTTAAGCTTCTGAACTCCAAAAAGTCTGATCTCCTTGACACCATTTACGGAATCTCCAAACCAGTTATTATATTCATCAGATTTTTCAAGATATTTTTCAACAGTTTTTGTGTTCATTTTCGTCATAATAAAAGAAAATATCAAATTGATTGGTATAAACAACAGAACAGCTATACCTAGTTTCCAGTTCATAAAGAAGAGTGAAACAGCTGCACTTATTGAGGAAAGAAGACCGATAATTACATTGAAAGCATCAGCACTGACAAATGTAGAAACAGCGCTTACATCCTGAACAATCATGTTACTTATAGATGTAGAGTTTCTGTTATTAAAAAAGCTTAATTTTACACTTAACAGGTGATTAAAGGCTTTTCTTTCAATATCATAATGAAGATTATTATAAACAAAAAGTCTGTTCTTCTCCAGTATAAGCTCAAATATACTGTTAACGATGTAAAGTCCGATAAGAGCACAGCTGGTTATAACAATTATTTTAAAATTCTTGCTAATAAGACCATCATCAACAATTTTGGATGATAGAATCGGTATAAAAAAGCTAACTACCATATTTACAACAGCACATAATGATATAATTAACATTCTGCACTTATAAGGAGAAAAATATGATAGAATTTTTTTTACGTACTTAAACATCTGGAACTCCTTGAAAAAACTTGGATAAAATCAAAGAGGAATTTACATTCCTCTTTGTATATCAACATTAAATAACTACTTCATTAGAATATATTATGCATTAAACACATGATAAACAGTTCTTTAAATTAAGTATCTACTGAAAAATCAGCCGTCAAATCTTAATTGTTAGACTTAGCTTTACGCTTACTTGTGCCGCTGCTGTTGCTAGAGCTAGCATTGCTCTTAGCAGTACTCTTAGGAAGAGATGTAAGCCCACATGCACATGCACAGCTACAAGAGCAAGAGCCGCACTTGTAAGACTCAACCTGATTGAATGAATTTGTTTTAGAAATTTTCTTCATTGTAATATTCTCCTTTAAAAATTATTTTTATTAAGGCGACACTCCACAAAATACGTCAAAAGACTTTGTACGTCATAAACGTGTATATTTCCCGTCATATTACACATAATTTTCTTACCATATGTCATTACGCATTCAAAAACTCTATACAGTCTGACGAAAATATATCTGCATTTCTGCAGCACAATCTTTGGGCAGCGTTACCTTGATTTTTTAATTCTTTGTAATTATCAGTTTAGTTTTGATTCTTTACAGAATCAACTTTTAAAATTTTACCGAAATATTTATCATTGTGACTTATCACACAAATAATAATAATGAAATTGATTAAATATAATGCCAATACCTTTAATTAAAGAGAATCCGCATAATTCCACATTATTTTCTCATTTTTAGTGTAGTTTATGTAATCTCCTTGCTACAGATAACATCAAGAACATTGTTAATGGTATTGAATCGATAATTTTCAAAATCAGCTTTGTCAAAAGAAATACCAAACTCCTCGATAAGCTCCATGACCAAAAAAATCAAATCATATTCACTCCATTGTAAAACACCGCCTGTTAGAGAAAAATCATAATTCTCTTCAACATACAATTCGGGTTGACAATTGATATTATTCATTATTTCTATAAGCTTAGGAGTAACTTCCTGCCTGTTTAATTTCATATTTATAATTCCTCTATAATTCCGGATAATTTAGATACACATCTTGACACTACATCAGCATAACGGTTTCTGTCATTCAAACGAATAGTCAACACAATCGATTGCACCTCATCAAATACAGCAACCGCCTCATCTACATGTCTATCATTTGAGGGGTAGTAACATACAGTCTGGCTCTCTATAGTATCATCATGCTGAATATACTTACTATCAATAGCAACTACATCAATACTGATATTATACTTCTGCTCGAAATGAGTATTAAGCTTAGGCATCATAACTCCATCAATCTGATCTGAAGGAATATTAAGAATAAAGAAATCAATACTTACAGCACTTGTTGTCATAAGTGCCCTTATACCAAAGCCCTCTCTCACTTCATCTGAGTATTTCATGAATCCATCGGGAATATCAAGAACAATAACATCAGCACCCGTCCGAATCTGAACATCATTTATATAGCTATTGATTAGTTCGATCTTGTCTTCCTCACTAATGGCAAAATCAAATATATTTGTTGGAAAAACATATCCTCCAATGAGCTTACAATCAAATGTTATTCCTACAGGAACTGTTTTGAAGCCTCTCTCACCGAATCTTCTTGTAAGCTCAAACAGACCAGTAGAATTGTCAAGCCCTCTCAGCATATTTCCAATTGCTATGACAGGACAATCTACATCAACAAAATATTCAGAAGAAAGCTTATCTTTATCAGGATAAACGGCGAGATTTATAAACTTTTTGTTGTCGAAACCAGGCATAGACTCTATTTCTTCGATTGCCTCTTTTTTTAATTCGTTGCAGTTGTAAACTATTTTGCCGCTGTTAAGAGCAAGCTTAATCTTTACAATAAGACCTTTTGTCATCCATTTAGAATCTCTGCAATCACAAATGATAACTCCCTCGACATTCTTGAGAGCCTCATTAAAATCAGTAGTAAACTCATAGCCTTTTTCCTTTAGTGCAGGAGCATATCCATTTTGGGCAACTTTTGTTACGACATTAATATCTTTTCTTGTACTGTTAATTGTATTAACCAACGATTCATGCACACTTCTAAAAGGATAAATAAGACAATTCATCAGCAGCCCCTCCTTTTATATATTGTACGACGTTCCTTCATAACAATCATAGAAAGAATTTCACTATCGAAATTTTGATAAACCTCATTACAATGTTTTACCTTCTCAGCAGCAGAAAATTCATTATCACTGATGCAGTCTTTTCCGCATATTTGGCATTTTGAAGAAGCATAGCAGTTCTTACACTTCTCAGGAGTAAGTGAGCCGACATTGAGAAGATCTGCTGCTTGCTTAAAATCAAATCCCTTTTCGAGAGTTCCGATTTTCATTACATCTACAACTTCACTTACACGCTCACAAGGATACATATCTCCATCTGCATTTACAAATAGACGCCGCTGACCTGGAATACACGGACCTCCAGGTGCTCCGATATCAGCAAGACCTGCACTGTTCTTCTTAAATGAAGCATAAGTCTTTGTTAGTGTTTCAACATAACTTTTAACAGAAGGTATAAGTTTCACGCCGTCAACAATCTTAAGAGCTTTAAGCAAACCAAGAAAATACTGATAATTCATTTTCTCGGTGTAAAGGTCTGTTACTTCAATCTTATCCTCAAGCATTATATCTTCAGCCAAAGTCATAGAAACATTGATAGGATACTCTTTGAATAACTTATCATCAAAAAGTGAAATAAGAAGATCAGCATCATTAGCCGGATTAATAACAGTATTAATTCCAATCTTATCTTTAACAGCATCACCGTATTTTTCAGCCACCTTGCGGAGATTAGCAAAAGCAATCTTAAAGCTTCCTGTGCCATCTGATCTGCGGCGGTTTATATCGTGAATTTTCTCAGGCCCATCGATACTAAAAAGAAGTGAGAAATTATGGTTGTAAAAGAAATCTATCATCTCATCAGTAAAAAGAGTAGCATTTGTTGTCATATTGAAAACAATTTTTTTGCCTGCAAAAAGTTCTTCAGCATATTCAACGCACTTTTTAACCAAATTATAAGCGATAAGAGGCTCACCGCCATAAAAGGAAATAGAAATTTCCTCACAGTCAATAGAATGCTCAAAATAAAAATCAATAGCAACCTTAGCAGTCTCCCATGACATCATCTTATTTGAGTGATCTCGCTGTAAAGCACCGCCTGTTTTATTTGCGTAAGGACAATAGAAGCATACAAGATTGCATGCCTGAGTAACCTGTAAGATAAGTTGACTGCATCTCCTATTAAGTTCATACTCCATTCTGTCGAGACCTGGGTGTCTGATTTCTGAATAACGTTTACTTGAAAGATAGCCGCTTACCTTAAGCTCATTAATATAGCACTGATCTTCTGATGATAATTCCTCAAAGCTTTTTTTATCATCAAGATAATTATAAACAGCACTACTTACAGCAATGATTGTATCCTTATTAACATCATATAAGTAGTAACCGCGTGGAGAACGGTAGAGATGAGTAAATGGTTTGGAATTCATAAACTTAAAACCTGACCTTTTCGTACAATTATTAGAGTGAGTAAATGTTTATAGCTTACTCGACTTATACAAAAAAACTGTTATTACATAACAAATAATAAAAATATAAAAATATTTGGATCTAATAATCTGTATTAGATCAACAAAACGTTAAATTATACTATATGGATACAGTAAATATTGAACATTTCCACTAAATAGTTTCTTGAATTATAATATTAGCATAACACGCACAAAAATAGATGTCAAATTTTTTTATAAAAACCATGAATTGCTATAAATATAGTTGTTGAATGAACTACATTTTTGTTTGTTGTAAACAATTTATACATTTTTAATAATATAAAGGAACATCTGCCCATTGTTTATACATTAGCACTTGTTTCTGAACATAATTTTTCCACCAGTTTATGTGCCTTGTGTTGTTACGTCTTGTCTTACATCCTCCACAATTGAACCATCAGAAATCATAACAATTCGCTCCGTCTCTTTAGCAAGTTCCAGGTTATGAGTGATGAGTACTATGGTTTTACCTTGAGAGTGAAGACTATGAAAAAGGTCCATAATGGTGCGTCCCGTTTTAGAGTCCAAAGCTCCTGTTGGTTCATCGGCAAGGATTATTGCAGGATCGTTTGCCATTGCACGTGCAATCGCCACTCTCTGTTTCTGACCACCTGATAGTTCATTTGGGTTATGATCGTAACGATCGGCCATCTCCACCATATCAAGCAGCATTTTTGCTTTCTTCGATCTTTCCTTCGCTGACACATGACCATACATCATTGGTAACTCAACATTTTTTAGTGCTGAAGTTCTGGAAATCAGATTGAAATTCTGAAACACGAAGCCGATAGTCTTGTTTCTGATCTTACTCAGGTTTTTGTCAGACATTTTTGAAAGCTGTTTACCATTAAAAAAATACTCCCCTTCTGTAGGACGATCAAGGGCACCGATAATATTCATCAATGTACTTTTTCCAGAGCCAGACTCTCCAACAATTGCAACAAATTCGCCATCATAGATTGTCAGATCAATTCCGTGAAGAATCTCTAACTCATTTGGTTTCCCGATGTTAAACTTCTTTTTGATGCCTTTCATATCAATAACAACTTTTCTTTTTTCCATTATAAATTTTCCTTATTCTTCATTTTTTAATTGATGTTCATATAAACTTCTTTTGCCACCATTTTTCAACAATTTTATCCAATGCTTGTTAAAACAATGCCACTAAAAATTTATGCAAAATATGCTAAGTCAGATTTCGTGCAAAACGTTAATGTGAACATTGTACGGTACTGCCTTAATAATAAGAATGCCACATTTCAATCTAAATGTCAATATGTTGGAACATTTAAAACAAGGTATTTTCATGATTAAATTTTGTACAAACAAACTGCGAATAAATTGTAAGGCAACACCACATAAAGATCGTCGTCATAAACTTGCAAAGTCTTTTGACGTGCTTTGTGCAATGTTGCCATAAATAAATATACAAAAAAGTAAAGCAAAATTTTAGCAGCAAACAGGAATACAGTGTAAGAAATTATGATTTTCATATGCTAATGATTATCAAAATACTCTTTTGATAATAGTAAAAGTATAGTTTATTCACAATTTGTCCACCCATTGAAATACCGTACACACTTCCTTACAGTTGGCAATCCATACAATTATATGACTGTACTATAGCCCGGAAGATGTTCTGAAATTTTCTTATCATAGCCATTTTCCCAAAACAAGCATTTTGACGGATCAATACCAAGTTTATCTCCGGTAAGAGCTAATGCTATGGCACGACAACCGCCGTTACAGTGCTCAAAATATTCACATTTTCCGCACTTTTCGTTTTTCTCACGAAGAGTTCCGAGCGTGGTGCAAACTTCATCAATGTATTTTCCGCCGGACAGTAACTGGCTAAGCGGTATCTGCTTCACATTGCCGAGAGTATCACCATGCTGTTCATAATAGCCCGACATCTGATGACATGGGAATACATTCCCATTTGCCGCAACGGCGACCATACCTCGATTGCCTTTGCACACAGGTGCACTGTCTCGGTATTCGCCCGTACAGGAGTTTACAGCAGTAAGCGTATAAGAACTTGTCTTCACAAGAAAAATATGGTATAATAGAAGAGCGATGAGATA
>SAMEA104315421__coassemble_518_pt1 | contig 66851 bp, 68 predicted proteins | sample SAMEA104315421__metabat2_low_PE_050 | metagenome-assembled genome bin SAMEA104315421 (sample SAMEA104315421) | gut metagenome | biome: Monkey gut; feature: monkey-associated habitat; material: faeces | place: China | collected 2013
TCTCATCGCTCTTCTATTATACCATATTTTTCTTGTGAAGACAAGTTCTAATATTGATTTTATAATTTCAATGTGCTATAATATGAACTGTAATTTATTCTAAAGGAGATATGATTTATGAAATATCTGGTTATGTTATGCGATGGTATGGCTGACTACCCGATTGATGCTTTAGATGGAAAAACTCCTCTTGAAGCTGCTGAAACACCTTGTATGGACAAACTTGCTGAAACTGCAAAAGTAGGTCTTGTAAAAACAGTTGCCGACGGTATGAAACCGGGCAGTGATGTTGCAAACCTTTCTGTTCTTGGATATGACCCTAAAATTTATTATACAGGCCGTTCTCCGCTTGAAGCCGGAAGCATCGGTATTGATATGAAAAAAACTGACGTTTCACTCAGGTGCAATCTTGTTACAGTAACTGATGAACCTGAATATTCAGATAAAACTATTGTTGACTATTGTGCTGATGATATTTCAACGGAAGAAGCTGCAATACTCATCAAATATCTTGCTGAAAATCTCGATAACGATGAATTCAAGTTCTACAGCGGTGTAAGTTATCGTCACTGTCTTATCTGGAACAACGGTACTCTTGATATCGGAACAATAACTCCGCCTCATGATATAACAGGAAAGCCTGTCAAAAATTATGTTCCTGCTCATCCGAATGCAGCAAAATTATATGACCTTATGAAAAAATCTTACGATTTGCTGAAGGATCATCCTATTAATAAAGCAAGAGAAGAACGAGGACTTCGCCCTGCAAACAGCATATGGCTCTGGGGTGAAGGTGTAAGAGCTAATCTTGATGATTTTAAAGGAAAATACGGTCTTAACGGTTCAATGATTTCTGCTGTAGATCTTCTCAAGGGCATCGGCAAATTTTCAAATATGAGGGTTGTAAATGTTGAAGGTGCTACAGGTTACATAGATACAAATTTTGAGGGCAAAGCAAAGGCTGCTATTGATGAATTTAAAAATGGACAGGACTTTGTTTATATTCATGTTGAGGCTCCTGATGAATGCGGCCACAGAAATGAAATGGAAAATAAGGTCAAGTCAATTTCACTTATTGATAAACTTATACTTACTCCTGTCATTGCGGAACTTGAAAAAATGGGTGATTTCAAAGTTCTTGTAACTCCTGACCATGCTACTCCGCTTTCATTAAGAACCCATACAAATGACCCTATCCCGTTCTTTATATATGACAGCAGAAAGAAAGAAAACGGAGTAAAGGGATTTTGTGAAAAAACTGCTAAGGAAACGGGATTTTATATTGAAAACGGCTTTACTATAATGAGTGAATTTGCTGCCGAATAGAGCTGATACAACACAGAATACTGCGTTAAACTAAAAATGACTGCTTTCGATTGAAAGCAGTCATTTTTTATAATTTTGCATTAATTTTGAAAACATCTGTTGCTTTACCTATTACAACAATATGTTCATCAGGTTTGAAAATATAATCAGCTCCGGGCAAAGGATTAAGGGAATTCTCCTTCTTTACAGCAATAATATTTACCCTGTACTTTCTTCTTACGTCAACCTCCATAATAGTCTTTCCTATCCATGACTGTAAAACTGGAATTTCGTAAATAGAATACTCACTTGTAAGTTGGATATAATCAAATATATTTCTCGCATTATACCTTACAGCAAGTTTTTCAGCAATCTCTCTTTCAGGATATACCACTTCATCAGCACCTATTTTTAATAAAAGCTCTGCCTGTATATTCTGATTTGCTTTTGCTATAACACACTTTGCGTCAAAGCGTTTCAGCAATGATGTAATTACGAGAGATGACTGAAAGTCCTCACCAATCGTAACAAAACATAAGTCAAAATGCTTTACGCCCAAAGACCTTATTACACCTTCATTTGTACAGTCACCTATATACGAATCTGTAAACTTTTCTGCAAGCTGTTCAAATATTTCGCTGTCCTTATCAACAATCATCACATCGTTTCCTAAGTCAAGCATTTTTTTCGCAAGATGTCTGCCAAATCTTCCCATGCCTATAACTAATATTGATTTCATCTATTATCCCCCACTAACCTATTAATATTTTTTCTTCCGGTCTTTCAAGTTTAACCTTATGGCTATTTTCTGCAATTGCAAGAACTATTGTCATTCCGCCTATACGTCCTGAATACATAAGACCTGCAATAAATAATTTTGATGCAACATTAAAATCAGATGTAATACCCATAGAAATTCCTACTGTTGAAATTGCTGATACAGATTCATATATAACTTCACGCAGCCCTATCGGTTCTAAATAACAAATAATAAATATAGCAATGGAAGCCATCAGAATATGGATTCCTATAATCGCAACAGACTGTATAACAACCTTATTATTAATTTTCCTTTTAAAAATAACAACATCATCATTGTTTCTCGCAACACTTATTAAATTCAAAAAGGCAACTGCCATAGTAGTTGTTTTTACACCGCCTGCTGTTGAACCGGGTGAGCCTCCGATAAACATCAGTAATGTTGAAAGAATATACCCTGAATTGCTGAGTTTAGATTGATCAAATGTAAAAAATCCCGCTGTTCTTAATGTAATTGACTGAAAAAATGCCGAGAGAACCTGCTCGCCTGTTGTCATTTCCTTAAAAGCACCGTTTTTTTCAGTCATAAACAAAACAGCCGCACCGCCAAATACCAAAAGAGCTGTAACGGTTAAAACAAGTTTGCTGTGAAGCTCCATTTTTTTAAAAACAAACCTGCACTTTATAACATCACTCCATACAAGAAACCCAAGTCCGCCTATAACAATTAAAACCATAAGCGTAATACACACCAAAGGGTCATTATAATATCCTGTTAGTGAAACCTCATTAAAGCGTCCCATAAGGTCAAATCCCGCATTGCAAAAAGCGGAAACAGAATGAAATACGGCATACCATAATCCTTTTGCAAATCCAAGCTTTGGACAAAATCTTAATGAAAGAAATACAGCACCCATACCCTCAACACAAAATGTACCTATAACAACTCTTTTTATCATTGTTATAATTCCGCTTAATCTTATCGTACCTGCTGACTGCATTAAAAGACGTCTTTCGTAAAGGCTGATGTGCTTTCTGGTAAAAATAGAAAACATTGTGATTATTGTCATAAATCCAAGTCCGCCTATTTGAATAAGTCCAAGAATTATAACATGTCCGAAACTTGACCAGTGCATATAAGTATCGAGTACGGTAAGTCCTGTAACGCAAGTAGCACTTGTTGCTGTAAAAAAGCAGTCTATCAGCGGAGTTCTGACTCCTGAACGTGCTGCTATCGGCAAAGAAAGCAGCAATGTTCCCATAAGAATGACTGCTAAAAAACCAAAGGCAATCATTCTTGTATATGAAAATATACTTTTCATTATAAAAGCCTCTCAAAAAATCGTTATGTAATAAATCAAATTAATTATATCATATTTATATTTAGAAATCAATACAAAAAACCTGTTCAGAAAAATCTATACAAATTCCAAACAGGTTTTTCTTATTATTTTAAGGCAAAACGACCTTTTACAATAAATCAGCAATTTCCAAAATAAGCTTTTCAGATTTTTCCCAGCCAAGACAAGGGTCGGTTATTGATTTACCGTAAACATTATCTTCAACCTTTTGGCAACCGTCCTCAATATAGCTTTCAATCATAAGTCCTTTGACAAACTGATGAATATCCTCAGAATGACGCATACTATGCAGAACTTCTTTGCTTATTCTTATTTGCTCAAGATATTTCTTGCCTGAATTTGAATGATTTGTATCAACAATTACCGCCATATTCTTCAAATTCTTCTTGCAGTACATTTCATGAAGGAAAATAAGATCCTCATAATGATAGTTTGATATATTCTGTCCATGCTTATTGGTTGCACCTCTTAAAATTGCATGAGCATAAGGGTTTCCGTCTGTACTTACCTCCCAGCCGCCATATAAAAATGTATGCTTTGCCTGTGCAGCTTTTATGGAATTAAGCATTACGGAAATATCGCCTGATGTAGGGTTTTTCATTCCGGCAGGTACGTCCATTCCGCTTGCAGTCAGTCTGTGCTGCTGATCTTCTACAGATCTTGCTCCAACGGCAACATATGAAAGCAGATCAGATACATAGCGGTAATTTTCAGGATAAAGCATTTCATCAGCACAAGTAAGTCCTGTTTCACTGATTGCTCTTGTGTGAAGCTGTCTTACTTTTATTACGCCTTGAAAAATATCTTCATTCTTTGTAGGGTCAGGCTGATGCACCATGCCCTTATAGCCCTCTCCTGTAGTTCTGGGTTTATTTGTATAAATCCTTGGAATAATTAAAATCTTATCCTTAACCTTTTGCTGAATGTCAGCAAGTCTGTGAACATAGTCCATAACAGGCTCGTCCTTATCAGCAGAACATGGACCTATAATCAGAAGAAATTTGTCTGATTCTCCTGTAAAAACTTGAGCAATTTCTTTGTCACGAGCAGCCTTAATTTCCTTGATTTTTTCAGAAAGCGGATAGAGCTTTTTGATTTCAGTGGGTTCAGGCATTTTTCTGTTAAAATTCATACCCATAAAATTATGCTCCTTTTTATAGAATAATTACATCGTTAATTTTAACACAGCAGATATTGTTTGTCAAGAAACAGACATGTTTTATAACAGTCAAGCATATACATTTTGTTAAGACAACACCGCACAAAAATTGTGCAACAAAAACGCAGATATATTTTCGTAAGATTACATAAAATTTTTGAAAGCATACTGGCGTATAATAAGAAAATTAAGAACTTGTTCTCGTAGGTAGAATGTGCAGATTTTTGTGCATAATTTAGCAGAGAGCAAGGAAAAAGTGTGCAGTCATACTGACGTATGACAAGGATTTTTGACGCAGCTTTCGGCTGAAGTTGCCAAAAAGCTGTATGTTGTATCCTATGAGAACAAGTTCTAAGTGTAATATAATGGTAAATTAACCGTTTTATGACGTGCATTGTTCGGTGTTGCCTTAAAGGAGTTCAGTTTAAATGACGTCAATAATTATAATATCACACATAATAGCTTTGACTTTGATGTCTGATACCTTGATAAATGAAACAAAAAAATCACATCAAAACGGCAAAGAAATATTTTATATTAATTTATGATTAAACTCTATAATTATTGTTCAATATGTTTATGAAATATTGCACATTATATTTTATATCAACTTTTAAATTCAAATATAAAATTTCTGCAATTATTTATTATTTACGCAATGATTTGTGAATAATATTAGTTACATTGTCTTTTGGACATATTTTTTTTACATTGAGTACATTTTCTTGTAATATTTAAACTGTAAACTCTATATTATGTCTGATGCGGGTTATCGGTTTTTCTTCCGACCAATAATTCTGCATGACATTATGTGCTGAAAATACACAGACAAAATAAATCAGAAATTTCTGATAATAAGCCAAAGGAGATGCGATGAGAAAATATATTATCACTTTACTGTTATTTATGGGGATATTTACATTTTCACTTTTCAAATCTGAGCAAAGCAAAAACAGAAACAACGAGATTGAAAAAACAGTAAGCACAACAACTCAAACCTTTTCAACTACAACCAGTGCAGCTGTAACAACAACGACCGTTACACGAACAACCATTAAATCAGCTGCAACGACAGTCACAACCACAATAACCGTTACCGAAACAACAGTTACCGAAACAGTAATTCCCGATACTGAACCGGCAGCAGAACAGTTTGTTGAAACTCAAACGGTAACTGTTGATGAAATTGCTGAACAGCCAATTGTTGATGAAACTATTATGGAAGAACCAATTGTTGAACAAATACAGGAGCCTGCACCCGAGGATAACTCTACTGCGGAAACAGCTCCAGAAAGCAATATGACATATTTAGGAAATCTTAAAATTACAGGATATGTTGCAACAGGAAATCCTACTGCATCCGGTGTTACACCGTATGTCGGCGGAGTTGCAATGAGCCAAGCCTATGGATTACCGTTTGACACGACAATTTACATTGAAGGACTCGGCTATTATACACTTAACGATACCGGCTGCTCCTATGGCGTAGTCGATGTATTCTGCGGTTCAGTTAACGATTGCTTTAATCTTACTTCTTACGCAAACGTGTATGTAGTAAATTAGAAGACCCGAAATTCAAATTGTGTGCGTATTTCAGCTTAAAGCTGCTGCATCAAAATAAACCTTGATGCAGCAGCTTCTTTTATTTTTCTTTTTATTGCATTGCTATAAAATTTGTGTTCGCATGCGTATATATGCATATTTTTACAAAATTCAAGGCAGCGTTTGACATTCTTTATGCGTTGTTGCCTTAAAGTATTTTCTAAGTTTGTGAATTTTTTAACTTCTTCCTATTGACAAACTTACACAAAATGTAGTAAAATATAATTGTTTAGATTTTGTTGATGTGACAATTAAGGCAGCACTGCATAAAGCATATCAGTAAACTTTGTACAGTGTTGCTTAACTAGTAAATATCTGATAAGGCTCAGAAATAATAATATTTTGTTTTTGATATGTATTATGTTCAGGATTTAGCTGCCACATCAATAATGTACTTATTAATCGCATTGAGCAGATTGGAGAATATATTTATGATTAAAAAGATCGGTGTATTAACAAGCGGCGGCGATGCTCCGGGAATGAATGCAGCTATAAGAGCAGTTGTTAGAACAGCTTTAAGCAAGGGCATGGAGGTTTATGGCATTCGCAGAGGCTATGTTGGTCTTATCAGCGGTGACATCATTAAAATGGACGCAAGAAGCGTTTCTGATATTATTCACAGAGGCGGCACAATGCTTTACACAGCAAGATGTCCTGAATTCAGAACAGAAGAAGGTCTCCAAAAGGCTAAGGATACTTGTGAAGAACTCGGACTTGAGGGTATCGTTGTAATCGGCGGTGACGGTTCTTTCAGAGGTGCAGCCGATCTTTCTGCAAGAGGAATTCTTTGTGTTGGTCTTCCGGGCACAATTGATAATGATATTGCTTGTACTGACTATACAATCGGATATGATACTGCTATGAATACTGCAATGGAAATGGTAGATAAGCTTCGTGATACTTCACAGTCACATGACAGATGTACTGTTGTTGAGGTTATGGGCAGAAATGCAGGTTACATTGCTGTCAATACCGGTATTGCATGCGGTGCTATCGAAATCATTACAAGAGAAGTTCCTTATGACCTTGACGCTATTGCAAAGAAAATGCTTGAGGCTAAGGCTAACGGCAAGCAGAATTTTGTAATTGTGGTTTCTGAGGGAATTGGAAATGCAAATGAAATTGCAAAGATCATTGAAGAAAAAACACATATCGAGTCAAGAGCAACTATACTTGGTCACGTTCAGAGGGGCGGCTCACCAACAGTAAGAGATCGTGTTCTTGCTGCAGAGCTTGGTCACTATGCAGTTGGTCTTCTTGAACAGGGCATCGGCAACAGAGTTGTCGGTATTCAGAAAGACGAAATAGTTGATTTCGATATTCAGGAAGCTCTTTCAATGAAAAAAGCTTATGAAACTGAGCTTCATAAAATTGCAGAACAAATTGCTATCTAATTAAGAGAATACGTCAACTATATTGTCTATTGGCAAAAATTCTTGAATAACACCAAATATTTCACTTGCTTTTTTATGCGTTTTGTAGTATAATTAAGCAAGTGATATTTTTTAAAGGAAGTTTTAAAATGAGTAAAATAAATATTGGTTTTATCGGTGCCGGAAACATGGGCTTTGCCATTATAAAAGGAATCTTTGGTACTGCAAATGAGAATATCAGTTTATACGCTTTTGACATGGACTGTGAAAAGCTGAATAATCTTAAACAATTCAGCGTTCAGCCATGCAGCTCAGAAGCTGACGTGGTAAAACACTGCAAATATGTTGTCCTTGCTGTAAAACCTCAGGTTATCGACAATGTACTTGATAATATCTCTGATGCTGTAAATTCTGATACAGTTATTATTTCAATTGCAGCAGGTATTACTTCTGATTTTGTTCAGAAAAAAACAAAACCTGATGCAAAAGTCGTGCTTGTAATGCCAAATACTCCGCTTCTTCTCGGTGAGGGTGCGTCTGCTCTTTCACATAACGAATACGTTAATGATGAAGAATTTGAATTTGTAAAAGGTATTTTCACATCATGTGGAAATACAGCAGTAATCCCAATTGATAAAATGAAGGAAATTATTGCTGTAAACGGCAGCAGTCCTGCATTTATATATCTGTTCGCAAAAGGCTTTATTGACTATGCTGTTTCTGTCGGCATTGACGCTGAAGCTGCAAAAGAATTATTTTCTCAAAGCCTTATCGGTTCTGCTAAAATGATTACTGATTCAGGATATACAATTGATGAGCTTATTAAAATGGTTTCTTCTCCGGGCGGAACTACTCTTGCAGGTCTTGACAGACTTTATGAGGGCAAGCTCATAGAAGTTGTTAACAATGCGTGTGACAGCTGTACAAAAAGAGCTTATGAGCTTTCCAAAAATTAACAGAAATTTTTATATAAGTTCTAAATGCTTTATAAAATGAATATCCTTTTAAAAAGAAAGGATGATTTTTATGAAGCAAAGGATAAGCCTTACTAAAAGTGAAGAAAGACGTTTAACAAAAAAATTATTATGTGCAGTTATATTTATCGGAATATTCTGCGGCAGTATTTTCTTTTCAATGTTTAAAGGAAATATTAACTCTATTATTTTAAAGCAGAATATTTCACCGTTAAACATAAACCTGTCTGTTCTTGATTTTTTCAAAAGTACAGCTTTGATTTACATAATATATATGATTATATTCGGATTATGCGGCATGTTTGTATTCGGACAAGCTATAAGCATATTTACCTTGCTTTTCAGAGGCTTTTCTATGGGTATTGCCATAAGCTCCGTTTATGCTTCCATGGGACTGAAAGCACTTGTACCGCTTATTATACTCGTTATACCTAAGCTGCTTGCCGTTTCTGTAATATTTATTCTTGCTTCAAGAGAATCTGTTAAAATGTCGAATAAAATCTTTTCATTTATACTTTCAAAAAATTCAGAGGATAATATGAAAAGTCAGACTAAACTTTATCTCATTAAATTTGCTGTTCTCTTATTTTTTCTTCTCTTGATTTCTTTCGGAGAATGTGCAATGAATTACTTTTTTATTGATTTATGTTATTAGGAGGATGTTCAATTGGGCTTTTTAAGTAAGCAGTATGAAAGCTCAGGTGCAGGAATATCAAAAAAAGCACCTAAGAAAAAAGGCTTCAAACTTTTTGGAGAAATTTTCATCCGCAAATTCTGGAAATTGATTGAGGCAAATATGCTTTACTCAATCTTCTTTATTCCGTTAGTTATCGCATGGATTTGTTTTATAAGCAATATTTTCAGCACAAATGCTGCATTGATTTCAGGCAGTATTTGTGTCCTGATATTTATGATTCTTATTGGGCCTGCAACTGCCGGACTAACAAGGGTAATGAGAAAATACACTTTGGAAAAGCACTCCTTTATTTTCTCTGACTTTAAAAAAACATTTAAAAATAATTTTAAGCAATCCGCAATTATCGGTTTTGTTGATTGCATTGCCGCAGTATCAATTGTTTCAGGTCTATATATATATCCAAGAATAGCATCTATGTACGGAAGTATAATGTACTTTATGATGGCAATAGTTCTGAGCGTTGGCATTACCATTCTTATAATGAATTTTTATATATTTCCAATGATTATTGCCACAGATTTATCACTGAAAAATATTATCAAAAACTCTTTTGCACTTGCATGTGTAGCACTTAAAAAGAACGTTATAACACTTCTTATTACATTGGCGATTTATGGTCTTACTGCATTAATGCTGCTGCTTAATATTAATTTTCTTTTTGTTCTTCCATTCTTTCCGGCTGCATTTGTACATTTTATTATATGCTTTAACAGTTACCCTATTATCCAAAAATATGTCATAAATCCATACTATGAAAGTAAAGGAGAGGTTAATCCTGAACTTGAGAACGCTTCTTCTGAAAACGAAGATGATGCTATATTTGAGGATAAAGGCGGTTCTGAAAAGCCTATTGAAAGCAGAAAGAAAGGTAAAGGTAAAATTATATCTTAATTTTATTATCATTACAAATAAAATGGAGTGTTTTCTACAAAACACTCTATTTTTACATTAATCCAATTTTTTTATCTGATATTAAATCAGATATTTCTTTATAAAAGCTGTTTGAAATATCTACGCTAATCTTGTTTTTAGGTGCAATATATTTCTTCTTATCTTCCAGGTAAAAACATACCTTAGTTTGTCCTGAATATTTACCGCAAATATCAATAATCTTATTTGCAGTCTGCATATCGTCTGAACGAATCTTAACACAAAAATTCATAGATGCTGTTAACTGCTTGAATTCAGATGTACTATACAAGGCTTCACAAATTATACTTTTACTATCGTCCTTTTGAGATACCTTACCTTTCAGGATAACTACTGCATCTTCCTTTAACTTTGACATTGAAATCATGTATAAATCAGGAAAAATAACTGCTTCTATTTCACCTGATTCATCTGAAAATGTGAGAAATGCCATTTTGCTTCCATTTTTCGTTATATGCTGCTTCACATTCTGCAAAGAACATATAAGTACAACTTTAATTCCGTCACCATATCTATCTGAATAAAGAGATATAATATACGGAGTTCTCAGAAGTTTTCGCAAATAATCGTACTCCTGCATCGGACTTCCTGACAAATAAAGTCCTGTAACCTCTTTTTCCATACTTAAAAGATTGTGCATTGGTAACTCGTCAACATAAGGAATCTTCTTTCTGTATACAGATGAATCTGCTGAATCAAGAAAATTCAGCTGACCTTCAATAGCTTCATGTGAATTTTCTGATGCAGCCGCAAGCAATTCTTCAAAATTATTCAAAAGCTGATGACGGTTTAAACCAAAACAATCTAAAGCTCCTGCTTTTATCAGGCTTTCAATTGCTCTTTTATTTAAGTCCCTGCTTTCAGCACGTTCAAAAAAATCATAAACATCAGTATATCTGCCGTTTGCTTCCCTTTCTGACACTATTCTGTCAACAAGTCCTTTGCCGCAGTTTTTTACAGCCTGTAATCCAAAATAAATTTTGTTGTCATTGCACGCAAATCCACTTTCGCTTTTATTAACATCAGGATTAATTACCGCTACTCCATTCTGTCTGCATTCTGATATATATTCAAGTAATTTTGACGTTGTAGACATAACGCTTGACATTAATGATGACATATATTCCTTAAAATAATAGCATTTCAAATATGCAGTCTGATATGCAAGATAAGAATATGCAGCTGCATGAGACTTATTAAATGCATAGGACGCAAAGCTTACCATTTCATCAAAAATCTCATTAGCAATCTTTTCGCTTACTCCGTTTTTTATTGAACCGCTTACAAAGTTTTCACGTTCCTGCAGCATAACGTCATGCTTCTTTTTAGCCATGGCACGACGGACTATATCAGCTCTCCCATAAGAATATCCAGCCATTTTACGACAAATCTCCATAACCTGTTCCTGATATACTATGCATCCGTAAGTTTCACTTAGTATATCCCTGAGAATTTCATGTTTGTAAACAATTTTATCAGGGTTACGCTTATTAGCAGCGTATACGGGTATAGATTTCATCGGTCCCGGTCTGTATAATGATAAAACAGCTATGAGATCCTCCAGCTTTTCAGGTCTGAGTTCAATAAGCTTCTGACGCATTCCGTCACTTTCAAATTGAAAAACACCGGTTGTATCTCCCTTTGAAAGCATATTAAAAACATTCTTGTCATCAATTGGAACTTTTGATATATCAAAATCAGGATTGGTCTTTCTTATCTGATTTTGACAGTCACGAATAACTGTAAGGTTTCTGAGTCCAAGAAAGTCCATTTTTAAGAGTCCGAGTGATTCAAGAATGCCCATCGTATACTGAGTAACTACAGTATCATCATTACGCTGCAATGGTACAATATCACTTATCGGAACTGCTGATATAACAACCCCTGCTGCATGAGTTGATGCATGACGAGGCATTCCCTCAAGCTGTTTTGCCATATCAATAAGCTCATGGACTGCTTTATCCGAATTATAAAGATACTTTAAGTCCTCGGATTCCTCCATTGATTCTGATAATGTATTTCTTGAATCCACCAGCTTTGCGGTTTTGTCACAAAGCTGGTATGATACTCCCATTACTCGTCCCACATCACGAATTGCCGCCCTTGCCTTCATTGTATCAAATGCAATTATTTCAGATACTTTATCTGCACCATACTTCTGAATAACATAATCTTTAACTTTTTGTCTGCCCTCAATGCAAAAATCAATATCAAAATCAGGCATACTTACTCTTTCAGGGTTTAAAAATCTTTCAAAAAGAAGATTATAGTTAATAGGGTCAATACCTGTTATACCTATGCAGTAAGCACATAAGCTTCCTGCACCTGAACCTCTGCCGGGTCCTACAGGTATATTGTTTGATTTGGCATACCTTATGAAGTCCCATACAATTAAATAGTAATCAGTATATCCCATTTTTGAAATAACAGAAAGCTCATATTCCATTCTGTCTGTTACTATTTTATCAGGACTTTTTCCATAAATCCTGTACATGCCGTCATAACATAATTTGCGAAAATACTTGTTATTATCAGTTACACCTTCAATATTGAATTTTGGGAGTTTTATTTTGCCAAACTCAAATTCTACATTGCATCTATCAGCAATTTTTACAGTATTCGCAACAGCTTCAGTATGTCCTTTAAAAAGCTTTTCCATTTCATCAGCAGATTTTAGATAAAACTCATCATTTTCAAATTCCATGCCGTTTGGTTCATCAAGAGTTTTATTTATCTGAATACAAAGCAGAACCTTTTGCATTTTGGCATCACTTTGATAAATATAGTGGCTGTCATTTGTTGCAGCCAAAGGAATATCAAGTTCATTTGCAAGCCTGTATAAATTCGGCAGTATTTTTATCTCATCGCCTATCCTGTGATTTTGTACTTCTATATAAAAATTGTCTTTTCCGAAAATATTAATATATCTCTTTGCCGCATTGACTGCTTCTGTGTAATTTCCTTCTGTCAAACGGCGTGGTATCTCTCCTGCAAGACAAGCAGACATGCATATAAGTCCGTCACTGTACTTTTTCAATAATTCGAGGTCAACACGAGGCTTATTGTAAAATCCCTCAAGATTTGCAATTGAAACAAGCTTGACCAGATTTTGATAACCTGTATTGTTTTTACACAGCAAAATAAGATGATATGGTGATGAATCAAGCTTTGGCTCACGATCAAAACGAGTTCTTGGAGCAACATAAACTTCACAGCCGATTATAGGCTTTATTCCCTCTTTTTTAGCTTCTTTGTAAAACTCAACAGCACCATACATATTCCCATGGTCTGTAACAGCAACGGCAGTTTGTCCCAGTTCCTTTACCCTCTGAATAAGATTTTTAATTCGGCAAGCACCGTCAAGCAAGCTGTATTCACTGTGAACATGCAGATTTACAAAATCACTGTTTTTCATTTTTCTGCACCATTTCCTCCCGTATCTCATTTGCTATTTTTTCAAGTTTTTTAAATCTATGATTTATACCTGAACGGCTTATCGGAGTTTTGAGTGAATTACCTATTTCCTGTAAGCTCATATCCGTATTTTCAAGGCGAAGCTCTGCTACCTCACGAAGTTCAGGAGTAAGACTGTTCAGACCAACTGTTTCAGCAATGATTTTTATATTATCAATTTGCTTTAATGCAGCATTCACTACCTTATCTATGTTTGCACTGTCACAATTGGCAAGCCTGTTTGCTTTATTGCGAACGTCCTTGAATATTTTAACATTCATAAGTTCAATGGTACACTGCTGTGCTCCAATATAAGTGAGAGTATCTTCAATTGATTCGCTCTCCTTAATATAAACAACATACATATTTTTTCGTACGAATATTTTTGCATTAACACCTATATCAAGAAGAATAAGCTGTAATTCCTCAGCAAGCCGCCTGCATGGAGCTGCAAATTCAAGATGATATTCTTTAGACGGGTCGTTGACGCTTCCGCATGATAAAAAAACTCCTGCCGTAAATACTCCAAGACTATTATTGACCACTATCTCCTGATTAATGAAACGATTTTCCACATCAATGAAATATCGTTTTAAAACAATGTCTATTTCATTTTTGTCAGTTATAGTGCAGGTATATAGTTTATTATCATTTTTCTTAACGCTTTCATGAACGCTGATATGTATTTTATCCTTAAAAACTGATTTTACAAGTTCATTAAATAATCTGGCTGTAACACTGCTTTCTGTTTGCAATGTAATATTTTCTCTGCTTATGCTCTTACAATAAATTAGCATGCCGTAAAGGCATGCAAATTTTTTGTCATTATCATTTATTGTAGAATATATTTCTTGTCTTACCTCATTTGAAAATGACATAAAATCACCTGAAACCCCTCATCAATAAATTTTATCTTTTGTTATATCTCTGTGATACTTTTGTACCTTATATCCATTTTCAATCAAATGCTTTGCCATAAGCTCAGCAAATGTAATTGAACGGTGCTTTCCGCCTGTACAGCCAAACGAAACAACCAACTGACTTTTTCCCTCGTTTATATAAAGCGGTATTAAAAAGTCAAGCAAATCCACAATCTTCCTGAACAATTCCTTTGACTGTTCAAAGCTCATAACATAATTACGAACACATTCTTCACAGCCTGTATGTGACTTTAATTCTTTAATGTAGAATGGATTTGGCAGACATCTTACGTCAAAAACAAGATCAGATTCAGTTGAAACACCATACTTATAGCCAAATGACATCACTTTAATTGTAAGAGAATCTGATTTATTATCCAGAAACAAGCTTTTAACCTGCTCTTTAAGCTGATTTGCAGATAATTCAGATGTTTCAATGTAATAATCGGCAATTTCACGCAAACGTGAAAGCTGCTTACGCTCATATTTTATTGCCTCATGCAGATTGCCGTTAAATTTTTCATCAAGCGGATGCTTTCTTCTTGTTTCCTTGTATCTTTTTATAAGCACCTCATCATTTGCACTTATAAATAATATTTTCGTTTCCAGATCTTCTATGGATTTTAAATGCTGCCATGCCTTAAAAATTTCATCAAACATATCTCCGGAACGAATATCAACAGCAACCGCAATTTTATTAAGTTCATTATCGGAATGTTTACAGATATCAACAAATTTCGGTATCAGCTCCGGAGGTATATTATCAATACAATAATATCCGATATCCTCCATTACGTCCATAACACATGACTTTCCTGAACCGGACATTCCGGTTACAATTAAAAGACGCATATAATCCTCCGTCCTTTCAGATACAGCTTTCTATTTTAATATGATCGGTTCAAGCTCCAGAACATATCCCGTTTTTTCTTTAACAATTTTTTTCACTTTATCGCAGAGTTCCAGAACGTCAGCACACGTTGCATAACCTTTATTTATTACAAATCCGCTGTGCTTTTCGCTGACCATAGCTCCGCCGCACGTAAGTCCTTTTAAACCGCACTGGTCAATAAGCAATGAGGCATAGCTTCCTTCAGGTCTTTTAAATGTACTGCCTGCACTCGGATATTCCAACGGCTGCTTGGCAGTTCTTTTTGCCATACATTCTGTCATTCTTTCCCTGATTTCATCTGAATTTCCTTTTTCAAGACTCAACGTTACTCCTGTAATTATCTTATCAGAATCTGTAAAAATACTCTTTCTGTATGAAAAATCTGACTTTTTTAATTCAATTGTATGGACTTCCCCACTGCCGTCAACATATTCAGCAGAATGTGCAATATCTGATATTTCGCTTCCGTAAGCACCTGCATTCATATACAATGCACCGCCAAGTGTACCGGGAATTCCAAAAAGATTTTCCATACCGGTAAAACCATTTTGCTGTGCAAGAACGCATGCTGACGCAAGAAGTGTACCTGCTTCACACTCAATCATACTTCCACTTAAAACTGTATAAGCAAAATCATGTCCGAAAAAAAGCACTATACCGTCATATCCTTCGTCAGAAACAATTATATTGCTGCCTCTACCGATTACTCTGAATTTTAATTTCTTTTCTTTCAAAAAACGAACAATTGCAGAAACACTTTTTGTACTGTTAATACTTATTAAAGCTCTGCAAGGTCCGCCGAATTTAAAGGTTGTATATTCTTTTAATCCGCAATCCGGAATAAACTTGCATTCCAGATTATCACAAAGCTCTTTAAGCTCATTTAAATAAGACATAGCTTCCCCCTGATGAATTCAGAAAATAACTTAAAGTATTTCCATTAGAAATTATCGTAATTTTTTACGGTTTCCTTTGCATCTGATTCCATACCAAGACGGTCAAGAAGTTCCTGGGCTGCATTATAACCCATCTTTTTCTGTCTGTTATTCATAGCGGCAACCTCCATGATTACAGCAAGATTACGTCCCGGTTTGACAGGAATGGTAAGAGAAGGCACCTTTACTCCCAATATAGACATATATTGAGTGTCTACACCCATTCTGTCGTAAATTTTTTCAGGATTCCAAAGCTCCATTTCAACCACAAGGTCTATTTTTTCCGTAATTTTAACAGCACCCATACCAAAAAGACGTCGTGCATTAATTATTCCTATTCCTCTCAGTTCAAGGAAATGACGGATATTATCAGGTGAGCTTCCTACAAGGCTTATATTTGAAACTTTCCTTATTTCAACGGCATCATCCGCAACGAGTCGATGTCCTCTTTTTACAAGCTCAATGGCGGTTTCACTTTTGCCGACTCCGCTTTCACCTGTAATAAATACGCCCTCACCATAAATCTCAATCAACACTCCATGACGTGTAATTCTTGGTGCTAAATTAAGGTTAAGAAATGCTATTATTCCTGACATAAAATTAGATGTGCTTTCCTTACTTCTGAGCAGCGGGACTTCATATTCCCTTGCAAGCTCCAGCATTTCAGCAAAATAAGGCAGTTCTCTTGTAATGATAAGTGCAGGAAGTCTTTGGGAAAATAAAAGCTGTAATCTTTCACGCCTTGTTTTTTCATCAATAGTTGAAAGATAAGCAAATTCCATTTTACCTATTATCTGAATACGCTCAGGATCAAAATATTCATAAAATCCCATAAGCTGTAAACCCGGTCTGTTTACGTCATTTTCCGAAATTAAAATTTCAGAAGCCTCCTTATGAATATATATGACCTCCAGCTTAAACTCTTGTATCACCTTTTGAAGCGATACTGTAAATTTATCTGACATAACTCTTAACCTCCATTTTATCTTAAAACAAACGACTTATAACCACATTCATTTATTGCATTTTTAATTGCTGCAGCGTCAGCATTTTCAACACCTGTTCCCGAAACTCTTATCGCAACATTAAAATCAGAGAATTTCCCGTCCAGAAGTCCCAAAATCTTTTTAATATTATCGCTTGCTGAACCCTTAAATTCATAATACATTCCGTCAACATCAAGTCCTGCGGCAAGCTCCTCCATATTTATATTGATTATAACAGTGCTTACCTGCAGCAGCATCGGCTGAAAAACATCTGCCTTTCCGCTTACAAGATCTGCTGCTGAAACCTCAAGAAATGCAGGGCATTTTGCTGAAACAGAAGCAGAATAAATTGAATTTACCAAAGATGTCAGTGCAAGGTATCTTTCAGAGTCGTTTACCTTTTCATCAAGTATTGATAAATCACTTTCCCTGAAAGGCGGAAAAACAACATCTCCGCATACAATGTTCGCAAATCCTGAAGCTGTTACTTCTGACACAATACTTGATATATAATTTTTACATTCATCTGAAAATGGTGACAGCCATGGCTTTCCGCCGTTTTCCAAGCTGTTGTCAAGCCAGCGTGAACCATCACCTGTTGTTCTGTAGCCTGCATCAGGATATGTCTGAGGATATATATTATCGTTAAGGATACTAAGATATGCAACAGGTTTATAACCTGCATCATTTATAACCTCAACAATTTTTGAAAGTTCAAGTGTTGACTGAACTGCACCTGACAATACAGCATTATTTACCTTGCTTGCATAATTAAGCTTTCCGCCTTTAACCTTTAAAGGTACCATTACATATTCTATTTCAGAATTTGACGAAAGATGGCTCACAGCAGAAATTAAAGAATTTTCGCTTGTTAAATCCGAAGAAGCAAGTGATGCACAATAAAAGCTGCTCGACACAGCATCAGGGAAATCCATGCTGCTGTCAAGGGAACTGCTCATATCATAGCTGCTTTCAGAGCTGCTTGTTTCAGCAACAATCGGTACACTGTTGTCGCCTTTTTTCTTTGTATAATTCATGATTGGCTCTGCTACACTGTATCCTAGAAAAACCACACCGCTGAGAAACAGAACTGTAAGTCCTGCTGAAAAAATTTTATTTGGAATACTCTTGCCATAAAAATTTTTCTCTTTTGTTTTGTAAATTTTCCTTCCTTTATTTTTTATTTTCATTTATATCTCTCCTGAAATCTACACAATTAAATCTTAATTTTACAAAAGACTGCGTCTTATCATATACTGCTCCCTAACGAATAAACTGCCATTGAAATCATTCCGATATAAACCAGCATTGCAGGGAGTCCACGAAATGATGCAGGCACTTTAGATGAATTGAGATTTTTATATGCTGCCATAAGGAAAAGAGCAGCTACAACAAATCCAAATCCTGACTGCAATCCAAACAAAGCATAATAACTGAGATCAAAATTACCTGTTTCCAATGCTTTATTATGTACTGTAAAAATTGAACCTGCTACAGCACAATTATATGCAGATAAATGAATATAAAGCTTACATTTTTCAAAAAAATTCTTGTTTGCAACATTCAGAATTATTAATGCAGCAACATAGATTATCGCAATTACTGCTACATAGCAAATAAGAAGCAGATAATCAGATTTTGCCGGAATAATACGGTCAATAAAATATGCAGTCATTGAAGCAGAAGTTACAAAAAAAGTAATTGTCAAGCCGATTTTTGCAAGATTAACCTTATTTTTTGCCGCAACTATCATTGTACTTGTTCCAAGTGCCTGAGTAAATATAAGATTTGCACACAGCAGTGCAATAAACTCTTTTATTAGAAACAATTATTTCACCTCTGAATCTGTCTTTTCAGCTTCGATTAACGATCTGATTTTTCTGTATACTGCACACATAATCCCCAAAAAGATAAATCCGCCGAATGGCTGGGATATTCCGCTTATTACAGTATCTACATCAACAACGTGACTGTTTATCGTACCATTTCCAAAAAGCTCACGTATAAATGCAGTAAGAAGCATAACAAAGTCAAAGCCCAGAATACAAAATATTAATGAACCAAGCATTTGTATTCTCGGCTGTTTAAAAAATCTTACTTCTGTCTGATAGACAATAAGTGAGTTAACAGCTATAAGAGGAAAATATATGCCTATATTTATAATTGAATCCGGATAAATCTCTGTCGAAAGTCTGCGAACAGGGATATATATTACAGAGGCGATCAATGCATAAATTATTATTTTTACTGCATACGGAAGTTTTCTTGGTACGAAAGACGCTGCCGCAACTGAAAGAAAAGTAATAATTGTAAATGCATAAATCAAAGCCAATGCATTCTGAATTGTATTTCCGCAGATTATCACAGGAGAAATTACCATTCCTGCTGACAAAACAGTATTGTCCTTTAAAAGACCGTCCGTCTTTACCGAATTAGTCAACATCGTTTAAATCATCTCCCTGAGTTTCTGCAATATTACTTTCTTCTTCATTTTTTGATTCTGACATTTTATTGATTTCGTCAACTGCATCTTCTGCTATTTCAGAAATAGTTTTATTCATGTTTTCGTCAGTTTCCTGAATCTTTTCATCTGTATTAATTTCTGTTGATGCTGCGTTTTCAGACTCGGAAAGCTTATTGATTTTCTTTTCAAGCTGTTTCAAAGCAAGTGCTGCAGGAGTCATAATGACCGCTACTGTAATATAGACGTTTTCCTGACCTGAAGTAAGTAACAAGACATACGAAATTAAAGCAATAAACAGACCATAGAAAAAGCTGAAATGCTTTTTTTCAGGTGCAATTCTTACATCCGATATTATAAATGAACCTGCAAAAAGCGTCATATTTGTTGCAAGCAGGTATTTTGCACTTTCAATTCTTCCTTCACCAATCGGACATATTGCCGACATGAACATCAATCCGGCAAAAAAACCTATAAAGGAACCGGCAGACAAATCCTTTCTGAAAAGCAGTATTACAGAGCTTATCAGCAAAAGCAGTATGCTTACCGCACCCATCGGTCCGCTGAAATTACCCATAACAATATCATAATCAGAAATTGAAAGCTTGCCTGTAGTATTGAATATATGTGAAGCTGAACTTACCAGTTTTTGAGACTGATTAAAAATATCTGCCTTTACAAAAGGATTCGGATATTCAAGAAGCTGTTTGCCGAATGATGTAAGTGCAAACAAATATCCTACTGCAGCAGGAGAAAAAATCATGTTTTTACGTCCGCCAAAAATATTTTTTCCTACAATATTGGCAAAAATACAAGTCAAGACAGGTATTTTATAATCAATTGTTGCAGGCATCATAAGTGCAATGATAAAACCGTCATTAATACAGCTCAGATTATCAGCTGTAAATTTTTTTCGCATGGCGATCAGTGACAAATATTCACATGCAAATGAAGCTGTTACACATAATCCGGCAATTAAAACAGCTCGGAATCCATAATAAAAATATGCCATTATTTCTAATGCAAGCAGAGTTATGAAAATGTCCATCCAAACGAAGCGTTCCTGCTTTACCTTTTTAAGCATGTAACTTTTTCCTCATAAGCATCGCTGCTTCTTTCATATTCTTTGATTTAAACAAATAACTGCCTGATACAAGAACATTTGCTCCGGCTTTTTTTACTATTTCGGATGTGACATTATCAATGCCTCCGTCAACCTGAATAAAGACATTTTCAAGATTAAGTTCGCATATTTTTTCTCTGATTTTTACTATTTTATCTACTGTATCTGCAATAAAGCTCTGACCTCCAAATCCCGGTTCAACAGTCATAACGAGAATCATATCTGCATACGGCAGAAATTCAAACACATCTTCAGCAGGAGTATTTGGCTTTACAGCTATTGCCGCTTTTATTCCATGCTTATGAATTTGTTTTATTGTTTCATACGGATCACTGCTGCTTTCCAGATGAAAAGTAATAATATCAGCTCCGCTTGCCGCAAAAGCATCAACATATTTTAATGGATCTGTAATCATCAGGTGTACATCAAGAGTCAAATCGGTTATGTCGTTAATACATTTTAAAATTGGTATTCCATATGTAATATTGTTAACAAACACTCCGTCCATAACATCAAAATGAACCATATCTATCTGATTTTCTTTTAATCTTTCGATTTCTTTGCCAAGATTAAGCATATCTGCACTTAATATAGACGCTGAAACATAATTTTCCAATTATCTCATCCTATTCTTTTCAGGCAATAATGTGGTGCTGCCTTTATTTATATTTATTGCAAAAAGCAAAACAAATTTCAACATCATTCAATAATGCTACTTATTATTATATAATATTTATTAATTTCCGTCAATATAAAATACATTTTTTTTACTCAATATTTTTTCGGTCTTATGTAACGCTATAAATAAACACAATTAGCTTTAAAGTATATGCATCGTTCTTTATCCGCATCGGTATATACAAGTTCAACATATCCGTTTTCAAAATTTTCTGTATTAAATTTCTCATAATGAAAGCGGCGGATTTCAGTTTCCAGAAATTTCTCATTTATTTCATTATCATAAGCAAGCATACAGCCACAGTATTCACTGTTTTCATAAACCGACATTACACAGGTTTTACACATCAGCAGACTTTCAATCTCCTCTGCCATATAATCAAAATCTCTCTCAGAATATCCATAAGCAGAAACAAGATTTCCGAATTTTAAAACAATATAATCCCGTTCCAATGTAAGTGTAAGCTGTTCTATACTGTTGGGAAGTACAAAAAGTGCGTATATCTTATTAAATTCATTAGTCAGCTGTCTTATTTTATATTCACTAAAGCGTCCTCTTACCTTTTTAACAAGCGGAGTCAGCCTCATTTGCAATATCACCTCATTATACAACAATACACATATAATACCACATTTTATTGCTTAATTCAAGAAAATATTGCTTTTTTATATAGTGTGAATTATACCGCATCGAACTAAATATTCATACTTGACTTAATTATACCATAATGCTATAATTAATAATGATTAATTTTAAGGAGGAAGTAATATGAATGTTACGCTTATCTCCTGCACTCCTGAACCGGAGAAGCTTATTGCTGCTGCAGCTAAGCTATGTTATGCAGATTCAAGCGCTATGAACTTAATGGACGGACTTACCGAGGAAAAAACTGCATCCTTTGTTGAAATGCTTTCCAATATAGGTCACGAAAGTCCTATTGAACACGCAAGCTTTACTTTTGGCATTGAGGGAGTTTCACGTTCTCTCCTTGCACAAATTACCCGTCACAGAATCGCATCATTCTCGGTTCAAAGTCAGAGATATGTTAAGAAATCAAACTTCATCTATGTAACACCTCCTGAAATAAGCAGCAGTCCAGATGCTCTTGAGATTTTTAATAAATCAATGTCAGAAAGCTTTGAAAACTACAATAAGCTCTGTGACATTTTACAGAAAAAACATTATGAAAGTTTTATTTCTGAAGGTATTTCAGAAAAAGCCGCACTCAGCAAAGCTGAGAAAAAGGCTATTGAGGACGCAAGATTTGTTCTTCCAAATGCATGTGAAACTAAAATGGTTTTGACTATGAATGCAAGAAGTCTGATGAATTTCTTTCGTATGCGTTGCTGTAACAGAGCTCAATGGGAAATTCGAGAGCTTGCTCGTGAAATGCTGAGATTATGCTGCGAAAAAGCTCCTGTTCTTTTTATGAATGCAGGGCCTTCCTGCTGCAGCGGTGCATGTCACGAAGGAAAAATGTCGTGCGGAAAAGCAGACGAAGTAAAAAAATATTTTCATGACTTAAAGCAGAACTGCAAAAATCATGCTTGAATGCTTTTTGCGATATTGCCCTAAAATGCAAAAAATCCTATGGCTGACGCTGCCAAAATGCGTAAGGACTTGTTCTAACAGGATATAACATTCAGATTTTTGACAAATTCAGCCGAAAGCTATGTCAAAAATCCTTGTCACGTATCAGTATGACTGCATACTTTTTCTTGCCCTCTGATAAATTATGCACAAAAATCTGCATATTCTACCTATAAAAACAAGTTCTAATGATTGGAGTAATAAATGCTTGAATTTCGAGATATTGACATTTCTGATAAAGAATGGATTACTTCTCTTTTGAGAAAATCTGATTTTATGGGCTGTGAATACAGCTTTGCCAACAATATGGCATGGAGAAGATTAAGTGAATCAAAAATAACTCGTTTTCAGGATTTTTATATATCCTGTGCTTTTGGAACTGAAGACGGTATACCAACATTTACTTTTCCTGCAGGTTCCGGTGATTACAAAGCACTTTTTAATGAGTTGAAAGGTTTTGCTGAATCTGTTAACAAGCCTTTGAGAATATGCGGTGTAACAAAAAAAGGTCTTGATATTATTGACAGTTTTTTTAAAGGAGAATTTACTGCTCAGCTTGACAGAGATAATTCAGACTATATTTACAGTTCGGAAAAACTGATTAATCTAAGCGGAAAAAAATATCATCAGAAAAGAAATCATCTTGCACGACTAAATGACTATAAATGGGAATACCATGACATCTCAGACAATGATTTTGATGACTGCATTTCATTCAGTACATTAAACTATAATTACAAAAAGGGAGAAAACAGTCAGTCAAGTATTGCTGAACAATATGCTATAAATACCTATTTTAATTACTTTCATGAACTTGGTTTAAAGGGCGGCATTATAAAAATAAATGATAAAATTGCTGCTATGACCATTGGAGAAAAATTAAACAGCAATACTTTTTGTGTTCACATTGAAAAGGCTGATACAAGATATCAGGGAATATATGTCGGAATAAACAATTCATTTGCTAAATCAGCAGCATCAGACTGTAAATTTATAAATCGTGAAGAAGATTTGGGAATAGAGGGACTAAGACGTTCCAAGCTTTCTTATCATCCCGAATTTATTCTTGAAAAATATGAGATTATTTTTAGCTGAACACAACAGCAGATTGGAGAAAATTATGATTTATGTTTTTTTGGCTCAGGGGTTTGAAGAAGTTGAGGCTTTAGCTCCGATTGACCTTTTAAGACGCTGTGGAAAAGAGGTTATTACAGTAGGCGTTAATGACAATATTATTGTAGGTTCACACAATATTCCTATAGTAACAGATACAATTACTCAGGAAATTAAACTTGATGACACTTTGGAAATGATAGTTCTTCCGGGAGGTATGCCGGGTACAATTAATCTTGAAAACAACCCTGCTGTACAGGAAGCAATCGACTTTTGTGTTAAGAATGACAAATTTATCGGTGCTATTTGTGCAGCACCCTCCATACTTGGTCACAAAGGCATTTTAAAAAATAAAAAAGCCGTTTGTTTTGAGGGGTTTGAAAATCAGCTTGAAGGTGCGGACGTAAGTAAGGATTCTGTAATGGCAGACGGCAATATTATAACTGCAAGAGGTGCAGGTGTTGCTGTTCAGTTCGGACTCAAACTGGTTGAAGTTCTTATATCAAAAGAACGAAGTGATACTCTTAAGGCAGCTATTCTTTGCGAATAATTATGATTGAACAGAATAAAAAAAATCTGCGTGATCAATTAATTAAAAAACGCAGACTAATTGAAAATCGAACTGAAAAAGACATATCTGTTTTTCAAAAGCTTATTGAAAACGAGAAAGTCAAAAATGCAGATAATATACTGATATATATTTCTTATAATGATGAAACAGACACAGCCATGCTTTTAGATTATCTGCTTTCTGAAAATAAAAATGTATATGCACCAAAATGCAGTAAAAATGGTCAGATGAAATTCTTTCTCATTAAGTCATCAGACGAACTGCAAAAGGGTGCATACGGCATTCCTGAACCAACAGGTGAAATTGAACCTGTTATTACAGAACGTACAGTATGCATAGTGCCTGCCGTAAGTTTCACTGAAATTGGCTGCCGTCTTGGATATGGCGGCGGATATTATGACAGATTCCTAAGCAAAAATCCTATGCTGTTTACAATAGGTATCTGTTATGAAGATTTGATTTCAGAAACACTTCCATGTACTGAACATGATGTAAAAGTTAAGGCTGTTATAACAGAAGAAAGGACGGTATATCCAATTGCCAAGGGATAATGATTCACTCATTAATGATATTCTTAATGAGCTAGACAATAAATCAAAAAGCAAAACTGAAGCTTCATCCGAAATCGAAAAAAATAATATCCGGAAATATGAAAAAGCTGTTGAACATGAAATTTCCGCTGAAACTGAAGCCTCAGTTCAAGATGCGGAAATCTCCAACTCAGTACATTCAGCAGATCCTCAGGAGGATTTTATCAACAAAGCATTTGATGATTCAAAAAGAAAACTGCATGAAGCTGAAAAGCCTGAACTTACAGCAACAGCAGTAAGGAACAGAGATACTCATCAGCCTGATAAATCAGCTCCTGCAAAAAGGAAAAAAAGAAAAAGAAGAAAACAGAGAAGCAGACTTCCGGGAGTTCTAATTCTTACAGTATTTATTTTTGCAGTTTCTATTTCTCTTTCTCTTGTAATTATTGCATTCGGAAAAGATGTTCTCGGTATAGGAAAAAGTGAAACTACTCATCTTGTTGTAATTCAAGAGGGTGCTACTACAGAACAGATTTCTCTGATGCTTAAGGATGAAGGCATTATAAAATCCCCCAAATGTTTTCAGCTTTTTTCAAAGTTAAGAAAATCAGATTCATCATATATTCCGGGTGAACATTTTATAAGAGCTAATATGGCTTATGAAACTATTATTGAAGAACTTACTTCAACTGAAAATGAAAATAAAGAATCTGTTGAAGTTATGTTTAAGGAAGGTATTACTCTTATTGACGCTGCTGCACTCCTTGAAGAAAATGGAGTATGCTCGGCAGATGAATTCATTTTTTACTTTAATTCAGGCGGATACGGCTTTGAATTTGAAAACAAATTGAATCTTGCATCTGACCGCAAATTCTATCGTATGGAAGGTTATCTATTCCCTGATACATATTTCTTCTATAAGGACATGTCGCCGGAAGAAGTGTGCCAGAAAATCTATCTTAATTTCGACAACAAAATGACGGATAATCATACAAATGAAGACCGGTACAAGAGAATGGAAGAACTTAACCTTACGCTCGATCAACTTATTACTTTTGCATCTATGGTGCAGGCAGAAGCATGTACTGTTGATTCGATGAAAATGGTTGCATCTGTTTTCTGGAACAGACTTAATAATCCCGATACTTACCCTAAACTGGAATCTGACCCGACAGAAAATTATGCTAATGATGTAATACGTCCTCATATGGAAGTATTTGACCAAGCTACTATTGATGCTTACAATACTCTGATCGGTCCGGGACTTCCACCCGGAGCAATCTGCAATCCGGGAATTGAAGCTATTGACGCTGTCCTTGCAGCAGTTAAAAGCGATTATTTCTTCTTCAATGCAAATATAAATACTAAAGAAGTATACTACGCTAAAACTTATGAAGAACATTTAGCAAATCTTGAAATGGTTGAACAGCAGTATGCTGACGCTCAGGCAGCAGAGGAGGCAGCAAATAATGCAGGGTAATAATTTTTTAGAAGTCCTCTCCCCTGTCGGAGATACAGAGCGATTTAATGCTGCTTTGAAATATGGTGCTGACGCTGTTTACCTCGGACGCAAAAGCTTCGGCATGCGTTCTTCTCCGATGAATTTTGATTATGAACAGCTCATATCAGCGGTAAATAAAGCGCATGAAAAAGGCGTAAAGGTATATCTTACCTGCAACACTCTCCCAAGAAATAATGAAATTCCTGAGTTTCAACAGTTTATAGAAGAAGCTGTTTCAGCTAAGGTGGACGCAGTAATAGTTGCTGATATCGGTTTAATGGCTCTTGTAAAAAAATTTGCTCCTGATATGGAAATTCATATGTCTACTCAAACCGGAATTGTCAACTATGTGACAGCCACTGAGCTTTATAACATGGGAGCTAAAAGAGTTGTTCTTGCAAGAGAACTTTCACTTGAAGAAATTGCTGAAATAAGAGTGAAATCACCTAAAGATATGGAAATTGAAGTATTTGTGCATGGTGCTATGTGCGTTTCTTTCTCGGGACGCTGTCTGCTCTCTCAATATCTTGTAAATCGTGACGCAAACAGAGGTGAATGTGCTCAGCCATGCAGGTGGGGTTATCATCTTATGGAAGAAAAGCGTACAGACCAATTCTTCCCTGTTTTTGAAGATGAAAAGGGTACTTATATTTTAAATGCAAAAGACCTTTGTATGATTGACCACATTGATAAGCTTGCTGAAGCAGGTGTATCAAGCCTTAAAATTGAGGGCAGAGCTAAATCAGCGTATTATGTAGCTGTTATTACAAATGCATACAGAATGGCTGTTGACGAATATTACAAAAATCCCAATAACTTTAAATTAAGTGATTGGATCCATGATGAAGTATTTAAAGTCAGCCACAGAAAATACTGCACAGGATTTTTCTTTGGACATCCTAAGGACTGTCAATATTACGAAACAGGCGGTTACATCAGAAATTATGATGTTGTTGCAGTAGTTGAAAAATGTGAAAATGGTATTGTTTACTGCACTCAACGCAATAAGTTTATGGCAGGAGATACTGTAGAAGTTGTTTCACCGTCTCAAAAACCGATAGAAATTACTATTGATGAATTATTTGATGAAAACGGCAATTCAATTGAAACTGCTAACCATGCTATGATGAAATTCTCATTTAAATGTGATGTTAATTTTATTCCCGAGTCAGTAATAAGAACTTATGCCAAAACTTCAAACAATGTAAAATAACTGACAAGAGGGTGCTTAAATACAAGCACCCTCTGTATAATATATACTTCGTTTAAAGCGTTTGTCAGCGTCAACAGAATAAATTAAATCTTCACCCTCTTTATAATATATACTTTACTTAAAGTTTTACTTCATACCCGACATACCTGTTAAATACATCATATATTTCTGGGTATTTTTTCTGAGTACGAATCGGTTTCATATTCATATTGACAAAGCAATGAGCAGTTTTCCCTTCCGCATAAAGAACAGTATTATCAGGATTTACAATTTTATATGTAATCTCAAAACGCAGACCATTAAAATTTTCTATTTTAGGTATTACTGCAAATTCCTCATCAAATCCGACAGGAAATTTATAACGGCACTCTGCTGAAAGCACAGGAACCATTACTCCTTGTGCTTCAATAACTTCAAAAGGCAATCCTGCCTGTTCCAAAAGTGAAACTCTTGATTCCTCAAACCACCTTATATAATTTGAATGATGCACTATTCCCATTTTGTCAGTTTCATAATAAAAAGCTTTTCTTCTATAAGCATAAATTTCATTTAACATGTTTACTTTCCTTTCAGAGCTTAAAGAGCTAATATGTACAGTCATGTTTGACATTGCTTTTATTATATCATAAATAAAGTTAAAAAACAACTCCGAGGTGAAAAAATGAAAAGAATACTTACAAAAATTTTCAGCAGAAACTTTATCTTTATTGCAATGCTTCTGCTGCAAATTGCTTTTATTGCATTTACAATATGGAAATTAAGGGAACATTACTTCATTATCCATGTGAGTATAATGGTTCTGAATATCGTTCTAATAGTCTACATTATAAATAAGAATGAAAACCCTGCATATAAACTTGCGTGGATCATAGCCATAGACATTCTGCCTCTTTTTGCAGGACTTGCATATCTTTTTATTCAAACTCAGCTTGGAAAAAAGCTTTTTATAAAACTTCAGGACAGAAGTATAGAGTATTCTAAAAATTTTCTTATGCAAAATCAGGATACACTTTCTCATCTTGAAATTGAAAGCAAAAAGGTTTCAAATCTGTCAACATATATAAATCAATTTGGCCCATATCCTGTCTACACCAAAACTACAGTTCAGTATTTTCCTGTCGGCGAGCTGCAATTTGAAGCTCTTATAAATGAATTAAAAAAAGCAGAGCATTTTATCTTCATGGAGTTTTTTATTATAGCACAAGGCTATATGTTTGATACAATTGCAGATGTTCTGATTGATAAATCAAAATCAGGCGTTGAAATAAGATTTATGTATGACGGAATCGGTGCTCAGATTAACTCTCCAGTTCCAAATAAGTATTTCAAAAAATTAACTGAAAATGGTATTAAGTGCAAGGTATTCAATCAATTCACACCTTTTCTTTCAACTATTCAGAATAACCGTGACCACCGAAAAATTGTCGTAATTGACGGTAATACTGCTTTTACAGGCGGTATAAATATTGCCGATGAATATATAAACCGCAAGGAACGATTTGGTCACTGGAAGGATACAGGAATCATGCTGAAAGGTGAAGCTGTCTGGAATTACACTGTAATGTTTCTACAGCTTTGGGAACTCAATGAACCTCAAATGAGCAATTATGAGGAATTTATCCCAAAGTATCAGGCAACAGGCTTTTTTGAAAGTGATGGTTTTGTACAGCCTTATTCCGATAGTCCGATGGACGAAGAGCATATCGGTGAAATGGTATATCTTGATATAATTAATAATGCTGAGGAGTATGTATATATAACCACCCCTTATTTAATTCTTGATAATGAGCTTTTAACTGCACTGCAGCTTGCCTCAAAAAAAGGAATTGATGTAAGGATTATAACTCCTCATATTGCAGATAAATGGTATGTATATCAGATAGCGTGGAGATATTATCCCAGACTCATTGAGGCAGGCGTTAAAATTTATGAATACACTCCCGGTTTTATTCATGCAAAAAGTTTCGTATCTGATGACAGTACCGCTGTAATAGGAACTATTAATTTAGATTACAGAAGTCTTTATCTCCACTATGAATGTGCATGTCTTATATATAACAATTCCGCTGTTTTTGATATAAAAAACGATTTTCTTGAAACAATAAAGCTGTCGCAGGAAATTAATCTTGAGGAATGCCGCAAGCTTCCATTAAGACGAAAACTTGCAGGCTGGCTGCTTAATATATTTGCACCGCTTTTATGATATTGACTTTTTTCAAAATCAGTATTATAATTATAAGAATGAAAAATTATTTTAAACAGCAAAAAAATATTCAAGTATATTAATTTTCAGATTGTTTAAAAAGTTTAATAAAAGAGAAGAACGCCATCTCTTGCATGGCGTTCCCTTTTAAAAACAGTCCTGTGGACTGTATCACTATTGAATAGGAGTTTTAAAATGAGCGAATGTACACATGATTGTTCAACATGCAGCAGTAACTGCGGCGAAAGAAAGCCTGAGAGCTTCCTTGAAAAGCCAAATGAACTCAGCAAAATTAATAAGGTTATCGGCATTGTCAGCGGTAAAGGCGGAGTTGGTAAAACCCTTGTTTCGTCAATGCTCGCTGTAAGTATGCAGAGAAATAATAAAAAGGTTGGTATTCTTGATGCAGATATTACCGGTCCCTCTATTCCGAAGGCTTTTGGAATAAAAGAAAAGGCTCAGGGAACGGAACTCGGCATTATCCCTGTAAAAAGCAAAATGGGAATTGACGTTATGTCTGTAAATCTTCTCCTTGAAAACGATACTGATCCGGTTGTATGGAGAGGTCCTGTCATAGCAGGTGTTGTCAAGCAATTCTGGACTGACGTGATATGGAAAGATGTAGATTATCTTTTCGTCGATATGCCTCCGGGAACAGGCGATGTTCCTCTTACTGTTTTTCAGACAATCCCTGTAAATGGCATTGTTATTGTTACTTCTCCTCAGGAGCTTGTTTCAATGATTGTTGAAAAAGCTGTAAAAATGGCAAAAATGATGAATATACCAATTATCGGAATTATTGAAAATATGAGCTATCTTGAATGTCCTGACTGCAAAAAGAAAATTGAAGTCTTTGGCAAAAGCCATATTGATGAAGTTGCAATGGAATATGGCATTCCTGTTTTGGCAAGAATTCCTATTTGTTCTGACCTTGCAGCTGCCTGTGATAATGGTGTTATTGAATTATTTGAGGGTGATTGGCTGGACGCTGCTGTTAATCAGATTGATAATATGTAAAACTTTGTGCTGCTATATCATATAGCAGCACTTTTTTGTAAATAAATTACATTTTTCAAATATTGCTTTTTTGTTAACAACTGACCATTTATAGCTCACTTTCGCTAAAAATGGTCCTATTTTTTAACAGACTATTGACAACTTTTACCAAGATTGCTATAATAGCTTTAAAAGGAGGTGTTCTTTTTTATGAAGAACAAACTAAAAGGGAAATTGATGACTAAGGTTACCAGTTGTCTTATGGCTTTTATGTTCTGTACAGCAAATGTTCCTGCAATAAGCGTTGATGCAGCTACAGTAATTACAGAAAATAAAACCGGTACAGAAGACGGCTATGCTTATGAGTTATGGAAAGACAGCGGAAACACAAGCATGACTCTTAACGGCAACGGAAATTTCAGCTGTGAGTGGAACAACATTAATAACTGTCTTTTCCGTAAAGGACAAAAGTTTGACTGTACACAAACATATCAGGATTTAAATGGTGTTTATATTGACTATGGTGTTGATTATAAGCCAAACGGAAATTCCTATATGTGTGTTTATGGTTGGACAAGAAATCCACTTGTTGAGTATTATATCGTAGAAACATGGGGCAGCTGGAGACCACCGGGAGCTACATCCGCTCTTGGAACTATTACTGTTGACGGCGGTACTTATGATATCTACAAAACAACAAGAGTAAATCAGCCATCAATTGACGGTAATACAACATTCGATCAGTACTGGAGCGTTCGTCAGAACAAACCGTCTGCAAATGGCACAAAAATTGAAGGCAGAATTTCAGTTTCAAAACACTTTGAAGCTTGGGAAAAAGTTGGACTTAAAATGGGCAAGATGTACGAAGTAGCTCTTAATATTGAGGGTTATCAAAGCTCAGGTTCAGCTAATGTTTATAAAAACGTTCTTACAATAGGTAAGGGTGAAGGCGGTACAACAACAGATCCAGGTACAACTCCAAGTACACCTGCTGTTGAACCGGATTCAAACGGTTACTACTTCCACAGCACATTTGAAAGCAGCAAGGATGATTGGCAGTCAAGAGGCGACTCTACACTTTCTCTTAGCGGCAAATCACCATATGCAGGCAAAAATGCTCTCCTCGTAGAAGGACGTACTGATACATGGCATGGTGCTGCTTATACTTTAAACACTTCAACATTTGTACCGGGTTCAGCATACAGCTTTAGTGTTGGTGTTCTTCAGAACAGCGGTTCAACTCAAGAAATGAGATTGACACTTCAGTATCAGGATGCGAGCGGTGAAACACAGTATGATACAGTCGCTTCAGCTAATGCAAAGAGTACTGAATGGACAAAGCTTGAAAATACAGCATATACTATCCCATCAGGTGCTTCTGACCTTCTTCTTTATGTAGAGAATGCTGACAGTACAGCTGATTTTTACATGGATGAAGCTATTGGTGCCGTTAAGGGTACTGCTTCTACTGTTACAACAGGTCAGGGAACATCAGGATCACAAACAGGCACTACAGATCCGGGCACTGATCCGGGTACAGATCCGGGTTCTTCAGACGTTTCTACTGGCTACCTTAAAGATGCCTTTGCCGGTCTCTTTAAATTTGGTACTTCTGTAAGCCCTAATGAATTAAATTCAGGAGCAACATTTATTAAAAATCATTTCAACAGTATCACTCCTGAAAATGAATTGAAGCCTGATGCTATTCTTAATCAGTCTGCAAGCCAGCAGTATGGCAATAATGTAAACCCACAGGTTACATTTAACAGCGGAACACAAGCTACACTTAAATTCTGCGAACAGAACGGAATTTCAATGCGTGGTCATACATTTGTTTGGTACAGCCAGACTCCTGACTGGTTCTTCAGAGAGAACTTCAGCAGTTCAGGTGCTTATGTATCTAAGGAAATTATGAATCAGCGTATGGAAAACTTCATAAAGAATACTTTTGAGCTTATTGCTAAGGATTATCCTAATCTTGACCTTTATGCTTATGATGTTGTTAATGAAGCTTTCCTTAATGACGGCGGCGGACTTCGTGACGCAAACAACTCAAACTGGACAAAGATTTATGGTGACAGCGATGAATTTATAATCAATGCATTTACTTATGCAAGAAAGTATGCTCCGGCAGGCTGCAAACTTTACATTAACGATTATAATGAATATATCCCTGCAAAGACAAATGACCTTTATAACATTGCTATGAAGCTTAAAGAAAAAGGTCTTATCGACGGTATCGGCATGCAGTCACACCTTGATGTAGGCTATCCAAGTGCTTCTCTTTATAAAACTGCACTCGAAAAATTCATCAGCACAGGTCTTGATGTACAGATTACTGAGCTTGATATAACTACAACAAATGAATCATCCCAGGCTGCTCTTTACAAAGAGATTCTTCAGCTTGCTGTTGACCATGCTGATTCAATAAGCTCTGTTACTGTTTGGGGTACTCATGACAGCATCAGCTGGAGAAGCAGTCAGAATCCTCTTCTCTTTGGTGCAAACTATACACCAAAACAGGCTTATACAGCAGTTATGGAAGTTGCTAAGAACGCTACTCCTCCACAAACAACTACTACAACCAAGATAACAACAACTACCACAAAAGCTACTACAACAACTACAACTACAAAAGCAACTACTACAAAGGCAACTACAACAACTACAACACAGCCTGTTAATTATCTCCCAGGTGACGCTAACTGCGATGGTAAGGTTGATATCTCAGATGCTGTTGTAATTAAATGCTATCTGATCAGCAGTTCAAAATATCCATTGAGTGCACAGGGTGCATATAATGCTGATGTTCAGGGTAATAGAAACGGTGTTAATGCTCAGGATGCAGTTGCAATTCAAAAATACATCCTCAGAATAATCACATCATTTGACGCTGTTTCCTAAAATTTAATATTATTTCAGGAGTCTTATTTCATTATAAGACTCCTGATTTTTTGTCTTTAGCAATCTGATAAAAGATTATGCGATATTGCCTGTATAAAAACATTGCAGTCCTCATAGATTGAGAACTGCAATGGTGTAGAAAAAATAATTTAATCAGGATTTAACCTGTTAACGTAATTATATATTATTTTTATTATTTTGTCAATTAAAATTTCGTTAAGAAATTAATTAAGGCAATACCGCACTATGACATGCAAAGTCTTTTGACGTGCTTTGTGCGGTGTTTCCTTAAGTCTTTTACAGCTTGCCTATACACGAATTTACGAAAGGCAAAACTTTTTTATATTCACATTAGAATTGATTTTTTTTTTAGTTCATGTTATAATAACAAAAGCAGTAGTGTTTACCCGTTATTCACATAATCTATGAAAATCTTTTTCTGATGGCTCTGCATAAATAATATGCCGGTATGCTTATAAAAAACCATGCAATTGAAAATGGCAGACATATTTGTCCCCAAATATTCAGCGGCATATCTGAATAATCCCAAACCTCCCAATGCATCAGCCGATTTACAAATATACCAACCATTAATTCAATCAAAGTTATTATTATAGCTCCGATAATACAATTTTTTATAAGAGTTATGGCTTTTCTGCTGTTAATATCATAAAATATTGCAAGAACAAGTCCTCCTGTAAGAGCCATTGACCAATGTGTATAACCTCTTACTACAATTTCAATTAAACTGTACATAAAATATCCCATTAAGAAAGAAAATATTCTCTCTGCTGCTTTCATTTTCGCTCCCCCTTTTCTTCCATATATATTTTGAAGATATGAAAGGATTATACATTTATGGATAAAATTATTTTGATACTTTTGATAATAACCATAATTGAATCAATTGTAATTATGATTATGCTGAAAAACAGTAATACTTCTTCTGAATTAAAAAAGGAACTTGAAACTCAAAACAGCAGATTAAGGCAGGAGCTTAACTCATCTGCAAACGAAAATCTGCGTTCTATTTCTGATGTTGTTTCACGCAGTCAGAATGATATCAGCCATGCACAGATAACTCAGCTGAACACAATAAATCAGCACCTTATGGAGAAACAGCAGACTGTTATTGATATGACTGCTAAAATGTCATCTCAGTTGGAACAGCGTTTTCAATCATTTGCTGTCGAAAGTGAACAAAAACTCGAAAACATAAGACGTTCCGTTGAAAATAAGCTCGCTCTTATTCAAAGTGACAATAATCAGCAGCTTGATAAAATTCAGGGAATTGTAAATACTAAATTACAAAAGACTCTTGACGAACGAATGACTCAGGCTTTTTCTCTTGTAAATGAACGTCTTGAGCAGGTTTATAAGGGACTCGGAGAAATGCAGAATCTTGCATCAGGTGTAGGAGATTTGAAAAAGGTTCTCACAAATGTTAAAACAAGAGGCATTGTAGGTGAAATACAGCTTGGCACTATTCTGGAACAAATTCTCTCCACTGCTCAATATGAAGTTAACGCAAAAATTAAAAAGGGTTTTGTTGAATTTGCAGTTAAAATCCCTACCGAAAACGGTCAGACCATTTTACTTCCTATTGACTCTAAGTTTCCGGGAGATACTTATGCAGCACTGAAAGATGCTTATGACAGTGGAAATTTATCGGATATTGAAGCTGCAAAGAAAAATCTTATCAGTACAATAAAAAATGAAGCAAAGGACATCAGTTCAAAGTATATAGACCCTCCGAATACAACAGAATTTGCACTAATGTTCCTGCCTTTTGAGGGACTTTATGCAGAGGCTGTAAATAATGGTTTAATAGAAATTCTCCAGCGTGAATATCATGTTAATGTTGCAGGTCCAAGTACTATGGCGGCTATGCTTAACAGTCTGCAGATGTGCTTCAGAAGCATGGCAATACAAAAACACAGCAAAAACGTATGGAGAGTTCTTGGTGACGTAAAAAATGAATTTGACAAATTTGCTGACGCTCTTGAAAAAACTCAGCAGCGGTTGGAAACTGCAAATGACGAGCTTAATAAACTTGTGGGCGTCCGTACACGACAAATGCAGCGACAGCTTAAGCAAATCTCTGATTACGAATCTGAATTTCTTGAAGAAAATAATTAATATCAGCTACTAATGCAATGCTTTGCAAAAACTATATTTATTGCATTAAATTAGCAGAATGGAGTTTAGTATGAGAAAAGGCTGTATTCTTATGCATATTTCAAGCCTTCCGTCAGCTTACGGAATAGGCAAGCTTGGACAATCAGCTTATGCATTTATTGACTTTCTTTACCGCAGCGGAATAAAGTGCTGGCAAATTCTTCCCCTGTCACCTACAAGCTATGGCGACTCTCCTTATCAGTCATTTTCAGTTAATGCAGGAAATCCGTACTTCATTGATTTTGAAACTCTTGAAGAAGAGGGTCTGCTTGAACGTGATGAATATGACAGCATAATCTGGGAAGATGACAGCAGATATGTAAACTATAATCTGATATATAAAAATTGCTTTAATGTTCTCAGAAAAGCATATAGTCGCTTTAAGCCTTCAAAATGTCCTGAATATGAAGAATTTACAAGAAAAAACAAATCATGGCTTAATGAATACGCACTTTTTATGGCGTTGAAATTTAAAAATGACGGCAAGGCATGGTATGAATGGGATAAAAAGCTGGCAATGCATGAAAAAGGTGCTGTTTCCAACGCAAAAAAAGAACTGAAAAAAGAAATAGGATTTTTTAAATTTATGCAGTTTAAGTTCTATCAGCAATGGTTCAGAGTCAAACATTATGCCAATGAATGTGGAATTGAAATTATTGGCGATATTCCTATTTATGCAGCATATGACAGTGTTGAGGCATGGGCTGAACCTGAACTTTTCTGTTTTGACAAAAACAAAAAACCTGTTGAGGTTGCAGGATGCCCTCCTGATGAATTTTCTCCGGAGGGTCAGCTTTGGGGAAATCCTGTATATAATTGGGAATATCATAAGTCCACCCAATATACATGGTGGATAAACAGAATAAAATTTGCTTCTGAAATTTATGACATTGTAAGAATCGACCATTTCCGTGGCTTTGAAAGTTTTTATACCATTCCATACGGAAACAAAACTGCTGAAAAAGGCGAATGGAAAAAAGGTTCGGGAGCTGAACTTTTCAAAATTACAGAAAAAAATATCGGAAAGCTTAATATAATTGCAGAAGACCTCGGATTTATTACTCCTGAAGTTAGGAACATGCTTGATGAAGTTGGATATCCGGGCATGAAGGTAATGCAGTTTGCTTTTGATAATGGCAAAAATGAGTTTCTGCCGCATAACTATAAAAATACAAATTGCTTTGTATATACAGGTACACATGATAATGAAACATTGATCGGCTGGACTGAAAACTTAAACGACAAAAATCTTAAATTTGCAAAAAAATATCTTGGAGTAAGAAAAAAAGCTCAAATTCCTGGTGCTGTTATTAAATCAGCCTGGGGCAGTATTGCTGAAACTGCTGTTGCTCAGATTCAGGATTTTATTGAAAGCGGTGCAGACGGAAGAATGAATACACCGTCTACCCTTGGCGGCAACTGGGAATTCAGAACTGTTAAATCAGACTTTACTCCTAAGCTCTCCAAAAAAATTAAAAAGCTGAATAAACTTTTTAACAGACTCGGAGATTAATTAAATCACGATTGGAGATATTAATATGGATAAAAATACTATTAAAAACGTCTTTTTGGAAAAGCTTAATACAGAACCGAAAAATGCAACTGTACAGCAGATTCATAATGCTTTAGGTGAGACACTCATGGAACTGTTTGCAGATGACTGGCAAAAAAGTCGTGAAAGACATCTTTGCAGCAGACGTGCATGCTATTTTTCTATGGAATTTCTTGTAGGCAGAGCAATTTTTAATAATCTGCTTTGCCTTGGAATATATGATGAAGTCAACGAAATTTTTGAGGAATGCGGCATTTCGCTAAATTCACTTGAAGAAATTGAGGACGCAGCTCTCGGAAACGGCGGGCTTGGACGTCTTGCAGCTTGTTTTCTCGACAGTGCAGCTACTCTTAATCTCCCTCTTGATGGATACGGCATACGCTATAAATATGGTCTGTTCAAACAAAAAATTGAAAACGGATTTCAAAAGGAAGATATTGACGATTGGACTAAATATGGTGACTGCTGGTCAACAAGATGCGATAAGGATGCAGTAGAAATTAAATTCAGCAATCAGACTGTTAAAGCTGTACCTTACGATATGCCGATAATCGGCTGTAAAACAAATAATATTGGTACATTAAGACTCTGGCAGGCTGAGCCTGTAAAGGAATTTGATTTTGATTTATTTAATCAGCAAAACTACCTTGAAGCCTCAAAAGAAAAAATATATGCTGAGGATATTTCAAGAGTTCTCTATCCAAATGATGATACAGACGACGGAAAAAAACTTCGTCTTAAACAACAGTATTTCTTCTGTTCTGCATCTCTCAATGACATACTGAAAAAACATAAAACTAAATTCGTTACTCTTGAAAATCTTGCTGAATATGTTACAATTCAGCTTAATGATACTCATCCTGTAATCTCAATTCCTGAGCTTATAAGACTTCTTATGGATAATGAAGGTTTTTCATATGAAAGTGCTTTTAAAACTGCCTGCAAGGTGTTTAACTATACAAATCATACTATTATGCAGGAAGCTCTTGAAAAATGGAACAGCAAACTTATCGAAGAACTTTTACCTCGAATTTATGAAATTATTATTATGGTCAATGAAACGCTGTTAGCTGAAATGTATTCAAAAAATATTGATGCAAAGGCTGTAAACGATATGAAAATCATAAAGGACAATATGGTTCATATGGCAAATATGGCTGTTTACTGTTCGTCATATACAAATGGTGTGGCTAAAATACATACAGAAATTCTCAAGGATACTGTTCTTAATGATTGGTATAAGGTCTTTCCTGAACGATTTCAGAACAAAACAAATGGTATAACTCAACGCCGCTGGCTTGGACTTTGTAATCGTGAGCTTTCAGCTTTTATTACTCAGCTTCTCGGAAATGATGACTGGATAATTGACCTTGATAAGCTTAAAGAGCTTGAAAAGTATTCGGATGATGAAGAAACCTTAAATAAATTCATACAAATTAAAAGTGAAAAGAAAAAACAGCTTGCTGATTTTATAAAATCAAAAGAGAATATTACCATTAATCCGAACAGTATATTTGATATGCAAATAAAAAGACTTCATGAATATAAAAGACAGCTTCTTAATGCCTTTTCAATACTATACATATATTTTGGGATAAAAGACGGTTCTATTAAAAATATTTCTCCTGTAACATTTATATTTGGTGCAAAATCAGCTCCGGGATACAGACGTGCAAAAGCTATTATCAAATACATAAATGAGATAGCTGAAATCATTTCTTCTGATAATGAAGTAAATAAGCTCATAAATGTTGTTTTTGTGTCAAATTATAATGTTTCCTATGCTGAAAAACTTGTTGCAGCGGCTGATGTTTCTGAACAAATCTCAACAGCAGGTACGGAAGCTTCAGGTACGGGAAATATGAAGCTTATGCTTAACGGTGCAGTTACTCTTGGAACACTTGACGGTGCAAATGTTGAAATCGTTGAAGAAGCAGGTGCAGAAAATAATTACATCTTCGGTGCAAAGGTAGAAGAACTGAAAAGGATACTCCCTGAATACAACAGCAGAAAACTTTTCTCATCCAATGAAAAAATAAGACGTGTTGTGTCAACATTAATTGACGGTACTGTTTCAGACGGCGGTTCAGGAGATTTCAGAGAACTATATATGTCACTCCTTGACGGTGCAAGCTGGCATGAACCTGATAATTATTATCTGCTTGGTGATCTTGAAAGTTATGTTGAGGCTAAGCTAAAATCAAACTCAGACTATAAAAACCGCCTTGATTTTGCTAAAAAGCAATGGATAAATATGTGTAACGCAGGAAAATTCAGTTCTGACAGAACTATAAAGGATTATGCTGAAAACATCTGGAAAATAAAGGAGTAAGACATAATATCATGGATACATCTGTTATAATTGTTTGTGCAGGAAACTCAACAAGAATGAACGGCGTAAATAAAATTTTACTGCCTTTGGGAAATTGCAAAGTTATCAGCAATACAATGAAAGCATTTCAAGAATGTGAAAGCGTAAAAGAAATCATAATTGTTGCAAGAAAACAGGATATTCCTGAAATAAAGGAAGAAGCCGACAAGCTTGGAATTTCCAAGCTTGTTAACTGCGTTGAGGGGGGAAACACACGTCAGCAAAGCGTTATAAACGGTATACGCAGCATAAGCAAGGATACCAAAATGGTTGCCATACATGACGGAGCAAGACCTTTGGTCAAGCCTGAATTTATTGAAACAGCAATAAAAGATGCAAGAGTTTTTGGCGGTGCTGCTTTGGGAGTTCCTGTAAAGGATACGATTAAGCTGGTCGAGGACGGACTGATTGTTGATACTCCACAGCGTTCAAAGTTATATATAACTCAAACACCTCAGGTATTTAAACGTCATGTTTACTTTGAAGGAATAGATTTTGCTTTGGAACATGACCTTGACTTTACTGATGACTGTCAGCTTGTAGAAGCATTAGGTCATAAAGTATATATGACTTTAAGTGACTATACAAATATTAAAATTACAACTCCCGAAGATATCGAAATTGCAGAAGTCTTATTGAAAACCAGATAACCATAAAATAAATTATTATAAGGAATTTAAATGTATGAATAAAAAGATAATAAAATCAGCATTTAAAACAGCCATTCCTGCTTTTACTGTTTTCTTAATATGCTGTTTGCTTTTTTTGATTTATTTTGCAATTTCCGGATTGTATCCTTTTGGAGACAGGTCTATTGTTTGGTGCGACTTTGAACAACAGTACCTTCCCCTGCTCCTTGAATTTAAAAATATATTGGAAACAGGCGGTTCGCTATTACTTGGAAAAGGCGGAGGCGGTATGAACTTATGGGGAGTTTTTCTGTTTTTTATTTCCTCTCCTTTTTCACTCCTTTCCCTTTCGGTTGATGAAAGTCAAATGATGAACTTTATGAACATACTGACAATGCTCAAACTTGCGTCATGCGGATTTACTGCATCGCTTTTTTTCAAAATAATTCACAAACAGCTTCCGACAATCTTTAATATTATACTCAGCCTAATGTACTGCTTCTGCGGATATGGCATGACATATTATCAAAACAATATGTGGCTTGATATGATGTGCCTTTTCCCTATCCTGCTCCTTTCATTATACAGACTTTCCTATACCGGAAAATACGGACTTTATACCATTTGCCTGACACTTTCTATGGCACTTAATTTCTATTTGAGTTTTATGAATATAATATTTATAATTCTTGGCTTTGGTATAATCTCTTATTGCTGCTCACCTAAGTATAAAAAGGGTGAAATAAGTTTAAAATTCATTATTGGTTCTGCCATTGCTGCAATAATGTCGGCTGTTGTATGGATTCCTGCATTAATACAATTCACAAGTTCCGGAAGAAGCGATTCTGCAATAGCTCTTTTTGCTCAGAATTCATTTTTTGCTCATTTTTCAGATAAGTTTGTACTCTATTCATGTACGGCAATTATACTTGCAGCAATTCTGCTTATTTTCTTAAAACGAAAGCTCTTTTCAAATAATATTCCAAAGAGCATTGCTATATTATTTATATTAACATTTTTAGGTTCATTTATAGACCCAATAAATAAACTGTGGCATACGGGAAGTTATCAAGCTTATCCGCTGCGATACGGATATATTGTAATTTTTCTGGGACTTAATTCATGTGCAGTGCTTCTTGTATCAAAAAGAAGGTCAAATAAAAAAATACCAAGCAAAAAATACATTATGGCTTCTCTTGTAATATCCGGATTTATTTTCGTTCTCTATGGTCTTATATGTATATTCGGAGTAAAAAAAATCAACTCATATGTTTCTACTTTATGGACAAGCAATTCAGATGCAGTCATATTAAGTGTTCTTGCAATTATTACTGCTGCTGCTTATACATCAATAATACTATTCAAGCGTCATGGCAAAATCAATACAATGTACGCTTCCCTATTCATTTCAATGATTTTTATTGCAGAAAGCTTTTTCAATACAAATGTCTATATGGGAAATGTTCACGATAATGGTGAACGCTATCAAAACACTATTGAAATAAGTCAGCGACTCTATGACCACGACTTTTTCAGATTGAAAACAAAAAAATTCTATTTTTATTCAAATATGTCTGAAGCTATGGGCTTTAATACTATAAGTCACTACACATCTCTTAATGACAGCAGTTTCTTTTACACATTAAAAAGATTAGGTTATTCTTCATACTGGCTTGACAGTTCTTCTCATGGCGGTACTGTACTTACTGACGCTTTTTTAATGAATAAATACTTAATCGGAACATCTTCAAATACCAATAAATACTTTACTCCTCTGGATTCTAACGGAACTTATAAAATCTATGAAAATACCATACTTCCCGACGGTGCTTTGATAAGTAAAACAAATCCGAAAGAGCTTATGGATTTTAATTCATATACACGTCTGTATACAACAAAATATATGTCAGAAAAACTCTTGAATAAAGAACGAACTGTTTTGGAGTATGTTCCTTACAAATGTGAAAACATAGAATACTGCCATGACCATGATAAATTCTCACTAAAAATCATTGATAACAAAAAGCCTGCCTACTTAGAATACAGTTTTCTCATAACTGATAAAAAAGAGCTTTATTTTGACGTTTTCAGCAATTATTCGACAAATCTGAGTGAACCGTATTATAATTCAGTAAAAATATATCTTAACAATGTTTTATTAGAAAACAATTATCCTAATAAAAAAAATAACGGTATTCTGGATTTGGGTACTTTTGAAAACAGATATATTAACATAAGAGTAGAGTTGAAAAAAGATATAGACGTAAGTTCATTTGGTGTTTATTCGTTGGATGCAAAAGAAATTTCTTCCGCACTCAATGAAGCCCAAACTGCTCATATACAGCTAAATGGGAATACAATTACTGTTTATTCCGAAGATGACGGTTATGTCTATCTGCCGTTTTCATATAATAAAGGCTACACAGCTCGGCTTGACGGCAAAAAGTGTGAAATTCACAAGGCTTTAGGCTCATTTATGGCTGTTAAGGTCAAAGCCGGAAGTACTCTTTTATTAAAATTCTATCCTGTAGGATGGAAGATCGGGCTTTTTGCTTCAATCATCGGTTTGGCAGCTTTCATTTTGCTGTTAATTAAAGATAAAAAGTTAACTTTCAGTCAAAAGACGTATAAAATTGCAGATAAAGCATTATTGATTTTATTTATATCTGTTTTTGTGATATTTTATATTTTATCAATTCTCTTTTGGCTTGTTTTACAGTTTTAATCGGAGGTCTTTCTTTGGAAAATGCAGAAATAATCTTAAATCAGACTTTAATCATGCTGATTTTAATTATTGTAGGTATAATATGTAAAAAAACAAAAATCATAACTGATGACGGAAATAAAGAGCTTTCCAAGCTTGTACTCACTGTAGTTAATCCTATAGTTATTTTAATGGCTTATCAGACAGATTATAAACCTCAACTTGTTAAAAATCTTCTTATTGCTTTCGGACTTTCAATTTTATCATATATCATTTTAATAGTTGCTGCATATTTGTTGATACCGCAAAAGGACGGACGTGAAACTCAGATTGAACGATTTTCAGCAATTTATTCTAACTGTGGTTTTATGGGAATACCTCTTGTTAACGCTCTTTTCGGAAGTGAGGGCATATTTTACCTTACTGCTTTTCTTACAGTTTTTAACTTGGTTGTATGGACTCATGGAATAATTCTTATTTCAGGAGAAAGAAATCTTAAAAACATAGTCAAGGTTTTCTATTCTCCTGTTATAATCTCAATTGTATTAGGCATTATCATGTTCTTTGCTCAGATACGTCTGCCCGATATTATTACAGATTCTTTGAACTTCATTTCAAATCTTAATACACCGCTTGCAATGATAGTTTCCGGAGTTACTATTGCAGATACAAAAATCCCCAAGCTTTTGAAAAAACCGGGAATTTATTATGTTTCATTTTTAAAGCTGATTTTACTCCCATTAATTCTGATTGCTGCCTTTTCATTGTTTAATGTAAATGAACAGGTAAGAATTACTGTTCTGGTTGCTGCTTCAGCACCCGCTGCTGCAATGTGTACACTGCAATGTATAAGATATGAAAAAAACAGTCTTTATGCTTCAGAAATTTTTGCCGCAAGTACAATATTATCTGTAGTAACGCTGCCAATTATTGTACATATAGATAATTTATTTAGTTAACTTTTTATATAGTTTGTTTATTTATACAAAATAAAAGTTTTTTTATTATTAACTGTTTAAAAATTTATGTTTATGTGTTATAATTTTTATGGGTTAAAAGTTACGTTAGTTTGATTAAATTTTTTAAAACTGCACTAATTGTATTTATCAATTCATATTTACAAACTTATTAAAAGAAAAAGTGATTTGTGCAGTTATTTCCTGAATCCTTCATCAAGAATTTGTATCAATAAAAATCTCCGTATAAATTTTATTTTGATACATTTTCGTACAATTTTGATTAAACCTTTACATGTAAAAAGAATAATACGGAATGGAGTTATGAATTATGGAAAAATGCGGAATCAGTAAACTTGACTTAAAACGCAGAAACAGAATGCAGATTTTAAGAGTTATTAAAGAATTAGGTCCAATATCCAGAGTAGACGTTGCAAGTGCTTTGGAAATAACAAGAGCCGCTGTTACAATTATTACTAATGAAATGATTGAAGAGGGCGTTCTTGTAGAACTTGGAGAAGCTCCTGTATGTGCTGAAAAGCTCCAGAAAGGCAGAAGAAAAATCCTGATTGATATTAATGTCAATTATAAATTTGCTCTTGGTGCTACTGTCGATGAGAACATGATTTGCGTAGGTCTGACAACCTTGGACGGTCAGGTTCTTGATAAAGCAAGCACAACCATTGATGAAAGGACTTCCAGTAAGGATATAATTAACTATATAATCAATCAGAGCAACGAAATGATGGAAAACAGCTGTCTTACAAAGGAAAATGTTTTAGGTCTTGGCATAGGAGTTGTTCCTCTTATGTGGGGCAGACTTAAAATATTCTATAAAGACGGTGTTCTTGACTTCACTAACTTTATTGATAAAATTTCAAGCGGTGTTGATATTGAGGTTCAATGTGCCAATGCAATAGGTCTATGGGCTTTGGCAAGCAATGATTTTAAAGGCGTTAACGGTTATCAGATGAATCAGGCTTTCATACATTACGGAAATCAAACCAACCTCGCTATACTCCATAAAAATGAACTCTCAAATGATTTTCAGTCATATACATATATGATTGAAAGATACATTGTTAATCCGGGTGGACGCAGTTTTGACGGTTATCCTGACGGTTCAGTCAAGGCAGAGCTTTCATTAAATGCCGTAACATCTGCTTTTGGTGAGATATATTCAAAGGAAAATACACCTGTTCTTTACGAGCTTACAGAGGGAGATAAAAGTAATATCAGTATTGATAATGTTGCACTTTCAATTGCAAGAGGTGAAGAACCTGTTGTAAAGCTTGTTTCCGGTCTTTTAAGCAAATTGGGCGTACTTATCAATAACCTTGCATGCGGATTTTTTGCACAGAGAATTATTATTCATAATATAAACCTTACTGATAAACAGTTGGAATTCTGTAAAAGATGCATTGCAAAGGTTACCGGCGACGAAATTGCTGAACGAGTTGTTTTAAGTCCGATTAAGGATAAAAATAATTTTGCAGGCGGCTGTGCATTGATAATTCAAAACTGTTTCTTCCTGAGAGGCGGTATGTAAAAAATACTTTTACAGTCTTGCCTCAATAATACACAATTTAGTTATGCTTGCCTGGAAAAATGCGGCAAACTGCTGAATGTAGCAAAAAACTATTGCAAATAAAAAACAATTATGTTATAATAAAGGCAATAACGTACAAAGCTGTTGGATATGCTTTGTGCGTTGTTGCCTAAAGTTATATTTCATGTAAACAGGCATTTCCTATTAACAAGGAGGAACAATGATGTTCAAAATTATAAAAAAAGAAGAGCTTAATCCATCTGTAATTCTTATGGAAATAGAAGCTCCTTTTATTGCTAAAAAAGCTTTGGCAGGTCAGTTTATTATCTTCAGAACAGACGAAAAGGGCGAAAGAATTCCGCTGACTATTGCTGACTATGACCGCAAAGCAGGTACTATTACTATTATTTTTCAGATTGCAGGCTTTTCAACAGAAAAGCTCTCTAAATTCAATGAAGGCGATTTTATACTTGATGTTGTTGGTCCGCTCGGAATTCCAACTCATATAGATCCAAATGCAAAAAAAGTCTGTGTTGTAGGCGGCGGTGTAGGATGTGCTATTGCATATCCGCAGGCAAAACAGCTCTTCAATAATAATATAGACGTTGATGTAATCGCAGGTTTCAGAAATAAGGATATGGTTATTCTTGAAAATGAATTTAAAGCATGCTGTTCAGAGCTTGTTCTCTGTACTGATGACGGTAGCTATGGCAAAAAAGGTTTCGTTACAAACGCTCTGCGTGAATTAATTGAAAGCGGAAGAAATTATGATGCTGTTATTGCTATCGGTCCTGTTCCTATGATGAAATTCATTTGCGACGTAACCAAGGAATTCAACATAAAGACTATTGTTTCTCTCAACCCTATAATGATTGACGGTACTGGTATGTGCGGCGGATGTCGTGTTACTGTTGACGGAAAAATCAGATATGCCTGTGTTGAGGGACCTGACTTTGACGGTCATCTTGTTGACTTTGATGAACTTATGTCAAGAAATTCAACTTATCGTGAACAAGAACACGAATGCCGCATGCTTAAAGGAATTCAATAATCTTGTGCACAGAAGATTATTATGGATACTAAAATTATCCAAACTTTTGTTTAAAGGAGGAATACCGCTTTTGCGGTAATATAAAATTATGCCTAATATGTCTTTAACAAAGGTTCCTATGCCTGAACAGGAACCTCAGATAAGAGCCAGAAACTTTAAGGAAGTTACACTGGGATATACAAAAGAAATGGCTATGGAAGAGGCTCAGAGATGCCTTAACTGTAAAAATAAGCCTTGTGTCAGCGGATGTCCTGTTGGAGTAAGAATTCCTGAATTCGTTGCAGAAATCGCTCAGGGCAACTTTGAGAATGCTTATGATATAATCAAAACTACTAATGGCCTGCCTGCTGTATGCGGACGTGTTTGTCCTCAGGAAAATCAGTGTGAAGGTAAATGTGTTCGTGGAATCAAGGGTGAACCGGTAGGTATTGGTCGTCTTGAACGCTTTGCTGCTGACTATATGCTTTCTCAGACTCCTAAGTCTGTTGATATCCCGAAGTCAAATGGTCATAAGGTAGCTGTTGTAGGTGCAGGTCCTTCAGGACTCACTTGTGCAGGTGACCTTGCACGTCTTGGATACAAAGTTACTGTATTTGAAGCATTCCATACTGCAGGCGGTGTTCTTATGTATGGTATTCCTGAATTTCGTCTTCCAAAGGCTATTGTTCAAAAGGAAGTTGACGCTTTAAAGTCACTCGGAGTTGAAATCATGACAAATATGGTTATCGGTAAAGTTCTTTCAATTGATGAGCTTATGGAAATGGGCTATGAAGCTGTTTTCGTTGGTTCAGGTGCAGGTCTGCCGAGATTTATGGGTATCGAAGGCGAAGCTCTTATTGGTGTATGTTCTGCAAATGAATATCTTACAAGAATCAATCTTATGAAAGGCTACCTTGATGAGTATGATACACCTGTAATCAAATCAAAGGCTGTTGCGGTTGTCGGCGGCGGAAACGTTGCTATGGACGCTGCAAGAAGTGCTATGAGAATGGGTGCTGAAAAGGTTTACATAGTCTACAGACGTTCAGAGGCTGAAATGCCTGCACGTCTTGAGGAAGTGCATCACGCTAAGGAAGAAGGCATTGAATTCCTCACTCTTAACAATCCGGTAAAAATCATTCCTGATGAAAACGGCAGAGTTAAGGCTATGGAATGTATCAAAATGGAACTTGGTGAACCTGATGAAAGCGGAAGAAGAAGTCCGATTGCTGTTGAGGGTTCAAATTACGAACTTCCTGTTGATACTGTTGTTATGTCAATTGGTACTTCACCAAATCCTCTTATCAGAACAACTACACATGGTCTTGAAGCTAACAAAAGAGGCTGTCTTGTTGTTAATGAGGACATGCTTACAACTCGTGAGGGCGTTTATGCAGGCGGTGACGCTGTTACAGGCGCTGCTACGGTTATTCTTGCTATGGGTGCAGGCAAAACTGCTGCTAAGTCTATAGATGAATATATTAAAAGCAAGTAAAAAAAGTTCTGACCGGTTCTAAGATATTTATTAAATTTGGAGGTATTTTTTAATGACAATTAAATCATTCATCAAAACAGCTTCATCTATTGCCGCTGTTTCTGCATTAACTAATTTATCTACAATTTCTGCTTTTGCTGAAGGCGGTTCGTCATCAGGCAGCACTGCAAATGCCGGTGCAAGCATCGGAAGTTCTCTCCTTTTATTCGGTGTAGTTATTCTTTTCATGTACTTTATCATGATAAGACCTCAAAGAAAAAAGGAAAAAGAAACTAAAAGCATGCAAAATAACATTCAAATCGGCGACGAAATAGTTACAATAGGCGGTATTGTTGGAATGGTCGTTCGTAAGGGTGATGACAATGTTGTCATTGAAACAGGCGGCGAACGCAATAAGCTCCGCATAAAGCTCTGGGCCATTTCTGAAAATACTACTGTTCACGAAAGACTTGAGGCTGAAAAAGAAAACTCCAAAAAAAATAAAAAATCAAAGAAAACTTCTGAAGGTGAAGAATAAAACAAATATCCTCCGCATATTATTAGTCAGACTGATAAATGCGGAGGTATTTTTATGCGTAAATATAGGGAAAGCATATGGACAAACTTATGGAAAAGCCTTTTTCTTTCTTCACTTATAGGCATGTTTACCATTTTAATTATCATAATATTATTCTCTGCATTTGTATATTTTTTAACTGACAACTGCGATAATTTATCTGCATTTACAAGAATTTCCCTTATAATTGGCACTTTCATTTCCGGCTTATTCTGCGGACATTTCAGACGCCGCAAAGGAATTATTGAGGGAGCTGCCTGCGGTATCTTAATTTACATGGTGATCCTCACATTCGGTATTTTTATTAATGGCAGTCTGCTTATGAGCTTTTCTATAAAAAAGCTCCTCCTTTCTGCCGTTTTCGGCGGAATAGGAGGAGTATGCGGTGTTAATACAAAGCATTCTAAAAAACCGTATTAATAATCTCCGGAGGTATCTTCCATTATTTCAAATTCAATCTCAAATGTTTCAGGTTCATGCTTGTCATTAAATCTCACACATTCAGCAGGTATCTTATCCCCTATTTTAAATTCACTTACCGCTGAATATAATTCATCATAATTGGTTACTTGTTTTCCTGCTATTTCAGTTATAAAGTCACCACTCTTCAACTCTGTTTCAGCAATTTTAGAATCCTTAGCTATTTCAGCAATATAAATTCCATTGAAATCCTCCGGCAGTTCAAATCCTATTTCTTCTTCAACTTTTTTACGGCTTGCATCTGTATCAGTGCCAATCAGCGTTATGCCTACTCTGAATCTGCCTGAAACAAATCCATTGTCAATAAGCTCTTCTATAATTGGAAGTGCCTCATTAATTGTAATCGCAAAGCCAAGTCCTTCATAACTGGAGCTTACATATTTTGAAGATGTAATTCCTATTACCTGACCAAACATATTCACTAGTGCACCACCTGAGTTTCCCGGACTTATATCTGCATTAGTCTGTATGCAGTTCATTTCAAAACCCGTTGAATCTCCCTTTATCTTACGATTAACTGCTGATACAATGCCGTCTGTTACTGTTCCTGACAGTCCTGCTGGATTTCCTATAGCCATAACCTGCTCGCCAACCATTATTTCATCAGAATCTCCCAAAACTGCCGCCGTAATATTATTAGCATTAATTTTTATAACGGCTATATCTGTTTTGGAATCTCTGCCGATTATATCAGCATTATATTTCTTATCATCACTTGTAACTACAACATGATAGCCGTCTGAACTCAATACATGTGTATTGGTAACAATATATCCGTCCTCTGATATTATAATTCCTGAGCCTGTATTTGAAAGCTTCTGATGCTTTTCATCAGAGTATGTGTAAATTTCAACAATAGACGGTCTTACTGTGGACGCTACGCCCTCTGTAGTGTAACGTCCATTTTCATCCTTTAGAACTGCATCTTCATCAGAAACAGGCTTTGTTTCTTTGTAAATCGTTACCTTATCATGACTGTAATTATCAATTATGTCTGAACTTCTGCTGATATCTATTGTTATACATGTTACTGCAAGAATAATAATTGCTGCAAAAATAGTGATAAGCATAACTATTATAAATTTTTCATTATTGCTTCTCTTCTTCTTTTCTGTTTCACCTGATTCAAGGTAAGTATATTCTGTAGATGAAGCAGCATGTTCAAATCCGATAGGTTCATACATAAAGTCATCATACTTACGTTTTTGTTCATCAGAATTGTTGGAAACAGCGTTATCACTAATCTCTTTTGAAGATTCATCAGCTTTATTCTCTGCATCTGAAGAATTCTCCTCATTGTTTCCGTTACGGCTTATGGTAAAAATCTTATCCTTATCGTCCATATATTAAATCCTTTCTTTACTGCTTAACAGGAATTTTTATTGTAAATTCAGTATATTCATTATAAACACTCTTTACAATTATCTGTCCGTTATGAAGATGTATAATTTTTCTTGAAATAGCAAGACCCAGTCCTAAGCCGGTTGTATCTTTGCCCCTTGAGGAATCAGTTTTATAAAATCTGTCAAATACCTGCGAAAGTTCATCATTTTTAAGTCCTTCACCTGTATTTTTTATACTTACATAAGCGAATTTATCTATTTCGTTAAATGCAAATGAAATAGTCCCGCCTTTATTAACGAATTTTACAGCATTTTCAACAAGATTGTAAATTACCTGCTGCATAAGATCCTTATCAGCAACTACCATTAAACGCTCTGAATCAAGTCCATCTATCTCAAGATTTTTATCTTCTATCTTCTTTTCAAACATAAGAACTGTTGAAATAACAGTATCCGTCAGATTAATTTCTGTAAAATTAGGTTTCATTGTTCCTGACTCAAACTTTGTCATATTCAGCATTGAGCTGACAAGTATTCTCAGTCTTTTGATTTCCTGAGATACAAGAACTAGATACTGATTTTGCTTTGACTTCGGAATAGTTCCGTCAAGAATACCGTCAACAAATCCTCCTATAGTAGTCATTGGAGTTCTCAACTCATGTGATACATTGGCTATAAAGTTTTTGCTGACATCATCATTAGTTTTTATAAAATCTCCCATTTCATTCAGAGATGATGCAAGATGACGCATTTCTTTTGAACCTGATAATTTTATCTGTTCGGAAAAGTCACCCTTGGCATAATTATCTGTAATTCGTGTTATTTCAGCAATCGGCTTTGACATTCTTCTTGTATTGATAAGGAAAATGAAACCTGCAATAACAGCAATCAAAACTATTACCGAAGCTCCGAATAAAAGCAGCATTGAAGAAAAATTATCTATATTTTCAACAGAACCGTATGCAACCAGATAAAATCTCTGTGTATCCTGTTCGCCGGACTGGACATAAAATCTGCTTCCATAATAAATCAATGGCTGCTCTGCTGATATTTTATCAGAATTAAAATCAAGATATTCTCCTGCTTCAAGCTTTTTTTTCATCTCATCAGATATAGTTGATTCCTTGTATTTATCTTCACGATATAAAACGCATTTTCCGCTGTCATTATAAACAAGAAGTGTTATGCCATAGTAATTGTTGAATGTATAGTTAAGCCTTTGCATACCTGATGAAGCAATAGAACCATTTTCCTCAAATTCAGACTGAATATCACTTATATAAAGCTCTGCAATATTTGATACCTCATTGAATTTTTCTTCCTTGTAAAGTCTTGTTGAAGCCGCAATAAGTACGAGTCCGACTACGCTTATACAGGCAATAACAGTAATCAGGCAGATGTAAAAATAATTACTAAATATATTCTTTTTCAAATTAAATCAGCCCCCTTGGGATTTTGACAAGAATTTGAATATAAGAAGTTGTCCTCATAGGTAAATCAGTACACGTTTTTTCAAAAATCCATATACCATTCCTATGAAAACAACTTCTACAAAATCATTCTTCTTCGTCAACCTCGAATTTATATCCTACACCCCAAACGGTTTTAAGACTCCATTTATCAGAAACTCCCTCAAGCTTTTCACGCAGACGCTTAATATGAACGTCAATTGTTCTTGAATCGCCATAATATTCAAATCCCCAAACCTCATCAAGAAGCTGGTCACGAGTATAAACTCTGTTTGGATTTGATGCAAGATAAAAAAGAAGTTCGAGTTCCTTCGGCGGAGTATCTATAACTTTTCCATTTACCTTTAACTCGTAGCGAGTCATATTAACAGAAAGTTTATCATATCTTACTTCCTTTGCCTCTGTTTCAACATTTACAGAACCGATTCTTCTTGTAATTGCATTAATTCTTGCAATCACCTCTTTTGCATCGAAAGGCTTTACAATATAATCATCAGCACCCAATTCAAGCCCGATAACCTTATCTATTGTTTCCCCTTTTGCAGTAATCATGATGATCGGCACATTTGATTTTTTTCTGATTTCTCTGCAAATCTGCCAGCCGTCCATTCCCGGAAGCATAATATCAAGAAGAATCAAATCAGGTTTAAGAGCATTGAACTTTGCAACTGCTTCGTCACCGTCATGAGAAAGAATAACACCGTATCCCTCCTTTTCAAGATACAATCTTAAAAGGTCACATATATTTTTATCATCATCTACTATAAGAACTTTATCAAGTGCCATGATTTTACCTCGTTTCTATTTTAGATAAAATATTTCTTTATAATTATACAATAAAATATTAAAAATGTCAATTGTATTTTAATAAATTATTACGATTTTTTTGACAACTTGACACAATTTATTCATTATGTTATAATTTATATGCTAATTTTTTACATAGTTATGGAGGAATTTATACTTATATGAGATGTCCAAAATGCGGTGACAACAACTGTCAGATAATCAACGAAACAACAACCAAAGGAAAAGATTTTTCTGTTTTTGACGCTATATGCGGATACATTATCTTGGGACCAATTGGTCTGCTCTGCGGAGCCTGCGGTAATGATAAGGAAGTCAAAAATACTGCATACTGGATATGCAGTAAATGTGGATATAAGTTTAAAGCATAATGGAAAAATATAATAAATGGCTTAGATTAATGAAAATTGGCAGTTTTCTTGGATGTCACCAAAAACCTGAACGCAGCTTTTTCTTTAAGGGATATCAATTTCCCGTATGTGCAAGATGCACCGGTGTTATTATCTCCTCAATAATTGCATTTTTTGTTTTTATTAAAAAGAAAGTGCCGCTTGCTATCTGCACTTTCATGTCCTTAACTATGCTGACTGACTGGCTTCTTCAATATTTAAACATAAAAAAGTCAACAAACAAACGCAGATTTATAACAGGTTTAATCGGAGGCTTTGGCTGGTCAACAATTCAATTTAGTTTTTATAGAGCTATATATAATAATGTAATCCGAAAAGAATAATCTTCTTTTCGGATTTTTACTTTTGTACATGATAAAGCTGCATAACTTTACTTATACAATATTTTCATTTATAAACTTTCCTAACTCACAATAATTTCTAATAGTTTTATCAGCTCCAATTGATAATAAAGTATCACTATTAAGCATTGATTCAACACCGATAATCATATTTGCACCAGCTCTTTTAGCAGCTTCTATTCCTGATCCTGCATCCTCAAAAATAACGCATTTCTTTATATCCTTGCCAATTTTATCTGCTGCCTTGAGAAATAAATCAGGCTCCGGCTTTCCCGGCAATGTTCCATCATTATATACTACTTTATCAAATTCAAACCACTTACTCAAATTTAACTGTTCAAAAAAGAACTCCATATTTTTTAAGCCGGAAGCTGTTGCTATTGTAAATGGAACACCGGTATTTAACAGTTCATTTAAAAATTCTGACAGTCCATCTGCTAATTTAAAATCGGAACTTTTTAAGCATAAAGAGCGATATATAACTTCCTTTTCTTCTTCAAGCATCATCATTTCTTCTCTTTTCAGATCTCTTTGCAGAAAATATGAAAGTGTAGCTTCTGCATTTCGTCCATGAATATATTTCTGAAATTCATTGTCTGATACACTACGTCCAATTTGATTTTCTAAAAATTTACGCCATGCGATGTTATGAAATTTTTCATCAAATATCATCGTTCCGTTAAAATCAAAAATTATTCCTTTCATAAAGGCTCATTATCAGATATTGTTTTTAAGGAATTTATTATAACATAGAAATTTAATCATGTCAAATAAAAACGCTTTTGATTTTTCAAAATCAAAAGCGTTTTCCTCTTTATTCACTAAAAGGACAATTAGAATCCCATTCCTCCGCCTGCACCCATTGGTGGCATTGCAGGAGCATCTTCCTTAATATCAGCAACAAGACTCTCTGTTGTAAGAACCATTGCAGCTACAGATGCAGCATTCTGAAGTGCTGAACGTGTAACCTTAGTCGGATCTACAATACCTGCAGGAATCATATCGCAGTATGTTTCATTGTAAGCATCAAAGCCATAGCCGACCTTGCGTGAACGTCTGATTTTATCAATGATAACACTGCCCTCAAGACCTGCATTTTCTGCAATCTGACGTACAGGAGCTTCAAGTGCTTTAAGAATAATCTTAGCACCTGTCTTTTCATCACCGTCAAGTGATGGAAGAATCTTTTCAACAGCAGGAATTGCATTGATAAATGCTGTACCGCCGCCTGCTACGATACCTTCTTCTACAGCAGCCTTTGTAGCAGCAAGAGCATCTTCAATTCTAAGCTTCTTTTCTTTCATTTCAATTTCTGTTGCAGCACCAACTTTGATTACTGCTACACCGCCTGAAAGCTTTGCAAGTCTTTCCTGAAGCTTTTCTCTGTCAAAATCAGATGTTGTTGTTTCAATTGCTGACTTAATCTGGTTTACTCTTGACTTGATTTCATCCTTATTTCCTGAACCATCAACAATAATTGTATTTTCCTTCTGGATTACAACCTGTCTTGCAGTACCAAGCTGTTCAATTGCTGCGTCCTTGAGTTCAAGGCCGATTTCCTCTGAAATAACTTCTCCGCCTGTAAGAATAGCTATATCTCTGAGCATTTCCTTACGTCTGTCGCCAAATCCCGGAGCCTTAACAGCAGCTACCTTGAATGTACCTCTAAGGTTATTCAAAATAATTGTTGTAAGAGCCTCACCCTCAATATCCTCAGCAATAATTACAAGCTTCTTGCCTGACTGTACAATCTGTTCAAGAAGTGGGAGAATTTCCTGAATTGAGCTGATTTTCTTATCTGTAATAAGAATATACGGATCATCATAAACTGCTTCCATTTTATCTGTATCAGTTACCATATAAGGTGAAATATAACCTCTGTCAAACTGCATACCTTCTACAACTTCACTGTATGTTTCAGCAGTCTTGCTTTCCTCAATTGTAATAACGCCGTCAGAAGTAACCTTTTCCATCGCTTCTGCAATGAGTTTACCAACACTTTCATCAGCAGAAGAAACTGTACCAACTCTTGCAATATCATCTGTTCCGTCAACAGTCTTTGAATTTGCAATGATTGTAGTAACAGCCGTATCCACTGCCTTTGCAATACCCTTTTTAAGTACCATAGGATTTGCACCTGCTGCAATATTCTTCATACCCTCTCTAACGATAGCCTGAGCAAGAAGTGTAGCAGTTGTTGTACCGTCGCCGGCTGCATCGTTTGTCTTTGTAGCAACTTCCTTAACAAGCTGTGCACCCATATTTTCAAATGCGTCCTCAAGTTCAATGTCCTTAGCAATTGTAACACCGTCATTTGTAATAAGCGGAGCTCCAAATTTCTTATCAAGAACAACATTTCTGCCCTTTGGACCCATTGTTATTCTTACAGTATCAGCAAGCTTATCAATACCTGCCTGAAGTGATTTTCTAGCATCTTCACCATATTTAATATCTTTAGCCATGATAAAAATCTCCTTATATTAATTTTCATTTGAAATCATAAAAGCTTATTCTACAACAGCAAGAATATCTTCCTGTCTGATAATTATATATTCAACGCCGTCAACCTTAACCTCTGTACCTGCATACTTGCTTGTAAGAACCTTGTCCCCAACCTTTACAGTCATAGGAACAACCTTGCCATCGTCTGTTACCTTACCTGTGCCTACAGCAATTATTTCAGCAATCTGTGGCTTTTCCTTTGCTGAACCTGATAAGATAATTCCGCTTTTTGTAGTTTCTTCAGCTTCTGTCATCTTAATGACAACTCTGTCTGCCAATGGTTTGATAGTCATGTTTATTCCTCCTAAAGATTACAGTACAATTATTAATTAGCACTCTCTTTCTTTGAGTGCTAATTATATTTTACCAACTTTACAGAAAAAATCAAGTGTTTTTTAGAAATAATTTGTAATTTCATCACTTTTAACAATTATATTAATTATTCACCTGCTTAATTGTTTATTATTTTATAACATGGCATTCTTACATCAAAATTCGACAAAAAAAGCAAAATATGCACTAATTTGAATTGACACAGTTTTTTTATTTATGATAAACTTATTATAGATAATACCGTAAAAAGTTTTAGGTACATTTGGCAAAATAATGCTTGTATTATTTTATTAGGAAAGGAGCTATTTTCTCTTGAAAAAATCAATTATGGTTTTAGTTGGAGATAATTCTCCTGATTTAGGTTTGCAGATTACTCAATATCTTTCCGGAAAAGGGTTAAATGCTTACTCCAGAAGAAATGACTGTGAAGCATTGTACTCCATTATAAAAAATGATAAACCCGATGCTGTCATTTTAAATGCAGCTTCACACAGAGGAAACATGGAGCATTTAATCAGCAGCTTATCTCATGATAATACAGTAAAATTTATTGTTCTTTCCCCTTTTGCTTCAAATGATATTCAGAAGCGACTATTATCAAGCGGTGCATTTGCGTATATTCTGATGCCTGTTTCCTTTTTTGAAATCTATAACTGTATCATTAAAGCAGTAACGTCTGATGAGCTGAATTCTCCTTTTCATGGTGCTGTTATGTCTTTCTTTGTGAAAATCGGAATACCTCCTCATTTAAAAGGATGCAGTTACCTTGCTTATGCTGTTGAGCTTTGCATTATTGATTCAGATATAATTCATAATATCACATCAGATTTATATTGCAAAATTGCGGATAAATTCGATACAAATAAAGAAAGTGTTGAACGTTCTATTCGTCACACAGCAGATGTAGCTTGTTCGGGCAACATTTTATCATATCTTTCAGACTATATAAATCCTGTTTTTTATTCGGAAAAAGGTCACTTGACTAACTCTGAATTTATTGTTGCTGTTACCGATGCTTTTTGTCGTGAATATGAAAAATTATTAAATGATTAGGGAACACTTTTAATAAGATGTTCCCTTTTTATACTTCACGCTACTGAAAAGAATATATAAAATACACAACAAAAACCGTCCTGAATATCAGAACGGTTTTTATCTTTATAAAATAAATCTGCGATTATACGAGCTTGATGATTGCCATTTCAGCAGCGTCACCACGACGTGGACCGATCTTAACGATCTGTGTATATCCGCCGTTCTTATCAGCATACTTAGGTGAAATTTCATCAAAAAGCTTCTTAGCAACGTCTTCTTTAGTAACGTAAGCCATTACCTGACGCTTGGAGTGCAGATCATTATTCTTACCGATAGTAATCATTTTTTCTGCAACAGCACGAACTTCCTTAGCTCTTGTAACAGTAGTTTCAATCTGACCGTTTTCGAGTAAGTAAGTTACCATACCTCTGAGCATAGCTTTTCTATGGTCTGTTGTTCTACCCAGCTTTCTTGTACCCGGCATTGTAATTCACTCCTTTACAAATGTGCTGAAAGCACTTATGACATTTCTTTTATTCTTCCTCTGATGAAAGGTCAAAGCCTAATGACTGAAGCTTTTCCTTAACCTCATCAAAGGATTTCTTACCAAGGTTTCTAACCTTCATCATTTCTTCCTCAGACTTGTTTATCAAGTCGTCAACTGTGTTAATTCCGGCACGCTTTAAACAATTGAATGAACGTACCGATAAGTCAAGATCCTCAATGGTCATCTCAAGGATTTTTTCCTTACCCTTTTCGTCTTTTTCAACTAATACTTCAGCTATTCCTGCCTCATCTGAAAGGTCAATGAATAACTTCAGATGCTCGTTGAGGAGATTGGCTGCCTGTGATATAGCTTCCTTTGCAGAAATTGTACCATCAGTCCATACCTCTAAAGTAAGCTTATCGTAGTCGGTAACCTGACCCAGTCGAGTATCCTCAACTGTGTAGTTAACCTTCAAAACAGGAGTATAAATACTATCCACAGCAATTACATCTACAGGAAGATTAATCTGCTTCTTATTACGTTCAGCAGATACATAGCCTCTGCCTCTGTCAATTGTAATTTCCATGTAAAGCTTTGCATCCTTGCCAAGTGTTGCAATATGCATTCCGGGATCAAGAATATTTACCTCAGAATCAGCTTTTATATCACCGGCAGTTACTTCACATTCGCCTTCTGCCTCAATATAAACTGTCTTTGGTTCATCTCCATACAGCTTTGCAGTCAATCCCTTTATGCTAAGGATGATTTCAGTTACGTCTTCCTTTACACCCGGAATTGTGGATAACTCATGATGAACTGTACCATCCTTGCCCTGAAGCTTTACAGATGTTACAGCAACACCAGGAAGAGAGGAGAGCAGCACACGTCTAAGACTGTTTCCAAGAGTAATTCCATACCCGCGCTCCAACGGTGCTAAAACGAATTTACCGTATTTGCCGTCACTTTTAAGTTCGACAGTTTCGATATCCGGCTTATTGATTTTCTCTAGCATAAAAACCCTCCTATTTCGCAATAACTATAATATATGAATACATGAATCCAAGCAATATCAATATTACTTAGAATACAATTCAACGATGAGGTGTGCAGCAACTTCATAGTCAATATCTTCAGCTGAAGGCATACGAACTACTGATGCTGAGAAGTTATCCTTGTTTGCGTTTAACCACATTGGAACTACTCTGCCGTTTGTAGCTTCAACAGTTGACTTGAACTTTTCTGAAGTCTTATCCTTTTCAGCCAGAGCGATAACATCGCCAACCTTAACTCTGTAAGATGGAATATTAACCTTCTTGCCGTTTACAGTGTAGTGATTGTGTACTACAAGCTGTCTTGCTTCTCTTCTTGTAAGAGCCAAGCCCATTCTGTAAACAACACTGTCGAGTCTTGATTCGAGACATGTGATAAGGTTATCACCTGTTTTGCCTTCCATCTTTGAAGCAATTTCAAAGTAATGATAGAACTGCTTTTCAAGAACACCGTATATAAATTTGAGCTTCTGCTTTTCCTTTAACTGCAAACCGTATTCAGAAATCTTCTTTCTGTTGTTTGCATTCTTAAATCTGATTGATTCCTTCTTAGAAACGCCCATTACAGCAGGACTGATTCCTAAGTATCTGCATCTTTTAAGAATTGGATCTTTATTTACTGCCATTTCTAAATTACACCTCCCATTAAATTAGACACGTCTTCTCTTTGGAGGACGGCATCCATTGTGTGGAATCGGAGTTACGTCTTTGATCATCTTAACTTCAAGACCAACTGTCTGAAGTGCTCTGATTGCAGCCTCACGACCTGAACCAGGACCCTTAACGTAAACCTCAACAGTCTTAAGACCATGCTCCATAGCTGCCTTAGCTGCTGTTTCTGCTGCTGTCTGAGCTGCGAATGGAGTTGACTTCTTAGAACCTCTGAAACCAAGACCGCCTGCACTTGCCCATGAAATAGCATTGCCCTGAGTATCAGTGATTGTTACGATTGTATTGTTAAAAGTGGACTGAATATGAACTGCGCCACTTTCGATATTTTTACGCTCTCTACGTCTTCTGATAGTAGAAACCTTTTTACCCTTCTGCTGTGCCAAAGCTCATAACCTCCTTACTTCTTCTTGTTAGCAATAGTCTTTACAGGACCCTTACGAGTTCTAGCGTTTGTCTTTGTTCTCTGACCTCTTACAGGAAGTCCCTTACGGTGACGAACGCCTCTGTAGCAGCCAATTTCAACAAGTCTTTTAATATTAAGTGCAACCTCACGACGAAGATCACCTTCAACAGTATAATGAGCGTCGATATAGTCACGCAGTTTTGCTACGTCCTCTTCAGCAAGGTCCTTAACTCTTGTATCAGGGTTAACGCCTGTGTTTGCGAGGATTGTTGTAGCAGTCTGACGACCGATTCCGTAGATGTAAGTGAGTCCGATTTCAACTCTCTTGTTCTTTGGAAGGTCAACACCAGCTATTCTTGCCATAAATTTACCTCCATTAATAGCGAGCGACGGGATTAACCCTGACGCTGCTTATGCTTTGGGTTTTCGCAGATTACCATGATTCTGCCCTTACGTTTAATAACCTTGCACTTTTCGCAAATTGGTTTTACTGAAGGTCTTACTTTCATTGAAATTACCTCCTTAACGGATCACGAGTTTTTCAACTCTTTTATTTTTACTTAACACGCCAGGTAATTCTTCCCTTAGTAAGATCATACGGTGAAAGCTCAAGCTTTACTTTATCACCGGGAACTATTCTGATATAGTTCATTCTAAGCTTGCCTGAAACATGGGAAAGAACCTCATGACCATTTTCAAGCTGAACTTTAAACATTGCATTTGGAAGTGCTTCAAGCACCTTGCCTTCAACTTCGATTACATCTTCTTTAGACATATCGTTACCCTCCTATCCGGTTAAGTGTCTGAGTATTCACTCAGCACCCTTCTGAGCTTTTTATCTGTTATATCGTTTAAATCAATTACATTTTCAGTAAAGCATAAATGCTTTATGCTTTTTCTTTTCGGAGCAGCTATTTTTCTGCTTTTGCCGTCTGCAATCAAGCAAAACTTACTGTCTGCCTCAAGAATAACGAAATATTTTCCGTTATCACGTCCTGCAACTGCTTTTACGATCAAGCCTTTTACAGCATTCACTTTTGTACCTCCGTTATGGTCTTGTCATTATAACAGGCCCATCGGACGTCAATGCGATAGTATGCTCAAAATGAGCTGAAAGTGAACCACTTGCCGTCAGAACAGTCCAACCGTCTTTCAGAACTTTTACATCATCACCTTTGACATTAATCATTGGTTCAATGCAAAAAGTCATTCCGGCTGTCAGTCTGGGACCTCTGCCTGCCTCTCCGTAATTAGGAACTTCGGGTGATTCATGTAAGTTTCTGCCGATACCGTGACCGCAGTAATTTCTTACGATACCATATCCTCTTGAAGCACAATAAACTTCAACAGCATGGCAAACGTCACCAAGTCGTGCACCAACCTGTGCAGCCTTAATTCCTTCATAAAGACTGGCTTCAGTAACCTCCAGCAATGCTTTAGCCTCATCTGATATTTCTCCGCAGGGGAATGTAGCACATGTATCTCCGTGGAAGCCGTTATATAAAGCTCCTACGTCAACACTTACGATATCGCCCTTATGAATAACCTTTGAGGAACGAGGAATTCCATGAATTACCTCATTGTTTATTGAAATGCAGGCACTGCCCGGAAAACCGCCGTATCCAAGGAATGACGGCTTTGCTCCACAGCCCACGATGTAATCATGAACTATTTTGTCAAGCTCCAGAGTAGTCATACCTGCTTTTATAGATTCACCGGCAAGCTTCAATGCTCCACCGGCAATTTTGCCGGCTTCACGCATTTTGGCTAAATCGGTTTTAGATTTTATGCTTATCATAACTTTTAAGCTCCAACTGCTGCAAGAGTAAGTTTCGAAGTATCAGCAACTTCCTCCTGACCTTCTACAGTAACAAGCTTACCCTGTTTTTCGTAATAATCCTTGAGAGGAGCTGTTTTTTCGTGATATACAGCCAGTCTTTCAAGAACTGTTTCAGGCTGATCATCCTTACGGATTATAGTATCAGCACCGCATTTATCACACTTACCCTCAACTTTTGATGGTTTGTACTGAACATGATATGAAGCTCCGCAGCCTTCGCAAACTCTTCTGCCTGAAACTCTCTGTTTAATTGTATCATCAGCAACTGAAATTTCAATTACCTTGTCAATTTTTATGTTCATGGCATCAAGAGCCTCTGCCTGTGGAACTGTTCTTGGAAATCCATCAAGAATAAAGCCGTTTTTGCAGTCGTCCTCAGCAATACGCTCTTTAAGGATTCCGATAACAATATCATCAGACACAAGAGCACCTGCATCCATAGCAGCCTTAGCTTTAAGACCATATTCTGTGCCATTTTTAGCAGCTTCACGAAGAATATTGCCTGTTGAAATCTGTGGGATATTCAAAGCTTCGGAAACAACCTCTGCCTGTGTACCCTTTCCCGCACCGGGAGCACCTAAAAATATTAAATTCATAATCATAACTCCTTACTGCAGGAAGCCCTTATGATGACGCATCATCATCTGAGATTCCAATGTACGACTTGTTTCAAGAGCAACGCTTACAACGATAAGAATTGAAGTACCGCCCATTGAAAGTGACTGAAGGTTTGAATCAGCCATTGAGATAAAAATCGGAATAACTGCAATCACACCTAAGAAAAATGCACCGACAATTGTAATCTTTGACAGAACCCTCTGAATATAATCAGATGTCGGCTTACCTGGTCTGATACCGGGAATACCGCCGTTGCTCTGACGAAGGTCATTAGCAATCTGTACCGGATTGTACTGCATTGAAACGTAGAAGTAATTAAATCCGATAATCAAAAGGAAATAGATAATTGCATATGACCAGCTCTGTGTGCTGAAGAATTTACAGAAATGATAATAAAATCCGCTTTTTACTTCAGGATCCAATGGTTTAAAGAGCTGAATTGTCTGCGGCAATGACATGAATGACATTGCAAAGATGATCGGCATAACACCGCTCATACAAATTTTGATCGGAATATGTGATTTCTGTCCGCCATACTGCTTTCTTCCTACAACACGCTTTGCATACTGAATTGTAATTCTGCGTTCTGATTCGTTCATAAAAACGATAAAAGCAATCATAGCGACGAAGAAAATAAGAATACCGATTGAAACGAAAAGGTATTTTGAAGGCTCACTCTTTGTAAGTGAAACAAGAGTACCTACATCAGTAGGGAATCTTGCAACGATACCTGCGAAAAGAAGCATTGAAACGCCGTTGCCGATACCCTTGTCGTTAATTCTGTTACCCATCCAGATAACAAGTGAAGCACCTGCCATAAAGCTTGCTATTATAACAGCAGCAGCAAAATACATCTTCCAACCTGACATATACTCAGCAGGAATAGCCTTCATGCTGTTTTTCAATGTAAAATAATAAGCTATTGACATAAATGCAGCCAAACCCAAAGATACAAATGCTGTTATCTTATTAATGGTTTTTCTTCCCTCTTCACCTTCCTGCTGAAGTCTTTCCAGCGGCGGCAAAGCATATGTGAGAAGCTGCATTATAATTGATGCATTAATATATGGGGTAATTGAAAGTGAAAAGATAGTAGCTTTTGATAAAGCACCACCGGTCATAGTATTCAGATATTCAAGAAAGTTACCGCCAGTTGCATAGGATTTCATCCATGAACCAACCTGTTCAGTATCAAGGAACGGAACAGTAATTGCACTTCCGAGTCTGAAGATAATAACCATAAATAATGTGTAAAGAAGCTTTTTTCTGAGATCCTGAATTTTCCAAGCCTTTCTTAAAGTCTCAAACACATTACATCACCTCAGCTTTCCCGCCAGCCTTCTCGATTTTTTCAATAGCACTCTTAGAGAACTTAGCTGCCTTTACAGTAACCTTTGCTGTAAGATCACCATTGCCAAGCACCTTTACTCCATCGTTAACCTTCTTTACGAGACCTGCTGCCACGAGAAGCTCTGTATCTACTACAGTACCGTCTGTGAACTTATTGAGATCTGATACATTAATAATTGCATACTTTGTTGCAAAAATATTATTGAATCCTCTCTTAGGAATACGTCTTACCAAAGGCATCTGTCCGCCTTCGAAGCCGATTCTTACACCGCCGCCTGAACGTGCGTTCTGACCCTTGTGTCCCTTGCCGGCAGTCTTGCCGTTACCTGAACCATGGCCTCTGCCAACACGCTTTACAGCCTTGTTTGAATCCGGAGCCGGTGTTAATTCGTGAATTTTCATGGTTTGCACCTCCTTGCTTACGCTTCTTGTACCTCAACGAGGTGGATTATTTTCTTGATTTTACCGTTTGTCTGCTCATTATCAGGCTGAACTGTAGTATCGCCAACCTTCTTAAGGCCAAGTGACTGAGCAGTAGCAATCTGGTCTTTCTTTCTGCCGATAAGGCTCTTTACGAGCTTGATTTCCTTTGCCATAGTTACTGCCTCCTTAACCTAAAATTTCCTTTACAGACTTGCCTCTCTTAGCAGCAACTTCTTTAGCTGTTGTGCATGAAGCAAGACCATTAATTGTAGCTCTTACAACGTTGCAAGGATTATTTGAGCGAAGTGACTTCGTTCTGATATCCTTAATTCCAGCTACTTCGATTACCGCACGAACAGGACCGCCTGCGATAACACCGGTACCAGGTGCAGCCGGCTTCATAAGAACTCTGCCAGCACCGAATTCACCGATAATTTCATGAGGGATTGTAGTACCCTTTAAAGCAATCTTAACAAGGTTCTTCTTTGCATCTTCAATGCCCTTGCGAATTGCGTCCGGAACTTCGCCTGACTTACCAAGACCAAAACCAACGATTCCGTTACCATCGCCTACTACTACGAGAGCAGCAAACTTCATGATACGTCCGCCCTTTACTGTCTTTGAAACACGGTTGATAGCAACAACCTTTTCCTCAAGCTCCAAGCCCTGTGCATCTATTTTAGCCATCGTTTTACCTCCCTCTTAGAACTTTAATCCGTTTTCACGAGCGCCTTCTGCAAGTTCCTTCACTCTTCCGTGATAGAGATAGCCGCCTCTGTCGAATACAACTTCGCTGATTCCTTTAGCCTGTGCGTTCTTAGCGATCATCTCGCCAACCTTGCGGGCACCTTCAACGTTGCCGCCGTTGCCCTCAAAGCCCTTGTCCATGCTTGATGCAGCAGCAAGAGTAACACCGTTTACATCGTCAATAATCTGTGCATAGATATGCTTTGTTGAACGGAAAACGTTAAGACGAGGACGCTCAGGAGTACCGGAAATCTTCGCACGAACTCTGCGATGTCTTTTTAATCTGGCTTTATTGCTGTCAATCTTTTTAATCATAGCAATCTACTCCTTTTAATTACTTCTTGCCCTTACCGGCTTTACCTTCCTTGCGGATGATACGTTCGCCGGCATATCTTATTCCCTTGCCCTTATATGGCTCAGGTGGACGCTTCTCGCGTACTTCTGCTGCAAACTGACCTACAGCCTGCTTGTCGATACCGTTTATAACAATCTTGTTAGGCTGCGGAACGTCAATTGTAATTCCATTGCCCTCAGACATAATAACCTGATGTGAATAACCAAGATTCATAACAAGGTCCTTACCCTGCTTAGCAGCACGGTAACCAACACCTTCGATTTCAAGAGTCTTAGAGAAACCGTTTGTAACTCCTTCAACCATGTTAGCGATAAGTGTTCTTGTAAGACCGTGGAGTGATCTGTGTTCCTTCTTATCACTTGGTCTTGTAACTGTGATAACGCCGTCAGCGAAATCAATTGTAAGCTCCTTGCTGAACTGCTTGGAAACTTCGCCCTTAGGTCCTTTAACTGTAATGTAGTTAGCATCATTTTTGAACTCTACACCAGCAGGAACGCTAATAGGCATTTTACCGATTCTTGACATATTAGCTCCTCCTTACCAAATGTATGCTAAAACTTCGCCGCCGACATTAAGCTCACGAGCCTTCTTGTCAGTTACGATACCCTTTGAAGTTGAAACTATTGCAATACCAAGGCCTTTTCTTACCTTTGGCATATCTGCACAGCTTGCATATATACGCAGACCAGGTTTTGATACCCTGCGTAAACCGGTGATTACTGGTGACTTGTTGTCGCCGTATTTCAGAGTAATTCTGATTACACCCTGCTTACCATCTTCAATGATCTGGAAGCCCTTAACATAACCCTCGTCAACGAGAATCTGTGTAATTGCCTTCTTAACATTTGAAGCGGGAACGTCAACCGTGGCGTGCTTTGCAGAATTCGCATTACGAATTCTTGTTAAAAGATCTGCTATTGTATCAGTGATTTGCATG
>SAMEA104315421__coassemble_583_pt1 | contig 50751 bp, 48 predicted proteins | sample SAMEA104315421__metabat2_low_PE_050 | metagenome-assembled genome bin SAMEA104315421 (sample SAMEA104315421) | gut metagenome | biome: Monkey gut; feature: monkey-associated habitat; material: faeces | place: China | collected 2013
GGAAGCACAACAACTGCTACAGCAACAACACCACAGGGTGGAAGCACAACAACTGCTACAGCAACAACACCACAGGGTGGAAGCACAACAACAGCAACTGCAACAACACCACAGGGTGGAAGCACAACAACAGCAACTGCAACAACACCACAGGGTGGAAGCACAACAACAGTAACTGTAACAACATCACAGGGCGGTTCTACAACAACTACAACATTACAGACTCTCAAATTTAAGGATTGTTTCATAAATAATGAAGCTACTGACTTTACTTCAACAGTTGGTTACTACTTCTCACATGATACAAATTCATTCAACAAGGATCAGGTTGTTAAGCTTATGGTTACATTGGTTCTTGATAATGGTGCTATCATAGAAAATGTAGATCTTCTTGATCAGGAAGCTGTTAATGCTAAGTTAATTGAAGCCGGTGCTGAACCTGCAACAATTGACATCACATTTGGTGATGCTACACCGGCAACTGTATTCAATAAGTCAACAAATAAGTATGATGTTCAGCTTTATGTAAACGGTACACCTCTTACTTCAAAAGATGGAACTGATGAAGCAGGCAATCCGATTTACAAGCCAATGACTGTAACAGCATATATCGGTGTTAAGGGTGACGCTGATCTCAATAACACAGTAGATGCCAGTGATGCAAGCAATATTCTCACATATTATGCTCAGAAGCAGACAGGTGTAGCAAATCCTGTTCTTTACTCAGCAGAAGATGAAAATCTTGAACAGCTTGCTTGTTTCCTCGCTGATACAGACAAGGATGTATATTCTGAAGGCAACTGGAACACAGATAAGGCTAACAGAAACCTTGATGCAAATGACGCATCTAATATTCTTACATTCTATTCATACGTTCAGACTGGTTCATCAGACGCAAAGAATAACTGGGATACAATTATTGGTTAATTGCTATTAAAATGTTTTATCTGCCGCAAAAATTGCGGCAGATAAATGTCATTAAATTAAGTTGTTTTACTCTAATGCATTATTAGGTAGTGTGTTAGAAGTAACATATAAAATTAATATATTAATTGAAAGGAAACTAAAAACAATGAAAAAGAATTCTTTAAAAAAGGCTTTCGCTGCAATGGCTCTTACAGCTGTAGCTGCAACTGCTGCAACTGCTGCTTTTTCAGCATCAGCAGTAGAGGCAAAGCCTGTTCTTAAGCTTTCACAGATCGAACTCAAGTGGGAAGATCTCGATACAGACGGAGACGGCAAGATTGATGCTAACAAGACACAGACAATTGAGCTTTCTGTTTCAGGTGCTCAGAACCTTTGGCAGGCATGCGGTCTTCACATGGTAAATGATGACAGACTTACACTTGTTAAAAAGGCTACAGGTGCATTATCATGGACAAAAGGTGCAGCTATTGAAGATATGGGCTTGTCAACTGTAGCTCTTGATGGCAATACAGTATTCTTTACTGCTGCATCAGCTGCATTAGATGCTAAGTTTGAAGATGGTACAGCTATGTGGGCTGGTGCTGATGGTGTAATTATGTCATATGATGTAACAATTCCGGATGATGCACAGCCTGGCGATACATTCCCAATTAAGTTCAACTATGTTGTAACTCCTGCTGCTGATCCTGAAAAGGGTGAGCCAACAAGAGATATGTTTACTACATCTGCTTTTACAAAGGAAAGAGATGATGCAAAGGCTGAAATCGATACAATGACTGACTATGCAGTTAAGAACTGGGTAAACGGTTACATCAAGATTGCTGATAAGGTTGTTACAACAACATCTACTACAACTACAACAACAACTACTACAACTACAACAACAGCTGCTCCGGCAACAACAACTGCTCCTTCATCAACAGCTGCTCCAGCAACAACAAAGGCTCCTGGAACAACTAAGAAGGGTGCTACAACAAAGGCTGCTGCTACAACAACTAAGAAGGCTACAACAACTAAGAAGGGTGATTCACCTAAGACTGGTGTTGCAGGCGTAGGCGTTGCTGTTGCAGGTCTTGCTGCTGCTGCAGGTGCTGCTATCGTTCTCAGAAAGAAAGAGGACTAATCCGAATCCTTAAAGATTTAGATAAATAATTGAAAGGACTCCGTTTGGAGTCCTTTTATTTTTGGAGGTGAAATTTTTGGCACAAACGAACTGTGAATGCTGTACAAATTATATTTATGATGAAGAATATGAATGCTATATTTGCCTTGTCAATCTTGATGAGGACGAAATGAACCGATTTCTTTCAGGAAGTAATTTTGAATGTCCATATTTTAAGCTTGATGATGAATATGGGGTAGTTCGGCATCAGATATAAATGCAACATCTTATTATCTTTGAATAATTGCATATTCAAAATTGGTATCAGAACTGTACCTGACCGTTTTTGCCTGACGTTCAGGGCTGAGAAGTCCGCTTAAAACAGTAATAATGTCGCATTCAGGTGCTTTTCCCTGTTCAATTGCACACTGAATGTTATCTGCTGTTAAAAGATTATCAGACTTTAAAAGCCGTTCACTTCCCAGAATAATAAAGCAGGAGGGCGTAACTTTCCAGTCGTTCAGCATATATTCCAATGTTTCGGTAACATCACAGCCGTTTAAAATGATTGCTTCCGTATGACCTGTAAAAATAGTTTTGCCGCATAAAAGCTCGGAATTTTCTTTAAGTTCGTCAAGTGATGTCCCCTCAGCAGAAATATCGTCTGTTTCATCAAAAAAGCTCATTCTGGAGCTGAAAGTATAATTTTTCTTGCTGATGAAAACTGTTTGCAGATACTCTTTATCATGAACCTGCTTGGAATTACAGCTTGTAAGAGAAATTAATGCAATAAGGCTGATTATAATTTTTTTCATTTAGACTCCCCTTTCGCTTTTACAAGTACAACGGCAGGCGGAATTAATGCAACAAGTGCAAAAATAAGTGCAAATATTGAAGAATACAGGTTTGCCCGACTTAAAGCAAGTCCTGCAAGTGACATTATAATTAGTGCGGTACTGCATCTGAAACGAGAAAACTTCGGGAATATTTTCTTAATGATAATTGAGGCAGCAGTTGCCTGTAATGCAATTGATATAACAGCAAGTATAACAAAAATTATTATAAAAGCAGAGTCGGTTCTTTGATTGCTGAATGGCTGAGAGAGCTGGGCAGCAGTAATTACGGGGAAATTGACAATGCTCATTATACCTCCGCTGACCAGTGTTGTGATGAACAAAACTATACATGTTAATATTGCCTTGCAAATAAAATAAAAGACAGTTGTTTTGATTTTGTTGTCTTTGACTATTTCAAGCAGGATAACGAAAGTTCCAAGACTTCCGCTTAAAGCAAGACCTTTTATAAGCTCAGCGGCAAAGCCTGCGGAGCTTTTTATTGTAAGGTAGCTGAATGAGATTTTGTCTGCTGCACCGAGAATAATAATAACCAGACATAAAACTCCAAACCCTGCCACAACGACAGCGGCTCTGGAGAGAGCCTTAATTCCCGGCGAGGAAACATAAAGGCATATAATTCCGATAAGTGCAGTTATGATAAGTTTATGCGGAATAACGTCTGAAAAAACAGATGGAATATAAATTTCCTCAGAGGTTTGCCATACCCTTACAAAAAGAAGTCCGCCCCATAACAGCGTAAAAAGCAGATAAATCCATTGTATTCCGATTGAGTTAATGACCTTTTCGCCTTGCAGACTGCATGAAAGTGCAGGCAAAGAGGCAAGAATCTGAATCGCAATGCCTGTGATAAAGCCTGCGGCAGTAATTGCGGTTATATTTCCGGTAAGGCATACGAGTGTAAATGTGTCGGAAGCAAGGAGGAGTGCGGTAAGCTGTCCGTAAGAAATTTTATTCATGATATTCCTCCACTGTAAATCCGCCATGCTGCATTTTTCTGAATCCTACACGTCCGGCGGTATCTCTCATTGCTTTAGGCTTAAATGGTGAAATCGGGGCCATAAAAGGATATCCGTAATCCTCGGTTGCACATATGTTTATTAAAACTGCACAAGCAGTAAGACTTATGCCGAAAAGTCCGAAAATTCCGCCTGCAATGAGAAATCCGAAACGCAGTATGGTGACGCTTTGGTTTATTTCAGGGACGACAAATCCGCTTGTAACGGCAAGTGCGACAATGGTAAGCATAGGAGTGCTGACAAGTCCCGAATTGACAGCCGCATCTCCTATAATCAGACCGCCGACAATACTTACAGCTCCGCCCACTGCTTTGGGCAGACGCAAACCTGCCTCACGAATAATCTCATACATCAGCAGAACTCCTATTGCCTCTGTAAGCAGAGAAATAGGAGCTTTTTTTTCTGCCTCAGCCAGAATTACAAGAAGTGTGGAGTTTAGCAGTTCTGGGTGATGAAGTGAAATTGCAACATAAAGTGCGGGAAGCAGTATTGAGATAAGGAAAGCGGTGTACTTTATCCAGCGGATAAATACGGCGTAATAAGGCTTGAAAGCGTAATCATCAAGAGTTTGAAAGCTCTCACAGAAAAGCTTTGGTATTACGATTGCAAAGGGAACACCGTCAACGAGAATAGCAACACGGCCCTCAAGGAGTTTTGAGCATAGAACGTCAGGACGTTCGGTTGTGCCTGTAGAGCTGAAAATCTCAAATCTCCTGCTTTCGACAAATGGACGTATATAGCCTGTTGACAAAATGGTTTCAAGTTCAATTTCAGAAAGCGACTGCTTGATTTTTTTCAAAAGACCATGAGAAACCTTGTCTTTCATATAGCAGATGCATATATCAGTCTGACTTCTGTCACCGAGAACAGAAAGCTCCATAACGAGCATGGGACTTTTAAGCCTGCGACGTATAAGTGACATATTGGTGCGGACAACCTCGACAAAGCCTTCATGAGCTCCCATGATATTGGCTTCGCCTGACGGCTCGTCAATTCCTCTTGCCGCATAACCCTGAACGCCGAATGCAAGTGCAGTGTCAGCACCGTCAGCAATAAGAACCGCAAAACCTGAATTTATTGTTCTGAAAAGGTCACCGTAATTTTTAACGGTAAGACGGTCAACTGAAAGAAGCAGTCTGTTATTTATATGGTCAAACAGCTTATCGGCGGTTGGATTTTCGATAGTTATTTTTGTAATGGGATGCAGAATAAGCTCAGTAATCGTGCTTGTGGCAAGCATTCCCTCACAGCAAAGCAGAGCACATTTTATGCCACCTGTAGTGAATTCATTTATAAGTAGGTCGGAAGAACCTCCAGAAATACGTTTGATTTCCGAAAGGTTATTTTGCAGATTTTTTATAATCGGCTTAAAGTAGTAATCATCTGTTTTCATAAGTTCACCTCATCAGGTATTATTTACATTTATTCCTGAAAGATACATTTATAAAACAGTTGTTTTTACGGCTGGTTTAGTCTGTTGAAAAAAACTAAGGCAACACCGCACACTTCTTATACAACATTGTTTTAAATTTTTTAAAAAAACCCTTGACAAACAAGAACTAATGTTCTATAATTATATTTGCAAACAAAATAGAACAAAAGTTCTAAAAATGCTTTATGAGTTAAACGGAGGAATGATGAAATGCTAGAATTAATAAAAACATACACCAAAAGCTGCATAATGGCTGAACAGCGTATAAAATATCTGACCGTTAAGCTGAATGAACTTAAAAGAAACGGCGGTGAAGATACAGAAGAATATACAGACCTGCAAAGGAGGATAAGGCTTCTCTATATTGAACGGACAGAAATGCTTGAGGTTATTCAGATTTTAGAGTCATATCAGAAAAGGAGAAATGCCAATGCCTAGACGAGTAACATTGAATTCAGAATTGGGAGCTACAGACAGAAGTTTGAGAAAGCTTTTAGAGGAAAGCGAAAGTGAATCTGCTGATAAAATAAAAAGAAATCTTGTTAAGATAATAAAAAATGAGCTTACATCAAGACAAAGTCAAATAATTATGCTATACTATTTTAAAGAGATGAATATTAACGAAATTGCACAAACGCTTGATATATCCCCTGCCGCAGTTTCAGTTACTATGAAAAGAGCAAGAAACAAGCTTTTTAATATTCTCAAATATATAATTTATAGCAATGCAATAAAATAATGCGACATAAGATGGCAAAAGCAAACCGCATAGTACAAGGCGAACGACAAAAGCATACTGTCGTATGGTGAGGAAGATAACGCAGTAATATGCGGTTTGAATTGTCAGATTAGTTCTAGCATTTTGTTGTATTGCTATATGGAAAAACCGGAGGTATTATGAATACACCTATATATGATTTTATGTGCAGATACAGCAATAGTGACATATTGCGTTTTCATATGCCGGGGCATAAAGGAAGTTCACCCGAGCCCCTGCTTGATATGCTGTACAAGCTTGACATTACAGAAATAAAAGGGGCAGACAGTCTTTTTGAGGCGGACGGTATTATTGCAGAAAGTGAAAAAAATGCGTCAAAACTTTTTAATACAGCAGGTACGTTTTATTCTGTGGGAGGTTCAACGCTTTGTATCCAGACTATGCTTGCACTTATGAAACGTGAGGGCAGAACCGTTATTGCTGCAAGAAACGTTCACAGAGCCTTTTTGAATGCGGCTGCACTTCTTGACCTTGACGTTCATTGGCTTTATCTTAAATATTCAGGAGGTATTTTAACCGGAGAAATTCCTCTTGACGAGCTGGAAAAGGAGCTTATGGAGTGCAAAGCTCCGACCTGTGTGTACATAACCTCGCCTGACTATACGGGAAAAACAGCGGATATTGAAAAAATATCATCAATATGCAGAAAATATAATTCACCGCTTCTTGTAGATAATGCACATGGACCTCACCTTGCGTTTTTTGAGAAAAGCAGACATCCTATAGCTCGTGGTGCAGACCTTTGCTGTGATTCTGCACATAAAATGCTCCCTGCATTGACAGGTGCGGCTTATCTGCACATTTCAGATTTGAAGTATGCAGACAAGGTTAAAGACGCAATGACTCTTTTTGCGTCAACAAGTCCGTCATATCTGATAATGGCGTCATTGGATTTGTGCAACAGGTACATAGATGAAAAAATACGGGAGGATATCAAGAATATTCAACAGCGTGTTGAAAAACTCAGAGTCAAATTATCTGCAAGACTTGTTTTTGCAGATTCAGAACCGTTTCATATCACGATAAATGCGGCGGAAAGCGGATTTGACGGAAAAGAATTTGCAGATTTGCTAAGAGCTGAAAATGTTGAATGTGAGTATTCAGACTCACTGTATACTGTTTTATTGACTTCTCCGTTTGAAGCTGTTGAAAAACTCGATAATCTTGAAACAGCATTAAAAACAACGGTAAATCGTGCAAAAAGAACAAGGTATGTGTATAAGGACTTTTCAGTACCGAAGTTAAAAAGGGCAATGAGCATCAGAAATGCCGTTTTTTCAACAAGCGAAACGTTGAATGTTGAAAACTCGGAGGGGAGAGTTTGTTCAGCAGTAAATGTGCCATGTCCGCCTGCAATACCTATAGCAGTAAGCGGAGAGGTAATTAATAAGGAGTGTATAGACGTTTTTCTAAGGTACGGTATAAGGAACGTAAATGTGGTAAAAGAATAGAGGGCAGCATCGTACAAAGTCTTTTGATGTGACTTGTGCGGTGATTCCTTAAAAAATGTTAAATTTATGCTGAATATTGACTTTACTGAATAAATTGTTTATAATAATATGTGTATATCCCGTTCAGAAAGCAGTATAATAACATTATTATACTTGAAGGGATATAAATAAAATGAATAAAAATGATAATCAGGAAGAAAAGCAGAAACAGTCTGATGATAACAATACTGATGATGAGGAAGAAATCGAAAGTCAGCTTGATGAGGCTGAGCTGATAGAAAAGACTGGCGAAATTATTTCAAGAAATTCCAAGCACTTAATTCACTGTCTTACTATTATCGGTCAGGTTGAGGGACATTATGTTCTATCCTCACAAAATAAAACCACAAAGTATGAGCACATTATACCGTCCTTGGTTGCAATTGAGCAGGACCGCAGTATTGAGGGACTTGTAATAATTCTTAATACAGTCGGCGGCGATGTGGAAGCAGGACTGGCAATAGCCGAGCTTATAGCAGGAATGAAAACTCCTACAGTTTCTCTTGTTGTCGGCGGAGGTCATTCAATTGGAGTTCCGCTTGCAGTAAGTGCCAAGCGTTCGTTTATTGTACCATCTGCATCAATGACAATCCACCCTGTAAGAATGAACGGGACAGTTCTGGGCGTTCCGCAGACACTTTCATACTTTGATAAAATGCAGGACAGAATTATTAAATTCGTAACGCAGAACAGCCATATAGATGAACAGACTTTCCGCAGACTCATGATGAATACGGAAGAGCTTGTAATGGACGTCGGAAGTGTTGTTGAGGGAGAAAGTGCAGTATCTATCGGATTAATTGATAATCTTGGAGGACTGAGTGACGCTATTGAAAGCTTGTACGAGCTTATTGAAACAAGCGAAAGGCGTTATGCTGACTGATTATTGCTAACGGAGGTAACTATGAGTTTTTTAGATGCAATTATACAGGGAATAATACAAGGCCTTACAGAGTTCCTGCCTGTTTCAAGTTCAGGACATCTTGCATTATATCAGCATTATTTCGGAAGTACAGAACAGACAGGCTTTTTCTTTTCAGCCATTCTTCATCTGGGAACTCTCCTTGCAACATTTATTGCATTCCGTAAGGACGTAATTGCACTTATTAAAGAATTCGGTACAATGTGTACAGATTTGTTCAAAGGAAAGCTCTTTAAAACAAAGATGAATCCTGAACGCCGCATGATAGTAATGCTTATTATATCATGTCTTGTACTTGTGCCGTGTATACCTCTTAAAGACGTAATCGAAAAGGTATCTGAAACATATATGATATTGCTTGGCTGTCTTTTCCTTTATACATCACTCATACTGTTTTTATCTGACAGATGTGTAAAGGGAAATAAAACAGCAGGCGATATTACATGGAAAAATGCACTTACAGTCGGAATTTTTCAGGCTATAGCACTTTTCCCGGGTGTATCACGTTCAGGCTCAACAATTTCAGGCGGACTTTTCAGCGGCTTTTCTCGTGATACCGCAGTAAGATACTCATTTATACTCGGAATACCTACAATTCTTGCAGGCTGTGTGCTTGAATTTAAAGATGCGTTGGGTGAATCTGAGTCTTTGGGAAATCCGCTTCCATATGTAGTTGGATTTATTGTATCGGCAGTAGTCGGCATATGTGCAATAAAAATGGTAAGCTGGCTTGTAAAGTCAAATAAGTTCACCATCTTCTCAATTTATACACTTGCTCTCGGACTTACGATTATTGGCTACGAAACATATCAAAAGCTTGCTTAATTACATATTTTAAGGCAACATCTTACAAAGCTTTTAGCTGGTCTTTGTGTGGTGTTGCCTATATACGTTTTCTGCAAACTGTTCTTATTGGTACAGGTTCTGAAATCTGAGAAAGGAGAACTGCAAATTGGCTGAAACAAAAAGAAACAGCGGCTCAGGCAGTAATAAATCAAAGAAAAGAAGCTCCGGCGGAGAAGGCTCACGCAGTACAGCAAAAAATGATAAGGGAGTCAAAAAAAAAGTTGCTGAGCCGAAAAATGAAAAAAATCAATTCTGGTCAATTATTCTTTTCGCATTGGGCGTGTTGGTTCTCCTTATAGCATTTATTGAGGGAACTTCGGGCTGGAATAAGATACATAATATTCTTTTAGGTACATTCGGCATCGCAATACTTGCTGTACCTGCTATGCTTATATATACAGCAATTCTTATCGGAATGGAAAAAAGCTATAAATGTGTTACGGGGAGAGCAATATGGGGAGTTGCCATGACATTCCTTATAAGCTCGGTAATTCAGATAGTGTTTGTAGGTGAGATAAGAGGCAGTAATATTATAAAAAAGGTCGCAAACCTTTACCGAGAGGGCAAGGAGCTTCATGGCGGCGGTGTATCAAGTATGATTATCGCAGGACCGCTTATGGCACTTTTCGGCCCGACAGGTGCAAAAATAATTTCAGCAATAATGTTCTTTGTATTTGGAATGCTGCTTACAAATATGGGGATAATTCAGTTTTTTGAGCTTATAACCCGACCATTCCGCTGGTTTGGACGCTGTATTATAGGATTAAAGAATGTCCTTATGGGCGGCGAATTTGAGGACGCTTTTGATGATGAAGATGATGAATATTACGACGAAAATGAAGATGATTATGATGCAGAAATGGAAGCTCTTGAAATTGCAAATAATCATTCAAAGGAAACAATGTCAAACAAAAGAAATGAATCATCTCAGGGCGAAACTCCGGAATTTCTCTTTGATGTTCCGATTGACCCATTTGAAAAGAATAAGGAAAGTCAGCTGAAGCCGTTAAAAAAAGTTTCATTAGGAAAAAAGCCTGAAAAATCTGCGGAGGAACACGCTGAAAATGACAGCGAGCTTGATGCACTCATCAGCAGAGCAGCCTTGTCGGATTCTGTTAAGGGAAATGACGTCAAGGAGTCTGTAATTGCGGCTGAACCGATAGATACAAGTGAATATGCTGATAAGCCGAAGCCTGTTTATGTAAAACCGTCACTTTCACTTCTGGAGCAGGCTGACAACAGAAACAACAGTGCCGAGGCCACCATTGAAATGAGGGAAAAGGCTGAAATTATTGTAAATACGCTGAAAAGCTTTGGAGTTACAGTAAGGATAAGTGACATTTTCAGAGGTCCTTCCATTACAAGATATGAAATTCAGCCGGGGGCAGGCGTTAAAGTATCAAAAATAAAGAGCCTTGAGGACGATATTGCTCTCTACCTTGCGGCACAAGGTGTAAGAATAGAAGCTCCTGTACCGGGGAAATCAGCGGTAGGAATAGAAGTTCCTAACGTAAAAAAGGATATTGTAACTTTAAGAGAGATACTTTCGTCTTCTGAATTTCAGAATAACAAAAGCAAGCTGACCTTTGCGGTCGGCAAGGACATTGCAGGCAATATAATACTTGGTGACGTTGCTAAAATGCCACATGTAATTATTGCAGGAACAACAGGTTCAGGCAAATCTGTATGTACACGTTCAATTATTATGAGTATACTTTATAATGCAACTCCTGATGAAGTAAAGCTCATACTGATTGACCCGAAAATTGTTGAATTTAAGGTGTTCGAGGGCATTCCGCACTTGCTTATACCAATAGTTACCGAGTCCAAAAAGGCGGCAGGAGCTTTGGCTTGGGCAGTAAATGAAATGATACGCAGGTATAATATTTTTGCTGAGGACGGTGCAAATGATATAAAGTCATATAATGCAATGGCAGAAACAAACCCTGACGTTGAAAAAATGCCGCAGATAGTAATTTTCATAGACGAGCTTGCTGATATGATGCTTGTTGCAGGCAAAGAGGTTGAGGATTCAATCTGCCGTCTTGCACAAATGGGACGTGCCGCAGGAATGCATCTCGTAGTTGCAACACAGCGTCCTACAACTGACGTTATAACCGGACTTATCAAAGCAAATATCCCAAGCCGTATTGCACTTTCTGTAATGTCGCAGATTGACTCAAGAACAATTATTGACATGGCAGGAGCTGAAAAGCTTTTAGGAAATGGTGATATGCTTTATCTGCCGATAGGTTCAACAAAGCCTGTGAGAATACAGGGCTGTTTTGCGTCATCAAAGGACGTTGAAGCTACAGTATCATTTGTAAAATCTCAGGTTCAGTCTGAATTCGACAATGATATTATACAGGCTGTTGAAAGCTGTATCCCTGTTACGAAAGCAGACAAGAATAATGATTCTGACGGTTCTGTTGCTGTCGGAAGTGACGAGGACTATATTGAAAGAGCAATGGCAGTTGCAATAGAAAACGGTCAGTTATCCACATCAATGCTTCAGCGTAAGCTGAAACTGGGATATGCCAGAGCAGCCAGAATTATGGACGAGCTTGAAGAAATGGGAGTAATCGCTCCAAGTGAGGGTGCAAAGCCAAGAAAGGTATTGATGTCACGTTTGCAGTTTGAGGAAAGACGTGCAAGAAAGATGAGTTAGGAGCTGTTATGAACGGATTTTTACCTGTAACCGAAAAGGAAATGAAAGAACGAGGCATAGAGCAGTTTGATTTCGTTTACATAACGGGTGACGCTTATGTTGACCACCCGAGCTTTGGTGTTTCAATTATATCGAGGCTGATAGAGTCACTTGGCTATACGATAGGTATAATTTCTCAGCCTGATTGGCATACTGATAAGGACTTTAAGCGTTTTGGACGTCCTAAGCTTGCTTTTCTTGTTACATCGGGCAATATTGACTCAATGGTAGCTCATTATACTGCCGCAAAGAGAAAGCGTTCGGACGATGCGTATACCGCAGGCGGAAAAGCAGGAAAACGTCCTGACAGAGCCGTAATAGTTTACTGCAAAAAAATTCGTGAGATATACGGAGATGTTCCTGTTGCAATAGGCGGTCTTGAAGCGTCATTAAGAAGATTTGCACATTATGACTATTGGGATGATGCCGTAAGACCTTCAATTCTCGTTGAAAGCGGAGCGGATTTGCTTATGTTCGGAATGGGAGAACATCAGATAACCGAACTTTCAGAGCGTTTGGCAAAAGGCGAGAATATAAGGGATATACATGATATAAGAGGAACTTGTTACCTTACCGAGCCTGTAAATACACCATATGGTGCGGCAGAATGTCCAAGCTTTGCACAGGTCAGTGAAAGCAGGGAGGCTTATGCAAAAGCAACAAGAATACAATATGACCAGCAGGACGAGGTTTATGGAAAAACCGTTATACAAAGGCATGGCAAGCTGATGCTTGTACAAAATCCGCCTGCATACAGCCTGACTACAGAGGAGCTTGACAAGGTTTACAGTCTGCCTTATATGAGGGCATATCACCCGTCTTATGAGGCACTCGGAGGTGTTCCCGGAATAGAGGAAGTTCAGTTTTCGATAACTCACAACAGAGGTTGTTTCGGATACTGCAATTTCTGTTCAATTGCACTTCATCAGGGACGCAAAATAACATGCAGAAGTGAAGAGTCAATTCTTGAAGAAGCTGAAAAGCTGACTAAAATGAAAAATTTCAAGGGATATATTCATGATGTAGGCGGACCGACAGCAAATTTCCGTCACACTTCATGTCAGAAACAGCTTGAACATGGTTTGTGTAAGGGGAAAAAGTGTCTTGCACCAACACCATGCAAAGCTTTGCAGGTTGACCATACGGAATATCTGGGCATTTTAAGAAAGCTTAGGAAAATCAAGGGTGTTAAAAGAGTATTTATTCGTTCGGGCATAAGATACGATTATCTTATGGAGGATAAAAATGATGAATTTATGCGTGAACTGATAAAGTATCACGTCAGCGGACAGCTTAAGGTAGCACCTGAGCATTGTTCAGCGGCAGTTCTTGATAAAATGGGAAAGCCTCATATTGAAGCGTATAAGGCATTTCAGAAGCGGTTTTATGAAATTACAAAGGGGATGGACAAAGAGCAGTATCTTGTGCCGTATCTTATGTCGTCACATCCGGGCAGTACGCTGAAAGAGGCAATAGACCTTGCGTTATTTTTGCGTGACAATAAAATAAGACCTGAGCAGGTTCAGGACTTTTATCCTACTCCCGGAACTATTTCAACTTGTATGTTTTATACGGAGCTTGACCCATATACAATGGAAAAGGTGTATGTTCCTAAAACTCCAAAAGAAAAGGCAATGCAGAGGGCATTACTGCAATACTTCAAGCCGCAGAACAAGGAGATAGTTCTTGAAGCGTTGAAAATTGCAGGCAGACGTGATTTAATAGGAAAGTCACCGAAATGTCTTGTAGATGATGATAAAAAGCCAAACATGGCAGGTAAAGGCTCAAACGGAAAAAGTGATAAAAAGGGCAAGGGAGCAAAATGGCAAAATCAAAAGCAAAAAGGAAAAAGAACAATCCGAAAATAGCAGGAATATGCGGAGCAGTCATATTTATTGTATTTCTTATATCTGCAATAGCAAGGGCTTTAGGCTATGATTTGGAGTACGAGCTTAAAAAGCTGCTTGGATTTGAGAGTAAATATAATGACAGCGTTCAGATTCACTTTATTGATGTAGGGCAGGGTGACTGCATACTCATTGAAACTGCGGACGGAAATATGCTGATTGACTGCGGAGAAGCAAGTGAAGCGGATATAGTCTTGAATTATCTGCAAAATGAAAACATAAAAAAACTTGATTATGTTCTCGGTACTCATCCTCATTCTGACCATATGGGCGGAATGAGCCGAATAGTTGAAAATGTGGAAATAGGCGAATTTATCATGCCGCATCTGCCTGATAAGGACGTTCCGACCACACGCTATTTTGAAAATCTGCTTATTGCTCTTGATAATGCAGATTTGGATATTACAGAAGCAGAAACAGGAGATGTAATTTCCTTGGGTGAAGCGGAAGTCACATTGATTGCACCCAATAAGGAGAATGACAACACAAACGATTATTCGGTGTGTGCTGTTCTGGAGCATGGCAAAAACAGCTTTATTTTTACCGGTGACGCTGAAAGAAACGGAGAAAAGCACTTCATAGACAGCGGACTTTTACATAAATGCACTGTTTATAAAGCAGGGCATCATGGCAGTTCAACTTCGTCATCAGCTGAATTTTTAGCTGAAATTCAGCCTGAATATACAGTTATAATGTGCGGAGATGGCAATTCCTACGGTCATCCTCATGACAAAGCATTAAAGCGTATAGGAAAGTATACAGCGCCGCAGAATATATATCGCACGGATCTATGCGGAAGCATAGTTTTTGAATCAGACGGAGAATCATTGGAGATTACAACTGAAAGGTAATGATAATATGCTTATTCTTGACAGAATAGAAGAAGAAACAGCAGTTATAGAGTCTGACAGCGGAATGATAGAAGTCAGCATTCAAATGCTTGGAGAAAATATCTGTGAGGGCGATGTTCTGATACAGGACGGTGAACGCTATATAAAAGATGAAGCGGCAACAGCTGAACGGAAACAGAAAATAGCTGAACTTTACAGAAACAGACTGAAAAAAAGAGGGACTTAATGAAATCTGATGTAATTATAATAGGCGGAGGTGCGGCAGGTTCATTTGCGGCAATAACAGCGGCAAGAATGGGCCGTACCGTTACTCTTTTTGAGAAAAATGAGAAAATAGGACGAAAGCTACGTATAACAGGTAAAGGGCGATGTAATGTTACAAATAACTGTACATGGCAGGAGGCAATGAACAGTGTTCCGGTCAATCCACGATTTCTGTACAGTGCCTTTTCAGGATTTCAGCCGCAGGACGTTATGAATTTCTTTGAGGAGCTTGGCGTTCCGCTTAAAACCGAACGAGGAAACAGAGTTTTTCCTGTAAGCGACAAAGCAGAGGATATTGTAGATGCTCTTGACAGGGAAATGAAAAGTCTGGGAGTAAAGGTCATACATCAAAGAGCAGCGAAGATTATTGTTGACGGAAATGTATGTACAGGTGTGATTGCAGGTGGAAAAGAATATTATTCACAATCTGTACTCATAGCAACGGGCGGACAATCGTATCCCAAAACAGGTTCAACGGGTGATGGGTATAAACTGGCTGAAAGTATGGGGCATACAGTTACACCGATTTATCCGTCACTTGTTCCGCTTGTGTCAGTCGAAAAGTACTGCGGCGAAATGATGGGACTTTCATTGAAAAATGTTGGAGTCAGACTATATGACAAAGAAAAGCTCATATTCAGTGAGCAGGGAGAAATGCTTTTTACACATTTTGGTGTATCAGGTCCGCTTATTTTGAGTGCAAGCTCACATATCAGAAAAATGGAGCGTGGACGATACAAAATAAAAATAGACCTGAAACCGGCACTCGACATAAAGCAGCTTGATTTGAGAATACAGCGTGATTTCAGTGAAAATCAAAATCGTGACTTCATAAATGCGGTAAGAAAGCTTCTGCCTGCAAAGCTTATTCCGACAGCAGTAAAGCTTTCAGGGATTCCTGCTGAACAAAAGGTCAATACGATAACAAAAGAGCAGAGAAAAGCCTTTGCGGAGCTTTTAAAGGCGTTTCCGATAACAATAGCAGATTTCAGACCTATAGATGAAGCCATAGTAACAAGCGGGGGAGTTTCCGTCAAGGAGATAAATCCTAAAACAATGGAATCAAAGCTTGTTTCGGGACTTTATTTTGCAGGTGAGGTTATTGACGTTGACGCATATACAGGCGGATTTAATCTGCAAATAGCATTTTCAACTGCATACAGTGCAGGAATTAATATGTAATGGGAGAATAAAAATGAAAACAATCAATATCGCAATAGATGGCCCTGCAGGTGCAGGAAAGAGTACAATCGCAAAGCTTGCCGCAAAGGAGCTTGGCTACATTTACGTTGATACAGGAGCGTTATACCGTACAACTGCACTTTATATGCACGAAAACGGCTTGACCGAAACAGCGGATATAATTGCCGCACTTGATAAATGTGACGTAAAGCTGAAATATACAGACGGTCAGCAGAGAGTTTTTCTGGGTGGCAGAGATGTTTCCGAGGAAATAAGAAAGCCTGAGGTTTCAATGGCAGCTTCAAGAGTTTCAGCAATTCCGCAGGTAAGAGAACATCTATTCAATCTTCAAAAGAAAATGGCTGAGGAAAACAATGTTATCATGGACGGACGTGATATCGGTACTGTTGTACTTCCGAATGCAGATGTTAAGATTTTTCTTACTGCAACTGCCGAAGAAAGAGCCAACAGACGTTACAAGGAGCTTTCAGAAAAGCCGAACTGTCCATGCTACGAGGAGATTTTAAGCGATATAAAGGAACGTGATAAAAACGATATGAATCGCCCTGTTGCACCGTTAAAGCAGGCTGATGACGCTGTTCTTGTTGATTCTACACATCTTACATTACAGCAGTCTGCTGATAAAATCAGGGATATTATACTTGAAAAGACAGGTGAAAGATAATGTTTTATTATTTTGCTATGTATGTTGTACGATTTGCATACTTTATATGGTACAACATAAAATTTGAGGGCAGAGAGAACATTCCCAAAAATGAAAGTGCAATTTATGCCTCAAATCACCGTACTTATGCCGATCCGCCGCTGATAGTTCTAGGAGTTAAAAAAAGATTTTCCTTTATGGCAAAGGAGGAATTGTTTAAAAATAAGTTTTTTGCGGCACTTATCAGAAGTCTTGGTGCATTTCCCGTATCACGAGGAAAAGGTGACAATACAGTAATAGACAGGTCTATTGAAAGACTGAATGAGGGGCAGAATCTTGTTATTTTCCCTGAGGGTACACGCTCTAAGGACGGAAAGGTCGGCAAGGGCAAAACGGGTGCGGCACTCGTTGCGGCTAAATCAGGAGCAAAGGTAGTTCCCGTAGGCATTGTTTTTGATGGTGAAAAGCTTCATTTCAGAAGCAAAATAAGGGTAATTTACGGCAAGCCGATTGACCCGAAGAAATATATAACAAATCAGACCGAGCCTAATCCACGAGAGCTTGTAAAGCTGAAAAATGCTTTTATGTCTGATATAAAGCTCATGGTTGAGGGCGATAAAATGCTTGCACAAAATGAGGAAAGCGAGGCTTAATGCTTGAAGAAAATAACTGTTGCAAAATCTGCGGGGTTTTGCTTTGGAGTTGACAGAGCTGTAAAAATGGTTTATAACGAGCTGGAAAAAAAACAGCACGTTGCTACACTCGGTCCAATCATACACAATACTGACGTTGTAAGCGATATGCAAAGGAAAGGTGCAAGAATAATTGAAACAGTATCCGAGCTTAAAGACAATGAGCTTGTTGTGATACGTTCTCATGGTGTCGGCAGAGATGTTTATGAGCAAATTGCTGAAAAGGGAAATCCGATGCTTGATGCAACTTGCCCATTTGTTGCCAGAATACACAAAATAGTTTCAGAAAAGGCGGCTGAGGGATATTTTATCCTGATTGCAGGTGATGCAAGTCACCCTGAGGTTCAGGGAATAGTCGGACATTGCGGTGAAAATTGTATGGTTTTTAAAGATAAAACCGAATTGCAGGACTTTTTTGAAAAAAAATATACAAATTTGCAAAAAGGGGTTGCAATTGTCGCGCAAACAACGTATAATATAGTAGTATGGGATGAGTGTTTAAAGATAATCCCGAAAGACGATCCTGATATCGTAATCTTTGATACAATTTGCAATGCTACTGAAGCAAGACAGTCAGATGCTGAAAAGCTTTCAAGAGAAGCTGACCTCATGATTGTTGTAGGCGGCAAGCACAGTTCAAATACTGTGAAGCTCTACGATGTGTGCAGCAAAAATTGCAAAACCTATCATATTGAGAATGGGGACGAGCTTTTAGATTTAAATCTTCCCAGTGCTGAACATATCGGCATTACTGCCGGAGCGTCTACACCGGCTTATATAATTAAGGAGGTACAAACCACTATGACAGATATTCAAAATAATAATCTGGAAGAGGACATCAATTTCGAGGAGATGATTGACCAGTCCTTTAAGAAAATACATACAGGAGAGAAAGTTAAGGCTTATGTTGAAGCCGTAAATAAGAGCGAAGTTATCGTCAGCTTAGGTACAAAGCACACCGGCTACGTTGCTCTTGACGACCTTACAGATGACCCGACAAAGACACCTGCTGACATTGTAAAGGTTGGCGATGAAATCGAGCTTATCGTTATCAAGGTAAATGACCAGGAAGGTACAGTTGCTCTTTCAAAGAGAAAGATTGACGAACAGGCTGGTTTTGAGAAAATCATGAAGGCTAAGGAAGAGGGTACTGTTCTTGAGGGTACAATTCAGCACGTTGTTAAGGGCGGTGTTACCGTTTCATGCTTCGGTGTAAGAGTATTTATCCCTGCCTCACAGACAGGTCTTCCAAGAGGTGCTGAGCTTGACCAGCTTCTTAAGAAGAAGGTTCAGTTCATGATTCTTGAAGTAACTGAAAACCGCAGAAGAGCTGTAGGTTCAATCAAGGCAGTTCTTAATGCAAAGAAAGAAGAAGCTAAGGCTAAGTTCTGGGCAACTGCAAAGGTTGGCGATGTATTTAAGGGTACTGTTAAGTCACTCACAAGCTTTGGTGCATTTGTTGACCTCGGCGGTATTGACGGTATGGTTCACATTTCAGAACTTTCATGGAAGAGAATTAAGCACCCAAGCGAAGTTGTAAGCGTTGGTGATACTCTTGAGGTATACATCAAGGATCTTAATCAGGAAGAAAACAGAATTTCTCTCGGCTATAAGAAGGCAGAGGATAATCCATGGGAAATCTTCAAGGCTAATTATAAGGTTGGCGATGTTGTTAAGGCTACTATCGTTTCCATCACTTCATTCGGTGCATTTGCACAGATTATTGACGGTGTAGACGGTCTTATCCATATTTCACAGATTGCTGACAAGAAGGTTGAGAATGTAAAGGATATTCTTTCTGTTGGTCAGGAAGTTGACGTTAAGATTATTGATATCGACACAGAGGCTAAGAGAATCAGCATTTCAATCAGAGCTTTACTTGAAAATTCAGATGAAGCTGCTGAAGAAGAAACATCAGAAGACGCTGAATAATCAAAAATTTAAAAGGCATAGCTTAAAGCTATGCCTTTTTTGTTATAGAAAGTAATTTTAAATTGCAAAAATAAGGCAACACCTTACAAAGTCCTTTGACATGCTTTGTATTGTGTTGCCTTAAAATTTGGTTATGGAATCCTGATTTTATTCTGTAACGGTAATACAGCCGTTTATCCAGTTCTGTACAGCATATTTCTGCATTTCTTCTTCCTTTGCTGCATTAGTAAACATATCATTATCCATATAGAAAAAATTCAGGTCATAGACAGTTCCAACCTCTGCATCCTGCGGAATTATGAAATTAAATGTTGCAATGTCGCCGTCATTTCCACTGCCGTCCTCGCCGATTGAACAAAAGAATATAGAATTTTGTTTGTTATTTATAAGTTCATCAGTTCTGTTGTCAACCCAGTCAACAGCAATGAAGTCAGTCATGCTGTCAACAGCATTACCCTTTTCGTACATAAGCTGATTTAATTCGTCCTTTGCAGCAGTAAGTCTTTCATCATAAGCAAAGTGAATTCCACTGGCTGACCACTTTCCGTCTGCCCCCGACAAGCTTACTGTAACTCCAACAGTTTCACCGGCTTTGCCCTCTGCACTTTCAATTTTGAGAACAGGAGAACAGCTTCTTTTTGCAAGAGGATCTTTTTCTGTACAGCCGGTTATGAGTGTCATTGCCAAAGCCAGAATGAAAGCAAGCGGCAAAAATGTTTTTTTCAAATCAAAAACGCTCCCTTTTCATTAAGTGACATTCAGGGCAGTAATACAGTGCTGCCTGAAATTTATTTGCCCTCAACAGTAATTTCTCCACTTTTGTCAGCAGAAACTGCAATTTCCTTGATTTCAGATGCATGCTCTATAATAATATTTGCAATCTTATCTTCAATGTTTTGTCTGATTACACGTCGGATATCCCTTGCACCGTCAGTTTTTCCATGTGACTTTTCAGCAATTGCCTTGAGTGCATTTTCATCATAATTAAGCTCAATATTCTTTTCGGAGAGCGGCTCTTTCATTTCATCAAGCATAAGACCTGCAATTTTTGCGTAATCTTCCTTGCTGAGCTGCTTGAATACAACGATTTCATCAATTCTGCCGATGAATTCAGGACGCAGAAATTCTCTTAATCCCTTTATAGCCTTTTCTCTTGAAATATCATCAGCAGTTTTGTTGAAGCCGACACCCATTGTTTTATCTGTTGAACCTGCATTTGATGTCATGCAGATAATAGTGTTTTCAAAGTTTACAGACCTGCCATGTGCATCATCAACCTTGCCCTCATCAAGAATCTGCATAAGTATATTCATAACGTCAGGATGTGCCTTTTCAATTTCATCAAAGAGGATTACTGAATACGGACGGCGTCTTACCTTTTCGGTAAGCTGTCCTGCCTCATCATAACCAACATATCCCGGAGGTGAGCCTATCATTCTTGCTACAGAATGTTTCTCCATGTATTCTGTCATATCAAGTCTTATAAGCGGCTCTGTAGAGTCAAAAAGCTCAGTTGAGATAGCTTTTACAAGCTCTGTTTTACCTACGCCTGTAGGGCCGACAAATATAAACGATGCAGGTCGGCGGCGTTTTGTAAGCTGAACTCTTGTACGCTTGATTGATTTTGCAAGAAGTTCAACAGCCTCGTCCTGTCCGATAACCCTTTTCTTCAGAGTTTCTTCAAGGTGAGCAATTTTCATAAACTCGGTTTCTGCAATTTTCTTGGCAGGAATACCGGTCCAAAGCTCAACTACCTTTGTTATGTCATCTTCCGTTACGTTTACATTTTCAGCCTTTTCTTTAAGCTTTTCAGCGTCCTCTCTTGCGTGGATAAGCTTGCCCTTAACCTCTGCAAGAGCCTGATAATCAGGTTCAATCTGTTCCTCAATGGACTTTTCCATGTCCTCAAGAACCTTTATTTCCTTTGTGATTTTATCATATTCTGCAATTTCAGGACTGCGTATACATGCACATGCACAACCCTCGTCCAAAAGGTCAATAGCCTTATCAGGCAGGAAACGGTCAGTAATATATCTTTCTGAGAGAACAGCACAAAGTCTTACAAGATAATCTGATATTTTAACTTTATGATAATCCTCATAATATTTTTTTATTCCCAAAAGAACGTCAACAGTATCTTCAACAGTAGGTTCGTTTACTGTAACAGGCTGGAAACGTCTTTCAAGGGCAGAATCTTTTTCGATATACTTTCTGTACTCTCCGAATGTAGTTGCACCGATAACCTGAACCTCGCCTCTTGAAAGTGCAGGCTTTAGGATATTGGCTGCATTCATTGAACCCTCGGAATCACCCGTACCGATAAGATTATGAACCTCATCAATGAAAAGAATTATATTTCCCTCACGCTTAACTTCGTCTACAAGTCCTTTTACACGGCTTTCAAATTGTCCTCTGAACTGAGTTCCTGCCACAAGAGCAGTAAGGTCAAGCAGGAAAATGCGCTTATCCGCAAGATTGAACGGAACGTTTCCTTCGCTGATTTTCTGTGCAATACCTTCTGCTATTGCAGTTTTACCTACACCGGGTTCACCTATAAGGCATGGATTGTTTTTTGTACGGCGTGAAAGTATCTGAACAACTCGTGATATTTCCTTTTCACGTCCTATAATATTATCAAGCTTACCGTCCTTAGCCTTTTGAGAAAGGTCTGTACAGTAATTATTAAGGAATTTCAATTCCTTTTCACGCCTTTTATCCTTTTTAGTGCCAAAACCGAAAAGTCCGCCTTTTTTCTCGCCTGACTTTTCAGAAGCGTCATTTTTAGCTTTTCCGTTCTGTGTAGTATCCTTTTTATCGTCTGATGAATCAGGCTTTTCAAAGGTCGGACTTCCTCCAAGCATATTTTGCAGGAAATCAGGCATAAAACCTGAACCGCCCATTTCAAAGCTGTCACCGTCCAGAAGTCCCATCATCTGATCAGAGATTTGCTCCATTTCTTCATCGGTTATTCCCAGACGTTCCATATATTCAGAAACCTGTGGGATATTCATTTCCTTTGCACAAACCATGCAAAGCCCCTCATTCTTTTTTTCATTGCCCTGTACTGATGTAATAAAAACAACAGCCGGACGCTTTTTGCATTTGCTGCACATTAACATTAGTTAAATAACCTCCTGAATTCTATTCACACCATGAATATGTGTATGCAGATACAAGATGTATCCGCCGTATGCTACTTGCTGAAATTAATCAGCTTAAGATTATAAATATATTTAAAAACAATGGTTTTGTCAATTGACTTCTGATTGAAAAACATCATTTTTTCATCGCCTATTATAACAAGGAACTTTACAAATGCAGCTGCAGCAATAAGGAATAGTCCTGCCCGTATAATACCCATAACTGCACCCAAAGGCTGTTCTGCCGCACCAACAGACGGAATATCAAGCATTGCTGTAATAATATTTGCAAATAATCTTATTACAAGCATAAGCAGTATGTATATTATTGAGAAAGCTGCAAATCTGCATATTTCAGAAGCTCTGTTCTGTATAAATGTGTTTTCAAGATAATCAACAGTTTCCTGCGGTATATCGTCAATCATTTCAAGCCTTACAACCATTTGCACTGCCTGCTGAGTAAGTCTGGAATCATCATTCATAAGGCTTAGGTCGGAAAGCAGATATTCCGGAAGCTCATGCGAAAGCATTTCGTGAAATATATCGGAAAATCCGCTGTTTACTTTCTGTATAAACGCTTCTTTTTCATCAACCTCTTTATCATTTATGTTGCAGGCATACTTAAATAAATCGTCCTGCATATTTTCGCTTTCAGCAAGTATAGATTGAAGTCTGCTTTCATTTACAGTGATGTTGTAGCCTTGATTTTCCAGAAAAACTCTGAATTTTGATGTTATCTGTACATCTTCAAGTGAACGTCTTACCGACTTTATATTGCCGGATTTAACTGCACTTCTGTAAATTGCATCTGAAGCGGATTCGCTTAATGTTATTGCAAAAACCAGACTGATTATACAGCCCAATGTAGTAAAAATTGTCTTAGAGAAACCTTTTTTTGCGGATAAATAGATTATTACAGCCACAACAGCCGCAGCCGCAGCGTCATAAGCCCACCAGAATTGTGTGTCCATTTTTGTTTAAACTGATTACTGCTATTCTTTTTATTTCTGATACAGCAATAATACGCTCCTCTCTTTTTACAGTATTTTTTCCAATCCCCAAAGCTGATAAGATGCAGCATCAGCTTTCAAAGTCTATTCTGTCAACTCTGTCATAGCTCATAAGAAAGATATATTTATCACATCTTCTGAACTGACTGTATGAATCGGTAATATCTACCGTAGAACGCAGATTTCCGCTGAAATCAAACGCTTTCAGCTGAGTTTTTCCCATTACATAGACAAGTCCGTCATAAATCTGAACATATCTCAGTTCCTCATCATATGAAATGATAAACGGTTCTTTTTTAGGGCCGCTTAAAAGCATTACGTTATATTTATGACGTTCATTGTCATTCAGTATTACTGCTGCTTTGCTGCCGCTTATGTCACAGCCGGCAAAAGAACCGTCATAAGTATAGCTTGCGGTTATTTCACCGCTGTTATTATAATATGCACATTTATCATCGCCTAAAACAACAGCACCGTCATCAAAAGAAGCTGACTTAATGCAGTATGTATCAAAAGGTTCAGCAGTCCATTTGGTATTGTCTGAATCAAATTTGATGCATTCGGTTTTTGTGACAATAGAGCCGTTATCTGCATTAACAAAGCTTAATACAGCACCGTTGCCGTCATCTGTAAAGCATACGTCAATTATACGCTCTATGCAGTTTCTGTTGTAAATATAATTTCCGTTTCTGTCATAAACGGTCAGACTGCATGCGAATTTATCAGAGAGTGTAACGATTGCCGTATATCCATCATCACTTACTCTGCCAAATATTATATTATCGTCAGCAGTATCTGTAAAAAGTGTTTCACGTTCTGATTCAAGTCTGAATTTATTTCCGCCTGTTTCATAAATAAGTGCATAACCGTCTGCCGCTTTCATAACTGCATTTGAATAAGCATGCTGACGGCCTTCTATAAGTCCGCCCTCCTCATTGTAGAGGTATGTATAAGCGTCACTCATAAGATAAATGACTTTATCTGTATATTCAAGCTGATAATTTTCACCGCCTGAAATTTCAATAGGGAAGTTTCCTTCGGCAAGTTCACCGTCATTGATAATTGTATGGTACTTTTCTCCTATGCCCTGAAGCTTCGGAAGCCATTTATCACGATTATAGTACATACCGCCTGCAATTGTGGCAACAGCAAGCAGTATAATCAGCTTAATTCGGCGTTTTCGTCTTTTTGCACGCCTTTTGACTTCGACAATGTCGTCCATATCATAATTAGCCATGACATACCTCCTTTTCCGAATGACGTCTGTAAAGCTCATCAAGACTTTCTTCGCCGTAAAACAGTCTGTTCAGATAAAGACCATGAGCCATAGCTGTTTTTCCTGCTTTGGTTCTGTCCTTGGACTTCATTATGGCAGGTATATCATCAGGGGAGAATTTTCCCTCATTCACCCATATAAGAGTTCCCACCATAATCCTAATCATATTATACAGAAAACCGTTGCCTTTTACAAGCATTATTACTGTATCTCCAACATTTTCTATGCAAAAATCATAAATTGTTCTTATTGTTGTTGAGGCTGCACTGCTGTTTGAACAAAATGCAGCAAAGTCATGAGTACCTATAAAATGTTCAGCAGCTTTCCTGACAAGCTCAACATCAAACTTTCTTCGGTAATGCAGCATCAAATCCTCAGCAAACGGATTTTTTGATTCACTGCAATGCATTTTGTAAATATACTCCTTGCCAAGACAGCTGAACCTTGCATGAAAATCGTCCTCAGTTTCCTCACAGGATAAAATTGATATATCATTTGGAAGATAGCCGTTTACGCCTCTTATAAAATTTCTCGGAGGTATTTTGCTTTCCGTCTTTACATTAAAGCAGTAATGATTGGCATGAACTCCCGTATCAGTACGGGAGCAGCCGTTTATGATTATATTTTCATTAAGGACTCGTGATACATTTTTTTCAACGACTTCCTGAATAGTCAGTGCATTGTCCTGCCTTTGATATCCATGATAATTTGTACCACGATAAGCCATAGTTACTTTAAGATTTCTCATTATCAGAATCCTTTGTTTCCTCGTTTTGCTCTGTTTCAGTACTTTCTTTATGTTCAGCAACTGCTGAATTTTCATTTATATCATGATTTTCGGTAAATTCCTCTGTTTGTTCAGTATCATTGTTTTCGCTTGCAGATGCTTTTTTATTTTTTCTGCGTCTGTCAATGACCGCAATGAAGATGAAAAGCAAAGCTCCCGATGCTGATGCGGTTACACCTGTTTTAAATCCCTCAGGCATATATGAAAGCTCAATTTCATGTTCGCCTGCTGAAATATTTACTCCAAGCATTGCTCCCATAAGACTGTATGTTTCAGCTTTTTCGCCGTCAACGTAAACACTCCAGCCCTTTTCATAGGGAATAGAAAAATACATTACGCCGTCATTAAGAGCAGTCACATTTCCCTTTATTTTTGTGTCACTGAATTCAGTTATATTCAAAGCTTCGTCAGCAAGATTTTTATACATTTCCTCCCATACAGCGTGATTTAAAGCATATACCATTACCTGTCCGTTTCCTGACTGTACATCTTCCTTTGCGGCGATTTTTATAACTGACTGTTCACCTGTACCGCTGTTGCCCATTGGGAAAGTTATCGGATAATCTTCAACCAGAATATTTGTATCAATCTGCTTTCCGCCTGTTGATACAGAGGCATTATCAAATCCGCCGTTTGTTATGTATCCATAAAGCGAGCTGTTTTCAACACTGTCATATGTAAAGGATACACTTGCCATACTGCTGTCGGGATTTTCCTTTGTAAATGAATAATTGCCATAGCTGTTTTTTGTTACCTTTAATCCGTCATAGGAGGCTAGAGCAACAGGCTGAGGAGTGAAAACATTTTCCTGAATTCCTGTACAAAGACTTAAAAGCTGATTTTGATAGTCATATGGTGAGCTTGATTCTATTGTAGCTGCCATTTTCACATCGGAATTTACCATAAATCCTATAGGCAGATTAAATTTGTTTACACTTGCTGAAACCTGTCCGTCCTGACAGTATTTTTCAAGTGCATAATCATCATTAAGCATAGCACCGCTTTTTGAAACAATATACTTTATTCCGAAGAATGCGTTTGTTACAGGAGGTGAAATTCGATAGTAATAACGATTTCCTGCTTCAGATGCATAAAGTCCCATTTTTTGAGTGAACTTGGTTACATTGACATTTGCAGATGATGAAAATTGCGATAAACCGTTGTATCCGTATAAGGCACTGTCGTTAAGCGAGTATGTGCTTTTCATTTCGGTTCTGTAAAATTTATCGGAGTCTGATTTTCTTATTTCCAACAAAACTGTTTGCACCTCTTGGTTTCTGTCGGGATATGAGGAATATCCTGAACTGCCTACTGTCTGTACACCTATGCAGGCATTTTTATATGACTCATAAACTACTCCGATACCGATTGCAATGCTCAATGTGTAGGCAAGGAGCTGTTTATGATTTTTAAAAGGAATCAGCTTCATAACAATGAAAATGAAGAAAAATACAGCCATTATTATTACTGAACTGCGGATATAATTTGTTTCTCCGTTCATTGCAGCGTCAAAGGAATCCCTGTCTGAAATCCTGCAAAGATAAAGAATAACAGCGGGAATTACAGGCATTGCTATTAGCTGATAAATCTTTATTCCATTGGTCAGCATAGCGTCCATTGCACGATATGCGGCAGTTATAAGAATAAATGAGAAAATAAATGCAAAACGGTATGGAATCATGTTTGTAAAATGAAATCCATGCCATATAAAGTTCAGGACGTTAAAATTACAGCTTACCGCAATAAGTGCAAGCATCAATACAGCTGATATTTTTTCTCTTATTCTTATTTTAGGAGTTATGAGAAATACTCCGAGAAGCAACAGTCCAAGAACTCCGCAGGCAAAGTTAGGAAGTCCCTCTTTCATTGCAGGTTCATTGAATGATAATGTGTTTGCAAAAATATCAGTCCATTTTTCATACGTTTCCCAGACCTGCGGAAATGTATTATTTGCACTGTATGTCAGCTGTAATCCATAATATGCAGGCAGAAGCATAAATCCGCCCAAGGCTATTCCTATTACGGACGAACGTAAAATAATCCAAAGCTTTTTGAAAAAGTCTTTGATTCCTTTTCCCTCGCAAACAATAGCGACTGCAAATGCAAAAACAGCAAAAATGCAGATAAAGAAAGCTATATAGTAGTTTGAAATAAGTGAAAGAGCAAGGCTTAGCGTAAAGAGCTTCCATTTGCCTTCTCTGCATATTGCGGTTATTCCGAGCATTACAAGAGGGAAAAGTGCAATTGTATCAAACCACATAACATTCCAGTAGTAGCCGAGCATATAGCTGCAAAGAGCAAACATTACAGAAAATACGGTTATTGAAACGTCATTTCTTTTAAATGCATACCTGAGGAACATACTGAAAAACATACCGCAAAAACCGATTTTTGCAGTTAATATGTATGTAAGAGCGTCACGGGTGCTGTCTTCGCTGAAAAAAACAGAAGTCCAGTTAAGCGGACTTGCAGCATAATATGAAATAAGTGAAAGAAAGTTAGTTCCAAGACCTGTAGACCATGAATAAAGAAAAGAACCTCCCGTAAGAAGTTTTTCTCTTACTACACGGAAAAATGGATAATACTGATGCCAAAGGTCAACAACCAGCATCTGATTATCTCCGTATGGGTGTATTTTTGCCGCCTTAAATGCAAGAAGCATAATAAATACAGGAATAAAAAAGGAGAGAATTACCCATAAAGCCCCATTATTAAAGAAATTACCGAGGGCTTTTACAAATCCGTTTTCGTTTATTTTCTTAGACGCTGATTTCACAAACCTCCGCCTGCCTTTCAGAATATAATATTAATTGCAATAACTGCCGCAAGGAAAATAAGAGTAACAGCAAGAGCCGCATAGTCTGTTCGGTTTGATTTAAGCTGTCTTAAACGTGTTCTGCCCTCGCCGCCGTTATAGCATCTGCACTCCATAGCCGTTGCAAGCTCTTCTGCACGTCTGAATGACGAAATAAAGAGCGGTATCAGTATTGAAACAACATTTTTTGCCCTTGCCATAAGACTGCCGCTGTCAATTTCAGCTCCTCTTGCCTTTTGTGCAGACATAATCTTGTCCGTTTCTTCAATAAGAGTGGGGATAAACCTCAAAGCAATTGTCATCATCATTGCAAGCTCATGTACAGGGAACTTAACCTTTTTAAGCGGACTCAAAAGTCTTTCAATAGCATCAGTAAGTGCAATCGGAGATGTTGTATAGGTCAGAAGTGACGTTCCTGCGATAAGGAATACGATCCTCACAATCATAAATATGCTTGTTTCGATGCCGCCTGAGGTTATTTTAAAAAATCTCCACTTAAAATAAACATCACCGTCAGATATAAAAAACAGGTTAAGAATAGCTGTAATAATCAGAAACGGCATTATCGGCTTTATGCTTTTCACAAAAAGTTTAAGCTTTATCCTTGAAACCGTAATTGCATATACTGTAAAAATTCCGCCTAAAAGCAGTCCTAAAGGAGAACTTCCCACGAAAAGCATTATAATAAAAATAAAGGTTATAACTATCTTAAATCTCGGGTCTAACCTATGGATCAAGCTGTTGCCCGGAAAAAACTGTCCAATTGTAATATCCTTAAGCACTTAGCCTAATCCTCCTTTATTCAGGGTTTTAAGGATAAGGTCTTTGGCATAGTTTACGGTAAAGACCTCTTTGCCAAGATCTATGCCTCGTTCCTTGAGTCCGTTAAAAACCTTTGTAATCTGAGGAACATCAAGTCCCATTTGTTCAATTTCCTTAGAGCGTCTGAAAACATTTACTGCTGTATCATAACAGAAAAGTTCAGACTTGTTCATTACAAGTATTTTATCTGCAAACTTTGCAATATCCTCCATGCTGTGAGATACAATAAGAACAGTATTTCCTGTTTTTTCATGGTAGGATTTTATTCTGTTCAGAATTTTATCTCTGCCCTTGGGGTCAAGACCGGCTGTAGGCTCATCAAGAATAAGCACTTTTGGTTCCATTGCCATAACGCCTGCAATGGCAACACGTCTTTTCTGACCGCCCGAAAGCTCAAACGGAGAACGCTCCATAAGCTCCTGAGAAAGTCCGATATTTTCAGCAGTTTCATAAACTCTGCGTTTGATTTCAGCCTCACTCAGCCCCATATTTTTAGGGCCGAAAGCAATATCCTTAAAAACAGTTTCCTCAAAAATCTGATATTCTGGATACTGAAAAACAAGCCCGACCTTAAAGCGAACGTCACGGATATTTGATTTTTCTTCCCATATATCCTTGCCGTCAAGATATATTTTACCTGAGGAGGGCTTTAAAAGTCCGTTAAAATGCTGTATCAAAGTAGATTTTCCCGAACCTGTATGACCCATTACACCAACAAGCTCTCCCTTTTCTATTTCGAGATTTACATTTTTTACAGCCGCTTTCTCAAAAGGAGTTCCGGGACTGTATATATAGGTGAGATTTTCTGTTTTCAGAATTGACAAATACTTCCGCCCCTAACCTTTTAACAATTTTTCCAGTGCGTCTATACATTCTTCTTCACTTATTATATGGCTGTCAATATCAATGCCGTTCTGACGAAGAAGATAAGCAAGCTCGGTAGTCTGAGGAACATCAAGTCCTATGGCTTTAAGCTGTTCAACGTGTGAAAATACTTCTTTTGGAACATCGTCAAAGACCACCTTGCCGCTGTCCATAACAATAACTCTGTCACTTTTTGCTGCCTCGTCCATATAATGAGTAATAAGGACAATGGTTATGCCGTTTTCCTTATTAAGACGGCGTATGGTTTTAAGAACTTCCTTTCGTCCCTGAGGGTCAAGCATGGCAGTCGGTTCATCAAGAATAATGCAGTCAGGACGCATTGCAATAATTCCCGCAATTGCAACTCTCTGCTTCTGACCGCCTGAAAGCTGGCTTGGGGAATGTTTACGGTATTCATACATCTGCACTGCTTTAAGAGCGTCATCTACACGCTGACGCATTTCCTCATAGGGAACGCCGAGATTTTCAAGTGCAAAAGCAACGTCCTCCTCAACAATAGAGGAAACAATCTGGTTATCCGGATTTTGAAAAACCATTCCTGCATGCTGACGCAGTTCAAAAAGACGCTCATCGTCAGCCGTGTCAATGCCTGCAACATATACCTTGCCCGAACATGGCAGAAGTATTCCGTTAAGGTGCTTTGCAAATGTGGACTTTCCTGAACCGTTATGTCCGAGAACAGCAACAAATTCACCCTTTTTTATGTCTATGTTCAAGCCTTTGAGAACCTCTTTGACAGGCTGTTTATCGTCATAATCATTATTATAATGAAAATGAAGCTCTTTAGAAGTAATTATATTTTCCATTAATCTTCCAATTCTATACTATCAATATTATCTATTCTTACAATTTTGCTGACAGTTTCTTCAGCCTTTTTATTCTTAACAGTATAAGTGATTTTAATCCATTCATCATCAACATCAACAATGGTACATTCCAACTCGTTGTCGAATATATTATCAATTGAGGCATCAAATTGAATTGTACATTTTTTCCCCTTTAACTCAGAAATGAGTTTTGACATTTCAACCACACTCTTTTCCTTTTTCTCACGTTTTTCAAGAGCTTTAAAGCGTTTTTCCAATGTTTTTACCTTTGATGGATAATTTATCTGCAATAATAATATCATCAAGCATACCCATGAAATCCAATCCCAGTTCATAGCTTTTTAAACCTCTTAAAGTCACTTTTCCCATATTGCCGTTGAACCGCATGGAAGAACCATGCCGCTGGACTGTACGGGAAGTCCTATTTCATCAAAAGAAACCCTGCCGCCGAAGTCCTCAGTAAGAACAGAGCCGAGTATATAGCCCATTACAGACGGAGAAAGACCTGTAGTGTAGCTGTTTATAAGGAAAAAAAGGGGATTATCCGATAAAACACCTTTACAGAGTTCAACCAGATCATATACGCAGTTTTCAAGCTTCCATATTTCTCCGCTGGGACCTCTGCCATAGCTTGGGGGGTCCATGATAACAGCGTCATAGCGTCTGCCTCTGCGGATTTCACGTCCTATGAATTTTTCACAGTCATCTACTATCCAGCGGACAGGCTTGTCGGAAAGTCCTGATGCAGCAGCATTGTCCCTTGCCCATTGAACCATGCCCTTTGAAGCGTCAACATGGCATACATTTGCACCTGCCTCTGCACAGGCAAGAGTTGCTCCGCCCGTATACGCAAAAAGATTGAGAACGCTTATTTCACGTCCTGCATTTCTTATCTTATCAGACATATAATCCCAGTTTACAGCCTGTTCCGGAAAAAGCCCCGTATGCTTAAAGCCTGTTGGACGTATATTGAAGATCAGATTTTTATAGCTTATGTTCCATGAATTTTCAAGCTTTTTTCTGAACTCCCATTTGCCGCCGCCCTGCGATGAACGGTGATAATGACCGTCCGCCTTTTCCCATAACGGTGATTTTTTAGGGGTTTTCCATATAATCTGCGGGTCGGGACGGATAAGACTTACTCCGCCCCAGACCTCAAGTTTTTCCTGATCAGATGTATCAATTATTTTATAATCAATCCAGTTATTTGCAGCTCTCACAAGCTCTCTCCTATCTGCCTGAGCGTTCCTTTATTTTGTCAGCAATTTCAATTGCCATTGAATTTATATTTTTAAAGTCCTTGCCCTCAATCATTACACGAATAAGAGGTTCTGTACCGCTTTCACGAACAAGAATTCTGCCTGATTCGCCAAGCTCAGCCTCATGCTTTTCGATAAGTCCTGTAATTTCGGTATCATTTTTCCAGACTTCCTTATCCTTTGGAGAAATAGGAACATTTATCATAACCTGCGGGAACTTATACATAATATTTGCAAGCTCGCTCATTTTCTTGCCCGACTTAACGAGTATTTCAAGAAGCTTTGCACCTGAAAGCTGTCCGTCACCTGTTGTTGCATGGTCAAGGAAAATGATATGGCCGCTTTGTTCGCCGCCTATATTATATCCACCGTCAAGCATTTTTTCAAGGACATAACGGTCACCAACGCCTGCGGTAATGGTTTTTATGCCGTTTTCCTTTGCAAAATGAGTAAATCCGAGATTTGACATTACTGTTACAACAGCCGCATCATTCTTCAGCTTGCCCTGTTCCTTGTATGCTTTTGCACAGATTGCAATAATTTTATCACCGTCAATCAGCTCACCATTTTCATCAACAGCAAGGCATCTGTCGGCATCACCGTCAAAAGCAAGACCGCAGTCACAGCCGTTTTCCGTAACATATTCCATAAGGCTGTCTATGTGTGTAGAACCGCAGTCCTTGTTGATATTTGTGCCGTCAGGTTCACTTGAAATCATAAGTACCTCTGCACCGAGTCTTTCAAAAAGCTCTTTTGCAGTTACGGAGGAGCTGCCGTTTGCACAGTCAATGGCAACCTTGAGTCCGTTTAAATCTGTATCAATGCATGAAGCAATATGATTTATGTAGTCAGATACTGCATTTTCATATCTTGTAATTCTGCCAACGTTTGTATGTGAAGAAAGTGTGATTTCATTTGGAGCGTCAAGAATAAGACGTTCAATTTCTTCTTCAATATCATCGGAAAGCTTGTAGCCTGTGCCTGAAAACAGCTTTATTCCGTTAAATTCAACACTGTTGTGTGAGGCGGAAATCATAACGCCTGCATCTGCACCCTTTTCCCTGATGAGAAAAGCAACTGCCGGAGTCGGCACTACACCGAGTGTAACAGCATCTGCCCCTACAGAGCATATTCCTGCACAAAGAGCTGATTCAAGAATATCTGAGGAAATTCTTGTGTCCTTGCCTATAAAGATTTTTGGTTTATGGCTCATTTTTTTAGTAAGTACGATAGCTGCGGCTCTTCCTATCTGCATTGCAAGTTCACAGGTAAGTTCTGTTACTGCAATTCCTCTTGCTCCGTCTGTTCCGAATAATCTGCCCATTGTTATTAGCTCCTTTTTAAAGTTTAGACAATACCTCATAAAAATTGTGCAGTATTGCTTTTATTCTATAATATATGCGGAAATAATTTTCCTGTCGCCAATCATATCAGAAAGGCTTTTGTATATATAAGGTTCAGCACTGCTGCTGTACCTGTTATATGCGGTAATATCGCCATTTTCCTGTTGAACACAGAAAACGGTGTGTATATGTGAAAGAAATCTTTTTTTGCACCAGAATGTTATTATAAATGCTTTTGCATTTTCAAGCTGTTTAAAATCCTTTACAGCTCTTGAACCTGTTTCAGAAAAAGCAGGATATTTTATTAGTGCATAAGGGTTGCATCCGAAAAGTCCGAAAAGCATTTTATATTTTTCCATAAAAAATGAAATATCACAAAGCAAAGCAGGCTTGCCGAGGTAAAGCAGTGCGTTGTATACTGCTATGACCTCACAGCCGTTAAAAGCCATACTGCAAAGACCATATCTGAATTCAGGCAGAATACCGACTCTTTGTCCGCAGAGAAAACCTTCACTGCAAAGCGATATTCTGCGGTTATGCCGCAGATTCCTGTATTTTAAGCTCATAGTGTAAGCTGCCCGTCATTTCCGCAGTCAGTCAAGGGTATTCCAAGATGCTCATATGCAAGCCTTGTAACGCATCTTCCTCTCGGGGTTCTGCTCAAAAATCCAAGCTGCATTAAAAATGGTTCGCAAACGTCCTCAAGGGTAACAGACTCCTCGCCTAAAGCAGCAGCAAGAGTTTCAAGTCCTACAGGGCCTCCGCCGTAACCTCTTATTATCATCATAAGCAGACGGCGGTCAAGATTATCAAGCCCAAGCTTATCAATTTCAAGACGGCTGAGTGCGATTTTTGCAATTTCCTGAGTAATTTCACCATTTCCCATAACGTCAGCAAAGTCACGAACTCTTTTAAGCAGGCGGTTGGCTATTCTCGGAGTTCCTCTTGCACGTCCTGCAATTTCTCCCGCACCGTCCGCAGTACATGGAATACCAAGAATCATACTGCTTCTGCGGATAATGTCTGTAAGCTGTTCCTTGGAATACAGTTCCAGACGCTGAATGACCCCGAAACGGTCACGCAAAGGGCTTGAAAGCTGACCTGCCCGCGTTGTAGCACCTATAAGTGTAAACGGCTTCAAATCCATTCTGATAGAACGTGCAGACGGGCCTTTGCCGATTATGATATCAATAACCCTGTCCTCAAGTGCGGGATAAAGTATTTCTTCAACAGCTCTTGAAAGGCGATGTATTTCGTCTATAAAAAGCACGTCATTTTCTGAAAGACTGGTAAGAAGGGATACCAAATCCCCCGGCTTTTCAATTGCAGGGCCTGTTGTAATACGCAGATTGACGCCCATTTCATGTGCGATTATGGCTGAAAGGGTAGTCTTGCCGAGTCCGGGAGGACCATAGAGAAGAACATGGTCAAGCGGTTCATGCCTGCGTTTTGCCGCCTCTATGTAAACTGCAAGATTTTCCTTAACTTTATCCTGTCCTATATAATCATTAAGAGTCTGCGGTCTGAGAGTTACCTCAATATCGCTGTCCTCTGACGAGGATTCGGGAGAAATCATTCGGGGGGCAAACTCCATTTCTTCTGTTTCTATCACTTTATCAGCTCCTGTTATTTTTCAAAATATCTCTTTTTGCGTACATAGAACGGTTCTTCCACAGAAGCCGCTTTTTTGCCTATATTCTGTTCATAGCTTATAAAGCAGAGGTGGTCATTGCTTTTTATAATTTTTGAAAGATACTTTGAAAGGGGTACAAACAGTTTTCTTGTACTGCCTATCATATCAACAACTATAAGAAGCTGAGGTTTTTCACAGCCGCGTATCATCTCAACGATATAAGCCTTGTCAACATTAGGCTGTTTTGCAAGGAATTTTGATGCAGCCTTTTTGATATATGCAACAGAACGCTGAGGTCTGCGGTAGTTTATGGTATCCTCCTCATTATATGAAATAGCCTTGATTTTAAGATTCTGAGCAATCATAAGTATGCTTTTTATTTCATGCGAGGTAAATTCCTTGCCGTAGGAATTAGGATTCAATACGGCTGAGGCTGTCTGAATAAGGTCAAAAAGACGCAGACAGTTTATTTTGTAGCAGTCAACATAACGCTTTGCAAACTGCTGTAAAGCACGAAAGCTTGTAAAAAACGGTATAAATATATCTCCATTTGGATTTTGAGTTGTAATCAACTCCAGCTTAACGCCGCCTTCACTTGCAGACCTTTCATGCGTTACAGGCTTTCTGCAAATAACATAAACGTCGCTTCTTATGAGCATTTTAAGAAAATCTGCTCTTTTAGACGGGTCTGTAATAGCAGCTTTCAATAATTCGTCAAGATTCATACATATATCATCCTTTCCGTAAAGAACTTTTAAAAGCAACATCATACAAAGTTGATTTTATAGCAATACAACAATATGCCACATTATTTTATTGCATTTCTATAGAGCTTTTATGTATTGCCGATTGAATTATTTTTTGCTCATTGCTTTAAGCACTTCTTTTATTAAATCCTGAGTAGAGAGAGTCTGGTCTGTTTTTGCAAGGATTGGCATGACTTCTCCCTGAGTATATCCGAGTACCATAAGAGCCTCCAGAGCCTCTGACAGTGAAGTGGACTCCTGAACTGACGCAACAGATGGTATATCCGCAAAATCCGTTTTAAGTCCGCTGTCTTTTGCGATTTTATCTTTCAGCTCCAAAACTATTCGCTGGGCTGTTTTAGCACCAATGCCCTTGGTCTTTGTAAAGAGCTTGCTGTCACCTGATGCCACAAGCATTGCGAACTTTTCGGGAGTAACGTCTGACAAAATGGCAAGGGCGGCTTTTGGCCCTACACCTGAAACGGAAATAAGCATTTTAAAGCAGTTAAGCTCCTGCTGAGTGGAAAAGCCGAAAAGCTCCGCCATGTCCTCACGAATATATAAGTATGTATACAGCAGGCATTCACTGCCGATTTCTCCTATTTTTGAGATTGTAGTATAAGTAGTGCGGCAGGCATAGCCTACTCCCGCACATTCAATAACGGCAAGATTAAGCTCCTTGACTGTGATTTTACCTCTTACACTGTATATCATGGAATATGCTCCTTTGCTATTTTAAAATAGAAAACCGAAAGCTGTGACCATGGCATATTGCAATAGCCAAAGCGTCAGCAGCGTCATCAGGCTTAGGGATATTAGCGAGTTTCAATATACTTCTTGTCATTTCCATAACCTGTTTTTTTTCAGCCTTGCCATAGCCGACAACTGCCTGTTTAACCTGAAGCGGAGTATATTCATATACCGGCACGTTTCTTTTAGCGGCGGAAAGCACCGTAACGCCCCTTGCCTGTGCAACGTCAATGGCTGTTTTCTGATTTGAAGTAAAGTAAAGACGTTCAATTGCCATACATTCAGGTTTGAACTTTTCAAAAATAAATTCCAAGTCATCATGTATGCATTTCAGCCTATCAGGAAATGGTGTTCCTGCCTCGGTAAGAACAGCACCATATTCAATAGGTTCAAAATCAACACCGTTGTAATCAAGAATTCCGAACCCGACAATAGCATAACCGGGGTCTATGCCTAAAATCCTCATAAAACAAGTCTGCTCCGTTTCTGCCGCACAATCATTATGCGGTATTACCCTAATTATAATTATTATAACACATTTACTTTTATATTTGCAATATATTTATTCCTTTTTTATTGATTTTTATAAAAAAAGCTGTTAGAATAATAGATGTATAAAAACAGAATGCAAAATGCAGGGGCAGTAATGCAAAACGACTGTTTTGCGGATATGCCTGAATATAATGAGGTATTACAATGGAACTTAAAGAACTGAGAAACAGAATTGATGAAATAGACAGCAAAATTTTAAGACTTTTTGAGCAGAGAATGTCTGTATGCAGGAAGGTTGCTTTATATAAAAAGGAACATGACCTTCCTGTATTTCAAGGCGGACGTGAGGACGAGGTAATAAATAACATCAGAAATCAGACAAAAGAGGAAGAACTGAAAAACGGTACAGCGGCATTGTTTACCACTATAATGGATATAAGCAAGCATCTTCAGCAGCAGGAACTTCTGAAAAGCAGCGATATTTCCCTTTTTCCTCCTGTTGAACCTGTAAGACTTGCAGATGCCGTAAAAATCGGCTGTCAGGGAACATCAGGTTCTAATTCTGAAACAGCGGCAAATATGATTTTCGGATATGACAGGTCATTAACATTCTATCATACGTTTGAGGACGTTTTTAAAGCTGTGGAAAGGGAAGAAATTGAATACGGAGTGATTCCGATAAATAATTCGACAGCAGGTTCAGTTACTCAGACGTATGACCTGATGAGCAGGTACAGTTTTTACATAATAAAATCAGTGTGTGTTGAGATAAATCACTGCCTTGCAGTCAGGGAGGATACTGATATTTCTGAAATTCAGGAGGTCATCTCTCACCCTCAGGCTTTGTCACAGTGTTCGGAATATCTGGCAAAATGCGGATTTAAAACAGTTCCTTATGACAATACTGCTACTGCGGCAAAATATGTTGCGGAAAGCTCTGAAAAAATTGCGGCGGTATGCTCGGAGGATTGTGCTAAAATCTTAGGACTTAAAATTGTTAAAAGGGAAATTGCAAATTCTATTCCGAATTTTACAAAATTTATCTGTATTTCAAAGAATTTTCAGGTTTTGCCTGAGGCTGATACGATTTCAGTTGTTCTGAAATTGCCTAACACTCAGGGAAGTCTTTACCGACTGCTTACAAAATTCTTTGTAAACGGACTTAATCTGGATAAGCTTGAAAGCCGCCCTATAAAAAACGGCAGCTTTGAAGTTATGTTTTATCTTGACTTTAAAGGGAATATTAAAGATAAGGGCGTGGCAGCTCTGATTGCAGACCTGTCACAAAATCTGGAATTTTTCAAATTCCTTGGTGCTCACTGCGAATAAAAATTCAGGAGGTCTTATGTTTAAAAAACTGCTTGAAAAGGATTTCGTATTTTTAGACGGTGGTATGGGAACTATGATTCAGTCAACAGGAGTTGATGCAGGACATATCCCTGAGCTGCTCAATATTACAAATCCTGATATAATAAAGGATATTCACCGCAGTTACATTGAAAGCGGTTCTGATATTATTTATGCAAATACTTTTGGTGCAAATTCGTATAAGCTGAAAGACAGCGGATATACGGTTGAACAGGTAATCGGAGCAGGAGTAGAAAATGCTCTGAAGGTTTGTGACGGAAAGGCTTTGACTGCTCTTGACTTAGGGCCTATCGGTCAGCTTCTTGAACCAACGGGAACACTGTCGTTTGAAGATGCATATAACTGCTACAAGCAAATGATACTTGCAGGCAGCAAAGCTGATTTAATCGTAATTGAAACAATGACAGATCTGTACGAAGTGAAAGCGGCAGTTCTTGCGGCAAAGGAAAACAGCAGCAAGCCGATTTTATGCACAATGACCTTTGAAGAAAATCAGCGTACATTTACAGGAGTAAGCGTTGAATGTATGGCGGCAGTTTTGCAGGGACTTGGCGTAGACGCTATAGGCGTCAACTGTTCGCTTGGCCCTGACGGACTTTATCCTATTGTTGAAAAACTTGTAAAGCACACAAATCTGCCTGTTATAGTCAAGGCAAATGCAGGACTTCCTGACCCTGTCACCAATTTATTCAATGTTGATCCTGATGAATTTGCTGAAAGTTCAGCAAAACTTGCACAGCTTGGAGTAAAAATCCTCGGCGGATGCTGCGGAACAACTCCGGCTCATATAAAAGCACTCGTTCAGAAGCTTGACAGCATAAAATATACAAAATCTGCTTATAAAGCTGTATCAGCAGTATGTTCGGGTACAGCATATGTGGAAATTACCGAGCCCAGAGTTATAGGAGAGCGAATTAATCCTACAGGAAAAAAGCGATTTAAGGAGGCTCTTTTAAATAATGACGTAAATTATATTTTAAGTCAGGCAATAGAGCAGATTCAGGCAGGTGCGGATATTCTTGATGTTAATGTAGGACTTCCGTCAATTGACGAAAGGACTATGATGGTTACCGCTGTCAAAGCTATACAGTCCGTAACAAATGCACCATTACAGCTTGATTCCACAATTCCTGAGGTTCTTGAAGCAGGTCTGCGTATTTATAACGGCAAGCCGATTGTGAACTCGGTAAATGGTGAGGACGAGTCAATGAACGCAATACTTCCGCTTGTAAAGAAGTATGGAGCAGCTGTTATAGGTCTGACGCTTGATAAGGGCGGTATTCCTAAGACTGCTCAGGGACGTTTTGAAATTGCTGAAAAAATAATGAACAAAGCTTTAAAGTTTGGTATTCCCAAAGAGGATATTTATATCGACTGCCTTACGCTTACTGCTTCTGCCGAACAGGAGGGCGTTATGGAAACTCTAAACGCTCTCAAGCGTGTTAAAGAGGAGCTTGGACTAAAAACTGTTCTCGGAGTTTCAAATATTTCTTTCGGACTTCCGAACAGAGAGCTTATTACACGAACATTTCTTACAATGGCACTCCAGAATGGTCTTGACCTTCCGATAATTAATCCGAATGTTGAGTCAATAATAGGTGCAGTCAGAGCGTATAAGCTGCTTACTGCAATTGACAAAAATTCTGTTGAGTTTATAAAGGCATACAGTCAGGCAGTTCCTCAGACTGCTCCGAAAAGTGACATCAAGAAGGTTGACATCTTTTATGCAATGGAAAACGGACTTAAAGATGAGGGAGCTAAAGCTGTTGAGGAACTGCTTAAAACAACAGATGCCATGGATATAATAAACAATTATCTCATTCCGGCACTTGATTCAGCAGGGGCAAAGTTTGAAAAGGGAGAGATTTTCCTGCCTCAGCTTATCCTTACAGCAGGAGTTGCTCAGGCTTGCTTTGAGGTGCTTAAAAAGGAGCTTTCTGCAAGCGGTGAACAGCCTGTTTCAAAGGGAGAGATAGTCCTTGCAACTGTAAAGGGCGATATTCACGATATTGGAAAGAATATTGTAAAGGTACTCCTTGAAAGCTATGGTTATAAGGTTATTGATTTGGGCAAGGACGTTGACAAGCAAACTGTTCTTGATGCGGCTGTTCAGCATAAGGTAAGGCTGGTTGGACTTTCTGCACTTATGACAACTACTCTTGGTTCTATGGAGGATACAATCGAACTTCTGAACGATAAATATCCTGAATGTAAGACTGTTGTTGGCGGAGCTGTTCTTACGGCTGATTATGCGAAGAAAATCAATGCTGATTTTTATGCAAAGGACGCTAAGGAAACCGTTGATATTGCGGGTTCTGTTTTCAACTGATAATTTGGTTAAAATATTACAAGTAGTTACAAATTATATACATGTATACCTATAACCAGCTGTTTTATTGTGCGTAAAACAATAAAATGGAACAAAGTTTTTGTGCATAATAACGGATTTGGGGTTTCTAAAGCAAAAAAGTGCTTTTAGGTCTTGACGAAACTATAAAAATAGTTTATAATATTTATAGTGTTTAATAATAAATTGAATTATTAACACTCGTTTTGTTGTCTCCTTTCTTTTGTTCTACACATATTTTAATTTGTTTTATTTAAAGCAGGACGGTTGTCCTGCTCTTTTTCTCTTTTTATTATAATTTTACATTACCATTATGGTAGGTTTAGAGCAATTTGCAGATATGAATAAATAGTTCGGTTACCTATGATTAACTGCATCAGTGATATTTTTCATATTATTTTGGGTATAATTGTAATAAAATAATTTTAATGAATTAAAGGAACTTTATTATGAATTTACTTTTTATCGGAGATGTGGTCGGAAAAAGCGGCTGCGATTTTCTTGCTCAAAAGCTGCATAAAATAAAAAAAGATTATTCTATAGACGTTACTGTTGTAAATGGTGAAAATTCAGCTAACGGCAACGGTATAACCAAACATTCCGCACAGTCAATTTTGAACTGCGGAGCTGATATAATCACGACAGGCAACCATGCATTCAAAAGACGTGAGGCAATGGAAATTTATGATAACGATGTTATTTTGCGTCCATACAACTATCCTGAGGGCTGTATTGGCAAGGGGATCTGTACACTCGATATGGGGTTGTGCAAAATAGCTGTTATAAATATGTCTGGAACGGTCTACCTTGACCCTCTTGACAATCCTTTTACTGCAATGGACAGAATTTTACCGCAGCTTGATACTCCGAATATTTTTGTGGACTTTCATGCTGAGGCAACTGCCGAAAAAAAGGCTATGGGACATTATCTTACAGGAAAGGTTACTGCGGTTATGGGTACTCATACTCACGTTCAGACGGCTGATGAAACGATTTTAGGTGAACACACCGCTTATATTACAGACGCAGGAATGACAGGGCCGGAAAATTCAGTATTGGGAGTTGCTGTTAAACCGGCTGTTGACAGAATGCGTTTCAGGTTTCCTGTTCGCTTTACAGAAGCAGAAGGCTCTTGTATTTTAAATGGAGTTGTTATTAATTTTGACCAAAAAACCGGCAAAAGCAACAAAATCGAGCGAATTATTATAAGATAATGCACAAAATTTTGAAAATCTATTGCATTTTACGAAAAGATAGTGTATAATAAAAACATGGAAAAGCCAATGACAAGGTCTTTACACTAATCTTACAAATTTTTTACGGGAGGCTTATATTATGGAAATTTTAAAAGTATCATCACATTCATCTCCGAATTCTGTTGCAGGAGCAATCGCAGGAGTTATCAGAGAACAGAAGGCTGTTGAGGTTCAGGCTGTAGGTGCAGGTGCTTCAAATCAGGCTGTTAAGGCTATTGCAATCGCAAGAGGCTATCTTGCTCCAATTGGTATTGACCTTATCTGTATTCCTGCTTTCGCTAACATTCAGATTGATGGCGAGGAAAGAACAGCTATTAAACTTATTTGTGAACAGAGATAAGACATATTTACTAAACAGTCGCTTATTTTGAGCGACTGTTTTTGTGTTATAATTTGATAAATTTCAAATTCAAATATCAAATATAGTATACAACATAACAAAAATCAGCCATTTTCTTAACATCTTATAGACAAACAACTAAAAAAATGATAAACTAGCATTGTAGGAAAAATAATTTAGTAAATACCGTACGGCTGCAATATGGGCTGTGCGGTGTTTCATGTGTATTGCTTTTGATTTTTTATAAACCGTGAACGGACTTGAGATTTTCTCAAGTCCGTTTTACTTGCTTTTAAACATCATTTTAATTTGACGCTTTGATGTGCTTTTGCTTGAAAATAAGGCTTTTATGTCTTTCCATATCCAGAAAAATGGCAGTAGAAACGGCAGATGCTCCAAAACAGGATATAGCGACTTCATTAATGAATAGGGCGGGAAAATCCTCCCGATTAAATATCTGAAACGTCCTTGACTTTTTATTCCGTTCTGAACATAGTTGTGAATTGTACCGTATGTACCGCTGGATATTATATAATCCCCAATGCTTTCAAGTACTTTTGAGCCGTTTCCTGATGCAAACCAAAAGTCAGCAAGTTTGTCGAAATCGTCTTTTAATTTATAGCAATACGCTGAATTTGTCCTTCTGAAAGTCCCGAACCCTTTTCTCCGATAACCATATCATACTTTTGGGGTAGATTTTCAATAAATTCGTCTGCACAGGCAATTTTGTAGGCTGAAATAAGTTTTTTCCTGTCAGGATTGTCACCCATAAAACAGACAGCCTTTTTAATTGTTCCCGACATCAGAAAGTACACTTGCGGAACATATGCAAACATTCTTCTGCTTTGTGAGTTTACAGGGAGCTTGTTTCCGTTCTTTTCAATAAAATTGATTTCACCCTTTTCAGCTCTGTAAACTGCTAGCAGAAGTTTCAGCATTGTGCTTTTTCCAATGCCGGATTGTCCCATTATTGCGGTAAAATCACCCTTTGAAATGGATATTTCTGCATTTTCCAAAACAGGTTCATTTATTCTGTCATTGTTCGGATAAGAAAATGTTACTTTTTTCAGCTCAATAGAGTCAAGACGGCTGTAGAGCTCATCTGCTTCTGCCTGAGTCATGGCGTTCTGACCGCAGTTATCTTCGTCAAGGTTTTCAAGCTCACAAAGTCTTTCGGCTGAGGCAAGCATTGCATAATATTTTGGAAGATAGCTTGTAACATTGGCAAACGGCTGCTGAATTTGTCCGATAAGCTGTAAAACGGCAGTAAGAGTGCCATATGAAATGCTACCATTCAAAATACCAGAACCGCACCATACAAGTCCGAAAAAATATCCGCCGTTCATAATAATTCCAAAGCCGATATTGCATATATTTGAAAAGAGATTTTTTTCATTCTTGCGGACTTATGCTCTGCCATTTTAATATCCGCTGTTTTTTCAGACTCTTTTTCAGCTCCGAATGAACGTATAGCAATAATACTTCCTGCCGTTTCCTGTAAAAATGAACGCAGTTTACCGTCTGTTTCCTGAACGGTTTTATGGAGCTTTTTCATTATTTTTCTGAAAAGATATGTGACAAAAATCATGAGTGTTCCTCCGATTATGAAAATCAGAGCAAAGGTTTTGTCAAGCATTATCAAAACAATCAACGCACCTGCAAGCTTAACGAGCATAGCCGTAACGTTAGGCAGTATTGACACCATTCCGTCAGCAATAACATTTGTATCGTTTGTCATGCGATTTAGCAGTTCGCCCGTATGAAAAACTGAAAGTGAAGAATAGTCACGAGTCAGAACAGTTTTATAAGTACGGCGTTTGAAGATATTTTCAAGGCCAGCTCTTGCTTTTTCGTCAAGACGGCGTAAAACGGCTCTTAAAGTCAGCTGTACTGCAATAATTATGCCAAGATAAATACACTGTATTTTAAAAAGATTTTTGTCATGGTCAGCGGCACTGTCGATGATTTCGCTCATAAAAAGTGCAAAGACTACGGAAAGTATTGACAAAGCATAGTTAATAAGCGTGAGAATGCCTATGTAAAGCTTTTCACTGCCTGAAACCATGAAAATCCAGCTTAAAGTACCTCTGTTTTTCAAAGCGTCACCCTTTTCTTTTCAGCTTTCGCTTTATTCTGGCGGGAACTGATTTCAGCCATAGCAAAGCTACTCTGACATAATAGAAATCGCACCAAATATGCACATAAAGCAAATATTTTCTGTCCTTTACCGAAATAAACTTCTTTCCCTTGTAATAACCTGAGACAACGCCTATAATCCATTCGTGAGGCACAGTTTCCCTGCGTATGCGATTATCCCCACATATAATATAGTCATTTTTCCTCACCTTTAAAATGCGGTGAAGCACATATTTTCCGTTCGGTCGGCGATAAAGCGGCAGGTCATATTTTTTCAGCAATCCGTCTGCCTTTTCAATTACAACGATATTTTGACGGTTTCGCAGCATAGGTTCCATGCTGTTACCTATGGTGGTTTGCAGGATTTTGCCTGAACGTTCAAGCTCCTCCTCAATTTTACTATTCATCAAGTATACCGGCACTTCTTAATTTTTCAATAACATTATGGACGTCACGTTCTGCAATTTCCTTTGAAACGTCATATTTTTCAAGCATAGCGTCTACTATCTGAGTTTCTGTTTTATCCGTTTCAAGCTGACGGAAAATGAAATCTGCCGTTGCATTGTTTCTGATAAGTCCATTAAAGCTTTTGCTGGCTTCGCCTGTTGCAACCGCAACAAATTCTCCGTTTGCTTCTTCGGTAATCATTCCTTTTTTCAGTTTCATATGATTTTTCCTTTCATAAACTTATTTTGCAGTAAATATTGCATTATAGGCAGTTTCCGCTGCTTCATGTGAAATATTGCAGCCCAGTTTATAAATAGTGACATTTTTTATAAAGCCGTTTATCATGGAAAGGACTTTCCTCATCTTGTCGGCATCATTCGGACGGTATGTCTGATTTAATATAGTCGGGTAAGCGTCAAAAAAGCTTATCGGTTTTATAGAATTAACCTCAGACTGCTCCAGAATAACAACAGCTTTTATTTTAGCGGATGTGTTTGTTTCTATACCATGCTTTCCGCACCATGGAGTACCGTAAATCACAGCTTCACTGTCATTTATTTTTATAAGCGGTTTGTCATCATTTATAACAGTAACTCTTTCTCCAAAACATTCCTGCCACATTCTTGTGTGTGTAGACTTGCCTGTACCGCTTGGAGCTGTAAAAAGTATGGCAGAATTATTGATCATAATTGCAGAACAGTGAAAAAGGATAATGTTATCTTCAACAAGTTTTTCACAAATTTTTCGGTAAACTGCAAGCGTTTCGAGATAGTCGTTTTTGAAATTGAGATTTTCTGTATTTTCAGCTTTGATTTCAGTATCGGTAACTGAAATAATCTCATTACTGCTTTCGCTTGTTATGTAGTTGCTGCACATTTTCTTTATAAAATCGTATTTATTGTTTATGCAAAACACATGGTCTGCAATTTTCAGGTTAAACATTTATACCTCGCTATTCAAATGGAACTATAGGCAGCTCAATGACTTCCGAATTATTTGATTCAGTTGAAAAATCAGTTGATGTCTCATTTGAAACGGAGCTTTCCTGCTTATCAGATTGAATTTCAGTATCTTGTTCAACAGTTTCATTTGATGATTCGTCTATCTGGGATTCAACTGTTTCATTGGAATTTTCTGTTTTGGACTGCTTTTCCGCAGTTTCAGTACTCTTATTATTGCTCTTTTTTTCATCAGATTGTGTATCGGAAACTGCTTGACTTGCTGTTTCGGCAGAGTTTGAAACAGAGCTGTTTTCAGTTCCTTTTGATGTTTTATTTTTATCATCGTCACAGCCGCACATTGTAAAAAGCATAGCTGCAAGCAATGAAGATGATATCAGATGTTTAATTTTTTCCATAGAGTACCTCAATTAGAAGTGAACGGTTCTGATTTATTGACTTTTATTGTATCATAGTTTATTTAAAAAGTAAAGGTGTTGCTTGAATAAGATGTTGTTTTTATTTAGTGACGTTATTTGCAGTTGTTATTCTGCAAAGAGAAACAACATATTTTTCTCCGAGTATGTATTGATTAAACACACAATTGTTAAAGGGTGAAATGATTTTTCCATTAGAAAAGTCAAATTCAACGGATTTAAGCGGATATGATATGCCTATGCCTATTGCCTTGACGTAGCTTTCCTTTAATGTCCAAAGACGAAAAAATGTCAGATTTTTATTTTCGGATTTTTCAATGAGAGCCTGCTCGGAACAGGAAAAAGCTCTTTTTACAACATTCAGACGATATTCTCTTATTGGCTCAACGTCAATTCCTGCTTCAAATTTTCCGACATAACATGCGGTTATTCCGTTTGAATGGCTGATGTTATAATGAATGTCCGGATATTCTTTAAGGTATGGCTTTCCGTATTTTCCTTTTTCAATAACAGCATTCTTATAATCTATACCAAGATTAAGTAAATTTTTTCTTAAAATCTCATGTGCATAATTATGCTGCTGTGAATTTTCCAGCTTTTTTAATGATATTTCCAGCATTTTTACCTCTCATAATTTATTTTAAGGCAATACCGCACAAAGAAAGTCAAAAGATTTTGTATGGTATTGCTGTAATCATTATAGCATAAGGTTACTTATAATTAAAGTATGGATTGATGTATTAATCTGATATTTGTTATTATTGACATAAATTTTAATGATAGTTTGTCAATAATTTACATAGACACTTTATAAATTTAATGATATAATTAAAACACCGAACAATTACCTTTAGAGATAGTATACGGTACTGTCTTATGCGGTAATGTAACATGTTGTCTTTATTTGCTTTTTTCGGAGGAAAAAATGAATTATAAAAAATTGCTTGTCGGTGCAATGGCTTTTTCACTTATTGCTGTTTCCGCAGGCTGTGAAGATAATAAGAAAAGTAACGGAAACAGTGAGAGTTTTCTTTCAGAAGACAATAATCCGAAACTTTCATATGAACAAAATGAAAAAATGACCGCTTCTGAAGCTGTGCCTGATCCTCCTGTTCCTGCTGAAGCGACAGATACGAATACTGTTTCATTTGATGATGAGGATTTTTCTTTTGCGTCAGTAATAACTGATGATGAAACGTCAGCAAGAGGCGAACTTTCAATTGCCGAATTTCGGGGCAATAAAATGCTCAAGTATACTGATTTGGGCGAAACCTTTGAGAACGGTCTTATTCAAAAGATAAGAATAGATGTAAAAAATCTTCTTAGTCCTGAAAATATTGAAAAAGTGTATCGTATTGAATTTGACGTTTATGCTGATGCTGTATCGGATAAGCTTGAAACGGAGGACGGTTCATTTGTCAAAGCTCCGGGTTGGATAGGCGGGGGCGGCGGCACCGTCGTAGCCGATGAAAAAACATGGTATAATTTTGGTGAATTCGGCGGAGAAGAATATTTTTATGAAATGTCAGGGCCATGCCATGTCGTATTCAAATTTCTGCTTGCTGCAAGCGGAAAGAAGTGGTCTGCCGAAATGTCCGAACCTAATTTTCTGATTATGAGATGGGGCTTGCAGAACGATTCAAATTTATATATAGATAATATTACTTTTTATGATTCGGAAGGAAATTCACTGCCGTTACTCTAGGAGGTTTTTAGTATGTCAACACCACATAACAGTGCAGAAAAAGGTCAGATAGCAAAAACGGTTCTTATGCCGGGTGACCCTTTAAGAGCAAAGTATATTGCAGAAAATTATCTGGAAAATGCAGTTTGCTATAATGAGGTCAGAGGTATGCTTGGCTTTACAGGTAAATATAAGGGTAAGGAAATATCAGTTCAGGGAAGCGGCATGGGTATGCCGTCAATTGCGATTTATTCCTACGAGCTTTATAATCATTATGATGTTGATAATATCATAAGAGTCGGAACAGCCGGTGCAATTGCTGATAATATCAATTTGCGTGATATAATTATAAGTCAAAGTGCAAGTACAAATTCAAATTATGCGGCTCAGTATAATTTACCCGGAACTTATGCACCTACGGCATCATACAAGCTTTTAAGTGAGGCTGTTAAGGCTGCGGAGACTAAGAAATGTGTGTATCACGTAGGAAATATATTGTCAAGTGATACCTTTTATGATGACGGCAGCAGTTTGTCTCAATGGGCAAAAATGGGAGTTCTGGCTGTTGAAATGGAATCTGCTGCACTTTATATGAATGCTGCAAGGGCAGGGAAAAACGCTCTTTGTATCCTGACTGTTTCGGACTGTCCTTTTAAGAAGCTTGAAACTACTGCTCAGGAACGTCAGACATCGTTTAAGGATATGATGGAAATTGCACTTGAAACAGCAGTAAACTTGTAAAATATCAGGGCAACAACGTACAAAGTCCTTTGACGTGCTTTGTGCGGTGTTGCCTTAAAACATAAAAGCAGCCAAGCGTTTTTAATACTGGACTGCTATGTAAATATTCGGTTGTGATTATATATTGAAATCTTCTGTCTTTAAATCGCAATAATATCTTCCGCCAAAAGCGGGTATGAAAAAATAACCGTGTAAACGCAATAATCGCCAAAATTCTGACCATACTAAAGATGCAGTCCAAACAGGGCAACGCTGAGGAGCGCCCCGACGCAGGCTGCGGAATAAAACGGTGAAGAGCAGTGACAGAAATGTTGCTGCTTTTCTTCATCTTCACTGGATATTCCCAAAGCGGATAAACCTCGGGAGTTTGAGGGTGGAACCCTCATCAGCCGTCAGGCTGTAAACCTGTCCTCAAAGAAAATCGCAAGCTGGGAATACGCAAGTCCCCAGTCATGAACAGGCATTGTCCACTTCTTTGAGATCTCTTTTACGCTCATATAAATGATTTTTCTGATCGAATCATCAGTCGGAAAAATCGCCTTGGATTTGGTGAATTTTCTGACCATTCTGTGGTAGCTTTCGACTGCATTCGTTGTATATATTATCTTTCGTATCTCTTGCGGGTATTCAAAGAAAGTAGTCAGTTCTGACCAATTTTTGTCCCATGATTTTAAGATGTTGGGATACTTTTTATTCCATTTTTCACGGAACTCTTCCTTTGCATATTCTGCATCATCAAGATTGACCGCACCATAGATCTTCTTGAGGTCTGCACACACTGCTTTTCTGTCTTTGTATGGCACAAATTTGCAGCTGTTTCTGATCTGATGAACGATACAGAGCTGATTTTTTGCCCTTGGAAATATTGCATTTATTGCATCACAAAGTCCAGTCAGATTATCGTGACAAGCTATGAAAATGTCCGTAACACCGCGGTTTTTCAGGTCTGAGCATATACTTGCGTAGAAGCTTGCGGATTCATTTTCGGATATCCATGTCCCGAGTATCTCTTTCTGTCCCTCCATGTTTATGCCAAGCACGGAGTACACGCATTTGCTGATGATCTTGTTGTCTTTTCTTGAATTGAAAACAATTCCGTCAAAGAAAACTACGGGGTATATTTTGTCAAGAGGACGGTTCTGCCAGTCATTTACCTCAGGAAGAATTTTGTCGGTTATGCGTGAAACAAGTCCCTGAAAAATTTCTGCACCATAGATTTCTCTTAGGGTATCTTCAATGTCACGTTGGGACATTCCCTTTGCGTACATTGCCATGATTTTCTGTTCAATTTCATCTGTGTGAGTCTGTCTTTTTTCGATGACTTTAGGCTCAAATTCACCATTGCGGTCACGGGGTACGGATATTTCGCATTCGCCGTAATCACTGGTGATAGTTTTCTTGCCATAAACGTTTCTGCTGTTGCCGGAATTGTTGCCGAGAACAGAGTTTTTCTCATATCCGAGATGTTCGTCCATCTCAGCTTCAAGCATCTGCTCAATCGTTCCTGCAAACAACTTTTTCAGCTTTGCCTGAATATCTCCTGTGCTTTCACAGTCTGCCATAAGCAGCTTCACAAGCTCTATTTCCTTTTCGCTTAATCCGTGATTTCTTTTTTTCATACCAATTTACCTCCAAATTTTCTTTGTGGGGTGTATGTGCTAAAATGATATGAACCAATAAAAAAAGAGAAAAACCAACCGAGA
>SAMEA104315421__coassemble_589_pt1 | contig 49317 bp, 46 predicted proteins | sample SAMEA104315421__metabat2_low_PE_050 | metagenome-assembled genome bin SAMEA104315421 (sample SAMEA104315421) | gut metagenome | biome: Monkey gut; feature: monkey-associated habitat; material: faeces | place: China | collected 2013
TTCCAATTTACAAACCCTGTTGCGTAGATTTTAGCTTGTGAAGACAGGTTCTAAAAAAACGGGATACTAAAATTGTATCCCGCAAACTATGTAATATTATTTTTATTACGTCAAGTACAACGGGCAGCTTCTTAGATTTTTATGGAAAACCAATTAAGACAAGGCAACAAGCCGCCGACAAACCCGACGAACAATAAGTTTAAGGCAACACCGCATAAAGATTGTGTGTCAGAAACGCAGATATATTTTTAGTCAGATTGCATAGAATTTTTAAAGGCATACTGTCATATGGTGAGAAAATTATGTGTAATATGACGGAAAATTTGTAAGTTTATGACGTACAAAGTCTTTTGACATGCTTTGTGTGATAGTGCCTTAAGAAAATATTATGCAAAACCTTTCGATTATTACTTTTCAGAACTTGTACAAATATGTGCTACAGCCTATTGGTACGAGTTCTCATATATTTATGTTTTTCAGTAATAAAATTATATTTCATTTGGCTCAAGAACTGCATAATTTCCTTCTGCACGCTTATAAACTACATTAATGCAGCCTGTAGCGGCATTTGAGAACATGAAGAAATTATGTCCGAGCATATTCATCTGAAGGATAGCTTCATCAACATCCATAGGACGCATTTCAAACTTCTTATGCTTTATAACCTCATAATCAGACTGTTCAGTCACAGCTTCAGCAAAAGTTTCCTTAAATGCTGTATCTTTCAGACGTTTTTCAATTTTTGTCTTATTCTTTCTGATTTGTCTGATAATCTTGTCGATTGAAGCATCAAGAGCGTCCTCTTTATCAATTGCAGACTGTTCTGCTCTATATATCATATTGTTAAATTTAACTGTAAGCTCAACCACGATCTGATTTTTAAATTCAGAAAGTGTAATTTTAGCGTCCGCATCATCTCCGAAAAACTTATCGAGCTTTGCTGAAAGCCTCTGCTCTGCATACTCTGTAAAATTTTGTGGTGTAACCATTTTTTTGGATGTAATTTTAACATTCATATTAGTTCCTCCTTTAGGACTTTCGGTTCTATGAACCCAAAGCCATAAATATTATGATTAAAGTATACCATATTTCATATCTTTTTACAAGTGTTTTATTGATTTTTATATATTATTCCCAATATTTACCCAATGTGTTGTTGAATTTCAACAAATTACAAACAAAGCGAATCAAGCAGAACTTTGGTTATTGTTTCAGTTTTCACATTTCCACCGTTTTTATCCTCAATCATAACACAAAATGCTATCGGGTTTCGCTTATCATTCACAAAGCCTGTAAGGAGCGAATTTTCCTCATCACCGTTCTTGACCTGTGCAGTACCGCTTTTTACTCCTATTTCGTATCCCGATATGCTGTTTATATAATTCTTTCCGTTTTCAAGCATAACCTCCTTTGCCGCACTTGCAGTTGCAGGTGCAAACAAAAGGTCGCTGTAAGACGTTTTGGCTTTTTCTTTCACCTTTCCATTTACATCAGTGACATGATCAATCATGTAAGGGTTAGTAGTTTTTCCGCTTTCATTAACAACAGCACTCTGCCAGATCATCATTTGTACAGGACTTATAAGAGTTTCACCCTGTCCAATACATCCCCACTGTGTATTGAAATCATAGGAATCAGTAAGCGTTGTTGACGCCTTTTCGCATTTGATACCGTTAATGTCAATATATTTCTCTTCATCACTATTTACAGCATATCCCAATGCTCTGAATACCTTTTCAATGCTCCCAAGAGGCATATCAGGATCTTCTATAAGCTGTGCAAAGAACGGATTACAGCTGTTTGCAAATGCCTGAACAATATTTTGTTCTCCATGCCCATAGAGATTGTGGCATTTTATCTCCTGCCCGCTTTTATTCAGATAAACACCGCTGCAGCTGAAATGCTTATCAAAAAGTTTGTCCTTGCCCATTATTTCAAGTCCTGCAATAAGTGTAGCAACCTTTTGTGTTGACCCCGGAACTGTTCCATACATATTTTTGCACATTAACGTACCGCTTTCAAATTCAGCTATGTTATCATATCCTTGAGTAATGTCAAATGACGGACGGCTCACACAAATCAGTATTTCACCCGTCATATAGTTATACGCAACCGCACAGCCTTTTCTGTCGCCGAAAGAATCATAAACTGCCCTGTTTGCCTTGTGATTTAATGTGGAATATATAGCCGCTTTGCCTCCGCTTTTTACAAGTCCCGATGCAAAACTGTAGTTGTTTAACTTTTCGATATTTCTTGCTACAAGCGTATTGGACATCTGCCCCATATTATCACCGATAATATTTCCGACATCGGTAAAGTGTCCTGCTTCATATTTTGAGAAATCCTCCGAGCCGTCAAAAAGCACGTCACCGTTTTTATCATAAACCATTCCTATTGACTTATTGCTGCTGTTAGACATATAAAATGACGCTTCTGTTTGTATTTTATATACAAGCATTCCCATTCCGATAATGAAAAAAAGCAGGATAAACGTTATAATACGCTGACCTCTTTTTATACTTTTCATTTTCTTCCTCCATTTGCCGTTGATTTCTTCTTTGCTTTAGGCCGCTTAAATACAGGCGACTGACCTGCTATAATCATGCCTATCATAAATCCGCTTGTAACCATAGAGCTTCCGCCCTGCGAGATAAAAGGGATTGTAACTCCTGTAAACGGTATCATATTGCATGAACCAAAAATATTCAATGCCATTTGTACAATAAATGCTGCACACACACCTGTAGTCATTGTTACATGGAAATATGAACGGGGAGGATTGATAAGCGGCAGCATCAGCATAATAATTATTACAATTATCATCATTAATGCAAACAACAATCCCCATTCTTCACAAATAGACGAAAAAACTATGTCCGTTTCAGAAGCGGCAACTTCATATAATGAACCATGACCTGCTCCCTTTCCGAACCAACCGCCCTCTGCTATTGCAATCAACGCTCTGCACTGCTGATAGCCGTTTCCTGTTTTGTCACTCCATATATCAACATTAAGTCTGTCCTGTACATAAGCAGGTGCAAATTTAAGTGCGGCTATAACTGCACAAGCAGCAGCAGCACCTATCCCGATTATCAGCTTTTTGGAAAGCTTTGCTTTTGGATAGCAAAGTCTGAAAACCATTCCGCATCCGTAAATCGCAATAAAAGTCGGCAAGCTTCCCAAATCCCTGCACCACCACTGCAATCCGACTATTAAAATTATAAGTCCGAGAAGTGCCGCATTTGTCTTGACTATGTTAAAACCAAGTATCCTTGTTTTATTCTGCTGTTCCATTACAGAAGTCGAACAGGCAAGAATAAATGCAGGTTTAAGAAATTCAGACGGCTGAATTGTAATTACTCCCAAATCAATCCACATACTTCGGCTTCCCGTAAGAGTAAGTATACATAATATAATTATAATGTTTGCCGCAAATATGTATTTTTTCTTTGTCTGTATCCACTTATGGTTTCTGCAAAGCAAATATCCTGCACGGCAGGCTATTATTGCCGCTATACAGGTTATAAGATGCTTTGCTGCCAATCCGACTCCGCCGAAACAGGATTGGAAAATCAAGCTCATGTTAAGTACAAGCAAAAGCATAAAATCTATTGAATACGTCATTTGCTTATAGAAAAGCATTACTATAAAATATACCAGATCAAATCCTATTACAATTTCCGCAAGCTTTAATACAACTGATGTATCCTCATAATTTCCATTAAAGAAAACCACTGCAAGCATTGCAAAATGTGCCAGAAGAACGAACAATGATGAACTGATATAGGAAAGTCCGTTTTTATACATTCTAATTTCTCCTTTTTCTGAAGATAAGCTTGTAATTTCCAAACTTTATTAAATCATTCTCATACAAACGTGACTGTTTTACCCTTCTTCCGTTTATATAAAGACCTGACTTAGAACCTAAATCAGTTATGACCCATATTCCGTTTGATACAGTCAATACTGCATGATACCTTGATACTGACATATCCATAAGTCTTATATCAGCCGAAGCATGTCTGCCAATAATTATTTCGTCACATTCAAGCGAATATGACGCACCTTTTTCAGCAAGCTCCATATCTCCGCTTATTTTATACCAGCGTTTCCGCCCTGTTTTTTTCTCTTTATATGCACATAAAATCAACACTAAAGCACATAAATCAAGCAGTCCTCCTGCAACTGCACATAATGCAAGATTGTATGCGTCCATTTCTGCCTCCTAATAATTATGATTACACCGTACAAAAATTTCAAACAACACTGCACAAAGCACGTCAAAAGACTTTGCACGTCATAAACTTGCAGATTTTCCGTCATATTACACATAATTTTCTCACCACATAACAGTATTCTTTCAAAGGTTCTATGCAATCTGACGAAAAATATATCTGCGTTTCTGCCGCACAAGCTTTATGCGGTATTGTCTTTACTCATTTTAAAGCATTAATCAAATCAGTCACGCCTGTCTGATAATCATGCTTTTCTGCTGATGATTCAGCTGATTTGATTACATCATTTGAAATTGATACGTTTTTATCGGAAATAATCGTAAAAGTATTTGATAATACGTCAAGTACGATCATAACCTTGTCAGATTTCTCATCTGCGGAATAATGTCTGTCAAAATACTGTCTGCCCAATTCTTCATTTGAGATATCAGTGCCGTTGCTTGTTGCAAGAACCGATATGTTTGAACCGCCGCAAAGCTCCTCAAGCTGTGTAAGCTGTTCTGCTGTAAAAACATTGCTGTTGTCAAAAATATACATGGGACAGCTTTCCGCAAGTTTCAGAAGTTCAGAAACAGCGGCTCCATAATTATTTTCTTCAACAATTTTCTTAGTAGCTGTAAAAAGAGCGTCATTCTGATTTGATTCATTTATGTAATTCAGACAACTGCCTTTTTTATAAATTATATCATTATTTGTATCATTGTTTATCAATATTAACAATCCGCTGCCTTTTCCTTCATAAATCTGAGTATAAGCTTGTTCGGCATATTCTTCGGCAGAAAGCCCGTCCAAAGTATTTGTGGTAACAACCGCAGCATTAATCAGATATTCTTTATATATCCAGCCTGCATAGTCATTGCAGCTTTTAAATTCATCATCGGATAATACTTTTGCATAATCATAAATATACGTTCCCTCAGCTGTCTGAATATTCCTCACCTTTGGTTCGGTCGGTTCTGTAACAATCTCTGTATCTTCTGCATTTGCTGATGATTCAGAGCTTTTTTTAGATTGAGAAGATGTATTGTTGACCTTGCTGTTGCAGCCAACAGTAAATCCGCTTAAAATGGCAGCAGTTAAAAAAAGTGAAAAAAATTTCTTCAAAAAAATCATTCCTAACTATTGTATTCTAATTAATATTCTATTATAATTTAATAAAAAAATCAAGTAGTAATTCAGGAGATATGAAAATGAAATATGAAGTTAACCAAAATGACATTTACCTTTGGCAGAATGACTTTGACTTGGACGAAACCCTTGACTGCGGACAGGCATTCCGCTGGAAACGAATCGAATCAGAATATGACGTTACATATATTGGAACTTTTTTAAATACAAATCTGAAAATCTCAAAATCCGGAGATAAATTTATATTTCATAACACAACAGAAAATGATTTTCTTAATATATGGGTTGACTATTTTGACCTTAACACTGATTACAGTAAACTTAAAGATATATTTTCAGCAGACGAAACTTTGAAAAAGGCTTGTGAATTTGCGGGCGGAATAAGACTTCTTAAGCAGGACAGCTGGGAGTCACTTTGTTCATTTATTATTTCACAGAATAATAATATTCCCAGAATAAAGGGAATTATTGAACGTCTGTGTGAACATTACGGAGCTTTTCCAACTCCTCATCAGCTGGCGGCAGAAACTGTGGAAAGTCTTGAATACCTGCGAAGTGGATTCAGAGCAAAATATCTGATTGATGCGGCAGAAAAAGTGTCATCAGGACTTGTAAATCTGGAAGACGTTAAAAAAATGGATATTCAGCAGGCAAGAAACACCTTGATGACCATTAAAGGCGTTGGACCAAAGGTTGCAGAATGTGTGCTGCTTTTCGGAATGTACAGAACAGAGGCATTTCCGATTGATGTATGGATAAAAAGAGTAATGGCAAAATTCTATCCGGAAGGTCTGCCTGAATTTGCAGTTTCAAAAGGAGGAATTGCACAGCAGTATCTTTTCCATTATATAAGGCTAAACAACGAAATACTGTAGATAAAAAAATCAATTGATAAAATAACCAATAATACGATTAAAAAATTGTTTATTTTTTATGCTGAAAAAACTAATTACTTACAGTAATAAAAATTATCCGACGTTAACAATTTTTTCACAAACAAGCTTTTAACAGTTTCAAAAGTGACTTTTCCACCAATTCAACAAGATTTTCAACAGCAAATCAATAATCTTTCAACTTCTTCAACAGAGTTTTCAACATATATTTAAACAATAAATTTTCTACCTTTTGTATATGAGCTTGAAAACCTGCCTATAATTTAGTTGAATTCATTTTAAAATTTGGCAATGGCAGCACCGCATAATTATTGTTATGTAGAAGTGTTAATGGAGGAAATATGATTAAAGGAGTAAATAAGAGGATTATTGAAATTAACAATCCGCAAAGCATTTATTTTGAAAAGGCTATATTTTATCTCAAACCGAACGTCAGTCAGCTTCCGGACAGCATTGCACAATCAGAAGTACAGAGATATATAAGCCTTATCGGATTGGAAACTGATTACGAAAACAAAAGAAAAGCTTTTTTAAGAAAAACCTTTGTATATTCTTCAATAGCAGCAATATTGGCAGGGATTCTAATTGCAGTTATTGTTTCTTTAAGATAATTTATCGTAAATAATATTGACAAAGTAATAAAAATAATGTAAAATTATTCCTATTAAGGCAACGCTGTGCGGTGTTGCCCTAATAATTCTATGTAAAGAGAAGATATTATTATGAGTCAAAATGAAAACGACCTATTTAAAAGCAAATTTTCAAAGCGAATTATAAATACACCAAGTTCCGCAGCAAAGCAGACTTTTTTTTACATGCAGGAAACAGGCTATCTTAAAGCAATTGATGCAGCAAGGTCACAAAGACAAAATCTTGATTCTTATTTAATTGCCGCTGTAGTTGAGGGAAAGGGCAGTCTTACTATAAGTGATAAAACATATAATATTTCAAAGGGTGAATGTTTTTTCATAGACTGCCGCACACCCCATTTTTACAAAAGTGACGAAAACGATCCATGGGAAATTGTATGGATTCATTTTAACGGTGGAATGTCACAGCAGTATTATGAGCTTTTTCTATCCCAGTACAAAAATGTTTTCAAATCAATTATGTTTGACAGAATCGTATCTGTTATAACTGAAATAATAAATATAAATGAATATAATGATGTAAATACGGAAGTTATAACGTCCAAATTAATCATGGAACTGCTTACCTATGTGCTTACTGTAAATAAGGAAACAAACGACTGCGATTCAGCCCTTAATAAAAAGCTTTCAGCGGTTTACGATTACATAAACAGAAATTTTAATTCTGATATTTCTCTTGATGAATTGTCATCACAGTTTTACATAAGTAAATTTTATCTTACACGAGAGTTTAAAAAATTATATGGTAAGACTATTTTCCAGCAGATAATTACTGCAAGAATAAATTATGGTAAGGAGCTTTTGAGATTTACTGATAAAACTGTTGAGGAAATAGCACATTTATGCGGTTTTAATGATCAGAGCTACTTTGCAAGACAATTTAAAAAAATTGAAAACTTAACGTGTTTCTCATATAGAAAAATGTGGAGAGATTAAGGGCAACACCACACAAAGATGCTTGTTGATTTTTATAAGTTCTGTCTATTTTTTATTTAATAGTTGATTTTCTTAATTGTGTATGATATAATTTCAAGCATAGGGATATTTCTTTTAAGGCAATACCGCACAAAGAAATACAGATTCTTTTCGTATAAGTGCATATATGCATATAATTTTTGAAGTTACTCTTTTTTGTGGCAAGAATTTTATAAAAACAAATTAATCTGCACATTAATTTGCTCTTGAGAATTGGAGGAATTTGAATTGACTTATCAGGAAGCGTATGAAAAACTTGAAAAATACAATCAGACACATCTGCTGAAATATTATGATGAATTAACAGATGAAGGGAAAAAATCTTTGCTTTCTCAGATTGAACTGCTTGATTTATCTGTAATTGGTCATAATAATGATTGTGCAGATGAAAAAGGAAAAATTGAGCCTCTCGGTGCATTGACCATTGACGAAATAAACAACCGAAAAAACGAGTTTGAACAGGTAGGAATTGACGCTATAAAAAAAGGAAAAATCGGTGCAATTCTTCTTGCAGGAGGTCAGGGTACACGCTTGGGGTTCGACAAGCCAAAGGGTATGTATAATATAGGAGTCAACAAGGAGCTTTATATATTTGAATGTCTTATAAACAATTTGAAAAAAGTTGTTGATAAAGCTGAAGCATGGATTTCTCTTTTTATAATGACAAGTGAAAAAAACTATGATGACACAAGAGAATTTTTAAAAGAAAAAAATTATTTCGGATACAAAAAAGAATATATAACATTTTTTATTCAGGATATGGCTCCGTCTACTGACTTTTCAGGACGCATACTAATGGAAAATCATGATAAAATATCAATGTCACCTAACGGAAACGGCGGTTGGTTTACCTCATTTGCAAGGGCTGGATTGCTTAGCAAGATAAAAAATGCAGGGATAGAATGGCTGAATGTTTTTGCTGTAGACAACGTTCTTCAGAAAATGGCTGACCCTGTATTTATCGGTGCAACAATAGCATGCGGCTGTGAATCCGGAAGCAAGGTTGTAAGTAAAGCAGCTCCTGATGAAAAGGTTGGAGTTCTTTGTCTTGAGGACGGTAAACCGTCTATCGTTGAATACTATGAAATGACAGACGAAATGATACAAAGGCGAGAAAATGACGGCCGTCTTTCATACAATTACGGAGTAATATTAAATTATCTCTTTAAGGTTAAAAATCTGGAACAGATTATTGATGAAGAAATGCCGCTTCATATTGCGAAAAAGAAAATACCTTACATGAATGAAAGCGGTAATTTTATACAGCCAAGCAAAGAAAACGGATATAAATACGAAACATTGGTTCTTGATATGGTAAAAAGACAGGATAGCTGTCTTGCTTTTGAAGTTGAAAGAAAAAATGAATTTGCTCCTGTAAAAAATGCTGAGGGTATTGATTCGGTTGAATCAGCAAGAAAACTTCTCACTGAAAACGGAATAACAATATAATTTAAGACGCTCTCTTGGAGAGCGTTTTATCTTGTTTATGCGGCATATTATAGTATAGCAATGCAATAAATCTTGTGCATTCTTACCTTTATTTTTGGAGGAATTATGAGAAAACTTTTCAGATTTTTAAAAAATTATAAAAAAGAACTTATCTTAGGACCTTTTTTTAAACTGCTTGAAGCTATATTCGAGCTTATTGTGCCAATAGTTATGGCTAAAATCATTGATAACGGAATCGGAAACAACGATAGTGATTATATTCTGAAAATGAGTATAGTTATTGTAATTTTAGGAATATGCGGACTTGGATTTGCATTAACCTGCCAATATCTTGCAGCTAAATGTGCATTCGGATTTGGTACAGAACTCAGAACAGCTTTGTATAAGCATATAAACAGCCTGTCATACAGCGGTATTGACAAAATAGGTGTAGCGTCACTTATAAACCGACTCAGCAATGATACGAATACAGTTCAGGGCGGAGTGAATATGTTTATCAGGCTTGCGGTAAGAGCACCTTTTCTTATCATAGGAGCCGCTGTAATGGCAATGACCATAGACCTGAAATTATCTGTAATTTTTCTTATAGTAACTCCTATAGTATCATTTATAATATATATTATAATGTCCAGAACCATACCGCTGTACAAAAAAACTCAGCAAAAGCTTGATAAAGCCGCAACAATAACAAGAGAGGATCTTGAAGGAACTCGTGTTATAAGAGCCTTTTCACGTCAGCAGGAGGAAATTGACGAGTTTAACAAAGCCTGCAATGAGCTTACTGATAATATGATGATTGCAGGAAAAATATCTGCAATACTTAATCCTGTCAGCTTTATGATAATGAATCTGGCAATAGTTGCAGTTATTTGGTTCGGCGGACTCAGAATAAACTCAGGAAGTCTTACTCAGGGTGAGCTTACAGCATTTGTCAACTATATAACACAGATTTCCTTGACGCTTGTTGTGTTTGCAAATCTGCTTGTAATATTTACTAAGGCAATTGCCTCAGCAAACAGAATAAATGAGGTATTTGACTGTAAGCCTGACATTTGTTCAGGTAAAATTGATAACATAAATAAAAATGATTATAAAAATTCTATAGAATTTAAAAATGTTTCATTTACCTATAATGGTGCAGGAGATAAATCTCTTGAAAATATATCGTTTGAGATAAAAAAGGGAGAGATGCTTGGAATTATCGGAGGTACAGGAAGTGGGAAGTCAACACTGGTCAATCTTATCCCCCGATTTTATGATGCAACTCAGGGAGAAATTGTAATCTGCGGAGAAAATGTAAAAAATTATGATACGGATACACTTAGAAAATCCATAGGCGTTGTACCGCAAAAAGCTGTTTTATTTACAGGCACTGTAAGAGAAAATATGAAGTGGGCAAAGGCAGATGCTGATGACGAAGAAATAATAACTGCACTTAAAACAGCACAGGCATGGGAATTTGTTGAAAAATTGCCTCAAAAGCTGGATACTCCTATTTCTCAGGGTGGAAAAAACTTGTCAGGCGGACAAAAACAGCGTCTTTCAATTGCAAGAGCTTTTGTCGGAAAACCTGAAATTATAATCCTTGATGACAGCACAAGTGCATTGGATTACTCAACTGACCTTGCCTTTCGTCATGCAATACGTGAACAAATGAAAGATACAACAATTGTTATGGTATCTCAAAGAGCTACATCACTTAAAGATGCAGACAAAATCATCGTAATGGACGACGGCAAAATTGTAGGAATGGGAAAGCATAGTGAACTGCTCGAGAATTGTCATGTTTACAGTGAGATTTATAATTCCCAGCTTTCAAACAAGGAGGAAAATGAAGATGCTTAAAACGCTTAAACGTGTAATGAAGTATACAAAGCCATATAAGCTGTTTTTTGTGCTGACTGTAATTTTTGCAGTTATAAGTGTTGCATTTTCTCTTTCCGTTCCTATTTTTATCGGAGAGGCTGTCGATTGTGCAATAGGAAAGGACAATGTAAACTTCAACAGACTTATAAAAGTAGCTTTTATGCTTGGTTCGGCAGTTCTTATAAGCACTTTATTTCAGTGGCTTATGAGCTTGTGTACAAACAAATTGTCATTTAATACAATAAGAGATATGAGATGTGATATTTTTGCAAAGCTTCAAAGAGTTCCGCTAAAATATATTGACGGTACACAAAAAGGACAGCTTACAAGCAGAGTTATTAATGACATTGAAATTATATCCGACGGACTTTTACAAGGCTTTACTCAGCTTTTCAGCGGAATTGTCACAATAATCGGAACAATAATTTTTATGCTTACCATAAATGTTAAGATAACAATAATCGTAATACTTCTTACGCCGCTTTCATTCTTTGTTGCGTCCGGTATCACAAAGCTATCTCGTGACACATTTATAAAGCAGTCTAAATTAAGAGGTGAAATGGTAGGACTTACCGAGGAGCTTATAGGAAATCAAAAGGTTGTCAAGGCTTTTGTGTATGAGGACAGAGCAGAAGAACGCTTTTCAAAAATCAATAAGGAATTTGGTATAATAGGAGCTAAGGCAACGTTTTATTCTTCAATGACAAACCCTTCAACACGATTTGTTAACGGACTTATATATGCCGCAATCGGATTTATGGGGGCTATGGGAGCAATCGGTTCATTTAAATTTATCGGTGTAATGTCTGTCGGCAAGCTTTCAAGCTTTTTAGCATATTCAAATCAGTATACAAAGCCGTTCAATGAGATTTCAGGAGTAGTTGCAGAGCTTCAGAATGCAGTTGCTTCAGCTCAGAGAGTATTTGCGGTACTTGATGAAACAGAAGTTTCCGATGATTCCGACAAAGAAGAACTCAAAAACTGCAATGGCTGTTTAAGCTTTGAAAATGTTAACTTTTCTTATGTACCTGAAGTAAAGCTTATCCAAAATTTCAATCTAAGTGTTAGGCAAGGACAAAAAATTGCAATTGTTGGCCCTACAGGCTGCGGAAAGTCTACCATTATCAATCTGCTGCTCAGGTTTTATGATATTGACAGCGGAAAAATCACATTATCAGACAAAAATGTAAACAATATTACAAGAAACAGTCTGAGAAGTTCATTCGGAATGGTTTTGCAGGAAACATGGATATTTACGGGAACAGTTGCTGAAAATATCGCATATGGAAAGGAAAATGCTTCTCAGGATGAAATAGAAGCAGCCGCAAAAGCAGTTTATGCTCACAGCTTTATAAAAAGACTTCCCGAAGGATATGATACAATTATAAGTGAGGACAGCGGACTTTCGCAAGGTCAGAAGCAGCTTATCTGTATTGCAAGAATAATGCTTATGAATCCTCCTATGCTTATTCTTGATGAGGCAACAAGCAGTATTGACCTTAGAACAGAACAAAAAATACAATTATCGTTTGAAAAGCTAATGAAAGGCAAAACAAGCTTTATAATAGCTCACAGACTTTCAACAATCAAGAATGCAGATGTTATTCTTGTAATGAAAAACGGCAATATTATTGAGCAGGGAAATCATGACCGGTTAATAGATATGAACGGATTTTATGCAAACCTCTATAAAAGTCAGTTTAGTTCTTAATAAAGGCAACACCGCATAATCACTGATGCTAAGGCAATATCGCACAAAGCTTGTGCGATGTTGCCTTATTTTTTAATGCTGCCTATATATTTTGTTTCTATATATTTTGTTTTTTGCATTTTACTTGCTTTTTATGCTGAAAAATGATATAATAAGAAACAGTTATCTTTATGATATTATAATCTTGGAGGTATTATGCCATGTTATCAGATATTGAAATTGCTCAGAATGCAAAAATGAAAAAAATTAATGAAATTGCCGATGAACTCGGAATTTCTGCTGATGAGCTTGAACCCTATGGTCACTACAAGGCTAAACTTTCTGAAACTCTTTACTCAAAGCTCGCTTTTAAAAATGACGGAAAGCTTATACTTGTTACTGCAATTAATCCAACTCCTGCAGGAGAAGGTAAAACTACTGTAAGTGTAGGATTGGCGGAAGCTATGGCTAAAATCGGCAAAAAGGCTATGCTTGCTCTTCGTGAACCATCTCTTGGCCCTGTTTTCGGAATCAAAGGCGGTGCAGCAGGCGGCGGTTATGCTCAGGTTGTACCTATGGAGGATATAAACCTCCACTTCACAGGCGATATGCACGCAATTACTTCTGCAAATAATCTGCTCTGTGCTATGATTGACAATCACATGCAACAGGGAAATGAACTTCAAATAGACCAAAGAAGAATAATGTTCAAACGCTGCCTTGATATGAATGACCGTGCATTGAGAAACATTATTATCGGTCTTGGCGGCAAGGTTAACGGTATTCCTCGTGAGGACGGTTTCCAGATTACCGTTGCTTCCGAAATAATGGCTATTCTTTGCCTTGCAACAGACCTGTCAGACCTTAAAGAACGTATAGGAAATATTCTTGTTGCATACAACCTAAAGGGAGAACCTGTTTTTGCAAGAGATTTAGGTGCATGCGGTGCTATGACTGCTCTCTTAAAAGATGCATTAAAGCCTAATCTTGTGCAGACTCTTGAAAATACCCCTGCTTTTATTCATGGCGGTCCGTTTGCGAACATTGCTCATGGCTGTAACTCAATAAGAGCTACAAAGCTTGCATTAAAGCTCGGTGATTACTGTATTACAGAGGCAGGCTTCGGCTCAGACCTTGGTGCAGAAAAGTTCTTTGATATCAAATGCAGATACGGCGGACTTACTCCGTCATGCGTTGTTCTGGTTGCTACTATACGAGCTTTAAAATATAATGGCGGTGTCTTTAAAGCTGACCTTGAAAAAGAAAATATGTGGGCATTGGAAAAGGGTATTATTAATCTCCAGACACACATTGAAAATATGCATAAATATCACATTCCTGTTGTTGTGGCAATTAACAAATTCCATACTGATACAGAACAGGAAATCGAATTTGTTACTAACTTCTGTTCACAGCTTGGCGTTGAAGTTTCAATGTGTGAAGTATTTGCAAAAGGCGGCGAGGGCGGTGTTGACCTTGCTCAAAAGGTTTGTGAAACTATTGAACTCTGTGCTGAAAATGAAAATTCATTCAAACCGCTTTATGACACAGATTTGCCGATAAAAGCTAAAATTGAAACAATTGCAAAGGAAATTTACCGTGCTGACGGTGTTACATACACAACCCAGGCTGAGAAAGCTATCAAAGAAATCGAAGGAATTGGTTTCCGAGATTTGCCTGTATGTATTGCAAAAACTCAATACTCATTATCTGATAACCCCGCACTTCTCGGCAAACCTAAAAACTTCAAAATTACTGTTCGTGACGCTAAGCTGTCTTCCGGTGCAGGATTTATAGTTGTATACACCGGCGACATAATGACTATGCCGGGACTTCCCAAAGCTCCGTCTGCACTGAAAATAGACTGTGATAACAACGGTAATATAACAGGTCTGTTCTAATGGAGAGTGTTATGAAAATTACTACCCATTCACCTGAAGAAACCATTGATGCCGCAAAGAAGCTTGGCTCAATGCTTCATGCAGGTGATGTAATCGCTTATAAAGGCGGACTGGGTGCAGGAAAAACAACATTTACAAGAGGTCTTGCAATAGGTCTTGGTCTTGGAGATAATGTCTTTTCACCTACTTTTGCTCTTGTAAATGAATATAAAGGAAAAAATATTTCTCTTTATCATTTCGATATGTACCGCATAAGCGGTGAGGATGATTTGGAATCAACAGGATTTTATGATTATCCGTTTGAAGATAATATAGTTGCTGTCGAATGGTCCGAAAATATTGCTGATTTTCTGCCTGAAAACACCATTTATATAACAATCAGCAGGATTGATGATGATACCAGAGAAATCATAATTGAAAACGGAGGAAAATATGCTGCTGCTTGGAATTGATACTTCTGGAAAAACTGCTTCCGCAGCTTTATATGACTCGAATAAAGAGATGTTTCTTGCTCAGACATCTGTTTACACAAAAATGACACACTCACAGGTTATTTTACCTCTTTGCAATGATATACTTGAAAAAGCAAATGTTGAATACAATGACATTGATGAAATTGCAGTTGCTGTCGGACCTGGTTCATATACAGGACTCAGAATAGGTGTTTCAGCTGTAAAAGCTCTTGCTTTCGGGCTTAACTGCAAATGCTGCGGAGTTTCAACTCTTGAGGCTATGGCTTACAGCAATATAGGCTACAGAGGTAATATCTGTTCCATAATGTCAGCAAGAAATGATTTGGTCTATACAGCTTTATACAAAAGCAATGGATATTCAATCGAAAAGATTAACGATGAACAAATTATTTCAGAAACTGAGCTTGCCGAAATCATTGCGTTTAATTCAGCTGAAACGCTGCTGTGCGGTGACGGCTGTGCAGCTTTCTTTGAAAAATATCAGTCAGATATGCTTCACCTTGCTCCGCCGCATTTAAGACTGCAAACCGCAGCAGGAATCTGCCTTGCTGCAACCTGCAAAGATGCTGTAAATCCACATGAAATTGAGGCTTCCTATCTTCAAAAGGTAAAAGCTGAAAAGGACTTGGAAAACAAGCTGAAAAATGCATAATTCAGCACCATATAAAGATTAATACGGTGTTGCCTTAAATATTTTTGTGTAAATTGTTGCACTTTTGGCGTTTATATGTTATAATATTATATATTTATTAAAAGGAGTTTTTTAAATGATAGCTATTGGTTGTGACCATGCAGGCTTTGAAATGAAAAAAGCACTCATTGATGCTCTTTCAATTATCGGCTTTGAGTTTTATGACTTAGGCTGTGACGGCTCACCATGTGATTATCCTGTAATTGCGAAAGCTGTATGCAATGAAGTTCTAAACGGAAAATGTGAAAAGGGTATCTTGATCTGCGGTACAGGAATCGGAATGTCCATTGCTGCCAATAAGATAAAAGGTATTCGTGCTGCGTTATGCTCTGACAGCTTTTCAACCAAGTTTACAAGACTGCATAATGATGCAAACATAATGTGCCTGGGAGCAAGAACCTTAGGCTGTGGTCTTGCTGCAGAGCTTGCTCAGATTTTTCTGACAACAGAATTTGAAGGCGGACGTCATCAAAGAAGATTGGACCTTATTACAGAAATTGAAAATAAATAGGAGGTATTTACTATGGCATTAAACATTATTGATCACCCATTGGTTCAGCATAAAATCTCTCTTATGAGAGATAAAAACACCGGCGTTAAGGAATTCAGAGAGCTTGTTTCTGAAACTGCAATGCTGATTTGCTACGAGGCAACAAGAGATTTGCCGCTTAAAGAAATTGAACTCGAAACTCCACTTGCAGTTGCAAAAACTAAGATAATTTCAGGCAGAAAGCTGGCATTTGTACCAATTCTTCGTGCAGGACTTGGCATGCTCGATGCTGTTACAACTCTTGTACCTGCTGCTAAAATCGGTCATCTTGGAATGTTTCGTGACCCCGTTACTCATAAGCCTGTAAAGTATTATGCAAAAATGCCTGACGATATTGCTGAACGTGATGTTATTATGGTTGACCCAATGCTTGCTACAGGCCGTACTGCTGTTGCTGCAATTCAGGAGCTTAAAAATCTTGGTGTAAAGAACATTAAATTTATGTGCATTATCTGCTGTCCTGAGGGTGTGGACGCTGTTCAGAAAGCTCATCCTGACGTTGAAATTTATGCAGGTGCTATGGATGAAAAGCTTAATGATGACAAATATATTGTACCCGGTGTTGGTGATGCAGGGGACAGAATTTTTGGCACAAAATAATAAAATGGCAAAAATAGAAGGATAAAAGGGACTGTTGCAGCAGTCCCTTTTTTATAAGGTTATGTCAAAAATAAAAGCATTAAAAACTTGCAATGCTTTTATAAAAATGATATAATTATAGCAATACAATAAAAATGTAAAAACAAGAGTTGCATTGCATAAAGATTGTGCGGCAGAAAATAACAGGCTTATGACATGTTTCATGTAGTGTTACTCAAGAACAAATCAATGGGAGAATATAATGAATATTAATTTATATACAAATCAAATAAACAGAATAGCATCTGAGGTTAAAAAGGCAGTTGTCGGAAAAGACCATATAATTATAAAAACGCTTCTTGCAATACTTTGCAAAGGACACATTTTGATAGAGGATATTCCGGGAGTGGGAAAAACAACATTAGCACTGGCATTTTCCAGAGCATTGTCTCTTGAGCATAACAGAATGCAGTTTACACCTGACGTTCTGCCTACCGATGTTACAGGTTTTTCACTTTTCAATAAAGCAACAGGAAAATTTGAATTTAAAGAAGGTGTTGCTTTCTGTAATCTTTTTTTGGCAGACGAAATTAACAGAACATCCAGTAAAACTCAATCTGCATTGTTGGAGCTTATGGAGGAAAAAAGAATTACAGTAGACGGTGTAACATATAAACTTCCTGAACCGTATACTGTAATCGCAACGCAAAATCCAATTGGTTCAGCAGGAACTCATATGCTTCCTGATTCACAGCTTGACAGATTTATGATAAGGCTAAGCATGGGCTATCCAAGTATTAAAGGAGAAATTGAGATTTTAAAGTCTAAATACTGCACAGAGCCGCTTGAAAGTGTTAAACCGATAGCGAATAAGGATATAATTCTGGAGCTTCAGGACGCAGTTTCAAATGTATATATAAGTGACGCAATATACGAATATATAGTTTCACTGTCAAATGCAACAAGAAACAATCCGCTGATAAAACTTGGAATAAGTCCAAGAGGTACACTTGCTCTGACGCAGATTTCTCAGGGAATAGCACTTGCAATGGGCAGGGATTATGTAATTCCTGATGATGTAATTTTTATTTGTCCTGATGTTTTCAGGCATAGACTTATTTTAAGTCCAAAAGCAAGATTGAGCGATAAAACTGAAGAAACAATTATTGATGATATTCTTAATACTGTTGCTGCACCGAAAATTGAGGCGAACGGCAGGTAGTATATGTGGATAGTTAAATTCTTTTTTTTAGTATTAATTGTAATCTGTTTCTTTTTTTACATTTTATATCTGGGCAACTTTTCGTTTGTATTGTTGGCAGTAATGTGCTTTTTGCCTATTTACATGTTTGTATCACTTTTGATAACCAAAAAAAGCGTGAATATTTTTTTAACAGTGCCAAATAAAATGGCAGCCAAAAATCAACCTTTTAATATAAACCTGAACATACAAAATAAGTGTATTTTTTCAGTTGCAAAGGCTGAAGCTGTAATTGAATATATGAACGCCTTTAACGGACAGAAAAATACAATGGAGATACACTTTCCAATTCAGTCAAGAAATGTACAAAGGCTTACATTTCAATTAAAATCCAAGTTTTGCGGAGTAATAAATATTAATATAGCAAAGGTTACTATTTATGATCCTTTAAGAATATTTAAATTTAAAGTTTGCAAAAATTCAGGAGATTCTATAACAATTCTTCCGCTAAGCCACGAGATAAACGGATATATAAATCAATCTGAAACAGAGAATGAGGACAGTATCTTTTTTTCACAGCATAAATCAGGAGATGATCCGTCCGAGGTTTTTGACCTTAGAGAATACATCGGCGGAGACAGGATAAATCGTATTCACTGGAAACTCAGCAGCAAAAAAGATGAGTATATCGTTAAGGAGCTTAGCTTGCCTATTGATGTTTCGTCCATAATTTTTTTAGAGCTTAAATTCAATGAACAGTCTGAATACACACTTCCGTTTTTTGATACTCTGCTTGAAAGCTTAGTTTCAATATCTCAATTTCTTCTGCAAAATGAGAAACCGCATACTATTATAAAGTACAATAAGCAAACAGGTGATTTTGAGAGAATAAAAATAAATGATTATGATGAACTTATGAATATTGCTTACAGATATATAATTGATTATGATGAGGGAGATTCAGAAAGTTCGTCACTTGAGAATTTCCTGAAAACCAACGATATATCTGATTGTTCATCATTTACTTATATAACCTCTGAATTGAGCAGTGAAAATGAAATTCTGCTGAGCGAATGCGTTGCATCTGATAATATTAATGTAATAAAAGTTACCAAATATGCAGGTGAAACAGAAAGTGTGAATAAAGGAAATGGTCTTGTGAATGTAACAGCAGTTCCTATTGGAAAAATAACAGCTTCAATAAATGAAATTGAGCTGTAGAAATATAGCAGACAATACGGCAGTCGTGCTGTATAATGTGTGAGGAGCAAAATGAAAAAAACAAAGAAAAATGATTTCAGCGGCATAGTAATAAATGACAGTATAATGCTTGCAGTTGAAAAAAAGAAAATAAATCTTAGAAAAACCCTGTCTTGTCTTATTGCGGTTCTGGGTTTTTCGTCGCTAATTTTTTCCTTTTTTTCAATGTTTTCGATTAAATGTGAGAGCAGTCATATTATTATAGCATCTGTAATATTTTCAGTAATAAATACTGTAATTTCATTGAAAAAAGGCAGAGCCTTATGGTTTATACCTGTACTTGCAGTGATATTTGGAATTGTACTGTATAGGGATTATGTAAATATTATCGCAGGCTTTAAATTTGTGTATAATGAACTGTATAAGGTTTCAAACAGTGTAGAGATTGCTTATTTTAAAGGTCTTTCAAATTATAATGAGATAAAGTGTACCACAGAGTTTATCATTATGTGTATATGGTTTATTTCGTTTGTAATATATTTCTTTACTATCTTTAAACCAAATCCCATACCTGTTGTTGCTGTAAGCTTTCCGATTTTGGAAATCGGCTTGTATCATGGAATTGATGTATCAGTATTCTGGGCAGGAATGCTGGTTGCATATTGGACAGCACTTCTTGCAATAAGCTGTTGTGATATGGGAGAATATGACCGCGGCGGCAGCGGCTTTATGCGAAAGGAAAACTTGTTTTTCCCTAAAAGGAACATGAAGTTCAAGGTTACGGAACGATGTGCAGTAAATATTATATGTTCAATTATGATTGTGGTTATTTCTCTTATGGCTTTTATTAACTTTACGGATTATAAGCGTTCGGATTCATTAAATCAAAAGAGAAGTGACTTAAAAAAAGCGATAAATTCATTTTCCGTAGATGACCTTTCAGAAAGCATATCTTCAATTACTGAATCTGTAGGATTTAAGCTTGATTATGAAGATAACAGATTGGGAAGAAAAAACAACATTTATTATAAAAATTCCACAGAGCTTACAGTTACGATAAATCAAAAGTATAATGGAGCGATTTATCTTAAAGGATATGTTGCTTCTGTGTATGATGACAACGAATGGCTTGAGCTTAAGGATAGTGTTTATGATAAATATGACTCACTTTTTACATCATTTGACGAGTATAATATATATCCGCAGGAATTTTCATATCTGCTTAATTCAGCAGTATCGGGCAATCAAAAGGTTTCATTGACGATAGAGCCGAAAAGAAAAAGAAGAAAAAGCTTTTTGCCGTATTCATTGTCAGAGTATGGAGATATTGAATTTTATCTTGATACGGTTTCTCGTTCAAAAAAGAAAAATAAGTATGACTGCAAAATGAGTTCAGTTGGTTTTGATACAATTATGTCTGATTTCCTTATTCCTAAAAATTACAGCATAAGTATAAGTGACTTAAAAAATGATGATGATTTGTCACTCATTAAAGACTTTTGTAATCAAAATGACAATTTGCTCAGCAATAATTTTTCAGTTTCATCAATTTTTTCTCCTGACGTATTGGAATCTGATAACAAGGCAATTCTTTCTGTATTAATGGAAAATAAATACAGAGATTTTGTATATGATAATTATTTGTCATATCCGGATAACAGTTCCTTTGATGAAATTCATTCTTTGTTTGCTGACATTCTGGATAATTGCAATATAGAAAGCGTGAATGACAGGTGGGCAACACTTGACAAAATAAGAGAACGAATACATTCCAATACACGCTATACCTTATCACCGGGAAAAACACCGTCCAATCGTGACTTTGTAAATTATTTTCTTTTGGAAAACGGTGAGGGCTATTGTGTTCATTATGCAACAGCAGGAATCATGCTTGCACGAATGGCAGGTATTCCTGCAAGATATGCTACGGGATATATTATTGTTGGTGATGATTTTAATGATGACAGTAAAAATAAGGACGGTTCATATACAATTAAAGTAAAAGACAACCGTTCTCATGCATGGGCAGAAGTTTATATTGACGGTTATGGCTGGGTTCCTTTTGAATTTACGGCAGGCTATTCGCCTGATTCCATTCAGGAGGCAACGCAGACAGAAGCACCAAAAACTGAAACACAACAGTCACAAACTACAATGTCAAACGCTGAAACGGTAAGCAGAATTACTTCCATATCAAAAGTTTTAAGGTCATCAGTAATAAAAAACACTACTAAATCAATAACAGAAACAAATACCACAACTATTTCAGCAGGAACCGGTGGCGGAAATGTAAAAAATAAACATGAAGTTCCTGATTTTATAAAAGGAATAATAATTGCAGCGTCTGTCCTTTTGATTTTATTGCTGACCGTAATTTTAAGAAGAATGCTGATTATTAAAATCAGATCAAAGAAGTTCAAAGATAAGAACTATTCTTATGCGGTAATAGAAATCTACAAGTATACTGAGAAATTATTGAATATTCTCGGATTATTTTATGACGGCAAAGGATACAATGAATTTACAGCAAAGGTTGAGTCAAAGCTGTCTGAACATTATTTTAAAGCAGGTGATTTTTCAGACTTTATGACAATTGCTTTAAAATGCAAATTTGGAAGCGGTATTTATGAAAAGAGTGAAACTGAGTCTGCAAGAAAGTTTGCTAATCATTTAGCATTTGAGATTTATAAAAAATCAGGTGGTTTAAAGAAAATATACTTAAAATATATTTTAGTGATTTTATAAGGAGAAGATAATGAAAAAAATATTTAATATCAGATATACTTCGCTGTATCTGCTTATTGGTTCAGGATTGATACTTGCTTTTTTCCCTGATATAATTTCGTACATTTTTTATATTCTTGGAAGCTCAGTAATTGTATATTATATAATTAAATTTATTATGAGCTGTGTTAATGAGAAAAATTATAAGCTGCATGAACTTATATTTGGAATAATAATCGGTTCGCTGATTATTATTCTGCCGAATTTCCTTTCGTTAGGTATACCCATTGTTGCAGGAGCATTTATACTTGTAAATGGAATTGAAAGACTTATTAAAGCATTTGAAATCAGAAAAGGCGGATATAAGTGGTGTATTCCTGCTGTAGCAGGTGTGATATTTTCAGTTTTCGGAATTTATATTCTTGCAAATCCAAAAGAAATATCATTAACAATTTGCAGATTGATTGGTGTAGCAATTCTTATTATAGGCATATATAAGCTTGCTGCATCATTGCTCTCAAACAAAAGTAATAATAATTCAGATGTAATTGATATTGATGATTACAAGGTGGACTAAAGCATATAAAAAAGGAGAGCCGATAGCTCTCCTTTTTATGCTTTTATCAAATCAATATTTTCAAAAGTTTATAATCTTGTCTTAAAATCATCATAGCCAAATTCTTTTAAAACCTCATATTCTCCGTCACTTTTTAATGCATAAATTGTAGGAAGAGGCATACCGTTAAATGTGTTGTTCTTTACCATTGAATATATTGCCATATCCTCAAAAACAAGCATATCCCCGACTTTAAGCGGAGATTCAAAAGAATACTCCCCTATCATATCTCCTGCAAGACAAGTCTGTGAGCCTAAACGATATGTAAAAGGCTTCTCACCAGAAAGTCCTGAATTTCTGAGAGGCGGTCTGTACGGCATTTCAAGAACATCAGGCATATGGCAGGCTGCTGACGTATCAAGAATGGCTATCGGCATATCATTTTCAGTAATATCAAGAACCTTTGTATACAAATATCCTGCATTTAAGGCTATTGCTTCTCCCGGTTCAAGATAAACCTCCAGACCATACTTATCCTGCATTCTCTTAATACAGCGTTCCAAAGTTAAAATATCATAATCATCACGAGTTATATGATGTCCTCCACCGAAATTAATCCACTCCATTTGATTTAAATAGCTGCCGAATTTCTCCTCAACCACATTTAAAGTTTTCTCCAGATCATCTGAATTCTGTTCACATAATGTATGAAAATGAAGTCCGCTTACACCATTAAGATTATCTGCCTGAAAATTTTTGAGAGTTATTCCAAGTCTTGATTTTTTTGAACACGGGTCATAAATCTCATGTCCCTCCTGCGTTGAAAACTCAGGATTTATGCGAAGCCCTATTTTTTTTCCTGCATTAAGCACTTTATCACGATATAAGTCAAGCTGACTGAATGAATTAAAAATTATATGTCCGCAGTATGATATTATTTCATCTATTTCGTCACTTCTGTATGCAGCAGAAAATACATGATTTTCTTTTCCCATACATTCATATCCCAATCTTGCTTCATAAAGTCCGCTGCAAGCTGTTCCGCTTATATAATCACTTATCATTGAATAAAAATGATAGCATGAAAAGGCTTTTTGAGCTAAAAGTATTTTACAGCCTGTCCTCTGCTCAACTCCTTTAAGGATTTCAAGATTATGCTTTAGTTTATTTTCATCTATAATGTAGCATGGTGTTTTTATGTTTTCCAGCAAAAATTTCACTCCTTAAATATTTGGGCGGCTTTTGCCGCCCAATTCAATTATTAATCGTAAATCAGCTTTTTCTTTCCATTCTTATTTCTTGGAATTTCACGAACTCTTACCAGATTATTCAAATTGATAATACTCTCCGTTTTATCTTCATGGATTACTCTGATCCAACCGTCACCTATTTCCACTATTGTACACTGCAAATGACATTGATTATCACATAAATAAACTGCACATTCCTGATCCAGATATTTTTGCAAAGCATCTTCGATTTTCATTAACTTTTCTCCTTACTAGTCAACCAAAACAGGATTGAATTTCTCCTGCCATGGAAGTCCCCATTTATTGAGAGCATCCATAAAAGGATCAGGATCAAATTCTTCAATATTATATACACCTGCTTTTGCCCACTGCCCTGTCATTATCATCATTGCACCAATCATTGCAGGAACTCCTGTTGTATATGATATAGCCTGTGAACCAACCTCTTTGTAACATTCCTGATGATCGCAAATATTATAAAGGTAATATGTTTTATCCTTGCCGTCCTTTTTACCTCTGAAAATACAGCCGATATTTGTCTTTCCTACTGTTCTCGGACCAAGTGAAGCAGGGTCAGGAAGAACAGCTTTCAAGAACTGAAGCGGTACAATTTCCCTGCCCTCATACATAATCGGCTCAATTGAAGTCATGCCAACGTCCTCAAGACATTTTAAATGTGTAAGATAGCTCTGACCAAATGTCATGAAGAAACGTATTCTTTTTATGCCTTTAATATTAAGTGCAAGGGATTCCAGTTCTTCATGATGCAGCAAATACATATCCTTTTCGCCAACGCCGTCAAAATTATAGACTCTTTTAATCTCCATTGGCTCTGTTTCAATCCATTTGCCGTCCTCAATATAACTGCCCTTTGCAGAAACCTCACGAATATTAATTTCAGGATTAAAGTTTGTTGCAAACGGATATCCGTGGTCGCCTCCGTTGCAGTCAAGAATATCTATATAATTGATTTCATCAAACTCATGTTTCATTGCATATGCTGAAAAAACACCTGTAACACCGGGGTCAAAGCCGCTTCCGAGAAGTGCTGTTATACCTGCCTTTTCAAACTTTTCTCTGTATGCCCACTGCCATTTATACTCAAATTTTGCTGTATCAAGCGGTTCATAATTTGCTGTATCAACATAATGAGTCTTTGTTGCAAGACAGGCGTCCATAATTGTCAAATCCTGATAAGGCAATGCTAAGTTGAGTACAACGTCAGGTTTATATGACTCAATAAGAGCAATCAATTCATCAACATTATCTGCATTAACCTGTGCAGTTTCTATCACTGTTTTAGTGGTAGGCTGTAATTTCTCCTTTAATGCATCACATTTAGACTTTGTGCGGCTTGCAATCATTATTCCCTCAAAAACTTCACTGTTCTGACAGCATTTGTGAATAGCTACAGAGGCAACTCCTCCGCAGCCGATTATCATACACTTTCCCATAATTTTTACTCCTTTATTATATACTTCATTTCCGTATATTCGGAAAATACTTCTTTAAATCCTATGCTTTTATATAAATTATACCCGTCCTTTGACGCTTTAAGTTCAACGAAATCAAGCTTAAACCTTTCGGCATCTGATAACAGCATCTTCATAAGCTTTTTTGCAATGCCCTGTTTTCTGTAATCAGGTTTAGTATAAACATTAAGCACAAATCCTGTTCTGCCTGTCTGAAAAACAACATTTGCAGGTTTTTCAGACAAAATTAAAAATGCAGATGAAACAACCTTATCATCATCTTTTGCAATATATGCAAAAAAGTCTTTACTTAAATGCTGTTCATAATAGTCCGGCAAAGACGACTTTATTTTATTCAAGACATCATCTTCAATTTTTCCGTAATCCTCAATAAGATAATCAAGCCTTATTTTTACAAGCTCCGCAATATTATTTTTATCTGCCCTTAAAAAATGCATATAAAAGCTCCTTTCATCTGATGAAGGAATTACGCAATCACCGCACAAAGCATATCAATAGAGCTTTTGTACGGCAATACCTTAAGACATTGCAAGCAGCATTTCACGAATAATCTTGCATGCAGCGGCAGTAGATACTCCGCTCTGGTCATACTGCGGACTAAGTTCATTTACGTCACAGCCTGCAATATCAAGCTGACTGCAAACAAAAGTCAACGCCTCTCTCAATTCCCTGAAGCTTACTCCCTCAGCTTCAGGAGTTCCTGTTCCGGGAAATACAGAGGGGTCAAGAACGTCAAGGTCAACAGTAAGATAAATCTTTTTCCCTCTGAGCTGGTTTACAATATCTTCAAGTCCGTTAAAATTAAACTTATTCATAAATGTATGCTCAGATGCAAATTCAAATTCCTCTCTGTCACCGCTTCTTATTCCAAACTGGAAAATATGACCGTCACCCACGATATCATGGCATCTTCTCAGCACACACGCATGAGAAAGCTTTTGTCCGATATAATCGTCACGCAAATCAGCATGAGCGTCAAAATGAATTATATACAAATCATCAATTTTTTCGGTTACTGCCATAACCGCACCCAGTGTTACAAGATGCTCTCCGCCAATCATAAACGGTATTTTGCCGTCAGTTAAAATTCGGTCTGTTCGCATGGCAATATCCGCAATAACTCTGTTTGTACTGCCGAATGAAAGCTCCAGATCACCGCTGTCAAAATAGGAATAATCAAGCATATCCTTATCCTGATACGGACTGTATGTTTCAATGCCAAAGCTCTCATTCCTTATTGCTGACGGGCCAAATCTCGTTCCGGGACGAAAACTTGTTGTCCCGTCAAAGCCTGCACCGAAAATAACTATATCTGCATCTTCATACTCAGCGTCACAAGCAATAAAATTATGAATATTTTTACTCAACATCTCTTAAAAGCTCCTCTACATAATTTGGCAGTGCAAATGCTCCTACATGAAGTCTTGGATTATAATAACGTGTTTTCAAGCCAAGCATACTCCATTTTGTACCATTGAAATCATTTACGGGATGATATTTCTTTGAAGCAAATCCGAAAAGCCAATGTCCTGACGGATATGTCGGAATATGTGCCTGATAAACCTTACTTATCGGAAAGCTCTCTACTATTCTCTTATGTGAGCGCTGCATTGCTGCTGCATCTTCATCATAAAACGGACTTTCATGCTGATTAACCATTATTCCGTCTGCTTTCAGTGCCTTATAACAACTGCCGTAAAACTCCTTTGTAAAAAGTCCTTCACCCGGTCCGAACGGGTCTGTTGAGTCTACAATGATAATATCATACTTATCTTCACAACTTCTTATGAATTTTACGCCATCCTCAAAGTAAAAATTTATTCTTGGATCATCAAAACAGCATGAAGTTGTTGGAAGATATTTTTTGCTTACCTCTACCACAAGTTCATCAATTTCCACCAAATCAATGCTTTCAATGGACGGATAACGTGTAAGCTCTCTTATTACTCCGCCGTCACCTGCACCGATTAAAAGTATTTTCTTAGGATTCGGATGAACCGCTACAGGTATATGAGTAATCATTTCATGGTAAATGAACTCATCCTTTTCCGTAAGCATCATATATCCGTCAAGAGTAAGAAAGCGTCCGAACTCTTTTGAATCAAAAACATCAATTCTTTGGAACTCACTGTTTGCACTGTAAAGCTGTCTGTCAACCTTTATTGAAAATTTAACATTCGGCGTATGACGTTCACTGAACCACAATTCCATTTTTATCCTCCTTTTATATCAGAACATTCAGTCTTTCAATATTTAAATCCTCTGTACCTGTCATGGAACAGCCTTTTTCCTTTGCATATTTAATATATTTTATTATATCCTCTGTAATCAGTTCACCAGGTGCAAGAATCGGTATGCCCGGAGGATAGCACATTACAAATTCACTGCATATACGTCCTGCCGACTGTTCCAGAAGAAGTGACTCCTTATCTGCATAAAATGCTTTTCTCGGTGTTTGTGCAACAATAGGATTTATATATTCCTGACTTAACATTCCTGATGCTGAACGTCCGAACCTGCGGCGTATTTCAAATAATGCACTTATTAAACGCTCAATATCACGCTTTCTGTCCCCAACAGAAAGATATGCAAGTATATTTCCTATATCACCGAATTCAATCTGAATGTCATATTCATCACGAAGCAAATCATAAACCTCAATTCCTGCAAGTCCAATTGACAGGGTGTGAACAGAAAGTTTTGAAGCGTCAAAATCAAAAATACTGTCACCGTTTATCAGTTCCTTGGAGAATGCATAATATCCGCCTATTGAGTTTATTTCAGAACGTGCATACTCTGCCATTTCAAGCGTCTGTGCAAAGATTTCCTTTCCATGTAAAGCAAGTCTTTTTCTTGAAATATCCAGACTTGTAAGAAGAAGGTATGAAGCACTTGTAGTTTGAGTAAGGTTGATAATCTGACGCATATAATCAGAATTTATTTTCTTTCCCATAAGCAGAAATGAACTTTGAGTAAGACTTCCTCCTGATTTATGCATACTTACAGATGCAAGGTCAGCACCTGCCGCCATTGCGGTAATCGGGAAATTATCTCCGAAATAAAAATGTGTACCATGCGCCTCGTCAACGAGGACAAGCATTCCCTTTGAATGAGCAAGCTCTGTGATACGTTTTAAGTCTGAACAAATACCGTAATATGTCGGATTATTTATAAGAACAGCCTTAGCATCGGGATTTTCCTCAATTGCCTGTTCGACCTGTTTGACTGACATTCCCAATGCAATTCCAAGCTGATTATTCACTTCCGGATTTACATAAACAGGTACTGCATCACATAATATAAGTGCATTTATAGCACTTCTATGCACATTTCTCGGCATAATTATCTTATCTCCGCCTTTGCAGGCATACATAATCATGCTTTGTACGGCAGATGTAGTACCGCCTACCATAAAGAAAGCGTTTTCAGCACCAAAAGCCTCCGCCGCTATTTCTTCAGCCTCTTTTATTACAGATACAGGATGACACAAATTATCAAGCGGTTTCATAGAATTAACATCTATGCTCATGCATGCTTCACCAAAAAATTCGGTCAATTCTGCATTTCCTCTGCCCCTTTTATGTCCCGGAACATCAAAAGGCACTACTCTCATTTTTTTAAATTTTTCCAATGCCTCATAAATAGGGGCTTTATTTTGGTCTAACGGCATCAGTATACATTCCTTCCACTGAAAATTTCAATCATTTCACGTCTTAAAGCCGTACTTATTTCAAGACGGCGATACGGCGGAAGTTCATCAACATCTGTATTGAACAGATAATTCTGAAGATACAGTTCTTTAATAAGCATTTTGGTGTGAAAAATATTAGCGTCGTATACATTTATATCTACTGCATCGTAATCTCTCAGGGTTTTGCTGTCAATATAATTCTGGATTGAAGTAATCTCATGATCGATAAAAAGTTTTTCACCATGAATGTTTCTTGTAAAGCCACGCACACGATAATCCATAGTAATAATATCTGAATCAAAGCTGCTTATAAGATAATCAAGTGCAGTAAGAGGAGTAATTTTACCACAGGTTGCCACATCTATATCTACCCTGAAAGTAGCAATACTTGTATCAGGATGAAATTCCGGATATGTATGAACGGTAACGTGACTTTTATCAAGATGAGCTACGATTTCATTTCCGTTAGCAGGAATCATCGTATCATCAGCAATAAGAAATGTTGCAGACGCACCCTGAGGGTCGTAATCCTGTTTGGATACACTCAAAACCTGTGCACCAATCATTTCTGTAACATGGGACATTATATCAGTTATTCTTTCAGAATTATACTGTTCGTCAACATAGGCAATATAATCCTGCTGTTCCTTCTGAGTTTTGGCATAACAGACATCATATATATTAAAGCTGAGTGACTTTGTAAGATTATTAAAGCCGTAAAGCTTAAGCTTATTTTCCATTTAAACAGCACCTCATTTTATGCAAAATTAAAAGCACATAACAGTAACATCAACTGTTATGTGCTGTGAATTACTTTAATCTGCACAGATATATTCCAAATGCAATAAAGCTTCATTTCTTGGCTTCAGAGTCTATATAGCAAGAATACTTTTACTACTCTTATTGACCATTCACAAGTTGATGTGCGAGAACGCATAAATACTTTCTAACAAACTTATAAAATGTAATTTCAAATCAATAAGGCAACAGAAGTTGCCAGCTGAAAATAAGAACTTGTTTACACAAAATATGTATGTGAACCTTTGAGCAAAGATTTATCAAAATCTGCACATATACACTTGTGACGGCAGGCTCTCTTAATCAGCAGTCGGCATTTGACCCAGCTGTCCGTATGGCTATAACTCCAGAAAGGAGTGGTCAATATCTTGCTATTGATCTGCAAAAAATATTTTCACTTATGGAAATATTTTATCTGCGGAACAACGTACTGAAAACCGAAGCTTTCGCTGCAATACAAGTGTATTTTATCACATTTTATCAAACCTGTCAATACTTGAATTGACATAAACGCTTATTTTCAGGCATCTGTTTTGCGATTATTATAAAAAAACATAATTATAGCAGAAGCAATAATTATAACATAGCCTATAACGCTCATCAGCACCGGCACCTGACCGAACATTATAAATCCAAACATCATTGAAAAAATCAGCTGAGAATAATCATATACCGAAATTTCTTTTGCAGGAGCATAGAAATATGCATTTGTAATTGAAAATTGACCTCCGGCAGCTGCAACGCCTGCTCCTATAAGAATAATGAACTGTTTTAAAGTCATGGGTTCATAATTAAAAATCAGATAAGGCACTGTTGAAAGGCAGGAAAAGCCTGAAAAGAAAAGAACTATCATAGACTTGTTTTCTCCGTTTTGTCCAAGCTTCCTTACAAATGTATACGCTCCGCCTGCTGCTATTCCGCCTATCAAGCCAATGAGTGAAGCAGGATTGCTGAAAAGCTGAGCAGTCGGCCTTACTATGAAAAGACTGCCTATAAATGCGGCTGTTACTATACTTCCCTGTACAAAACTAACTCTTTCCTTTAAAAATATAAGCGAAAATATAATGGCAAAAAACGGTGACATCTTATTGAGCATTGAGGCATCAGAAAGCACCAGATGGTCAACAGCATAAAAATTGCAGAACATTCCTACAGTTCCCATTACTGCACGTCCTAAAAGGTCCGGAAGATATTTTTTTCTTATTTTAATTGGTTCATTATTTTTAATCATTATTTCCAGTGCAAAGAAAAATGCAACAAAATTTCTGAAAAAGCATTTTTGTACAAACGGAAGTTCTCCTGAAAGTCTTACAAATGCACTCATAAAAGCAAAACATAATGCCGATAATATTATATAAAATATACCTTTATATTTAGTTTTCATTTTTATCTCCTCATATAATCACTCTGATATAAAGTATACTACTATTTTAATATTAATTCAAGCATTAAACGTCCCTCTTTTTTCACTAAGTTTTCTGCTGTTTAATACAAATACTTTTGTACAGTATTATCATTGACTTTTCTTGCAAAAATTGTTATAATCATTAAACGGTTGTACAGTTAAACGGTTAACTGTTGTCCGCATTAATATTACTTTATGGTAAAAAGGGAGGTGCTGATTTGAATTATAATTATAGGGATATTATTGGAAATCTGGAACGTTTCCACTTGCTGAGAAAGCTTTTTATTCAGCGTTCAATGATAAATAGTGAGCTTCATTTCGGACAATTCGCTGTTATGAATTACATCTACGACCATGACGGCTGTACTCAGGCTGACTTGGCTGAAAATCTTAAGGTTACTCCTGCTTCTATTGCAACATCTACCAAAAGACTTCAAAAGGCTGAAATGATAACGAAAAGAATAGATGAGGATAATCTGAGATGCAAGCATCTTTCGGTAACGGATAAAGGAAAAGCTGAGATTGTTCAAAGCCGCCGGCTCTTTGACGATTATGATTCCAGACTCTTTAGTGACTTTACCGATGAAGAACTCTCTGTTTTTAATCAATGCCTTATAAAACTTATTATTAAAATGTCTGAAGCAGAAGGAATTGAATCTGAAAATTATAATGATGTTCCTATCAGTATGCTTATTCATAAGGTTATAGAAAACTCAGCAAAAAAACAGATTGACATTAATGAAGAAAATTAGAAAGGAGCTGTTTTTATGTACAAAAAGGTTCTCTCCTGCGTTGGAAATTACAAAAAATACGCTATTCTGACGCCTGTTACAATTATAGGAGAGGTTGTTATGGAGGTTTTGATTCCTACCGTAATGGCACTGATTATTGATAATGGTATAAGACAGGGCGATATCGGCTATGTCGTTAAAATGGGACTTGTAATGATGCTTATGGCTGCTGTTTCACTTTGTTTCGGTGCAGTTTCGGGACGATTTGCAGCTGTTGCAGGTATGGGATTTTCAAAAAATTTAAGGAGCAGACTCTTCCGCAAGGTTCAGAGTTTCTCTTTTGCCAATGTAGATAAATTTTCTACTGCATCACTTGTTACACGTCTTACAACAGACGTTACAAATACCCAGAATGCTTTTATGATGGTTATCAGAATGGCATTCCGAGCTCCGATAATGCTTATTTTTGCTATAATAATGACAGTAAAAATAAATGCTAAACTCTCACTTATATTTGTCTGCATTGTTCCTGTTCTTGCTATTGCAATTATTTTCATCCTTTCAAAAGCTCATCCAAGATTTCTCAGTATGCTTAATAAATATGACGGAATGAACTCCAGAATACAGGAAAATCTTATTGGAATTCGTGTTGTAAAAGCATTTGTACGTGAACCGTTTGAAAAGGAAAATTTTGAAAAAACTGCCGATGATGTAAGAAAGGCTCAGTTTTTTGCTGAAAAGCTTATAATTCTTGTTATGCCTATCATGCAGATCTGTATTTACTCATGTATAGTTGCAATTCTGTGGTTCGGCGGAAATATGGCAATTTCAGGAGAAATGAAGATAGGACAGATCGCAAGCTTTATTACTTATGTAATGCAGATTTTGATATCACTCATGATGCTTTCCATGATTTTTATGATGATTATTATTTCAAGAGCTTCTATCGAACGAATTGCAGAAGTTCTCAGCGAAGAACCTGAAATCAAGGACGTTGAAGGCGCATCTGCAAAGGCTGAAGACGGTTCTATCGTATTTGAAAATGTTAATTTCAGCTACTTCAAAGATAAAAACAATCTTGCACTTGAAAATATAAATCTCAGCATCAAATCAGGTGAAACAATAGGAATTATCGGCGGAACAGGTTCTTCAAAAACCTCTTTGGTACAGCTCATTCCTCGTCTGTATGATACTTTAACAGGAAATGTTATCGTAGGCAGACATAATGTAAAGGATTATAATCTTGAAACACTCAGAAATGAAGTTGCAATGGTTCTGCAAAAGAATATACTGTTCTCAGGTACTATAAAGGAAAATCTCCTCTGGGGCGATGAAAAAGCAACAGATGACGAAATTCGTGACGCCTGCAAATCAGCATGTGCTGATGACTTTATTATGAATTTTCCAAACGGATATGAAACTGATCTGGGACAGGGCGGTGTTAATGTTTCAGGCGGTCAGAAACAGAGAATTTGTATTGCAAGAGCATTAATCAAAAAGCCTAAAATAATTATCCTTGATGACAGCACAAGTGCTGTTGATACTGCAACTGACAGCAGCATCAGAAAGGCTTTCAGAGAAAAGCTGTCAGAAACTACAACAATCATCATTGCTCAGCGTATTTCTTCTGTTAAGGATGCTGACAGAATAGTTGTTATGGACGATGGAAAAATCAATGCTGTAGGTACTCACGATGAACTTCTTGCAAATAACGAAATATACCGTGAAGTATATGTATCTCAGCAGAAAGGAGCTGAAGAATAATGCCTCCAAAACATGGTAATATGACAATGGGAAAGCCTAAGAATACAAAGGCTACCCTGAAAAGAATTTTCAGCTATATGTATGGCTTTAAAGTGCATCTGATTGTAATAGTACTTGCAATTATTTTCAGTTCCGGTGCCGGAGTTGCAGGAAATTATCTGCTTAGTCCTATTATTGATAACTATATTACTCCATATATAGGCCATAAAAACCCAAAGCTTTCAGGATTTATATCCCTGCTTTGTGTTATGGCAGGAATTTACCTTTTAGGTGCAGTCTGTACATTCCTTTATCAGCGTCTTATGCTGAAGGTTTCCACAACAACGCTTTATAGAATCAGAACAGATTTATTTAATAAAATGGAATCTCTGCCAATACGCTATTTTGATAAGCATACTCATGGTGACCTTATGAGTCTTTACACAAATGATACTGACGCTCTGCGTGAAATGCTCAGTACCAGCGTAGTACAGTTTATCAACTCCGCAATTACTGTTACAGGTGTTTTTACTGCTATGCTTATTTACAGCTGGCGGCTCACCATTATTGTGGTTGTTATGCTTGCTTTAATGATTTTTGTTGTAGGCTTTATCGGTCAGAAAAGCGGTAAGGGCTTTAAGGAACAGCAGCAGGCTCTCGGTTCTGTAAACGGATATATCGAAGAAATGATTGAAGGTCAGAAGGTTATAAAGGTTTTCTGTCACGAGGACGAAGCATGCTCAGACTTTGATGCTCTTAATGAAAAGCTTTGCATTGCTTCAACAAAAGCAAATACATTTGCAAATATCCTTATGCCTATTATGAATAACCTTTCCTATCTGCACTATGCCGCAACTGCAATTGCAGGCGGTATCATGGCTGTAAAGGGTACAGGCGGAATGACTATCGGTAAGGTTGTATCCTATTTGCAGTTTACACGTTCCTTCTCACAGCCTATAACTCAGATTTCACAGCAGCTTAACGCAGTTCTTGCGGCTCTTGCAGGTGCTGAAAGAATTTTCAATGTTATTGACGAAACACCTGAAGAAGATAACGGCTATGTTACACTTGTAAATGCAAATATCAGCTCCGACGGCAAAATTACCGAGAGTGATAAAAGAACAGGTCACTGGGCTTGGAAACACCCTCATAAAGCTGACGGTACAGTTACCTATACCAAGGTAGAGGGCAAAGTTGAATTTGATGATGTTGTATTCGGATATGAACCAAATAAAACTGTATTAAACGGTATAAGCCTTGTTGCAGATCCGGGACACAAAATTGCATTTGTAGGTTCTACAGGTGCAGGAAAAACTACAATAACCAATCTAATCAACCGTTTTTATGATGTTCCGGACGGTAAAATAAGATATGACGGAATAAACATCAACAAAATCAAGAAAGATGACCTGCGTCGTTCTCTATCCATGGTTCTTCAGGATACACATTTGTTTACGGGAACTGTTATGGATAATATCAGATACGGTAAGCTTGACGCTTCTGATGAAGAAGTTTATGCTGCTGCAAAGCTGGCAAATGCAGATTCATTTATAAATCACCTTTCTGACGGATATAATACCATGCTCACAGCAGACGGTTCAAATTTAAGTCAGGGACAGCGACAGCTGCTTGCAATTGCAAGAGCAGCAATTGCAAATCCTCCTGTTCTTATTCTTGATGAGGCTACAAGCTCAATTGATACAAGAACCGAGGCACTTATAGAAAAGGGTATGGACAGTCTTATGGAGGGCAGAACCGTTTTTGTAATTGCACACAGACTTTCTACCGTTCGCAATTCACATGCTATTATGGTTCTTGAACATGGTAAAATCATTGAAAGAGGCAGCCATGATGACCTCATTAAGCAAAAAGGAAAATACTATCAATTATATACAGGTATGTTTGAATTAAGCTAATAACTAAAGTAAAAACTGTCCGCATGGTTATCCATGCGGACAGTTTTTTTGAGACAATACTGCAAAGAGATTGCAATATGCTGCCTTAAAATTTTTCATATTTTTATTTTAAATCACGCTTTTCAGTAACAAAGCATCCGACTGCTACAAATACAACTGCAAATACTACCGCAGTTACTACTGCTCTTATAATATCCGATGATTCAGCATTTAATGATACTCCTACAATATTGCCTGTTACAGTATAATTACCTAAATAGAATGAATCGGATATATCAGCAATTTTTTGAAGTGCCATTGTAGCAAGCCCATAAATCAGTGTACCGATACCTGAACTGAGTGCTATACCGATTACCATAGGAATTGCTGTGCTTCTTGTTATGTAAGTAAACATTAAGACTAAAAGTGAAAATGATACATGAAGCAGTGTCTGTGTACCGAAATATCCGAAAAACTCACCTGCATCTCCAAATGTTGTACCGTCAAACAGCAAATAAGTAGCTCCTGCTGATACAAGTGCACCTACTATCATTAAAATAATTGTATATACAGCAACAACAATTGCATTTGATATTACAAGGCGGCGTCTTTTATAAATATAACCAACAAGGTTTTTGATATAGCCGTTTTTCATTTCACCATTTACAAATATTACAGTAAATATCGCAACAAGAAGAAGAATATTAAGTCCGCTTATATTCTGCATAACCATTTCGCTGGCTGTCCAATGGCTCTTAAACAGCTGTATGCCGCCTGCTTCTTCCTGCATTTCTGAAATTTCTGTTTCACTTCCTGTAGCAGTTACCAGAGTGTCCATAAGCTTATACATTGCAGGGTTAAGTAATGATAAAACAATTGCTATGATTAATATAACATATGTACATTTACTTTTTTTAAGTCTGAAAAATTCCATATTCAATAGTTTAAGCATTTTTTTTGCCTCCTGTAAGATTAATAAAGTAGTCCTCAAGTGCTTCACTTTTTGTTCCGATAGACTGCACTCTTATTTTTTTATCTGCAAGTGCAAATATTAATTCAGGAGTTGAATCCAATTTTTCATAAATTTCAACGGTATCTGTATCTATAATCTTATAATTGGTGTATCCCATTTCCTTTATTACTGTAACTGCTTCGTCAGGGTTTTCAAGCTTAATTGAAATACGCTCCTGACATTTTGCAAAGAGCTGTTCACGATCCATTTCCTCAACAAGAACACCATTATCAATAATTCCGAAATGAGTTGCAATTTTTGCAAGTTCTTCAAGAATATGGCTTGAAATAATAATTGTTATGCCTCTCTCTTTATTAAGTTTAAGCAGTGTTTCACGAACTTCCATAATGCCCTGCGGATCAAGTCCGTTAATAGGCTCATCAAGCAAAAGTATTTCAGGATCACCAACAAGTGCCATTCCTATTCCCAGACGCTGTTTCATTCCAAGCGAAAAACAGCCTGCATTTTTCTTTCCTGCTTTAGTCAATCCTATCAGTTCGATAATCGGTTCGATATAATTGGGTTTATTTATGCCTGCTGCCTTGCATTTGAGCCTTATATTGTCATAAGCACTCATATTCGGATAAATTCCGGGAGCTTCTATAAGAGTACCTACCCTATTCATAACCTCAGATAGTTCTTTGCCCTTTTTGCCTAATAAAGTAATTTCCCCTGATGTCGGTGCAGCCATACCGCATATCATTTTCAGGAAGGTGGTTTTTCCGGCACCGTTTCTGCCGATAAATCCATAAATTGCACCTTTTTCAAGATGTAAATTCACCTCATTAACAGCTTTATACGAACCATATCGCTTTGTTAATTGCTTTGTTTCAATCAAATAATTCAATTGCTTCAATCCTTTCTGTTTCCGATTAAGACCTTATTTAAGGCAGTACTGCACAATCCTTGTACAGTGCTGCCTTAAAACAGCTTCCTATTGCTTTTATTATATCATATATTTATTATCTTGTCATCAAATTAATAAAATTTCTACAAAATTCAATAAACAAATTATTACATTATAAATCCGAAAAATTGTTATTTATATACAAAACAATAAATATCAACGCATATTTAAAACACCGCACAAAACATGTAAAAAGACTTTGTGCAGTATTGCTCTAAAAATATAAAATCATGATTACTTAAACAATTTATGCCAATAATAAAGACAACGTGCAGTAAAGCAGCGTTATCTTAAACAGCTTGATAATATATCATGCAGTAAGGAGTTGTAATGGCATATAATAAGGTAGTTATCTCCGGAATAAATACAGCAAATTTAGCTGTATTGAAAGAACATGAAAAAATTGAACTTCTCAAGGAATATCAGGCAACAGGCAGTAAAGCTGCTAAGGACAAATTAATTAACGGAAATCTTCGCCTTGTACTGAGCGTTATACAAAAATTTGCCGGCAGGGGTGAGGATATTGATGACCTCTTTCAAATTGGTGTTGTTGGACTTATTAAAGCAATAAATAACTTTGATTTGTCAAAGGAAGTGCGTTTTTCAACATATTGCGTACCCATGATAAGCGGCGAACTGAGGCGTTATCTTCGTGACTTCGGACAAGTCAAGGTCAGCCGTTCACTGAGGGATCTGGCATATAAAGCAATTCAAGCGAAGGAACGTCTTATGACAGAACGTCAGACTGAACCGACAATTGATGAGATAGCATCAGAAATAGGTGCAAAACGTGCTGACGTTGTAATTGCCCTTGAAAGCATAAGCGAACCTGTTTCACTTTATGAACCTGTTTATTCCGATTCAGGTGATACTCTTTATATAATGGATCAGATTGGCGATAAAAATGATGTTGAAAGCTGGCTTGACGTTCTTTCCATACGTGACTCAATCAAAGAACTTGGAGAACGTGAGCGAAATATCCTGTATCTGCGTTTTTTACAGGGAAAAACTCAGGTCGAGGTTGCAAATGAAATCGGAATATCTCAGGCTCAGGTATCAAGACTTGAAAAAGGTGCAATAAACCGCATAAAGGGCATTGTATAAACACCGTTGTCTATAGGCAATATCGCATAATATTTATACGATATTGCCTTATTTTGTTGTTTTTTGAAAATTACTATTGACTTTTTTATTATAATGTACTAAAATAATTCTATTAAGGCAATAACATCTGATTCAATCCATTGATGCAAATTTAAGTGAGGTTTTTTAAATGGATAAAATTAAGGATTTTTTTGGCAGTCTGTCAAAATCAACAAAAATAACTCTTATTTCATGCGGAAGCTTTTTATTGCTTACTTTCATCATTCTTCTGTTTTTCGTTTTATTTCCGATAACACCTTCAGAACGTGTAATTTTAGGTCTTGGCAGAGAGGGTATTGTCGCTGCATCTCCTGACAACAAGGATGAAGTTGCTGCAATCGGTACTGTTACAACTGCTCCTGAAATGGACTATAATGCACATATGGTCGGAACTACTGCTGTTCCGCTTGACAAATATGATCCCAACAGTCACGTTACATTCACAAAACCCTCCATTACTACTAATGTAAATTATATTTATTCAGGCGTTGCAATCAGAACAGGTACTCCCGGTTATGAGGATTATACACAGGTTACAACCATTTCTCCTGAACCGCCCGACGAACCTGCTACAGAAACACCTTCTGAGCCTGTTCAGACTAATGTTCCGGAACAAACTCCAACAGAACCTGTTGCCACATCTCCTATAGAACCTGCTACAGAGGCTCCGTCACAAGCACCTGCTGTAACTGAACCTCCTGCTCCGAGTACCGATGCCCCGGCAGATCCTCCTGTTGTTGATCCGCCTGTCGATCAAAATGAAAACACATAAAATATCAGTATTGACATATAAATATTTTTCTGTTATAATGACATTGATGAATTTTATTGGGAATTTCCTGATAATTCTTATATATTAATATCTTCAGGGCAGGGTGTAATTCCCTACCGGTGGTAAAGCCCACGAACCTTTTGGTATGATTCGGTGAAATTCCGAAGCCGACAGTAAAGTCTGGATGAAAGAAGATGTATTATTTAAACTTTTATGCTGCCCTGTTTTTCATGGCAGCTTTTTTATTTTGGAGGTGTTTTAAATAATTACCGATAAGGATAATGAATACATGAGAATGGCTCTTGAACTTGCATTAAAAGGTGCGGGATATGTCAGCCCAAATCCTATGGTCGGAGCTGTTATTGTAAAAGATAACAGGATTATCGGTCAGGGATATCACAAAAAATACGGTCAGCCTCATGCTGAACGCAACGCTCTTGCAAACTGTACTGAATCACCGCAAGGTGCAGATATGTACGTTACGCTCGAACCATGCTGTCACTACGGAAAAAATCCTCCATGCACAGATGCTGTAATTGAAGCCAAAATAAAAAGAGTTTTTGTTGGTTCATTTGATCCCAATCCGCTTGTATCAGGAAAAGGAATTAACACTCTGAGAAGTCATGGCATTGAAGTAATTGAAAATGTACTTCGCAATGAATGTGATGAAGTAAATGAAATTTTCTTTCATTATATTACAACCAAAACTCCATTTGTTACAATGAAATATGCAATGACTATGGACGGAAAAACTGCCTGCTATACAGGCAAATCAAAGTGGATTACAGGTGAAGCAGCAAGACTCAATGTTCAGCAAGACCGACATAAATATAAAGCAATTATGGTGGGAACAGGTACTGTTATCGCCGATGACCCTCTGCTTACATGCAGAATTGAAAATGGAGTAAATCCAATAAGAATAATATGCGACACAAATCTGAGAACACCGATAGACAGCCAAATCGTACAAACAGCAAATGAGGTTCCGACAATTATAGCACACTGCTCTGATGACAAAGAAAAGCAGTCAATGCTTGAAGAAAAAGGCTGTAAGCTGATATTGTGCCAAAATAAAAACGGTCATGTAGATTTAAATTTCCTGATGGACGCTCTTGGTAAGCAAAATATTGACAGTATCATTCTTGAGGGGGGTAGTGAACTGAATTGGTCTGCACTTGAATCAGGCATAGTTCAAAAAGTTCAGGCATATATTGCTCCAAAACTGTTCGGAGGAAAAAACGCAAAAACTGCTGTTGGAGGACTTGGCTTTGACTGCCCTTCAAAATCCATTATTCTTGAAAAATTAACAGTTAAGCAAATCGGCAATGACTTTCTGATTGAAAGCAGGGTGAAAAAATGTTCACAGGACTAGTTGAAGAAATCGGGACTGTAAAAGCAGTTCAAAGAGGTTCAGACTCATTTATAAAAATCAAAGCCGAGCTTATTTTTTCGGATATTCACTTAGGTGACAGTATTGCCGTAAACGGTGTTTGCCTTACCGTTACATCTGTTGACAGCCTTACTTTCACTGCTGACGTTATGAATGAAACTTTAAACCGTTCATCTCTGGGAAAACTTAAAAATGGTGATAAAGTAAACCTTGAACGTGCCATTTCTGCAAACGGACGTTTCGGAGGTCATATTGTTTCAGGGCATATTGACGGTACAGGCACTATATCAGAAATAAGAAATGACGGCATTGCGGTTTGGTATAAAATATGTGCTGATGACAGCATTATGCGTTATATTGTGGAAAAAGGCTCTGTTGCCATAGACGGCATAAGCCTGACTGTTGCTGATGTTGAGAATGACAATTTCAGCGTTTCAATAATTCCTCATACAGCAGAGCAGACTATACTTTCTCTTAAAAAGGTCGGGGATATAGTCAATCTGGAAAATGACATTATCGGAAAATATGTTGAAAAGCTTTTACAGCCTCAGCAAAAAAATGAAAATAAAAACAATATTACTATGAGCTTTCTTGCAAAGCATGGTTTTTAAAGCTTAGGAGGAGTTTGAATGTTTGAATACAATACTGTCGAGGAAGCACTTGAGGAACTCAGAAACGGAAAAATCATTCTGGTAACAGACGATGAAAATCGTGAAAATGAGGGGGACATGATTTGTGCAGCAGAATTTGCTACAACTGAAAATGTCAATTTTATGGCCATGAATGCAAAGGGTCTTATTTGTATGCCTATGAGCCGTCAAATCTGCCAAAAATTACGTCTTCCTCAAATGGTGGACTTTGATGAAAATACTGATAATCACTGTACCGCTTTCACTGTTTCAATTGACCATATTGATACAACAACAGGTATTTCGGCAGAAGAAAGAGGTCTTACAGCACGAAAAGTTGCAGATGACAATTCAAAGCCTGATGATTTCAGACGTCCCGGACATATGTTTCCGCTTACTGCAAGAAAAAACGGTGTTCTGGAACGTGAGGGACATACAGAAGCTACCGTTGACCTTATGCGTCTTGCAGGTTTAAAGGAATGTGGACTTTGCTGTGAAATTATGCGTGATGACGGCACTATGATGAGAACATCCGAACTAAAGGAAAAAGCAAAAGAATGGGGATTGAAATTCATAACCATTCAGGCTCTAAAGGAATACAGAAAATGCCACGATAAGCTTGTTGAACAGGTTGCTGATACAAAGCTACCTACAAAATACGGTAATTTCAGAGCATACGGCTATGTCAATAAGCTTAACGGAGAACATCATGTTGCTCTTGTTAAAGGAGATATAGGTGACGGTGAAAATATACTTTGTCGTGTTCATTCAGAATGTCTGACAGGTGACGCTTTCGGTTCGCTTAAATGTGACTGCGGTCAGCAGTTTGCAGCCGCAATGACTCAAATTGAAAAGGAAGGCCGTGGAATTCTTCTTTATATGCGTCAGGAAGGACGTGGGATAGGTCTTATCAACAAACTTCGTGCATACGAGCTTCAGGACAAGGGCATGGATACGCTTGAAGCTAATCTTGCACTTGGATTCCCCGGTGACCTGCGTGAATATTATATCGGTGCTCAGATTTTAAGAGATCTCGGAGCTAAAACACTCCGCCTGCTTACAAACAATCCTGATAAAGTCTATGGACTTTCAGGTTTTGGAATTGAAATTAAAGAGCGTGTTCCAATTCAGATGGACGCTACTGCATATGACCTGTTTTATCTTAAAACAAAACAAAATAAAATGGGACATATTTTAGATTATTAATTTTTAAGGAGATTTTTATTATGAAAACTTATGAAGGAAAAATGGTCGCAAAGGACATAAGGATAGGTATTGTTGTTGCTCGTTTTAATGAGTTTATTACTTCAAAACTGCTCAGCGGTGCTGTTGATGCTTTAACACGTCATGATGTAAGCGAAAATTCTATTGACGTTGCATGGGTTCCGGGTGCATTTGAAATTCCGCTTATTGCTTCAAAAATGGCTAAAAGCGGCAAATATGACGCTGTTATTTGCCTTGGTGCAGTTATCAGAGGAAGTACATCTCATTATGACTATGTTTGCAGCGAGGTTTCAAAGGGAATTGCAAATGTATCTCTGAACAGTGATATTCCTGTAATGTTTGGTGTTGTTACAACAGAAAATATTGAACAGGCAATTGAACGTGCAGGAACTAAGGCAGGCAACAAGGGCTATGACTGTGCATTGGGTGCAATTGAAATGGTAAATCTCATAAGGGAAATTGAGGATTAAAAGTGGCAAACCTTATTTTTGATTACGACGGCACTTTGCATAATACAATGAAAATATATAAGCCGTCATTTTTAAAAGCGTATGATTATCTTGTATCTGTTGGCAAGGCAGCTCCAAGGATATTTGCTGATAATGAAATTTCCTGCTGGCTTGGTTACAGCGGTGCTGAAATGTGGAAGCTTTTTCAGCCTGACCTTGAACCTGAAATAAGAGAAAAATGCAGAAATATTATCGGCAGTGAAATGATAAGACGTTTGGATAATGGTGAGGGCGAGCTTTTTGAGAGTGCTGAAAATGTGCTTTCTGATTTGAAACAAAAGGGGCACACACTGATTTTTCTCAGCAACTGCCGAATCAAATATCAGGAAAATCACACCAAAGCCTTTGGACTTGACAGATTTTTCGATTACTTCTTCCCTGCTGAAAAATATGGATTCATCCCTAAATATGAGATATTCAGAAAATTCAGGGGTAATTTTAATGGAGATTTTATTGTAATCGGTGACAGATTTCATGATATTGAAACTGCTGTTAAAAATAACCTGAAATCCATAGGTTGCCGATACGGATACGGCTCTGATGAAGAACTAAAAAATGCTGATATTATTATAAACAGCATAACTGAACTGCCGTCAGCAATAGAAAAGCTGACGAAATAGGATAATAAAATCAGAATAATGCCTCATAAAATCGGAAGCACTTATACCGTATTTATAACAGCATGAAAAGATTGATAAATTTTCATCAAAATATTTGTATAAGGTCTTGAAAAAAAATTTAAAATAGTGTAAAATAAGAAATGCAAGAGTAATACCGCCAAAGTCTTTTGACGTGCTTTGTGCGGTGTTGCCCAAGTTGTTTTTAAAGGCAATATAATTAATCAGTAAATTTATATGAAAGGATGTCATAAATAATGGCAGGTTTAAACAAGGTAACTGTAGACGATATTAATGTTAAAGGTAAAAAGGTTCTCGTTAGATGCGACTTCAATGTTCCTCTTAAGGACGGCGTTATTACTAACGATAACAGAATTCAGGCTGCTCTCCCTACTATTAAGAAGCTTATCGCTGACGGCGGCAAGGTTGTTCTTTGCTCACATCTCGGAAAGCCAAAGAATGGTCCGGAAGAAAAGTTTTCTCTTGCTCCTGTAGCTGCAAGACTTGCAGAAGTTCTTGCTCCTGCTAAGGTTACTTTTGCAAATGACGATACTGTTGTAGGTGAAAATGCTAAGAAGGCTGTTGCTGAAATGGCTGACGGTGATGTTGTTCTCCTCCAGAATACAAGATTCAGAGGTTCAGAAGAAACTAAGAACGGCGAAGAATTCTCTAAGGAGCTTGCTGAGCTTGTTGACGGTCAGGTTTTCGTTATGGACGCTTTCGGTTCAGCTCACAGAGCTCATGCTTCAACAGCAGGCGTTACAAAGTTCGTTAAGGAAACTGCTGTAGGTTACCTTATGCAGAAGGAAATCCAGTACCTCGGAAATGCTGTAGAAGTTCCTGTACGTCCTTTCGTTGCTATTCTCGGCGGTGCTAAGGTTGCAGATAAGCTCAACGTAATTTCAAATCTTCTTGAAAAGTGCGATACACTTATTATCGGCGGCGGCATGGCTTATACTTTCATTAAGGCTAACGGCGGTGAAATCGGTACTTCACTCGTTGATGATGAAAAAATTGATTACTGTAAGGAAATGCTTGCTAAGGCTGAAAAGCTCGGCAAGAAGATTCTTCTCCCTGTTGATACAACAATCGCTTCTTCTTTCCCTGACCCAATCGACGCTGAAATTTCAGTAGAAGTTGTTGATTCAGATAAAATTCCTGCTGATAAAATGGGTCTTGACATCGGCACAAAAACTCAGGAAATCTTTGCTGAGGCTGTTAAGTCTGCTAAGACTGTTGTTTGGAACGGTCCTATGGGTGTATTTGAAAACCCAACACTTGCTAAGGGTACTATTGCTGTTGCTAAGGCTCTTGCTGAAACAGACGCTACAACAATTATCGGCGGCGGTGACTCTGCTGCTGCTGTTATGCAGCTCGGCTTTGCTGATAAGATGAGCCACATTTCTACAGGCGGCGGTGCTTCACTTGAATACCTCGAAGGCAAGGTTCTTCCGGGTGTTGCTGCAATTGCTGAAAAGTAATATATCTTATGGGAGAACAGGTTAACTCCTGTTCTCTTGTTATGACAAGGAGTGACCTTAAATGGACAAAATTAAAGACTTTTCAGAAAAGCATGAGGAAAATACACTTCTTTATATTTTCGCAGGCTTTTTATTGGGTTTAATTTTCGGTTTTATAATGTCACCTATTAAAAATGGTGTGGCTATCGGAAGCTATAACGGAGCATATAATAAATTTTCCGATTCAAATAATGTCACAAAAAAAGGATATTAAAGGAGTTAATTGAAATGAATAAAACTTTAAGAAAGGCTATCATTGCCGGCAACTGGAAAATGAACAAGACAAGACCTGAGGCTAAGGAACTTCTTGAAGCCATTAAACCTCTCGTTGCCAATGCTGAGGGAAATGTTGAAGTTATTGCTTGTGTTCCTTTCACAAACCTTGAAACAGCTGTAAATGCTACAGCAGGTTCAAATGTAAAGGTTGGTGCAGAAAATGTTCACTTTGAAAAAAGCGGTGCATTCACAGGCGAAATTTCAGCTGATATGCTCGTTGAGCTTGGTGTTGAATATGTTGTAATCGGTCACAGCGAAAGACGTCAATATTTTGGTGAAACAGACGAAACTGTAAACAAGAGAACTAAGGCTGCTCTTGCAGCAGGTCTTAAACCAATCGTTTGTGTTGGTGAACTTCTCTGGGAGCGTGAGTGCAATATCACTGAAGAAGTAATTGCTCGTCAGATTAAGCTTGACCTCTTTGACGTTTCTGCTGAGGACGTAAAGAAAACTGTTATCGCTTATGAGCCTGTATGGGCTATCGGTACAGGTAAAACTGCTACAGCTGATCAGGCAGAGGAAGTATGCGGATTTATTCGTGCTACACTTGCTAAAATTTATGACCAGGCAACTGCTGATGCTGTTACAATTCAGTACGGCGGTTCTATGAATGCTAAAAACTGTGCTGAACTTCTTGCAAAGCCAAATGTTGACGGTGGACTCATTGGCGGTGCTTCACTCAAGGCTGACGATTTCAATACTATTGTTCAGGCTGCTGTTAACGGTTAATTCAGTTACGGATTATATTCGTCAATTTGTTGGAAAGAAAGATAGTATAGGCAATACTGCATAAAGCTTGTGCAGTATTGCTTATAATCGAAAGGATAAAAAAATGGCAAAAAAACCTATTGCTCTTATTATTATGGACGGTTTCGGCTGCAATTCCGATAATTACGGCAATGCAATTGCAGCTGCTGATACACCTAATATTGACAAATATATGAAAGGTCCTAACACTATTATCGGTGCAAGCGGACTTGATGTAGGTCTTCCTGACGGTCAAATGGGCAACTCTGAAGTTGGTCATACAAATATTGGTGCAGGCCGCATTGTTTATCAGATGCTCGTTAAAATTTCAAAGTCTATCAAGGACGGCGATTTCTTTGAAAATCCTGCACTTCTTTCAGCTATGAATAACTGCAAAGAAAAAAATTCTGCACTTCACCTTATGGGACTTCTTTCTCCCGGCGGTGTTCACAGTCACATGGAACACCTTTACGGTCTTTTGGAAATGGCAAAGAGAAATGGTCTTGAAAAGGTTTATGTTCATGCGTTTCTTGACGGACGTGACGAACCTCCGTCATCAGCTGCTGAATTTATGTCTGAAACCTGCGATAAAATCAAGGAAATCGGCGTAGGCAGCGTTGCAACAATCTCAGGACGTTTTTACGCTATGGACAGAGATAATGCTTGGGACAGAGTCGAAAAAGCATATAATGCAATGGTTCTGGGCGATGGTGTTGACGCAAACGGCAAGTGCCCTGTTCAAGCAATTAAGGATTCATACGCTAATGAGGTTACAGATGAATTTATGCTTCCTACTGTAACTGATAAAAACGGTATGATTAAGGAAAATGACAGCGTAATATTCTTCAATTTCCGTCCTGACAGAGCAAGACAGATTACAAGGGCTTTTGTTGACCCTGAATTTAAGGGATTTGAAAGAAAAAATGGTTTCTTCCCTGTTAATTTTGTCTGCATGGCTCAATATGACGCTGCAATGCCGAATGTTTCAGTTGCATTCCCTCCGGAAGCTCTGAAAATGACTCTTGGTGAGTATCTTTCAAAGCTTGGCAAAACTCAGCTCAGAATTGCTGAAACACAGAAGTATGCACATGTTACATTCTTCTTCAACGGCGGTGAAGAAAAGCAGTTTGATGGTGAGGACAGAATCCTCATTAAATCTCCTGACGTTGAAACATTTGACATGAAACCTGAAATGAGTGCATATGAGGTAACTGACGCTGTTGTTGATGCAATAAATTCTGATAAGTATGATGTAATCATACTTAACTATGCTAACTGTGATATGGTTGGTCATACAGGAATATTTGATGCTGCTAAAGCTGCTGTTGAAGCTGTCGATACATGTGTAGGCAGAATGGTTGACGCTATTCAGGCTAAGGGCGGTGTTGCCCTTATCACTGCTGACCATGGTAATGCAGATAAAATGTACGAGCCTGACGGAAGTGCATTTACAGCACACACTACAAATCCTGTGCCATTTATTGTGGTAGGTTATGACTGTGAACTTCGTGACGGAGGTGTTCTTGCGGACATTGCTCCTACAATCCTACAGATTTTAGCAGTACCGCAGCCGGAAGAAATGACAGGAAAATCTTTAATAAAATAAATAAAAATGGGCGGATTAAATTCCGCCCATTATATTATAAACTCAAATGAGATAATTGGTTGTTCTGCCGCTAAGGGCAGATGAAGTTCACCACCGCTGCTGCCGTGGTTCTTAATATATTAACTGTTTGAATTGTAACATTTAAATATGATAATATTATGATAAAAAGGAGAAATCATGAACTGCTTTAAATACTCAGATGATAACAAAAGATACCACACTCTGAATTATTATAACAAGCATAAATTCGGAGAAAAAATATACAAAGCGGTCATTGACGGAGGATTTACATGTCCTAATAAAGACGGAAAAGCAGGTCATGGCGGTTGTATCTTTTGCGATAACGGCAGTGGTTACTTCACCAACGGTTCTTTAAATATAAAAGAACAGGTTAAATCTGAGCTTAACAGGATTCACAAAAACAAACCCAATGCCAAAGCCATTGCATATTTTCAATCCAACACAAACACTTATGCACCTGTTGAAAATTTAAAACGAATTTATGAAGAGGCACTAAGTATAGACGGAATTGTTGGGATTTCCATTGGAACTCGTGCTGACTGTCTTGAACCTGACATATTGAAATATTTATCTGAATTGAATAAACAAACATACCTCACAATTGAATTGGGAATGCAGTCAATTCACGATACAACACTTAAATTTATAAATAGAGGTTACAGCCATGATACATTTAAAAAAGGTTTTGTTTCACTTAAAAGTATTGGTATAAGAACCTGCATTCATATTATAAATGGATTACCATATGAAAATGAAGATATGATGATAGAAACAGCGAGAGAAGTCGGAATTCTAGAGCCTGACGCAATGAAAATACAAATGCTGCATGTTATTGGAAATACAAAGCTTGCTGAATTATATGAACAAGGATTATTTAAACTGCTTTCTATGGACGAATACATAAATATAACCGTAAAACAGCTTGAATTTTTATCTCCTAAAACAGTTATTGAACGTATAACAGGCGATGGTGATAAAGCAAAGCTTATTGCACCTAAGTGGAGTGCAAATAAAATTGCAGTTCTTGGTGGAATTGACAAAAAACAATCTGAACTAAATACTTATCAAGGCATTAAAGTTTCACATAATTATTAACAATTATGTGAAACTATTTTTTACACAAAAAAAGCTCTCTTAGAAAAACTAAGAGAGCGAAGAAGTCGGCATTGACCAATCT